>Ga0160419_100810_pt1 | contig 16625 bp, 19 predicted proteins | sample CelAP2metagpilot_2_FD_108196 | JGI IMG/M metagenome (GOLD analysis project Ga0160419, IMG submission 108196) | Phycosphere-associated microbial communities from Cellana algal ponds in Kailua-Kona, Hawaii, USA - Cellana AP2-4-25 metagenome pilot ... | reverse complement strand
TGTGTTCGCGTTCGAAGGGCAAAAACGGTGGATTTAGCCAGTGACATAAACGTCTGAGTTCGGTCCAGATGTGGCGAAAAGCAGACCTTAGTCTCCATCTGACCATCCGGCAGCTTTGCGGACTTTGCCGACGTTTGGCTATACGATGTGATAGTCTGCTTTACCTTTTCAGTGATCGCGCTCGCAAAGGCCATGATCCGACAAAGAAGCCAGGACATAGCAGTCTTCGGTCACTCCGCCGCCATCGCAGCCGTTGGAAATCCGCACCAGTTCTTTCTCAAGCGCGCGGAGGCGTTTGATCTTTGCGCGCACGTCCGAGAGCTGAGCCGTCGCAATATCATTGGCCTCTGCACACGACCGGTCCGGGTGGCCCTGTAGCTCGATCAAGGCAGCAATAGCTTCAATCGAGAAGCCGAGGTCGCGGGCGTGCTTGATGAAGCTCAGGCGCTCCAGCCCCGCCGCATCATACCGACGCTGATTGCCTTCAGTCCGTTCCGGTGCGTCGAGAAGCCCAGACTCTTCGTAGTAGCGGATTGTTGGAACCTTGACGTTCGTGCGCCGCGATAGCTCGCCAATGGAAAACATGAAAATACCTCTTGAACCTCTAGTCACTAGAGATCGTATATCAGTTGGGACGCTGAAACCAGAGTGAACCATGTCCCAGAAATACCTCGCCGAAACCCCCATACTCGATTTTCGATCCGATGCGATCCAGGCATTGATCGCCGAGCGCGGGTGGTCTTCTCTTGACCCCACCGCACGCATCGGCACGGCCTATGATTTCGTGCGGAACGAAATCCTGTTCGGATACAACAGCGACGATGCGCTGCCTGCCTCCCGAGTGCTGGCGGACGGCTATGGGCAGTGCAACACCAAGGGCACGCTTCTGATGGCACTGCTCAGGGCGTTGAATATCCCTTGCCGGTTTCATGGTTTCACCATCGACAAGGGCTTGCAGCGTGGCGTTGTGCCAGAGTTGGTTTTCCCGCTGGCCCCCCGAAGCATCATCCATTCCTGGGTGGAAGTTCTGATCGACGGCAAGTGGATCAATCTCGAAGGGTTTATCCTCGATCAAGGCGTTCTGGGAGCGCTTCAGGAGACCTTTCCGGATCGCACGTCGCTCTGTGCCTATGGCGCGGGGACAGATTGCCTTCAGGCCCCGCCCGTCGAGTGGTCTGGCCAAAGCACATACATCCAGAAGACCGGGATCAACCACGACTTCGATGTCTTTGACAGTCCGGATGATTTCTACAAGGACCACCACCAGCTGTCCGGTTTTCGCGGGTTGCTCTATCGTCTTGTCATACGGCACTGGATGAACCGGCGCGTGGCGCGGATCAGGCAAGGCTATGTGCCAATCATCCCCGGCGGCGCAGAGAACCTTCTTCCTAAACAGGCACCAATCATTCTAAAGGAGGCCGTGTGATGTCAGGGTGTTGTGGACATGACGCTAAGTTCGATGGCGTATCGGACGACTACAAACGGCGGCTGTGGATCGTCATCGCGCTGAACGCGACGATGTTTGCCGTCGAGATGACAGCAGGCCAGGTCGCACAGTCGCAAGCTCTGAAGGCTGACGCCCTCGACTTCTTGGGCGATGCTCTGACCTATGGCATCTCACTTGCTGTCATCGGTGCTTCGATCCGCGCGCGGACGAATGCAGCGCTCGCCAAGGGCATCAGTCTTCTTCTGATGGGCCTGTGGGTCTTCGGCTCGACAGTCTACCGGGTTTTCTATGTCGGCGTACCGGAAGCGGAAATCATGGGCGTTGTCGGCGCTCTGGCTCTGGCGACAAACCTTGCAAGCGTCCTGCTGCTGGTCAGCTACAAGGACGGGGATGCCAATGTGCGCTCTGTCTGGCTCTGCTCGCGAAACGACGCCATCGGCAACGTCGCCGTGATGTTAGCAGCTTTGGGCGTATGGGGCACGGCCACCGGCTGGCCCGACCTGATCGTCGCTGCGATCATGGCCAGCTTGTTTCTGTCCTCAGCGTTCCAGATCGTGCGCCAGGCGCTCGCTGAACGCCGTGAGTTCAATTCACACAATCATGCCGAAGTCTGATGGAGGCCTTTCTTGCTCTTCTTGGCTTGGGGATTGCCGCAGGAACCTTGGCCGCGCTCGTTTGGTCGTTTGCGCGTCCATCGCGGCGGCTCTGGCCCCCGGAAGAATACACGATCAGAACGCCTTTCCTTGTCTGGGTTCCAACATTCACTTTGTTCGGCGTGCTTGTTCTGCTTGGCATTCTTGGATGGGCGACCCTGCCATTTCCAGACTGGATGCGGTTCTGGATCGGGGTGCCTTTAATCCTCACCGGAAACGCAGCCGTCTGGTTTGAAGTTGTACGCTTTGGCATCGCCCAAACCGGCGGTGCCGTTGGGCATCTGCGAACCGACGGTCTTTATCGCTACTCCCGCAATCCCCAGTATGTCGCAGATATCTTCATGGTCATCGGATGGATGCTGCTGACGGCGGCACCGCTGGTCTTTCCGGTCGGAAGTGCCGCGGTCCTCGTGCTGTTGGCTGCACCATTCGCGGAAGAGCCATGGCTGCGCGCGCGCTACGGCGCGGACTTCGAGGAATACGCCTCCCGCGTTCGGCGTTTTCTCTGAAGCGGTCATTCGCCACAACGCAGAAACTTGGGAGGTATGGGCTCGTTCCCGACTTTCGCCGCGCTCTCCACGAACGTCTGCTGTTGGACAAAAACCTATGGTCAAAACGGGCGGGACAAATACGGTCGGTTCTGGCTCCCTGCCCTGACCCACACAAGACCAAAGGTTTAGCTATGTCAGAACCCCTGGGCAAAACGTTGGGGGTTCTGCCACGTTTCTGGCCAGCTGCTCATAGCCGCGCTTCGCCTTCTTCATGTGCAGCTCGAAGCGGGCGTTCTTCGCCTCGGCCTTGGTGTCGTACCAGTCTGTTCGCACCTGGCCAGAGCTCCCGATCCGTCCCCAGTTGCGCACCAGACCCCAGTCTCCAAAGAGACCAGGCACGATCTCCAGCCGGTAGAACCGGTGCAAATTGGCGTCGGGTTCTGTCCTGGTGAGATGCATGGTCCCCTACCTCCACATCCTGGCTGCGATGTCTTGTTCTTCCTTGCCCACGGCATCGGCATAGATCGCTGTCGTGCTGAGCTGAGCGTGCCCCATCCATTTCTGGAGCATGTGCAGAGGAATGCCGTTGACGGTCGCGTTGATCCCGAAGCCGTGGCGCAAGCCCTTGGGGCTGCGGTGCGGCGCATCCGGTATCCCGGCCTCGATCATGATCCCTTTAACAATCTGCCAGACTCGCACGCGGCTGAGTGGCCAGATCGGCGCGCTGGCCTGTTTGCGGGATTTCTGGGCTTCCCTGATGCCGTGGGCGGTGTTGAGGGTATCCAGGTAGTCCGACGGCACCGGAACGCTCCTGTAGACAATCTTCGAGCTGCCAGAAGCATCTTTGCGCTTCTTCAAGCTGCGGATCGTGATCGTCCCGCCCGACAGGTCCACCCTGGCCGGGGTGATCTCCAGCAGCTCTGACGGACGGCAGCCGGTGAAGAGCAACGTCTCGCAAAGTGTACGGTCGCGGGCGGGCTTGCGCCACGCCACGGCCAGGAAGGCGGCGCGCTCCTCGGCGTTGAGGTAAAGCCGGTTTCCGGCGGTGTCATAGAGGCGCATTTCACTCATATTTAACAGTCTGCCCGAATACTGTTAAGCCGCGAAGCAGAAATCATCCCCCTGCCCTATCGATCCACAGGATTTGTGGGCGGCGGGCTTAACACTATTGCCAATAGTGTTAAATTTCCCATCCGACCTAGTGTTCTTTGTCGCGTGGCGGCATCGGATCGTTGCCGCCGCCGAGCGTGTCCTTACTGCGGATTTTTCCGTCCCGCCCCTTCACAGTAAGCTCACCGCCTCCGACATTGACGAGCTTTTCACGTCCGGAAGCAATCGCATCCTTCTGTGTATCGAAGACAAAGCCGCGCCCGGCACTGTTCCGTTTATCCACCCACTTATTGTCCGACGATCTCCGGTAGATTGTCCTGTCTTTATCCTTGCTCATGCTCAGAATCCTTCGTTGTCCACGTCGATATCTGTCTCGACCACTGCTGTTTCGACAAATGCACCGAGCTGGTCCCGCAGTTCGTTATACACATCGTCGTTCTCGTCGCCGGTGCCGAGCGACAGAACAAAAACCGTTTCCATTTCAGGGATTTCTTGGTTGCCGCTATAGCCATAGAGGTACAAATCCCGTGCGTATATCCTGGCACGAATGCGTAGTATATCACCGTCAAAACCAACTCTTTGAAACGATTTTTGGTGTTGCCGGATCGGACTCCATTTGTGGTCAGTGGCGCGAGCTTCCTGCTCGGTCACTTTTCCCGTATCGAGCCCGCCCAACAAATTTTTGAAGCTTGCACCCCGCTGGTACTGAAGCGCTGTTTCAAGGCGAACGCTGAAGTAGTTTGGTCCTGCATAATCTGTCACCATCGGATGCGGATTCACGATTGCGGTTAGGGTGCCCGTCCCTTTCAACTTGCCACTTTTCTTAAGAGAATCTGGTATGGGTAGCTCCCAATAGTAGTTTGCGCTTGGACGAAGAGAGGCACGCCACTGGAGCGTGACGAAGCCCGGCTTGCACTCCCACGGCAACGATGCGGCTGTCGGCGTGCCGAAACCAAGTGCTGGATCGAAGTTCATCCCGTCCGAATTATGCAGCAGCAACGCTTTGACGAGATCAGGTGACGCCTCACGCACCCGCTCCATTGTGTGTGCCGCGAGTGGTGACGTCAGGGAGGTGGCAAAGCTCGATCCCCGGATGACTACGCCGCCCAAGGCGCGGACATGCGAAAAGTGCGAGAGGTCCGGCTTCAGCATGCTGGACGGTCCCGGCCCGCAAAGGCTAACAGGGCACTCGCCCCCCGGATTACCGTTATCGTCATGAACACGGCCGCCAACGGTAATTGCCGCCTCGCAGTCGCCGGGCGGCTGAAGCCGCGTTCCCGGCTTGTTGCCGATAGATATGATGGGCAGAACGACATGCTTCCGTGCCAGCATGGCGATGTCATGCCCGAGTGCACTCACGGCTTCGAGATCGCACGAATAGGGCTGATTGAGCCCACATTCTCCAAGTAAGTCGCTGATTTCGCTGTCGTAATCGTGATATTTCGCATATAAATCATGGCGTTGACGGCTGCGAGGGGCGCGTTTCATGGATCACCTGGAGGGTGCGGGCTTGGCGCGGGGAGATCGGGTTGATTTCGACCGCCGTGTGCGTCTGGAGTTCCGTGGTGCGCAGATCAGTTCAGACGGTGGCCTGCTGGTGATGCGCGAGCTTGATGACGTGCTCGGCCTGTCCAATCTGGCGTCGGAGGCGCTGCGAGACAGCCGCACCGGGAAGAACACGCTCCATCGGCTTGACGGATTGTTCCGGCAATCGGTGTTCGGACGACTGGCCGGATACGAGGATGTGAACGATGCCGACCGCTTGGCCCTCGATCCCGTGATGCGTCAGGTCGTTGGCGGCAGGGCCGTCGAGGCGCAAGCTGCTTCGGCATCGCAGATGGGACGGTTCGAGACCGAGACGCTGGCTCTGGCCGCGAACCGGGCGGCGCTGGCCGATCTGAACGGCCAATGGATCGACCGGTTTCATGACCGCAACGGGTTGAAATACATCGTGCTGGACATGGACAGCTCGGTCAGCCCCACCCACGGCGATCAGGAAGGTGCTGCCTGGAACGGGCATTTCGACTGCACCTGCTATCACCCCATCTTCTTGTTCAACCAGTTTGGCATGCTGGAGCGCTGCGCCCTGCGTAACGGCAATGTCCACAGCGCCGATGGCTGGCGGGATGTCCTTGATCCCGTCATTGCCCGATATGCTGGCCGCGACCTTGGTGGACGCTTCTTCCGGGCCGACGCTGCCTACGCGATCCCCGCGATCTATATGCGGCTGGAAGAAGCCAGGTTCTTCTACGCCATCCGTCTGCCCGCCAACGCCGTCTTGCGCGAGAAGATCGCGCATCGGCTGACACGGCCCGTGGGACGGCCTTCGCTGACCAAGGTCAAACGGTTCTTCGAGGACTTCGAGTATCAGGCGGCGTCCTGGGACAAGCCGCGCCGCGTCATCGCCAAGATCGAATGGCATCCGGGCGAGCTGTTCCCCAAAGTCGGCTTCATCGTCACCAACCTGCCGATGGAGCCAGACTGGGTGGTGAGGTTCTACAACCAGCGCGGCACCGCAGAGCAGCACATCAAGGAAGGCAAATATGCCTTTCGCTGGACGCGGCTGTCATGCCGGAAGTTCCGGCACAACGAGGTGCGGCTGCAACTGCACGCGCTGGCCTACAACCTGGCAACCTTCCTGCGCTGCATCGAACTGCCCGAGGCCATGGCGGACTGGTCGTTGACCAGCCTGCAACTCAAGCTGATCAAGATCGGCGCCCGCGTCGTCCGCCACGCCCGCGCCATTACCTTCCAGTTGGCCGAGGTCGCCGTCACCGGCCCGATGGTGCGGGCCGTCCTTGCCGCCATCCGCCGTCTTCGAACGCCTCCGTCATGCGCATGACCACGATCCATGCCCAAGCTGAACGAAAGCGGCAGGACAGGTCCGTCTGCCGCGCGGAAAAGCGGCTCTGCCGGGCCAGAATGCTGCGGGTTCGAGGCTTGATCCACCCGACTTCGGCCGTTTGCGCGACGACAGACACCGCTCGGGGCGAAAAACGCTTGCCCAGCGAGCAAAATCAGGCGATCTTGAAGTCAAGCGGCAGGCCACTTGGGGAATGTCGGTTTACAAGGCTCATCGATGACACGCAGTTACCGTCCTGACCATGTTCTGTCGCGCAGCCCCTGTTGGGTCGGTGTGACCTGATGGTCATGCAGACCGAAATCGCCATCATCGGCGCAGGCGTTGTTGGCCTTGCCATAGCGGAACGGCTGGTCAGCGAAGGGCATGAGGTCGTCTTGATCGACCCAAATCCCGCCGGGTCTGGTGCATCCTATGGAAATGCCGGCACCATCGCTGATTATGCAGTGCTTCCGGTTGGCACGCCCGATGTGTTGCGCAACCTGCCATCGCTGCTGTTTGACCGGAATTCCCCCCTGTCGATCCGTCGCGCCGCCCTTCCCAGCCTTGCCCCTTGGCTGATCCGCTTTGCCTTTCAATCCCTGCCGGGGCCCGCGCGGCGCAACGCTGCGGCCATTGCCGACTTGCTGGCAGATGCGGCCGGGTTATGGGCAGGATTGGCCGACCGTATTGGTGGGCAGGACATCTTGCAAAAGCGGGGCTGCCTTTACGCCTATGAAACGCGCCGGGCCTTTCAATCCGCCAAGGCAGACATGGCCTTTCGGCGCAGTCTGGGCATATCGGTTGATCTGATCGGCCCAAATGACTTGCGGCAACTGGAACCGGGCCTGCCCGAGGTTGAGGGCGGCGCCGCGTTTTTTCCCAATGCCGTCTTCATGTCCGATCCGGGTGAGATGGTGGGCCGATTGGCGCGTGCGGTGGCGGCCCCAGTGCTGCCGCACCGCATCACCCAACTGCGCCGCGTGGCAGGCGGGGTTGAACTGGCTGGCGGCGACTTCCAGTTGAAGGCACGTAAGGTTGTGCTGGCCGCTGGAGCACATGCACGCGATCTGGCGCGGCAGGCCGGGGACCGCATTCCGCTGGACACCGAACGGGGGTATCACGTCGAATGGGATATGGATGTGCCCCGGCTAACCCGTCCAACCTGCCCGACCACACGCGGTTTCTATCTGTGCCCGATGTCCGGTCGCTTGCGGGTCGCAGGCACGGTCGAATTGGGCGGGTTGACCGCACCACCCTCGCCCCATCGGGTGGCCCGGTTGGTCGAAGGCGCGCGCGCCCTGTTTCCCGATCTGCCCGAACCGTCGCGCGATTGGATGGGGTTCCGTCCCAGTTTGCCCGACAGCCTTCCGGTCATCGGGCCGTCACGCGGCGGGGCCGATGTGATCCATGCCTTTGGTCATGGCCATATCGGGCTGACACTTGCCCCCATCACGGCCATGCTTGTGGCGGATGTTCTGGCCGGGCGAACACCTTGCCGCGATATCGCTGCGGTCCGGCCACAGCGTTTCGGGCTTTGATCCGCCCCTGACCCCGGCTAATCAAGGGTAAATACGCAGGAATTCGCGGGAAATCCCTTGCCGCAGAACTTGCCGATCCAACTCCTTATGGGGGAGATCGTGCTTCGCGCGCCGGACCGCCGGCGCGCGAGCAGGAACATGAGCCCGGCGAGAAGGAAGGCTCCGTAGCGCAGCGCCCCCCCACACCCACGGGCTGGCCGTGATCCTGCCTAGGAGGACGGCAGTCACCGCCGCCCCCGGCGCCAGTCGTCGAGGCGGGCATAGATGGTGACTGCGATGCCACAGAGTGCCACCGCGATGAACACCCAGCGCAGAGTGTCGAGATACGGCACCAGCGGCAGGATGGCGGATTGCGTCTCGGCCAGGACGCCCTGTGCCACCTCGACGCCCGCCGCGCCCAGCGTCGCCACGCCCGCCGTGCCACCACCCTTCATCGTGCGGCTGTCGGCCAGCACCTCGCGGGCGGGCGGCGCCTCGGCTGCGAATGCGGTCGCTCGGACCGGGAAACGCTCGCCCCACTGGCGTGCGGGGCCGAGGTCCACATGGATGAACCCCGTTGAGGGAGAAGTTCCAAACCCGCGTTTCTGGGTTCGCCGCCATCACACTATCGAGATAAGCCACAAAATCTTGAGGATCGACGAAGGCGCGCGAGCCCTTCTTGGCTACTGCTTGCACTGTACCGACTTGGCAGTAAAGCGGCGGCAAGGTCAGATTGTTGTTCCAGTCATGCCCTTGCACTACGAGGGACGTAACCCAGTTCCCGTGCTGCGTGTCGGCTTCACCATCCGCGATAAGCGGCGGCGCGCGCCAGACTTCCGCATTACGGTAAGAGGTGGCCGTGAGTCCGCCATCAACGACGCCGACGATCGGTAGCGTCGTCATGTTTTCCGGCAAAGGGCGATCAGGTTCCCTACCCTCGCCTGGCGAAGTGGAACTGATCGGCTGCACAGGCTCGATACGGAACACTGTGCCCGAGGCAATCAGGTGATCTAGCGCACCACGAGACGGCACCAACACGGTCGTGCGGGCGCGGTGGTGCTGGCGATAGGTGCGCATCGCAAGATTTATGCGATCGCCGCTAGCCGCTGCCGCTCTCAGTGCGCGGCGCATCACGACCGGCACATCCTCCGTAACCGTACCAACATCTACGCCTGCCAGAAGCGGTGGCGGCGGCACGATCGTGCCATCGCGCAGGGCGGCAAACCGCTCGATTAGTTCTTCGGCCGCATCGCGGCCACGCAAAGGCATGAGCCAGACGACAAAGGCTTTGCCCGCATCTGTTTGCGGTGCGGCTTCCCAAATCGTATCGAGGCTGGCCGAGCCGCCTGCATCCGCGCTTTCGAAGAACCGCACAGCTTCAATGCGAGAAATATCCACCTGATCCTTGGCAAGGCGGCTGCTCTCGACGATGTTCGCATATCCGTCAAGCTGATCCGCTGCGATCTCGACCAAGTATCCCGAACGATAGGGCGCAATCAGACGCGCGCTGCGCGTCGCCTGAAAGAGGTCGTTCGGCGTATAGCTTGGCGCAAAAGAGTCGTCGAACATGGAGGCATATAGCACCACCCGGCCATCGAAGCGTGGCTGCTGCGCTGCTTGCTCTGCTAGGTCGCGGAACTGTCTCGACAGCGCACGTCGCTGTTCGGGCAAACGATCTGTTATGATGCTGTCTGCGTTCTTTCCGCCACCCGATACACCCTCAGGCTTCGGGTCCTTGGTGAAGCGAAGGACCGGGTTCAGAAGCGGACGCCGGGGAGTATCAACCATCGAGCGCCTCCTTCAAATAGCGGTGTACCATCTGGCGGCTGACGCCGACGATCTTGGCGATGTCTGATTGGCTGATGCCGCCCTTGTCTTGCAGCAGCAGTGTCAGTGTCTTTTTGTCGGCCGTGTCCAGCTCACGGTTATCAAGCAGCCGGGGGCTGCCGGTGCGCGATGCACCCACGGCTAGCAAAATATGCGCTAGACTAGCATTCTGATTGCTCAGGATCGCCCGCCGCCGTGCCGCAAGCGCGATATTTTCGATGTCCGCGCCATTGAGTCCGTCTGAGACCCGCGCCAGCAGACGGCCGTCATCCTTACGCGCGTCATCACCTTGGAACAGAAAATGCTCCCACATGCTGGCACGCACATCTTCATCAGGCAGGTTCAGCTCAACTTTGTAAGGAAAACGCCGCCAGATCGCTGGATCGAGGAGATGCGGATGGTTGGTTGCACCCACCGTCACAACATCATCGGTGAGAGAGTCGAGCCCCTGAAGAACAGTGTTCACCACGCGCTTCAACTCGCCCAGTTCGTGCCGGTCGTCACGGAGCTTGGCAATGGCATCCATTTCATCAAGAAAAAGGACGGCATTCCGTGCGGGGACGAATTCAAATATGCCCCTGACGTTCTTGGCAGTTTCACCCAACCTGGACGAAATCAACGAGTCGAGTCGTACTACATACAATGGCCGCTGGAGCAACGCGGCGATGTGCCCCGCCATCAAGGTCTTACCGGTGCCAGGCGGTCCATACAAAAGCAACCCGAGACGTGCGGAGACACCCTTCTCGGTCAGCATTTCAATATGCCGTGCGTCCTCGATAAATTGTGAAATCGTTTCCCCTGCATCCCCGCCCAACATAATCGGCGTCGTTGGCCATTGCCCCTCTTCAATGAGGGGAAGACGAGACCCAGCATCGCGCGGCAAGGCCTCGGCATAACCGGACGCCTGAAGCGGCACGCCCCGCTTGCGCAGCAGGTTCTGAAGGGCCTTTGCTCCCTCAGCATCATTCTGCTCAGCCATCCGCTTGGCGATCTTACCGCCCAGCCGTCGCACAGCGGTGTAGTCTGCCGTCATGGCGGCTTCTACAAGAGCGTTTATGAGTGATTTGTCAACTTCCATGACGCTATATGTATCATGTAAGCCAAAAATGTAAACTCAAAAATGTTATATGTAAACTAACGCCGTTTGCTACATAGACTTGCAGTAAACTTCCCACATTTTCTCCACGAGTTGTCCTTGTGTGATTCCAAGCCGCTCGGCTTCAGAAGCTATCGCTTCGCCAACCTCCGGAAAGATTTTCGGATGCAGCTGGTAGGTCCTGGGGCTTGGTTTGCGCCCGGGCTTTTTTCGCGGAGTGCGATCAACGAACCCCCTCGCCTCTCCTACCTCATCCACGCGCCGGACTTCTTCAACGGTCGTCCCTTTCGGGCGCGCCTTTAGTCCAGAAAGCCTATTTGAGCCGCTCATAAACAGCCTCCGCGAATGCTTGGGCGTTGATCAACGCCTTATCCACTTTACCGCCTGTCATCATCTCAGGATCATTCATCATCGCGGTCAGATCGCCGCCATAGGCAAACAGCTCCGAGAAAGCTGCGCGTGCTACCAAGGATGGCTCGATCACGTCGATCCCTGCCCCTCTGAGCTGCTCTTCCAGCTCCTTCTGGACGCGGCTTTTGACTGCTGCACTTGTCTTGGTCAAAACTACGGCATGTCGGATCGAACGCCCGAGCGCCTCTTCCTCCTCTCGCACCAATGCCAGTGCTTCGGAGCCAATCTCTGCATCGAGGGCCGTTGGCTGCATCGGTACGATCACCAAGTCCGCCTGGGAAATCGCCCGACTTACTAGCTGGGAGGCAACCCCTTCCAAGTCCACGATAACGATTTTGCCATCGCCGTCGGCGCTCCGAATTGTTGGAACAATCTCTGAGCGGCCAATCTCGCTCTTGAGGGTCACGCCTGTGGGGATGCCGTGTGATGCCCACCTGGTCAGAGATTTGTTTGGGTCGCAGTCCAGCACTGTGACATCCGCTCCCATGCGGGCGAATTCAGACGCCAGAAGTACAGCGCAAGTTGATTTACCAACCCCGCCCTTGGGGCTTGCCATGACGATAACGGGCATTGCTCAATCCTGCCGCTTTGTTGTTACCGGATTTATACCCTGTACCGGTAAAATATCCAACACCTGATTTAAATCCATAACCGGAATTATTTCTATTACCGGTTTTTAATCCTACGGCCTCCCTCGCTTCTCGAACCATTTCCGGCAAAACCCGACAAAAGCCCGATCAGCATTCCGAGGCGGCTCTACGCACCAGCTGCGCCATTCCTGTTCAAGAAAACGTACATCCCATCCAGGAGCCGCATGGCGCGCTTCTTCGTAGGTGTCAGACTGCAAAGGCGGAATGCTGCCCTCCACGAGCGAGGTGGGTGACATCGTGCCACGATTGGTGAAAACCACCATGTCGGCGTCATCCTCAAAGGTAACGTGGTAATCCGGCAAGTGGTCATGCTCTACGAGCTGCCGGATCATCTGCCGGAAGCGCTTCTGAGGGCTTTGAGAACCCGTCTTGAGAAGCAGTTTGGCCAGCGTGATACGCCAGGACTTCTGTTGGCCACAGTGCTTTCGAGCAATTTCGTACACCCGCCGTTCTATGGGCTTACGCAGACGGAAGTAGTCCCTATGTAGGGTCAGAACTTCTTCGTTTCGGATCGCGTTGAAGACCCAATCCGACAGCTTCACCTCACACCAGAGCAATCGACCATCGAGACCATGCTTGCGACGGATTGAGGAAGCGTCGATCAGGCCGAATCCATCGACCTGTTCTTCATCTCCGGTCACAATGTTCGTCCTGATGCGGGTTCCTTCAAGACGGTCCAAGGCATCGAGAAGGGACTGATACTCCCGGCCACTTGTACCGCGATTTGTGAAGATAAGCAGCTCTCTGGAATTGATCCGAACACGGGGCGAAACAGGAAGGCCTTCCTTCAATTTCGCCATGATCTGGCTGATGCAGTAGATCAAAATGTCTTTGTCGTAGATCGTTGCTAGGCCCTTCACACTGGGCGTGATCTGCAGCCACTTATTGCCATTCTCATATCGCTTGATCGTCGTTTCCGGCTTCTTTGAAAGCGAGTAGAACGGATGCTCCATATGTTGCATCACGTCCTTCAACACGGCGTCAGCGACATCGCAGATGAAAAGGTCGTGCTGCGGGTGACGATCCGGAAGGAGCGGGGCGAGGGCGTTCGTGTTATCAGTTACCATGGGTACACATTCGTGGTTTTAGTTACCACAGTCAAGATTCGTGTTATCAGTTACCCAAAGCAGGATTTTAGTTACCAAGATTCGTGTTATTAGTTACCGGGCATCATAAGAAGTTGTTAAGTTTCAAGAGATTACGAGTAATCTGCTCACCCGTAACACAGATTCTAACACATATATAACACCCAGACTGACAGGCTCAGTCGATCACCGACAGCGCTTCACCCATTACCGCCGGTAGAACACGCACGCATCAACACCCGTGGTTGTCGTGGTCCAGGATGCCCCGAGGACAGCGCATGTGGACACGTTGCTGGCTAAGAAACGAGGAAGAGTCACCGTCAGCACCAAAGCCAAAACCAATGCACCCAGACCAAACCAGGGCAGGCGGCTTTTGAGGCGATCCGCTTTCTGTTCCCGTTCGAATACCTCTCGATAGGCTCTGGACCTGTCATCCTCAGATCTGGCCAAGGCTCCAATGGTCTTGTCCGTCTGGACGCCAAGGCGTCTGACAATCTCTGTCATCACGTCTGCGGTTGCACCCAGATGACTGTCGAGGGTCTGGCCCAAAAGATCCCCGTATTTTTTCGGATTGGTTTGATCCCGTGCGGCGAAGGCAGCGATCCGCGCTTCTGTGGCAACCTTGATCTGCTTGTCTGCCACGGCGGTCAGATCATCGATCCTGTCGGACATGCTGGCGACAGCCGTGGCCATGAGATCGAGCGTTTCGCGCAGATCATCGTCGGAGAGGGCAGGGAGGTCGGGTTGGTCTGGCATCGGGAGGCGTCCTTCGGATTACTGGTCCTGCGGGACGAACAGCCCCTTGAACTCAGGATCGGCGTAGTAGCGCAGCTTCTGCGCCACGGCGGTGGCTTGTCCCTGCACGCGCAGGAGTTGATTTTCCGGGGGAAGCTGCATGATTTCATCGGGGGTCAGCAGATCGCGGCCCGTGAGGTTGTTGCTGAAGCTGGGGCCGTCACCGGGCTTGAAGCTGTCGGTCTGGAATCCGGCAGTTTCCTGGCCGATCATCTGGCTCAGCCACTTGGCCGTCTCGAAATCATTGACCCCGAAGACCTGTTGCACCCCGGTATTGGCAATGAAGGTGCCCGCGCGTTCGCCGTAGAGGTCCTTGAGCTGGCTCATGTCCTGCAGGATCGGCCAGAGTTGGAGGCCATATCCCGCCATCAGCCCCATGGCGCGCTCCACGGCCTCCAAGCGGCCCAGAGCGGCAAACTCATCCAGCAGGAACAACGTGGGCGTCCTGAGGCGCTGTGCAGCCCCCTGAGCGCCTACAGGGCCACTCTGAGGGGCCACTGAGGCTTCTGCGTCCCGTGCGATGTCCTGAAGCGCCTGAGACACCAGAAGGCGCAGCCAGCGGCTGTAGGCGTCCATCCGGTTCGGGGGCAGCACCAGAAACACCGAGGTGATCCGGTGGCGCAGATCGGAGAAATGGAAATCCGACCGCGACAGGACTTTTGCAATGCGCGGGCTGTCCAGAAAGTGCGTGTGGCGCTGTGCGTTGGATAGCACCGAGGCGGCTTCCCGATCTGCCTTGCCGAGGAAGCGGTTGGCGGCGCGGGCAATCAGTCCGCCCGCCGCATCGCTGTCCTGCATCAGCTCCAGCAGCGCGCGCAGCTTTTCCGGGGGCAGGGTGAGATATTCCCGGACGGTGGCAAGTGTCCGGCGGTTGCGATCCTCGTGGCAGACACAGAACATGATCAGCCCGCCGAGGATGGCCTTGGCTTCCTCGTTCCAATGCGCTTCCGAAACCTGTCCCGGCGGGTCCATGACCAGCGCCTCTGTCAGGGAGGCCGCATCCTCGCCCAGATCAAGGCTGTCCGGTGTCAGCCGGTCGAGTGGATTATAAGCGGCAGAGGGATGGCCGCTGACCTCAAACGGATCAAGGACGTGGACCGTTCCGAACCGTCGCCGGGCTTCCCCGGCGATCCGGGCATTCTCGCCCTTGGGATCGATAACCAGGACGGAGCGCTCAGCCGCCAGCAAGTTCGGGATCACGGTGCCAACGCCTTTCCCGGCTCGTGTCGGGGCGAGGGTGATCAGGTGGGCAGGACCGTCATAGCGCAAGAGCCGCCCGGTGTTCGGATTGCGCCCGATCAGAAGACCGTCTTCGCGCTGGAGCTTCTTCAGCTCCTTGCGGTTGGCGAAGCGGGCCGAGCCGTGGCTTTCGCCGTTCAGCCCGAAGAAGGCGTCCGCGCCGGAGGCCATGCGCCAATACTGGAACCCGAAGATACCACCGACAAAAATGAACGGGCCGAAGACCAGCCACTGCCATGCGCTTTCACCGGGTGGCTGGTCAAAGAAGGCAAAGACGAACGGCGTGGCGACAAGTGCCCCGATCATCGCGCCGAACACGACAGCGCCGATCATCCAGCCCAGCAGGATGGGTGTGAAGATCAACCGACCGAAGAACCGGAACAGCCCTCCGAAGACGAGCATCACGCCCCGCATCAGGACGACGTGTCCTGATCATAATTGGACGGAGCAGGGGAGGGCGACCCAGAGGGAGTCCCCCAGTCCGCGAAGGCCTTGCGATCCTGTTCGCGGGGCAGGTTGCGGATTAGCCGGTCGAGCATGGTAGCAGCCCCGGAATCCCGTTCCGCCAGATCAAGCAGCGCACCGCCTAGGATGACCTTGCGCCGCGTGTCGAGTTTGCGCTGTCTGGTGGCTTCCCGGTTCTTCAGTGCCTGAAGACGGGCCTTGGCCTGGGCGTAGCGTTTCTCGGCTCGTTCAAGTTCGGTTTCTGCCAATGCGCGTCTCCATCTTTGAAAAGAGCAGGTGGCCAGGTTGGTCTTGCCAGATCGAGACTAAGCGCTTACCCGTAGGCCTGTAAAGGACAAGGGCGCACTTATGCAAACTCTCCACCTGCGGTTTCGAGCTTTGCGTGCGATCTCTCTGGGGCAAAGCCCCGGCCGATGGCCATCCCCTTCGCTGCATGCCGCCGCGACATGGAAGGGCGCGCTGCCCCTTCCAAACCATCCCAGCCCAACCTCAGCGGTTGGATCGCGTCCCGCAAGGTCGCGCCAGCGTCTCGCCCGATGCCCCACGGTGGGGGCCGGTCTGCCGCTAGCGTCTCCCTTGCGGGAGGTTCGTGTCGTCGGACCTGACGGTGCCGACACGAACCGGGTTTGCCCCCGGCAAACCGCCATTGATCTGTCCCCATATCCCGCCCCCCATGAGGCTGGGGATCTGGGGGCAGATCAATGGCAAGCCCGCGCGTCGGAGAGCCGTTGGCTCGCCTCAAGCAGGCTATCTTTTCCCCTCAGACCGCGCCGGTTCCGGGCGCACTCTTGCGGAGAAAAGACGGCTGATCCGATGGCCAATGTCAGGGCACCGGCACGGATCAGCTCCGGCGCGTGGGCGCGTTTGCATCACAGGCGAGGGGAGGGCGCATGGCCAGCTACCACCTCTCCGTGAAGACGATCAAACGCAGCGCCGGGCGCTCTGCCACGGCGGCGGCTGCCTACCGTGTCGGCGAGCGCATCGAGTGCCAGCGCGA
>Ga0160419_100809_pt1 | contig 16663 bp, 18 predicted proteins | sample CelAP2metagpilot_2_FD_108196 | JGI IMG/M metagenome (GOLD analysis project Ga0160419, IMG submission 108196) | Phycosphere-associated microbial communities from Cellana algal ponds in Kailua-Kona, Hawaii, USA - Cellana AP2-4-25 metagenome pilot ... | reverse complement strand
GGGGGGGCGGGGGGGGAGAGGGGGAGGGGGGGAGGGAGGGAGGGAGGGGGGTGATAATGGGTGTGTGTGACGAATTCAAGGGAGGGAGGGAGGGAGGGAGGGAGGTGTGGAAACGGGTGTGTCTATGACAAATCCGAAGGAGAAAGGGAGGGAGGGAGGGAGAGAGATAGGGAGGGAGGGACCTACCCGGAGGAGGGAGCAGGGTCTTGAGGTTCCCCGAGCCGAACTTGTGGAAGGGATGGTCGGGATGAGCCGTGGACTTTTGCAGCTGGAAGAGACGCCAGCCCTGGGAGGGGGGAGGGAAGGAGAGAGGGAGGGAAAGAAAGAGCGTTTGTCAGCTGGATCGCCGCGAGATGCCTGTCTGGAAGGTCTCTCCCTCCTCCCTCCCTCTCTCCCTTCCTCTCTCCCTCCAAACGCACGTCATCCTGCAGGTTGTTGGTGTGCTCCGAGTCCACGGCCTTCATCTCCCGCTCCGTCGAGGCCTGGTCGAAGCGCGGGCACGTGAAGAAGGCCGAAAATCGGTCTAGCGCTCCGTGCAGCTCCTGCCACTTGATCTGAAGGAGGGAGAAATGGAGAGAGGGAAGGAGGGAGGGAGGGAGAGAAGTGATCAGTCTCAAAATCTTGAACTATCCTGAGGGCATTTGTGTCTCACTCGAGCGCCCTTTTCTTTTTGGGCCCATCCCCCTCCTTCCCTCCCTACCTCCCCTCCCGCTTTCCGTCCGTCGTCGATCCTTACCGAGAAGTAGTAGCAGGTATCCTCCATGGCAGTATAAGCGTTGCTGCTCCCGCCGTTTTGGTTCAAGAAAGCCTCGTACTCCCCCTCCTTCGGAAACCGGTCTGTGCCGAGAAACAGCCTGGGGAAGAGTGAGTGAGATGGAAGGGGAGGGGCGGGGAAGTGTAATGAGGCAGAGGGGGAGGGAGTGAGTGGGTGAATGGGTAAATGCCACTCCTTGATCCTTGCGCACTTTCGCAGTCAAAGGAGGGAAAGAAACTTAATAGCGAGATCAATTTGCTTCCCCTTCGTCGTCTTCCACCCTCCTTGCTCGCACAAATTCCTCCTTCTCCTGCACCCTTTCTTTTTCTTTTTCTTCTCCTTATTCTCCCTCATCTCCTTCCTCTCCTTACATGTGCTCGTGGAAATGGGCCAGGCCCGCGAACTCCTCCGGGTCTTGGAAGTGCCCTGCGTGGATGTTCATCGACGCCGCCGCTATGTCTGTCGTTGGGTCCGAGGTCAGGAGGACCTGGGGGGTAAGGGAGAAACAAGAGGAGAGGACATGCACGTGAGTGTATCTTGGATGCTTCGTGAAATGGGACGGCTCGGGACAGTCTCCTCCTTCCTCTCCCATCCCGCCCTCCCACCCTCCTTCTTCACCTGCATCCCATTCTGGAGCCATATCATCCGGTACTGCCGGTCGTCCCTCTCAGGCCTCTTAATGCCCTCTTCCAGAACTCGGACCACCGCTGACGAGGCTCCTGCGGGCATAGAGGTGCTGTCGTTGTGACGGATGCAGGCGAGGTTGGGAGGGAGGGGGAGGAAGGTTATTGGACTCGGTTGAGTTCATTCCAGGGGTGCACTAAACACAAGAGCAATGAATTCTAGGCACACGACCCTTAAGTGTCTTGTTAAAATCCCTCACCTTCGTCCAACTGCAGCTCCAGCTGCTCCTTGAGGGACCTTTACCGAGGCCAAAATCTGATGCTGTCGCCGCTGTTTCCAGTACAGGGACGACACCAAGGCCGACGTCGAAGAGGCAGGAAAAGGAGACCGGTTGGCGGGTGTAGGAGCATTGTACAAGGAGCGGACAATGGTGGGTAGGAATGCCGCAGCACGAGAGGGGGTGGGCTTGCAAGAGGCGGTCGTGGCGGCCACGCGCCGGGCAGCAGGGAGAAGGAGCAGCATCAAGAAAGTGAGGATGAAAGTGGTGGGGAGAAAGGAAAGACGGAAGGGGAGAAAGGGCATGCTCGTCCGCAGTCTTGTCGGCAGAGCAGCAGCTCGACGGCGTGGGCGCAATGTGTTGCCTAGGACTCAATGTCTGGTTTGCGTCGGTGCGCGTGCCTTGCCTTCGTCCTACCACACCACCTCAGAAGTGCTCTCTGCCTTGACGCCGCCGCTTCGAGGAGGTGATACAACAAAACAAATGCAGTCCACTGTGGTGGAGAGCGAAAAGAAGCAGAAATGCGTGAATTACACGAAGATGAAACAGTGCCTCATGTCACTTGTCAAAAAAGCCAAATCAAGCCACACAAAAACAGCAAATCTCGTCCGCCCTCCATCGCTTTTGTTGCTTTTATCTCCTCCCCCCGGCCAGCACCAAATCCGAGCTGTAAACAACGTCACGGCGCAAGCGCAAGACTTGCTCTGTGGCATCGTGTGTGTGGCGCACGTCGATGTTCTGTTGCGCATGGAAAGATCATGGCATTACTTATTTGCATTGCTTGTCGCTTTGCTGCCGCTACTTGTGGCAGGCGCACTTGCCTCTGTAGAGTGCACTCTTAGGGGAAAGGGCTTGCCATGGTGCGTGCCGAAGCAGGCCGACATTGTACCGTGCAGAATATCACTTCGTCAAGGCACTCAAGTCTTATGCAATTGGATCATCTTACGGCTTTTAGTGCTCTGTAGATGAGTGTAAATGCGAAAAACTCCCTCCTAATCCCACTGCACTGGACAATCACAATCACACTTTCACTTATCCCCCATCCCTCCTCCTACCCCAAGCCTTCTTCGAGAAGCAACAGCGTTTCAAGTAAAGCCAAAAGCTTAAGCTGCGCATTATTTGTCACAAACCAAATCTGTTTTCTTTCGCCATGCGCCGCCGGGTCATCCCCGCCGTCCTGCATCCCCGCTCCCTCTCCACTTATGGTGGTGGCGGGAGCACGGGAGGTGGGCGTAGCAAGTCCTGGATGGAGGAGTACCCCTGGGTAAATCTCACATTAGGATTTCTGTTGGGGTATGTTGGGACAGTCTTTATGGAGCGGCGCATTCTCAAGCCGAAGCAGGCTGCCTTGCGCTAAGTAATGAGAGTTTATTAGAAGAAGTAGAGCGGACAGGAGAAACAAAGAAAGACCAAAGTAAAAGCGCAAAGCGCGGTGTAACAATCACGCTTGGACGAATAAGCGAAGCGGGCTATTATCGCAGCAGTATTTGCATTTTTGAGATATTGATTTATTTACAACGAGTGTGCCAGGTGAGGAGGGGAGATAGGAAGGGGAGGAAGAGATGGGAGAGAGCGAAAGGACGGTGGCACTTTATTGCGTCTTTCTTTCTTTACATGTGTTCAAAATGCCAGGTAGGCACTAGCATTCCTTCTATTAGCTCTACAAACAATTCCGGTTTCAGCCCTCCCTCGATCAAGACATGCCGGATCACATGCAACAACTTCTCGTCGCCCTTGCTGGCCAGCACCACGCGTGGAACCTCCTCCTCCTGTGCCACTCGGCCTTGGAGAGCCAAAGGGAACGTAGCCAGGCATTTGACTGTTCGTTTCTGTTGCGCTTTTTGTCCTTCCTGCCATTGAGGTTGCTGATGCTCTTCAGGCTCCTCCTCCTTCCCCTCGCCGTCACTCGTTCTCATGCCCTCGCCTGAGGTCATTTCCGCCTCCTGCAACTTCTCCAGGGCATGAGAGGCGTCTGCTAGGCAACGAATTTTTTCTAAAAACGATATGCGCGCCGGTGCCCGCCGAGCTTCGTAGACACACTCCCACGCCTCCCCCTGCTCCTCCTCTTTCTTCTTCCCTTCCTCCTCACAGACAGCAGCAGGGAACAAGAAGGGGTTTGCCCCTGCGGCAACCAGAACGACCACCACGTCTGATGCACCGCGCTCACAGGCCAAGGCCAGCGCCGTTTTGCCATTGCGATTCTGCGCATTCAGAAGTTCGTGCAAGCGTCCCCTCCCGCCACCCTCCCCGCTACGATTGATGACTTCCAGAAGACACAGCAGCACCCCCGTCGCACTTGCCCCACCACATTGGCCTCCCCCCTCACCACCTCCACTAGGAGCCGAGGCCGCCGTAATCATAAAGAGAGTAGTACCGTACCGATTTCGCTGCCAAGGGTCTGCGCCCCGCGCCAGCAAGTAGGATGCCAGCTCCACGCGACCATCCCGGCACGCATAAAAAAGCGCCGTGTTATTATCAGGAGCTGTGGGCTCATCCACCATTGCCCGGGCAGCTTCCTCCACCTCTTCGGCAAAGAACTTCACAAGGGGAAGGGAGTTGGCCAAGACGCTTAGAACCAAAGGTGTGCGGGCTTGCCAGTCGTCCAGGTACAGGAGGTCGGGCTCGTGCTCGCATAGACTTTTGACTTTCATGAGATCCCCGCGGGAAATGGCAGAGTGGATCACGTCCATTGCGTGACTTGAACTGATTGACCGCTGTCTGTGCCTTGCGGGGAGGGTGGGGATGTGATAAGCAGGCTTTTTCCGCGTGATGAGGCGCTCCTTTATCGATCTCGACCAGGTCAGGTCACTTACTCGTTGGCAACGCTCGCCAAATAAACGAGACTCGTTTTGATCTCTAAGCACGATACCCACCCCATCCATGGACACAGGCATGGAGGAGGAGGGAAACGAGCTCGAGGAGGACGTCGAGCTGACGGGAGCAGCAGCCAGGGGTAAAGGACGATTGGGACTAAGACGCCAACCAGCAAATTCCATTGAGGCTCTCCACAGCAAAAGCAGCAGCAGTAGCAGCAGCGGTGGCAGCAAGCGCAGCAGCATCGCAGCGGGAGCAGCAGCAGCAGCAGGAGACAGTGTATTTGCGGATCACTCGCACTCGCCCCACCTGTTCTTCCTGTCGTCGCCCGAGGACAATAAAAGAGGGCGGCGCTTGAGACGATTGAGGCGGCGACCGGAGCCCATGTCACCCCCCCCGTCCACGGCCATCATCTCCTTGCTTAACAACGACGACAACATAGATGATCATGACAAGAAGGATGCGGAGGAATGGACAGAAGGCGAGTCAGCATCGGCAGCAGTTGGAGCGGCGGCAGCCGTGGGCACCCAAAGAAGTCCGATTGATCTCATTTCTCCCTCAAGCCGCCGAAGCAGCAGCAGCAGCCTCCTTGGCAGAACAAGCGAGACGCCTCCTATTCCTGCAATTGTCACAGAAAGTGGGGTTGGTATTAGCATGACAAAGGCGGCGGCGAAGATGACGCTGGAGGAAGAGGAGGAGGAAGAGGAGGAGTGGGGGGCGGACTGGGAGGAGGGAGGAGCAAGGGGGTTGCTTTCGTACGACGTGGACAGTGTGTTGGATAACGACCTGGAAGAAAAAGCAGAGTCAAAAGATGAGGACGAGGAGGAGGAGGAGGAGGAAGAGGAGGAGGAGGAGATAGAGGACGAGTACGCCTTCATAATTAACGATGGGGATGGCGATGCATTGCTGCAAACTGACAGCTCCTCCTCCTCCCCTTCATCGCTGCCCCAGCAATTTCTGTCCCTCCCTCCTGATTCCTCCTCTCAAGCCTTCATCCACCACCGCGATGTGGACAACAGTGACGAAGAAGACGACGGGGAGAATGACGGCTTTGCCTCCCTCCCCGCTAGTGAGCTCCGCGCCCGTCTTCGCTCCCTCGGCCTTCCCGCCACAGGCCGCACTAAAAGCCTTCTCGCCGCCCGCCTCCACTCGAGCTTGCGCGCGCAACGCTTGGCTGCTTTTCCCGTGGGTAGCACGGAAAGATACAGCGATAGGCGCGGTAAAGTTAACAAGGCTGATTTGCCCAAGGGGGCGAATGGACGAGCACTCTGTCGGTTGTGTCAGAGAGAGTGCCCCAAGAAGGTGAACACGTTCTGCTCGCCGGCCTGCGTGCATGAGCATCGGCTGCGGACGAGCGGATCGTATGTGAGGAAGTGTCTGTTGGTCAGGGACCGGGGAAAGTGCGCCTTGTGTGCGCTGGACGTGCATCAAATGTACTTGAAAGTGCGGCGGTTGATCTTGGCGCAAGGATGGAGAGGGAGGGGAAAGGGGGCGAAGGGCAAGGAAGGAGGGTGGAAAGACAGTGTCTTGGGAGGGATGCAGGCGGTGGTGGATGAGGTGGTGGAGGGGACGGTCCTAGAAGGCAAGGTGAAGGTACGAGGGTTGAATACTAATGGCAGCAGTAGCAGCAGCAAGAAGGCCGTAGGAGGGAGTGGGAAGCAGCAGCGTCCTCGGCGACCGTTCAACAGCGGGTTGTTCTGGCATGCTGATCACATTGTTCCAGTGGTGGAGGGAGGGGGGTTGCAGGGCCTGGAGAACTTTCGGATCCTATGCGTGGCATGTCATCAGACAGCCACGGCCAAGCTGAGGGAACGGCGTGCACAGGCCAAGCGTTCGGTGAAGCAGCATGAAGGGAAGGAGGGAAAGGAGGGAAGAGAAGGAGAGGATGGAGAAGGGATTAAGGAAGAGAGCGGCGTGGCGGCAGTGGTGGATGCAGATGAGGTGTATGGAATGGAGGTTGATGTGTGATAAAATGTTGTGAATATTAAAATGAGTAGTAGATGGTGGGTGTCAATCTAACTTTTGCCTCTCTGGGGAAGCCTTTTTCTGACTGCGCCACATTTCTTTCATTTTTTTCTCGGTACCCTGGGACATGTCAGACTCGTTCCACCAGCTGGCGATCCGATTTCTTCCCTCCCATGTGTGGTCACTTTCCTATTTCTTTCGCGGCTGCACTTGCTGTTCATTTTGTTGAAATAATGGGCTTCAAATGGCTGTTTATGCTGTCTTCCAGCCTTGATATGCAATTGATCAAGACCAGAGTCAAAAATACACAAACGCACACCTGGCACAAATATACCACACAAACCCCATCTCACGCACCGCCGTGTCTTCACCCTCGGCTTTGTCTTTATCCATCAGAGTTCATATGCCTCAACCCTCCCTTATCCTTCTTTCCCTGTTTCTGGTTGAAAATTAGCATTCACGAATCCCAGCAGTGGTGCCCACTCCTCCGCATGCGCCCTCTCGCCAAAGTCACGCCCGAAGGCCGGGAAGACAGCCGCAGATAAAGACGAAGAATCTATGACGCTCTCGATGCCGCGCAAGACACAGGTGCTCGGGGAGAGACCCGCCGTGGCGAGGAGGGCTCGATGGCTGTCTTCCAAGGGCGTGGCCACGCCGTCAGCACCATCCTCAAGGACCAACCAGATCTTCCTACGCCAGTGCCTAGGCAAGAGACGCAAGGGCTGAAGGAAAGCAAGCGCCGTGGGGGAGAGAAAGCTGGGCACATTCACGAGGAGGATGCGATGAACGAGGCCTGGGTAATGCGCCTGCAAAATGTGGCTCCAAATACGAACGGCCTTGCGAACGGCAAAGTCCGCGAAGAAGCCAGCGGAGGTCACGCCCGCAAGGGATAAGACGATCGTGATGCGTGGACGGGGGGGGCCTTGGGCATATTCGTCGTCCCAATTGTTGCGGCCCGGCCTCGGGTTCTTCTTCAGTTTTGTTTGCGTGTCTTCTTTTTCTTTCAGCTCTTCAATGCCCTCCATTCCTTTCGTGCTGCCCCCCCCCCTCCTGAGGCTACTGATCTCGTCATAAAGATAGTGATCATAGCCATCGGAGAGATCCTTGTCCGACTGGTCCATGCACCGCACCACATACTCGCAAATTAAGGCCAGGTGCCGTGACCATGCTCCCGGATTCAAGCGAGCCTCCCTCAGGCTTGACCCACGCAGCTTTCCTAGCTCCTCGTACATCACCACATCACCATCCCGCGTCCGCCCCTGAAACCAACGAGGCCAAATGCGGAGGATTTGTGCAAATGCCGCTGGAGTAGGTGTCTCTCCCGTGTCGAAAATGTTGTCGACACGGTGGTGGTGGCGCCAACGGACAGTCGCGTTGTGCCGCTTGCGTGCTCGAGGAAAGTCCCCACCCTCCTCCTCCAGCAACATCTCTGAAATGTCCTCGTCATCTTCCGAGTCATAGCACAGGCTTCGCCCCCAGCCTATACCGATGCCGATGGCGGGAGGAGTGGCGATATAGGGCGAGGAAGCCTTGACGAGGAAGGAAGGAGAATGGGCGTCGCCGGAAGGGCCTGGGGGCTTGGATGCCATGGCCGTTGGGATGGGGGTCGTGGGGACGGAGGGAGGAGAGGAAATACAAGCACATGCCCACGCCAAGCAGCCACATGGGACAGCAGGATAGGGCTCAGCATGGCTCGAGATAGTGCCGCTGGGCACATCGTTGCCACCCATGGGCGGGATATGCTGCGAAGGGCAGTGATGGCCGGGCAAGTGGCACACGCTGTCTGTGGCTGGGTATGTGCGTGGCGGAAAAAAGGAGGAAGGGTGTGTCAGAACAGCGAAGATGGATGTGCCAACGCCACTTAGTTTGATAATATGGGGTAAGATTCGTACGTACGCGAGCCACGTATTGTTTGCGTCACTTTAAAGCGTTGAGGAACAATGTGTTATGCATTCTTGCTTTTTGGGAAAAGCATGAAACGTCACCCGTGACGCCGACGCGAGCAAAGCGACGTGTAGTGTGGAGATAAGCTGTCACATCGAATTTGCATCCCGCACCTGAGTGTTCCTCCGGAAGTTTTATCTGCCTGCCTCCGCACGATAGGAAGGAACGTGAAAAAAGCAGAGCGGGGAAATGCATGTCTTCGGCGATCAACCACAGCAACTGCCACTTTGCTGTCCGGGCCCACTCTTCTCACTTGAAAGTAATTTGCCGGGCGCGCCCGGTGGTTAAGTCCATAAGTGGTCCTCACAAGCAACACTTTTTTCGTTGGTCCGTGCAGTTAGCAAGAAAAGTGCTCCAGGCATTGCCTTCTATTTATTACCTTCGATACAATACTGGTCGCGGTTGTTTGCTCATGAATTTGTCTGACTCCTTCTCTTCCCATTCCACTGACTCCACCACAATACAATCCCCGTGATACAGCCAAACGCACACAGTTAGCATGAAGGTGACAACTTTCTCCACTTCTACTAGCTGGGCGCTGAAGTTTGCGAGCCTGGGCCTTTTGCTTCTGCAAGGTAATTACTGACTTGAATGCATGTTTACACGGTATGACCCCAACCCACTTACGTCCCTGTTCAACGCGCACTATATAACCACAGCCACCATCAGTGTGGCAACTACCTCAAAAACGTCACGCGTGTGGGCCACACCGGAAGGGCATCATTTCCAGGGCGTGCTCACGGGCAGCGCCGGTACGTGTGTGCGTCTGTTGGCGGGCATATGGTTTGAAATTGGATCTCACAGGAGGAGACCTGTGGTTTGGTATTATTGCGAGCAGGAGGAGGGCTCAATCTGTCTTGAGATGCGCGCCCATCTTTTTTGTGCCTGGTGTGAGAGGGTCGTGCTTTCATTAAATTGAGATATCTTAATTATCGTCTTCCTCCTTTCCCCCCCTTTCTCAGTCAAGAGCGACTTGTGCGACGCCTCCGTGGAGAGCGTGTCGGGCTATTTCAATATCACAGGTACCCGAGACGCTGCCTACTTCTACTGGCTGTTTGAGAGCCGTGGAGACCCGAGCTCGGATCCTTTGGTCGTGTGGCTAACGGGCGGGCCGGTAGGGAGCGAGGGAGGGAGGGAGAGAGGGAAGAGGGGATAGGAGTAGGGTGGGGTAAGTAGTGACCAAGCGGAAACGGACGATCACACCATTCCCTCCCTCGCTCCCTCGCTCCCCCTGTCTTTCCCCCTCCAAAGGGCTGCTCCTCTATCCTGGCTCTCTTCGTGGAAAATGGGCCCTGCTCAGTGAATGAATTCGGCAATGGCACGCTTCCCAACCCGTACAGCTGGAACTCCAACGCCAATATCCTCTGGATCGACCAGCCTGTCGGTGAGAAAAAGACGAGGGGGAAAGGGAGGGAAGGAGAGGGGAAGGAAGGGAAGGAAAGGGAAGTCGGTATTGTAGTTCAAGAAGAAAATGTTCATTCACCAGCCTTCCTCCCTCCCTCCCTCCCCCTCCCTTCCTCCCTCCCTCCCTCCTCCCCAGGCGTCGGGTTCAGCTACGGGGAGAAAGAGGACTACATTGACGGGGAAGATGGGGTGGGCGAATACCTTTACCAATTCCTGCAGGCGTTCTACGAGGCCAACGAGAAATATCAGGAGCGGCCCTTCTTCATTTTCGGGGAGAGCTACGGAGGTGAGGGAGGGAGGGCAGGGGGAGGGAGAGGGTGTCACGAGAGTCAGAAGCTTGACATGACGGTGCCCACGTACTCACTCGCGCATTTTTTTTCGTGGTCTTGGGCTCCCCCTCCTGCAGGCCACTACGCGCCTGCTGCAGGGTACCGCGTGTGGCAAGGCAATCAAGCACCGGCCGAGGGAGACGTGCACATCAACCTGCAGGTAAGGGTGGAAGGGAGGGAGGAAGGAATGGGGGAAAGGGAGGACAAGGAGAGGGTGCAATTAATGATTTGTCACGCTTTCTGGCACCTCATTTCTCTCACCCTCCTTTTCCTCCTTCCCTCCCTCCCCCCTTTTGCCAGGGCATCGGGATCGGCAACGGCCTGACAGACCCCGAGATCCAGTACGCGTACTACCCCCAGATGAGCTTCAATAACAGCTACGGCATTCAGGCGGTCGACGAGGAGACTTTCAAGGACATGCAAGACGCCGTGCCCACCTGTCTCCACCTCATACACCGGTGTGTGCGCCACTCCCTCCCTCCCTCCCTCTCTCTTCTTCTCTTCCCGTCTTCCCACCCTCCAGGGTCCCAAGGAGGGCTTTGCGCGCTCGGAGACCTGCTGTCTGAGGCTCCATCCCTCCTCTACACTCATCCCTACCTCCTTCCTTCCCTCCGCCCCTCCCAGCTGCCAGGTGGGTGGCGGCAAGGATTTCGCCTGCTCGGTGGCCCAGGTGTATTGCAACGCCGCCATCGAGTCCAAATACGTCGAGACTGGTGCGCGGGGGAGGGGGCAAGGGAAGGAAGGAGAGAGGGGTCAACAAGCTTGCGAAAGGAGATATTGAAGAAATTTCGCTTCTCACTAAACTACACCCTCCCTCCCTCCCTCCCTCCCTCGCCAGGCCTGAACGTGTACGACATCCGCATCCCCTGCGAAGTGCCGGGTCTGTGCTACGACTTCAGCCACGTCGAGACTTTCCTGCAGGACCCGGAGGTGCGGAGGGAGGGAGGGAGGGAGGGAAAATTTTTGGGGGAAGAGGACTCGAGAAGGTGAGGAAGAAGAATAATATTTTTGGACTCGAGCCCATATTCTCCTACTGGTAACAACAGGTTTTGTGTGCGCTGGGGGTTTCGCCTAAGGCGGGAGCGTGGGCCTCTTGCAACATGGAGGTAGGTCTCGAGGGAGGGAGGGGGAGGGGGAGGGGGGGAAGGACAGCAATGGTTCGGGCAGTAGTCTGGAGACCCTCTTTACTCCTTCCTCATGCATAGTATATGTTCCCTTTTCCAGGTGAACAAGGACTTCCGTGCTGATTTCATGAAGGTGCGTTTCATTTTTATTTCGCTCTTGCCCTCTCTGTGAATCACGCTGTCCTGACTCATCTTCTCCCCTCCCCTCGTCATCAGCCCCATTCCGTGTTTGTCCTCCGTCTTTTCTCTGCCTCTCACATCGATTTCACCTCCCCTCCTGCCCTCCCGCCCTCCCCTCCTTCTTCCTTCCTTGGACCCTACGTGTAGAACATGCAGGGCAAGCTGGTGCCCCTCTTGGAGGACGGCGTGGATGTACTCGTTTACGCGGGCGATGCGGACTTTATATGCAATTGGTTAGTCGGAAGGGAGAAGGGAGGGAGAGAGAGAAGTAGGAAGGGAAGGAAGGATCAACGGGGAGATCGAAGGGCTGCCCCAGAGGAGAGTCGTCCACGGGCACTAGTCATGTGCTCTCCCGCTGACTACCTCCTCTTCCCTCGTCACTCCTTCCCATGTCTCCCTCCCCGTCTCTCCTTCTCTACAGGTATGGCAACCAAGCCTGGACACAAGCGCTGCCCTGGGCGGGTCAAGAGGCTTTTCTGGCGGCGGAAGACACGCCCTGGACGCTGGATGACGGCACGGAGGCCGGGATGGTGCGCACAGCCAAGGGATTCACATTCCTGAGGGTTTACGGAGCGTAAGTGCGTTTGGGACTTAGGGACGTGATTGCATACTGGAGGGTGTATCGAAGAGAGGGCGATTACACATGGTGTGTGTAATGAAGAGAGGGGAGAGCGCAATGTGGGTGTTCTAGGGAGAGTGACTTGCATGTGGTGGTTGTAATGAGGAAAAACGATGGGCACCCCCAGCTCGCTTTGTTTATTCTCTCTACTGCGTTCGTCTTGATCACCATTTCTTCACAATATATCAAACATACAATTTTCGCGCGGGCTCTGACAGAGGACACATGGTGCCGATGGACGAGGTAAGCAAGGAGAAAGGGAAGCGGAATGAAGGCCGGACGGGGCATCGAATGAAAACGTTGGAGCGTGATATTGATACTCTCTCCCCATCTCTGCACCTTCGATTTTATTAACTCTTCCACCAACAGCCCAAGGCTGCCCTGGCGCTCGCCAACACTTTTGTCCATCAGCAGGCATTCGTGGTCTAAGTACACATACAGATGGACGTACATCGGGAGCGGGTGAAGGTGGGATTGATGGGAGGGTGTGCAGTGGAGAAAAAGGGGAGGCAGAGTAAGGGAAGTGTGAGTGTGGGAAAGGGAGCATCGGCCGATGTGTCATCGAAAGGAGTGTTTTTGCAGTGTGCCATTGGAAAAAGGAGAGGAAGAGGTATGAAATGAGGTCAAAGGGGAAAGGGGAGTGTAAGTGTGGATAGGTGGAGAGTGAAACCGGGAGAAGCATAGAGAAGCATAGGCCGAATGCCCAAACATTCTTACTTCTTCTTCACGAATCCTCTTCGACCACCTGCATTGTGTGCATGTGCGTACAGGCAGCCTCATCATCCTCACGGACACCCAGGATATGGGCAATGACGCTACCAGTGCCCAGCAATTAAAAACTGTTCTCGATCGAAAATATTTAACGAACATTTCCTAGGAAGAAGAAAGCAAGATCAAGATTGGGAAAGAAGATGGACAAGAAAAGGGAAAATTAGTGAGGAAAAAGTGAACTATAGGGTGTGGTCGCAGTATCAGTATCAAGCTCTCCTCCTCCTCTTCTTCTTCTTCCTCCTTTCTCTTCTTCTTTTTCTTCGTCTTCGTCTTCTTTCTCTTCCACTCTATCTTCGTCTTCGTACAATTAAATGGTTAGACCCAATTTATGGGTTATCAAGTCCGTGCGATAAGGATTCAACAAATTCGTCTCCACCAAAATGGAGACCTCTAGCCTAAGTTCGATTCTCCGCTCCCCTCGAACATCTAGTTATCGATATCAAGACATTGCCATTCACCACACTTATTCTGTCATCTTTATTTTTTCCGGAGTTCTTAAGTGACTCCGACTTACCGCCGGACGCAATGTGTCGGGGTCTAGGAGGCAGGGGGCGGCGACACTTAACGGTTGATCAAACTCTCAAACTCGCCAACGGCACTAAAGTCGAGTGCTTTTTGGAGGGCCCTTTGTACATGCAAAATCTCACAGCCCACGGTCATACCATTGCAAATATCAGGACTCCTATGACATATACAAAGTTTTCTGACCTTTGCTACTTTCTCATACCACCGACAGGCGGCTCCAGGCGAGAGCGTTGGCAGGAGCGAGTAGGAGGCAGATCGCCGCCCTCCGTCGCCCTTCCTCCGTATCGCAGCCATGGAAACTGCACCAAGAGCACTACGACCTGTTCTAATCTCCGTTTCCTCCTCCAGGCCTACTATGCCTCTTCTTCTTCTCTTGCTTCTTGGCGTGGTAGCCATGGTCTCGTCGTCGATATTGGACAGAAAGAGCAATGCATGGCACGCGCGGTTTCCGCAACGGGGCTGGCTTTGGGAGAACAGAGAATATATCGGCAGGCTGGTTGGAGAGGATGGTGCGTACACGTATATGTAGGAATGGGAATCTTTCGGTTTAAGAGAATAGATTATCCGTATATGTTGGGGTTATCTGCATGATGTGAGAGGAGAGGCAATCAGAGAGGAGTGGCTGCCCTTTTCACCTTGCTATCTTGTTTTCTCACACTCTCTTTCACCTTATCCTCCTCACTCTTCGTATCGTCTGCAGTCGAGACGAAACTGTGCGATCCGGACGTCAACTCGCAAGCAGGCTATTTCAAAATCACCGGAAGCAAGGACAAAAACTGTACGTATAAAGAAAATTGGGATAAAGGAAGGGAGGAAATGCTACTTATTCGCTACCTTCCTTCCCACACACTTAAAATTTTAACGTATCTTATAATTGACTGTCGCAGACTTCTACTGGTTCTTCGAGTCCCGCTCAAGCCCCTCGACAGATCCTTTCATTATCTGGCTCTCGGGCGGTCCAGGTAAGGCCACCAGTTCCCTCCCTGCCCTCCCTCCCATCTTCCCTTCCTTTCACCGTACTCAAATTATCTTCAATATGTAAACAATGACTCATAAAGGTTGCTCATCCACCCTGGCCCTTTTAATGGAGAACGGCCCCTGCAGCGTCAACGCCAACGGGAACGACACCATCCCTAACCCCAACTCCTGGACCAATCACGTAAGGCGGGAATAAGGGGAAATGAATGTAAAGCAGTTGAGATGGAGAGAGGGTCCCTTATCTCGATCATCTGGCTCTGAGTTTACATCATTTTCATCGCCATTTCATAAATTAATTGACACGTGAACTTTCTCCTTTCCCCCCTCCCACTCTCCCTCCATCTCTCGGTATCCCAGGCCAACATGATGTGGATCGATCAGCCCGCGGGCGTCGGATTCTCCTATCAATCTTCGGCGGACAGCGTCACAGATTCGGAGGATCAGGTCGCCGAGGACATATATCAGTTCCTCCAATCCTTCTTCACGGCCAACCCTCAGTTCACGAACAACGATTTTTATGTCTTCGGGGAGAGTTATGGTGGGTGCCGGCAGGGATGTAGGGGGGAAGGGAGGAAGAGAACAAAGAGACAGGAGGATGGAGAGAGAAATCTACCGACGCCATTCCCCTTTTAACTTTCCTATCGATTCTCTAAATCATCTCTCCCGCTCTCTCACTTCCTATTGCAGGCGGGCACTTTGTCCCGGCGGTGGGGCACAAGATTTTCATGGAAAACCAACGGAACAAAGGCCGCGCTATCATGATCAATTTGAAGGGGCTTGGCATCGGCAACGGGCTCACTGGTAAGGGATAAGAAGAAAAAGGAAGGGAGGGGAGGGAAAAAGGGAGGGAAAGGGAGGGAAAGAGAGGGACGGAGGGGAGAGATACGGGAACGATAGCCGTGTACATGAAATAGACATTCACAGCTGGCCACCACCACATCCTCCTTCCCTCCCTCCCTCCCTCCCTCGTTCCAGACCCGGAGCTCCAGTATCAATTCTACTCGAAGTACGCCCGCAACAACACCTACGGCATCGAATTAGTGTCGGCCGAGGATGCGCAGAAAATGGAAGCCGGTACGTAGGGGAGGAATGAGGGGAGGATAAGAAATTTGAAGGAAATGTGTAGCAGATCACACGACAAGGCGTTTTCATCTTTTTTCGAAGCTCTTATACTCCCTCAAACGTTTTCCCTCTCGTCCTCTCCACCCGTCCCTCACAGCCATTCCCCGGTGCGTGTCTCTGATCAAATCCTGCCAGTCCTGGGGAGGCAAGGCGCCCTGTCAGCTGGCCCGCCTTTTTTGCAGCAAGTACATTTTGGAGTACTTCCCCGTAGGTGAGTATAGAGAGAGGGAGGGATCAAAGGAGAAAGGATGGGAGGGAGGAAGGGAGGGGAAAGTGGATGTTGCCCTACAGCGCAATCGAATGAATGATGACGAACGTGCTAGGTGGGTCTGCAAACCGACCGTGACTCACCCTCGATCCATACTTGACTCCCTTTGCTCCCTCCTTCCCTCCCTTCCCCAGGCCGACGCAACATCTACGACATCCGGCGAGACTGTTCCAACCCTCCCATCTGCTATAATTTCGACCCCATCGAGAAGTGGCTCAACATACCTAGCATTCAGTCTGCTCTGCATGTGCGGAAGAGTAAGTCGACAACACTCCCTTCTATCCTCCCTCTCTCTCAGATCGACTCACTCACAATTTTCAACGCCCTCCCTCCCTGCCGCCCTCCCTTGTTCCTTCCAGAGCCAGGGAACGACATGGGCCGGTGGCGTGTGTGTAGCGACGATGTGAGCATCCAGTTTTCCGGGGACGTGATGCTCAGCTTTGACAAGATGCTTGTTCCCTTGCTCGAGTCAGGCATCAAGGTAGACGGAAGGAGGGAGGAAGGGACGGATGGAGGGAAGGGACAATAATAAGGGTGGAGGCTAAACCTTGCACTACTTGGAGGTCTCTCACCTCATCTCTCCTTCCCTCCCTCCCTCCCTACTTCTCATTTTGGCTCAGGTCTTGAATTATGCCGGGGACGCGGACTTCATCTGCAATCACATGGGGGTGGAGGCCTGGAGCGATGCCCTGGTTTGGAAGGGGCAAGAGGCATTCCAAGCCACCACAGGCAACGTATGGATAACCGAGGACGGAAAAGAGGGAGGAATAGTGCGGTCTGCGGAGGGATTCACGTTTTTGAGGATGTTTGAGAGTGGCCACATGTGTCCTTTTGACCAGCCAGCGGTGAGTGCTGAGATGGTGGCGGCCTGGACGGGCGTGGGGGGGGGGGGGGTAAAAGATAGGGGGGAGGCGGGGATGCTGGCACCTGAGAAAGAAGGGAAAGAGGAAGGGGTGGGTGGATTG
>Ga0160419_100805_pt1 | contig 16833 bp, 16 predicted proteins | sample CelAP2metagpilot_2_FD_108196 | JGI IMG/M metagenome (GOLD analysis project Ga0160419, IMG submission 108196) | Phycosphere-associated microbial communities from Cellana algal ponds in Kailua-Kona, Hawaii, USA - Cellana AP2-4-25 metagenome pilot ... | reverse complement strand
TGTCATTCAGAGCGAAAGCGAAGAATCTATATATTTAGTATTAAAGATTTTAAAGTTTTTAAAATGAAAAATCCACTTCAAAACGAAGTGGATTTTTTTAATCACAATTATATTTATTTAGTATTACACTAAAGGTTTTTGCGTCATTGCTTCAGGTTGTTCTACACCCATTAATTTTAAAATGGTAGGCGCCATATCTCCTAAAATTCCGTTTTCAATGTGTTTTAATTCGTTATCAATTAAAATGACAGGAACAGGATTTGTTGTGTGTGCTGTATTTGGGCTACCATCAGGATTTATCATAGTTTCGCAATTACCATGATCGGCAATTAATAGTGTTGTATAACCATGGTTTAAAGCAGTAGTAACTACTTTTTCTACACATTTATCTACAGCTTCACAAGCTTTAATTGCAGCTTCCATAACGCCAGTATGACCAACCATATCTCCGTTTGCAAAATTTAAACAAACAAAATCTGTAGTTTCGTTTTCTAATTCTGGTACTAGAGCATCGGTAAGCTCGTAAGCACTCATTTCTGGTTTTAAATCGTAGGTTGCTACTTTTGGCGAATTTTTTAAAATACGTTTTTCACCTTCAAAAGGTGTTTCGCGTCCACCAGAAAAGAAAAATGTAACGTGTGGATATTTTTCAGTTTCGGCTATTCTGATTTGAGTTTTGTTATGTTTTTCTAAAATTTCACCTAAAGTATCGGTTAAATTTTCTTTGTTGAAAACAACGTTGATGCCTGTAAACGTTTCGTCGTAATTAGTTAAAGTCACGTAGTATAAATTCAACTTGTGCATGTTTTGCTCATGAAAATCGCGTTGTGATAACGCTTCTGTTAATTCGCGACCACGATCTGTTCTAAAGTTGAAAAAGATAACTACATCATCTTCTTTAATAGTTACTATTGGGTTACCTTCAGCATCTGTTTTGATGATTGGTTTGATAAATTCGTCTGTGACATCATTATCGTAATTCGTCTGAATTTCATTAGATAAATCCTGAGTTTTTTCACCTAAACCATTAACTACAGCATCGTAAGCTAATTTAACACGTTCCCAACGTTTATCTCTGTCCATTGCATAATAACGACCAGTTATACTTGCTATTTGAGTGTTTGTGTTTGTAGTGAAATTTTCTAAATCTTCAATAAAACCTTTACCAGATTTAGGGTCTACATCACGACCATCTGTAAATGCGTGTACATAACTATTTGTTACGCCAGCATCTTTTGCAGCTGTAATTAATCCTTTAATGTGGTTAATATGCGAGTGTACGCCACCATCACTAACTAATCCTAAAAAATGAACGTTTTTACCTTCTGCTTTAGCGTAATTAAAAGCATCTATTAATACTTGTTCTTTAGCAAGTGTGTTGTTTTCTACTGCTAGATTAATTTTGGCTAAATCTTGATAAACTATACGTCCTGCACCAAGATTCATATGACCAACTTCACTATTACCCATTTGTCCTTCTGGTAGACCAACATGTAGTCCGTCGGTACGCAATTGTGCGTTAGGAAATTTGTTGTATAAACTATCTATAAAAGGTGTGTTGGCGTTGTCTATTGCTGAGACTTTAGGGTCTGGAGATTTTCCCCAGCCATCTAAAATCATTAAGATTACTTTTTTGTTCATGACTGTAAAATTATACTACAAAGATAAATAGAAAAGTCCTGCATTGGCAGGACTTTGTTGGTTTTCTACTAAATCGTTTTAGTTAAGTGAGTACTTTTTTATGGACTCTCTAATTTTTTCAATTCTATTTTCTGGATCGGGATGTGTGCTCTGAAATTCTGGTACGCGGTTTGGACCAGCTGCTTGTTTTAAAATTTGCATAACACCAATCATTTCTTCTGGATCATAACCAGAACGAAGCATAAAACGTACGCCTAAGTCGTCACTTTCTAACTCATCACCACGACCATTTTTTAATAATTTAGACATGCCGTATTGACTAACAAGTCCACCCATATCACCTCCAACAGAACCAGCTGTAGATAATTCTTCCCAAAGTTTTGAATTTGCAATACGCTCTGCGCTATGACGACCAATAACGTGTCCAATTTCATGTCCTAAAACACCTGCTAATTGGTCTTCGTTTTCTAATTTAGAAAATAGGGCATAGGTGATAAAAATTTGTCCGCCAGGTAATGCAAAAGCGTTAATAGTATTTTTATCTGCTAGTAAATGAAATTCATATTTATAAGGCGTGTCTTTTGCAACACTATTTTGTACTAATTTATTACCTACTCTGTCTACAAATGCTTGGTATTCTCGGTTTGGATATAATCCACCATGCTGTGCTGCCATTTGATCTCGACTTTGTAAACCCATTTGGATTTCTTGATCTGGCGTCATAGAAATAGCTTGTTTTTTTCCTGTATACTCGTTGGTTTCCATTGAGTTGTAATACTTAAACAAAGCAAATGCGGCTATAACAACGCCAATTAAAAGTCTTCCTTTAAAATTTCTCATGATAATTAATTTAGATAGAACAATTTACGAAAGTTCATCGATAAATGTTGAGTTTATTTTTTTAGTTGAATGAATTTAGACGAAATACAAATGAAATCTATAATCGTTTGTACATAACGTAATGTGAACCAACTTTAGGAACTTCAAATTGATTACCAATAATTGCAAACCCTAATTTTTCATAAAAACCAACAGCAATTAATCTAGCATCAAACCAAAGTAGTTTGACGCCTTTTTGTTTTACCATTGTTTCGGCTGTTTCTACTAGTAATCTACCAAATCCATATCCTTGAAACTGTTCTAAAACTCCCATTCCGCGTAAGCGATATTGGTCTTGTTCTTCAAATTTTTCGTTGTTTAGTTTCATTAAACTAACTACGCCAGACAATTTGTTTTTATAGTATAAACCCAAGTGAAATGTGTCTTCGTGGTCATCAAAAGTTAGTTTGCAATCTTCAATAGGTCTGCCAGTTCTTAAAACAGGATGACGAACAGGATAGGTTTCTAAAGCAGTGATTTGTTTAATTTTAATATCAGGGTTTTCGATTTTATATAAATTTGCTGGCATACCATTGTAATTAAAGGTTTTTATAAAATTCATGTTGCATTTTTCTAAGACTTTATGTGAAGCATAATTATCTATATGTGCATGTGCATGTATGGTTTTAAGGTTAAGCTGTTTAAAACCATAATTTATTGCTGCTTGGCAGCTTTCGGTAGCGTAACCGTTGTTCCAATTGGTTTTGTAAAAGCGGTAACCAACTTCAACTTTGTTTCCGTTAGGATGAAATTTTAATCCGCACCAACCTAAAAACTCATCTGTTTTTTTATTGCAAACAGCCCATCTTCCCATATTATACTTTTCATATTCTTTGTAGTTTAATAGGAATTGCTCTGCTTCATTTAAAGAAGAAAAAGGCTTATCGCCAGTATATTTTAGTACCTCTTGGTCAGAATTCATTTTATAAAAATGAACAGCATCATCTACAGATAATTCTCTTAAATATAACCGTTGTGTAGTTGCTATGATTTGCATTATTTGTGTAATAGTCTTCCAAAATTAACTAATTTTGCAATAAAAATTGAGATGTCTTTTAAGTTTAAAATACTAGATAAAACCGAAATAAATAGCATTATACCATTAATGCAAAAATTAACTAATAATGCTAATTCTGATGCTGTTTTAAAAGAGCGTTTTGCCGAAATGATTACCCAAAATTATGAGTGCGCAGGAGTTTTTGATGGTGATACTTTGATTGGTATGTCAGGAATGTGGTTTCAAACAAGACATTACGTTGGTAGAAGTATGGAAGTAGATCATGTATACATTGAAGAAAAATATAGAGGAAATGGTCTTGGTAAATTATTTTTTAAGTGGTTATATGATTATGCTAAAAGTAAAGGTTGTACTACTTGTGAATTAAATACTTACGTTCAAAATTACCCATCACACAAATTTTATTATAACGAAGGTTTTGAAATTTTGGGCTACCATTTTTTAAAGAAATTATAATTTTTTGCAAATAATTAAAATCTTTGTTTATATTTGCCACCGCAAAAAGCGGGAGTAGCTCAGTTGGTAGAGCGTCAGCCTTCCAAGCTGAATGTCGCCGGTTCGAACCCGGTCTCCCGCTCAAAAAAGTCTCATCTTATTGATGGGACTTTTTTTATTTTAATCCTTATAATTTATTGTGATGCTTTTGTCATTTCGAACATAGTGAGAAATCTCATCATAATTATATGAATATGAGATTCCTCCTCGTACCTCGTTCGAAATGACATACTTTGATGAAAAATAATTTGTTTTGAAGTTTAATATTTTAAATTTTTGTGCTTTACTTCAATTCATTTAAGAATGTATCAGGATCAATTTCGTAAGGTTCTTGATTGTGCTCAAAAATACGAGCCTGTAAGCTTCCTTTTAATTGTAAGTTATCATCTTTAACTTCTATCCAGCTTCCTTCGCGTAAGCCAACAACTGGTTGAGTATTAAATTGATGAAATTCTTTTATTCTTGTCTCTCTAGTTTCACCCATATGTTTACTATTTGGATCAGGATCTAAATAATGAGGATTGATGTTAAAAGGCACAAAACCTAATGTTTTAAAACTTGGCGGGTAAACTATAGGCATATCGTTAGTTGTATTCATTGTAAGACCACAAATATTACTTCCTGCGCTGGTACCTAAATATGGTGTTCCATTTTTTATGGCGTCTTGCAGACTTTCAATTATATTAAATTTGTAAAGTGCATTGACTAAAACAAAGGTGTTTCCACCACCAACAAAGATGCCTTTTGCGTTTTTAATAGCTTCTTTTGGGTTGTTAAAAGTATGTAAGCCAATTAGCTTTTTTTCAATTTTATTAAAAGCTTCACTTGCTTTTTGTGTGTATTGGTCGTGTGTGATTCCGCTAGGTCTAGCGTATGGAATAAAGATAACTTCTTCTGTGTCTTTAAAATGAATTTTTAAGGTGTCTAAAAGGTAATCTAAATATTGTCCGCCATGAACTGTAGAAGTACTTGCAATAATTATTTGCTTCATTTTGATAAATAGTTTTTGTAAATTTAGGTAAAGCGTGCTTTTAACAAAAGTTTAGTGACTAATTAGAATTAAATTAAGAGTAAAAATGCGTAATTTACAGTAAAATCAACCATCATGAAATACTTTCTATCCATATCATTATTTTTTTTAACTGTTTTTGCTTTTTCACAAGACTCGACTAGAGTTGCTGTAAAAGGTAAAATTATTGTAGATACACCAGATATTGAAGGTGTTACAGTTTTTAATATTTCATCAAATAAAGGTGCAATTACTAACGAAAAAGGTGAATTTACCTTAAAAGTAATGCTTAATGATAAGATAGAAGTGTCTGCGCTTCAGTTTAAAGATTTTAGTTTAACGGTAACAGAATCTATTATAAAAAATAAGCAGATGACGGTTTTTTTAGTAGAACAAATTAATAAATTAGATGAAGTTGTGATACTTCCTTACGATTTAACAGGTGTTTTAAAAGAAGATGTAGAAAGTGTAGAGGTGTTTAATCCAGATTTAGATGCTATTTATTTTGGGGTAGATGATATTTCGGTTTACGAGTTTTCTGATGACCAATACAGTAAAGTTGAAAACTATGCAGCGATGAATCAAAACGACCGTATACGATATCAAGCCAATGGTGTAGCAATTGTAGAAGGTTTAGTAAACTTGATTTTTAAACCAAAGAAGAAATCTAAAAACACGACTACCGAAGAAAGAAAAATACCAACCCAAACATTGGCAGATAAATATAATCATGCCTATTACACTACAAATTTTGATATTCCTGAAGAAAAGGTTGAAGCTTTTATAGCGTACGTGCAGAAAAATGATTTTGACGTTTCACTTTTAGAAAAAGGAAATGAAATGCAATTAATAGAGCATTTAAATGCAAAAAGTAAAGTGTTTTTAAGTGAAAATTCAGTTGAAAAAGATTAGACAACTCTTAATAATTGCTCTTTTTTTTATTATGAATGTAGCGGTATCTCAAATCGTAACAATCAAAGGTCAAGTTATTGCAGATGATGACTTAGAAAATATTCACGTTTTAAATAAAACATCCTTTACTAATGCAACTACAGATAGTTTAGGCGTTTTTAAAATTAATGCAAAACTTAATGATACAATTGTGTTTTCGGCAGTTCAGTATCAGGTTTTAATTAAAGTGATTTCAGAAGAAAACATTAAAACAAAATCATTAAAAGCAAGGTTAGAATTGTTTACAAACGATTTGGATGAGGTGTTTTTAACCAAGCAACTTTCAGGAGATTTAACAAAAGATGTCTCTGCTTCAAACGCAAAAGCAGATATAAATTTTTATGATGTTGGCATACCAGGTTATACTGGCAAACCTTTGACACAAAACGAAAACCGATTAAATGAAGCTGGCGGAAATGAAAAAATGTTTGCAGTAGGTTTAGGTGCAGCAGTTAACTTCAATAAATTTTTAAATAGTATAACTGGTCGCACAAAAGAGCTAAAAGAACGCGTAAGATTAGAAAGTAATGATGCACTTTTAGCTAGATTAAAAAACGACTTAGTTGAAGATTTTTTTAAAGAAAACCCATTATCAGAAGATAAAAAAGATGAGTTTTTTTATTTCTGTCAAGAAGATCCAGACTTTCGTTCTAGGTGCACAAAAAGCAACTTAGAGGCATTGCAATTTTTCACAGAAAAGTATAATCAGTTTATCAAAAACCAGAAGCAATCTCAAAATCAAAACTAAATGGAATGTTTTTTGTTAAGTATCCATTAGATTTGCAATTCTAAATTATTCACTTCATGAAATCTATTAAATATTTAGCCTTTTTAGGAATTTTCTTTTTTTGTTCTTTCAGCGCAGTTCACAAATATTATGTAAGTATCACGCAGATTGAGTATGTAAAAGAAAAGCAATCTGTACAAATCATTTCAAGAATATTTATAGATGATTTTGAAAAGCTGCTAAGAAAAAGATATGATGAAAGTATAACTTTAGACAATGGTCAAGACGAAAAACTTATTGATAGTTACATTAAAAAATACCTTTTAACCAAAATTGAAATATCTATAAACGGGAAAGAAATGATCCCAAAATTTATTGGTAAAAAATATGATGATGGCATCATGCACTGCTATTTAGAGTTAGAAAATGTGGAGTCAATATCTACATTTCAAATACAAAATAAGGTCTTGTTTGATATGTTTGACGATCAAAAAAATGTAATAAGAACCAATATTAATGGTAAAAACAAGACAGTAGTCCTTAACGCACAGAACGATAAAGGTTTGTTAAACTTTTAGTAAAAGCTTTTTAAGCAACGTTAAAATTTGTTAATTTCACGCCCTTATAACTAATTCTCACAATGAAAAAATTAAAGTATTTATTTCTTTCAGCGTTATTCATTTCTGCAAGTGCATTAGCACAAGATCAAGCTGAAGAAAAGACAGAACGTCAACCAGGTCACACAAACAACAACAAGTTTAAACAGTTATACGACGAGTTTTCTACACCAAATATGTTTAGAACAGCGTCTGGTGCTCCAGGACCTGCTTACTACCAACAGCAAGCAGATTATAAAATGGACATCGAGTTAGACGATGTTAACGCAAAAATTTATGGTGAAGAAACAATTACTTACACTAACAACTCACCAGATAATTTAGAATATTTATGGGTACAGTTAGACCAAAATATGCGTGCTAAAGATTCTAAAACACCTTTAATTGAAGGTAGCGGAATTCCTCCAGCACAACAAGCATCTTCATTTGCAAAAAACTATATGACAGATGGTTTTGATGGTGGTTTTAATATTGAATTTGTTAAAGATGAAGACGGTAAGCCTTTACCACATATGATTAATCGCACAATGATGCGTGTAGAAATACCTTCAGTATTAAAATCTGGAGATCAATTCACTTTTAAAATTAAATGGTGGTATAACATTAATAACCACGTAGACGGAAGAGGTCGTTCAGGTTATGAGTACTTTGAAGAAGATGATAATAGAGCCTACATTATAGCACAGTTTTATCCACGTATGGCAGTTTATAATGATGTAGAAGGATGGCAAAATTCTCAATTTTGGGGACGTGATGAGTTTGCGTTACCATTCGGAAATTTTGAAGTAAATATTACAGTTCCAGAAGATCATATGTTAGACGGAACAGGAAAATTAACTAACCGTAAAGACGTTTTTTCTAAAGAAATGATGAAACGTTACGAGCAAGCAAAAAAATCTTATGACGAGCCTGTTTTAATCGTAACAGAAGACGAAGCAAGAGCAGCAGAAAAAACAAAAGCAACAAAGAAAAAAACATGGAAGCTGTATGCTGAAAATGTTCGTGATTTCGCATTTACAACCTCAAGACGTTACATCTGGGATATGATGGCGGTAAAAATAGGAGATAAAGATGTAATGGCTGTATCATTATATCCTAAAGAAGGAAATCCTTTATGGGAAGAGTGGTCAACTAAAGCAGTAGCAAGTACATTAAAGTCTTATTCTCGTATGACTTTTGATTATCCTTACCATAAGGCTATTTCGGTCCATGCAAAAAATCAAGGAATGGAATATCCAATGATCTGCTGGAACTATGGTAGACCAGATGCGGAAGGAAACTATAGTGATCGTGTAAAGTACGGAATGATTAGTGTAATTATCCATGAAGTTGGACATAACTTTTTCCCAATGATTGTAAATAGTGACGAGCGTCAATGGACATGGATGGATGAAGGATTAAACACATTTACACAATATGTTGCAGAGCAAGACTTTGGCGAGTGGTATCCGTCTTCTTTATCACCAGGAATGGATAAATATCCATCACGTCGAGGACCAGCAGATAAAATTGTAAATTATATGGGAGGAGATCAAAATTATATTGCTCCAATCATGACTAAAGGTTTAAATACTTACCAGTTTGGTAATAATGCCTACGGAAAACCAGCTACAGCATTAAATATTTTACGTGAAACTATTATGGGACGTGAATTATTTGATTATTCTTACCGTACTTACGCGCAAAGATGGATGTTTAAACATCCTACACCAGAAGATTTCTTTAGAACAATGGAAGACGCTTCTGCAGTAGATTTAGATTGGTTCTGGAGAGGTTGGTTTTACACTACAGATTACGTAGATATTGCTGTTAAAGATGTGAAAAAATATTATGTGTCTAGTGAGCCTACACAGCAGATTAAAGACATGGTAAAGGCACGTGGTATGAGTTTAAGCGATTTACCTCCTTTAGTTTATATGGTAGAAGAAGGAAGCGAAGAGTACACAGAAGACATGAAAACTAAGACTTTAATGGAAGGTTCTCAACCATTAAAAGAATACATTATGGATAACTTTTCACCTGCAGAACAAAAGCAGTTAAAAGAGCCAAAGTATTTTTATAATGTAACTTTTGAAAAACCAGGTGGATTAGTAATGCCAATAATTGTTGAGTATACTTATGCAGACGGAACTTCAAAAACAGAAACTTACCCAGCTCAAATTTGGAGACTTAATGATAAAGAAGTAAGTAAAGCTGTTGCTTCTGAAAAAGAAATTGTAAAAATTACAGTAGACCCAAAATTAGAGACAGCAGATGTTGATACATCAAATAATACTTGGCCAAGAGAAGAGCAAACAAGTGAGTTTGATAACTTCAAACAAAATAAAGATTAAGTAAATACTTTTAAGTTATAAATTATAACCCTTAAAGCTAAAGTTTTAAGGGTTTTTTATTGTCAAAAATAGTCAGGTTGATTGTCATGTAAATCTTTTTAATCTTAGGTAAGTAAAAAAAATGAATGAATAATTCGGTTTGTTTTTGTATATTTAAATAGCTATTAAACAATTAGATATGTACAATTACAAAGCAAAAATTATAGACGTTTATGACGGAGATACCGTTACGGCGATGGTGGATTTAGGGTTTTTACATTTTCAAGAAATGAAATTACGCCTTTACGGTATTAATACTCCAGAGCTTAGAGGTCCAGAACGAGAACAAGGCATTATTGTTAGAGATATACTTAGAGAAATGGTTTTGGATAAAGAAGTAACCATACGCTCTTACAAAGATAAACAAGGTAAATACGGACGTTATTTAGCTAATATTATTTTAGAAGATGGTTTAGAGGTTAACCAATGGTTGGTAGATAATGGTCATGCAGTAGAGTATTACCCGTAGAAATAAATTCGTATTTTCAAACCATGCAAGAAGACTTTTTACACTACCTCTGGAAATACAAAAAGTTTGAAACAACCAACCTACTAACTACAAATGGCGAAGTTGTTTCTGTCAAAAATTTTGGGTCACATAACTTAAATGCTGGACCTGATTTTTTTAATGCACAAATAACTATTGGTGATCAACTTTGGGCAGGAAATGTAGAAATTCATATTAAATCTAGTGATTGGTTTGTACATAATCATGAGGTAGATGCTAATTATGATAATGTTATTTTACATGTGGTTTGGCAACATGATACAGATGTGTTTAGAAAAGATAATTCTGCTATACCAACGTTGGTGCTTAAAGATTATGTACACTTATCGGCATTAAATAATTATCAAAAGATATTTAACAGTCACACAACTTGGATTAATTGTGAAAATGACATTAACCAAATACCAGATTTTGTAATTAACAATTGGTTAGAACGTTTGTTTTTTGATCGTTTAGAACAAAAAGCAGAGGTTATTAATGCTGTTTTAGAGCAATCCAAAAATAATTGGGAAGCGGTTTTGTTTAAATTATTAGCTAAAAACTTCGGATTAAAAGTTAACGGAGGTGCTTTTTTAAGCGTTGCAAATAGTTTTGATTTTTCGGTAGTAATGAAGCAACAAAACAGTCTTCAAAACTTAGAAGCTTTGTTTTTAGGTCAAGCAGGTTTGTTAGAAAATGATATTCAAGATGCTTACTTTTTACAGTTACATAAAGACTATCAATTTTTGGCTCAAAAGTTTGGGTTAAAAAATAGTAATGTATTACCAATGCAATTTTTTAGGCTGCGTCCGCCTAATTTTCCGACTATTCGTTGGTCGCAATTAGCTAATTTATATGTAGAGCACAAAAATTTATTTTCAAAAATTATAGACTGTAAAACTAAAGAAGATATTTATGATGTTTTTAAGGTAAGCACTTCAGAATATTGGAATACACATTACACATTTGGCAAAGCTTCCAAAAAAGTCAGCAAAAAAATCAGTACTTCATTTATAGATTTATTGATTATAAATACGATTGTTCCACTTAAATTTTGCTACGCAAAACAACAAGGAAAAGACATAGATGAAGAGTTGATACAATTATTATCTCAAGTTTCAGCAGAAAAAAATAGTATTATCGATAAATTTGATTCGTTACATGTAAAAGCAACTTCAGCATTACAGAGTCAAGCATTACTTCAACTAAAAAATGAATATTGCAGTAAAAACAAATGTTTACAATGTGCTGTTGGTAATACAGTATTAACTAATTAGTTTCATTTTAAATAAATACTAATTGTTAAAAGAAAAATAGTAACAAATCCTAAAAATAATTACCTTGCAGTATGCAAATGTCTTATAAACCATTATTATACTTTCAAAAAAGAGGTTACCATGTTTGCCAACGTATTGCAGACCGTTTGGGTATACGTGCTAAAGTAGTACGTACTAGTTTTATGTATTTAGCGTTTGTTACCTTAGGTTTTGGGTTTGCATTATACTTGTTTTTAGCGTTTTGGATGCGTGTTAAAGACTTAATTTATACAAAAAGATCTTCGGTTTTTGACTTATAAAAAATTATGACCAACCCAATTATTCAGCTTTTTAGATCTAAAGTTTATACTGCAGTTTTGCTATTAGCAATATTGCTAATTATTGGTGTTTTAGGTTTTAGGTTTATGTCTCATTACAGTTGGGTAGATGCGTTGTATATGACCGTGATTACTATAACTACTGTAGGTTTTGGAGAAGTTCAGCCTTTAGACGACGTGTCTAAAATATTCACCATGTTTTTGATTTTGACAAGTGTGGTTATTGTTGGTTACGCCATTACCGTTATTACTGAATATATTTTAAGCCGAAATAATATTGAAGAATTAAAACAAAAGAAAATGCAGAAAAAAATTGATGCACTGTCCAATCACATCATTATTTGTGGTTACGGACGAAACGGAAAACAAGCTGCAACAAAGTTGTTAGCTTACAACAAACCTTTTGTTATTATTGAAAAAAATAAAGATACAATAGATAAGTTTCAAGATGATAAGATGATGTTTATATTAGGAAATGCTAACGAAGACGAAATCTTACATCAAGCCGGTATAGATCGTGCAAGTACATTAATTTCGGCACTGCCAAACGATGCAGATAATTTGTTTGTAGTACTTTCGGCTAGACAAATCAAAAAAGACTTACGTATTATTAGTCGTGCCTCTCAAGAAACGTCTTATGAAAAACTAAAATTAGCAGGAGCTAATAATGTAATCTTACCAGACAGAATTGGTGGTGACCACATGGCGTCTTTAGTCGTAGTTCCGGATTTAATCGAATTTATAGATAACCTTGCTATTGTTGGAGAAACTAATATAAATATTGAAGAAATTAGTGCCGAAAAACTTTACGACGTTAATAAACACGAAAGAACTATAAAAGACTTAGATCTGCGTCACAAAACAGGTTGTACAGTAATCGGGTACAAAGGTCAACACGGAGAATATATTGTTAACCCAGAAGCTGACCAAAAATTAAAGCCAAATTCCAAAATAATTGTACTTGGAAGACCAGAACAAATTAATAAATTAAACACGCTTTATAAGCTTGATTAACTACGGATTTAACAGCTTATGTTTTAAAAATTCATCATTTTTTTGCATATTGCTAACCTTAACTAAACTTTTAACTAACAATTTAAAATAATTATGAAGAAATATCTTCTTTCAATCTTCACGATGATTGTACCAATAATCACGTTTGCTCAAGATAGTACTGCAGAAAAATTTGACGCTGTATTTAAAAAATATACAGGCTGGTTTGTAGAAGGAATATTTGCAGAAATACCTTTTACAGATGATATTCAAATTCCGTGGGTTTTATTTGTGCTAGTTGGAGGAGCATTATTCTTTACTATATATTTCAAATTTATCAATATTACTGGGTTTAAAACAGCAGTAAAAGTTGTTCAAGGTAAATACGAAGACATCGAAAAACATGGAGTTGATAAACTTTACGGAGATCAAACACCAGGAGGAAATGTTTTTGAAACAATAAAAGATGATGGGGTAGATGGAGAAGTCTCTCACTTCCAAGCATTAACAGCAGCATTGTCTGCTACAGTAGGATTAGGTAATATTGCAGGTGTAGCAGTAGCTTTATCTATAGGTGGACCAGGAGCAACGTTTTGGATGATTGTGGCAGGTCTTTTAGGGATGGCTTCAAAATTTGCAGAATGTACATTAGGTGTAAAGTATAGAGACGTAGGAGAAGACGGAACTGTTTACGGTGGACCAATGTATTATTTATCTAAAGGTTTAAAAGAAAAAGGAGCTGGAGGCGTTGGTAAGGTATTAGCAGCAATTTTTGCAATTTTTGTTATCGGTGGATCTTTCGGAGGCGGTAACATGTTTCAAGCCAACCAAGCAGCTGCACAGTTTACAAAATTATTTGGTTTAACAGGTGATAATGCAGGTATGTATTTTGGTATAGTAATGGCAGCGTTAGTAGCGGTTGTTATTATTGGAGGAATTAAACGTATTGCCTCTGTTACAGAAAAAGTTGTTCCTTTTATGGCAGGTATTTACGTGTTAGCAGCATTAATAATTTTATTTGCCAACTTCACTTTAATAGATGATGCTTTTGCTTTAATCTTTGAAGGCGCATTTTCTGGATTAGGAATAGCAGGTGGTTTAATTGGTGTTATGATACAAGGTGTACGTCGTGGTGCATTTTCTAATGAAGCTGGAGTTGGTTCTGCAGCAATTGCACACTCAGCTGTACGTACAAAATATCCTGCAAGTGAAGGTATCGTTGCTTTATTAGAACCTTTTGTAGATACAGTAGTAATTTGTACAATGACAGCTTTAGTAATTATCATTACAAACTTTGGAGGCGATTCTTCTGCTATTAGTGGTACATTTATGCAATATGGTGTAGAGGTAAAAGAAGGTGTAGAGATTACAGCAACAGCATTTGATACGGTAATTCCTCACTTCTCGATTGTACTTACAATTGCGGTAATTTTATTTGCCTTTAGTACGATGATTTCTTGGTCTTATTATGGTATGCAAGGTTGGGCTTATCTTTTTGGAAAAGGAAAAATAACAGATTTAATCTATAAAATCTTATTTTTATTCTTTGTAGTTGTAGGTGCATCTATAAGTTTAGGAGCAGTAATAGACTTTTCTGATGCAATGATTTTTGCAATGGTAGTGCCAAATATTATTGGTGTAGTTATGCTATCACCATTAATTAGAAAAGAACTTAAAAAATACATGAATGCTATCAATAAAAAGGAAGACGCTTTAGAAGATGGAGCAACAGACTTGGTAGACGAAATGTAAAAAAATATTTTAAAATGAATATCAAATCCCATTTCACGTTTTCTAATCAACAACGAAATGGGATTTTTTTATTGTTACTCCTCATTATAATTATTCAGTTGTTTATCCATTTTGGATCAGACTATTTTTTTAAAACTGAAGTCAATTCTACAGAAAATAATAAAGAGTTACTAGCTTTTACCGCTCAAATCGATTCTTTAAAACAAGTCGAAATAGAAAATCGAAAGCCTAAAATTTATCCTTTTAACCCAAACTTTATAACTGATTATAAAGGATACACTTTAGGAATGTCTCAAGAAGAAATTAATAGACTACTTCAGTATAGAAAACATGACAAATGGATAAATTCAGTTACGCAATTTCAAGAGGTAACTAAAGTTTCAGATTCTTTACTAAATCAAATTTCGCCTTACTTTAAATTTCCAGATTGGGTCACTAATCCAAAGCCAAAAAAGTATACGCAAAACTTTTCCGCGAAAGCGAAAGAAAAAACTTCTGCACAAAAAATAGATATTAATATTGCAACCGCAAGTCAGCTTCAAAAAGTATACGGAATTGGCGAAGCACTTTCAGTAAGAATTATAAAATACAGAACAAAAATAAATGGGTTTTATGATTTGATTGAACTTACAGAAGTTTATGGTTTGTCGCCAGAAGTTATAGACAATATCAAGCTTGATTTTGAGGTTAAAACTCCAAGAAAAATAAACAAAATTTCTCTCAACAAAGCTACAAGAGATCAGTTGGTATCGATTAAATATATTGATTACGAAGTGGCTTACAACATCATAGAACAAAGAACACTTCGCGATGGTTTTTCTAGCTTAGAAGATTTGAAAAAAGTTAAAGGTTTTCCGCTTAAAAAATTTGATATAATTAAGTTATCTTTACAGCTCAATTAAAAAAAACTAACAAGCTATGGAGAGTATGTACTTCACTGAAGAACATCAATTATTTAGAAACAGTTTACGCGATTTTTTACAAAAGGAAGTCGTGCCACATATTGAAAAATGGGAAAAAACTGGTACTATAGAGCGATTTATCTGGAATAAATTTGGAGAAATGGGCTTTTTAGGAATCAGTTACCCTGAAAAGTACGGCGGATTAGACTTAGATATCTTCTATATGATTATTCTTTTAGAAGAATTACAGCGTGTCAATTCTGGTGGTTTTGCAGCTGCTATTTGGGCGCATACTTATCTTGCAATGACACATCTTAATGCAGAGGGTAGCGAAGCTATTAAAGATAAATATCTATCGGCAAGTATTGCTGGAGATATGATTGGTTGTTTATGTATTACAGAACCTTTTGGAGGAAGTGATGTTGCGGGAATGAGAACAACTGCTGTCAAAAAAGGAGACTCATACGTTATTAACGGTTCTAAAACATTTATCACTAACGGGATTTACAGTGATTACCTGATTGTTGCTGCAAAAACAAATCCTGAATTAGGCAATAAAGGTATTAGTATATTTTTAATAGATAGAAATACACCTGGTGTATCTGCTACCAAGTTAGATAAATTAGGTTGGCGTGCTTCAGATACAGGAGAAATTGCGTTTGATAATGTAACGATTCCTGCATCAAATTTAATGGGTGAAGAAAATAAAGGCTTCCCATACATTATGCAGCACTTTGCTTTAGAGCGTTTAATTATGGGTGTAAATGCACATGCAAGAACACAATATGCTTTAGAATATACTTTAGAATACATGTCAAATCGTGAAGCATTTGGCAAGACTATTGATAGATTTCAAGCATTAAGACATAAAATTGCAGATCATTATACAGAGTTAGAATTGTGTAAGACGTTTAACTACAATGTCGCTTTTAGATTAGATAAAGGAGAATATGTAGTTAAAGAAGCAACAATGTCTAAATTAAAATCCACTAAAGTTGCAGACAATGTTATTTACGATTGTTTACAGTTTTTAGGCGGTTATGGTTATATGGAAGAATACCCGTTAGCAAGATTGTTCCGTGATAGTCGTTTAGGACCAATAGGAGGAGGAACATCCGAAATATTAAGAGAAATAATAGCTAAAATGGTTATAGACGGTAAAGACTATAAACCAGCTACAAAGTAAAAATAGCCTATCATATGAAATTATCTTACTTGAAACATTGTTTTAAATTATTTTTATTTTTAATAACTGTTTCAGCTTTTTCTCAGCACGAGCTTAAAAACAAAGTAGTAGACTTTGTAAACCTGTTACCTATAGAAAATGCAAGTGTTTATGTTCAAAATACAACTATAGGTACAGTAACCAATGCAGATGGTAAGTTTGTGCTTTTAG
>Ga0160419_100803_pt1 | contig 16900 bp, 15 predicted proteins | sample CelAP2metagpilot_2_FD_108196 | JGI IMG/M metagenome (GOLD analysis project Ga0160419, IMG submission 108196) | Phycosphere-associated microbial communities from Cellana algal ponds in Kailua-Kona, Hawaii, USA - Cellana AP2-4-25 metagenome pilot ... | reverse complement strand
TCCTTGTCTTCCTGCATGTCCTTGGAATAGGTCAGCGGCAGCCCCTTCATCACCATCATCAACGCCGTCTGCGCGCCAAAGATGCGCCCGACCTTCGCGCGGATCAGTTCCGCCGCATCCGGGTTCTTCTTCTGCGGCATGATGCTGGAACCTGTAGAGAACCGATCCGACAGCACCACAAACCGGAACTGCGCCGACGACCAGATCACCAACTCCTCCGCAAAACGGCTCAGGTGCATGGCGCAGATGCTGGCGCAGGACAGGAATTCCAACGCAAAATCCCGATCACTCACCGCATCCAGCGAATTCGCCGCAGGCCGGTCAAAGCCCAGCGCCTTGGCGGTCATCTCCCGATCAATCGGAAAGGACGTGCCCGCCAGCGCCGCCGCCCCCAGGGGGCTTTCGTTCATCCGCACCCGCGCATCCCGCACGCGGCTCAGGTCCCGCCCGAACATCTCCACGTAGGCCATCATGTGATGCCCCCATGTGACGGGCTGCGCCGTCTGCAAATGGGTGAAACCCGGCATGACCCAATCGGCCCCGGCCTCCGCCTGGCCAATCAGCGCTTCAATCAACGCCAGCAAACCGCTTTCAAAGGCATCCAGTTGATCGCGCACCCAGAGTTTGAAATCCGTCGCCACCTGATCATTGCGGCTCCGCGCGGTGTGCAAACGCCCGGCAGGCTCCCCGATCAAGTCCTTCAACCGCGCCTCCACATTCATGTGGATGTCTTCGAGCGCGGTCGAGAAGGCAAAATTGCCCCCTTCAATCTCTGACAAGATCGTGAGCAAGCCTTCCCTCATCGCATCCGCATCGCTACCCTCAACGATGCCCGTGGCCGCAAGCATGGCGGCATGGGCGCGTGAACCTGCAATGTCTTGTGCAGCCATACGCTTGTCGAACCCGATGGAGGCATTAATTGCCTCCATGATCGCATCGGGTCCGGCGGCAAAACGGCCGCCCCACATCTTGTTTGCGTCTTTGTCGCTCATCGTGCTGCCTTCGGAGGAAAGAATGAAAAAACTGCTGCTGGCCTTCGTGTATACGGCCCTTCTCGCGGGTGCAAACCCTGCCTTTGCGGGGGGCGCGGACATCCTCAGCCTGCGCACGGGTGACATGAAAAAACTGGTGGTGCATGACACGCCCGTGGCAACCTCCGGTGCCGCCTTCGATCTGGCCGATGGCGCAGGCAAAGGCACGCTGGAGGACTACCGCGGCCAATGGGTGCTGCTGAACTTCTGGGCCACCTGGTGCGCCCCCTGCCGCAAGGAGATGCCCGAGCTCAACGCCTTGCAAAAAGAGCTTGGCGGCGATGATTTTCAGGTGGTGACCATCGCATCAGGCCGCAATTCCCCCGAAGGCATCAAGAAGTTCTTCGCCGAAGCCGGCGTCGACAGTCTGCCCCGCCATCAGGACCCCAAACAGACGCTCTCCAGCCAGATGGGGGTGTTTGGCCTGCCGATCACGGTGATTATTGATCCCGAGGGGCGCGAGATCGCGCGGATGCGCGGCGATGCGAATTGGCACAGCGAGAGTGCTGTGGCGATTATCAAGACGCTGATTGGGCGTGATGGGGAAGGATGAACTTGGTAGGCGTTTGGTGGCTTTGCACCCCCGATAGCGATCGAGTACTTGCTTGATATGTCTGCTGTGTGGGGGCGGTTTCAACGGGTGGTCGCAACACTTTAGTCTTTTGGAAAGATGGAGTGTGAGAGATGAAGTATCGAACGCGAACGTTTTATACGGACAGATAGAAATCCGACATGTGGGATCGCTGGCAGCGCGGAGAGTCAATGAGTTCGATTGGGCTGCATTTCAATCGTGCGTCGCCCGACGATGCGCTTTGTGGAGATCAAATCAGAAGACCAGCAGGCAGTGCTTGCCATCCATAGGGCGCGAGATCTGGTTGTCCGTCAGCGCACTCAGGTGGTGAACATGATCCGAAGCATCCTTCGGGAGTTCGGGTACATCCTGCCGACGGGTATCGAAGCTGTGTCCAAGTTCGCCCGAGAGCATGGCTCGGTAGACCAACTGGACTTGCCCGAGATCGCGGACGGCATTCTCGGTGTAATGTGTCATCAGTTGAATGGTCTCAATGCACGTGTTGATGGATTAAAAAGACTTATCGAACAGCACGCATGGTTGGACACCGGTGCGCGGCGGTTGATGCGCATGCCAGGTATTGGCCCAATCACAGCCTCAGCTGTCGTTGCCATCATCGGCGATGCAAAACAGTTCGAGACCGGACGCGACTTGGCCGCGTGGCTGGGTCTGACACCGCTCAACAAATCCAGCGGCGGAAAGGAACGCCTTGGTCGCATAACGAAAAAGGGTGACCGATACATTCGCAAGTTTTTGATCGTCGAAGTGACATCACGGGCGCTCATGGCGAGGAACAAACCTGAGAAGGCGGACATCTGGACCGCGAAATTACTCGACCAGCAACCTTTCAGGCTGGCAACAGTCGCAATGGCCAACAAATTCGCCCGTATTATCTGGGCGATCCCAACGAAACGAGAGGAGTACCGGCAGCCGATCGTCTGATCCTGCCCAGAGATGCAAGACGTTTGATGTGATGATGCGAAATGAAGTCAACCAAGAGCAAGGACACTCCGACGCATGTCCCGACCCTCGAGGTCGCCAACCCGGTAGGAACTTTGCTTGCGGAACTCATCATGGCCAGTGGCAACCGCCACACAAAACAGGCCGGACACACGACTGTACTGACGGACCATCGCAACCACAGAAATCACTTGCAATGCAGTAGGCATCCACACAGGACTTTGAGGAACGCCGTGATCTTACTCAAAAGGATATGCGACTGAAAAACCTAAGCCCCAAATTCAGAGGGTTAGATTGGCAGTCGCACAACTGTTGTAAGATCATCTTGGAGGTAGTTTGGGGGAAGTTTGGTTTCAAGAAGCGGATGAGTGCTAGCGAACCCGCGAAGAAGAGACATTGGTGTCGCTGTCGCTCGGCGAATTGCATCACTAATATGATCGCCTACAGAGTTCACCATCGTCGACAGAGCTTGCGTCATTTCAAGATCGGCCCCTGCCAAGGTTCCATCGCTCAAGGTCAACTGCTGATCTTTCCTAATCACTTCTCGACCGTTCAAAGTAAATCCAGTGATTTGTGATCCTGCGGTGGCCATCGCATCTGTCACAAGCATGATCCGCTCGCTCTTGCGGGCGGCAGCCAATGCAATACGGATCATTGTTGGGTGAACGTGAATTCCGTCCGCGATGAGCCCCGCATAAATGTCGTCGCGCGCGAGGGTCGCACCAACGAGACCGGGCTCACGACTGCCCAGTTGGCTCATCGCGTTGAACAGATGTGTGACGCAGCGCGCGCCAGCGTCGAAGGCCGCCATGCAGGTCTCAAAATCTGCGTCCGTGTGGCCAAGTGAGACAATGACGCCTGCGTCTGCCATCGTTCGAATCTGTGCGTTTGTTGTGTTCTCGGGCGCCACGGTCATCATGACGTTGGGCAGGCGCTCAGCCGCACGCAAGACGATCGCGAGGTCATCGTCACCCATCGGACGGATAAGGCTCGGATCATGCGCGCCTTTTCGTGCCACAGACAAATGCGGTCCCTCTAGGTGAATGCCTGCGACACCCTCAACACGTTCCGCAATCGCCTGTTCGGTTGCAGCGATCGCCGCTTTCATGCGCTCCGGTGTGTCAGTAATCAGGGTCGGCAGCACCGCAGCGGTCCCAATGGATGCGTGGGCGGTCGCGATGGTGCGCAGGGCCTCGACAGACTGGTCATCGTTGAACATGACCCCACCCCCACCATTGATTTGCAAATCAACAAAACCTGGTGCGATGATGCCGCCCGGCAGTTTTTCGGTCCGGCAGTCTGACGGCAAGTCCCCGCGCGGTGTTATGCCGCGCGACCGGTCGGCATAGACAACGAAAGCGTGATTGTCATGAAGATCGACACCATCGTGAATGCGCGCACCTACAAAGGCCCTTGAGATTGCGGTCATACCGTTTCAGTCACTTTTTTCAGGTGACGTGGGGCGTCTGGATTGATCCCCCGCGATTCTGCGACCCGTTCTACCATGGCATAAAAGCTCGCGATCAGACTAATCGGATCAGTGAGTGCATGCCCGGTCCTTACGGTAGCCAACTGCGTTGCCTTATCGACCTTGGTGCTTGTGGCGAACACGGTCGCACCTTTAGCGGCGATCTCATCTGCGACCTTGGCAAGAGCCGTTTCGGCTTCATCTTTTGAAGCAAGACCAATCACTGGGAAGCCGCCATCAACGATTGAGACCGGTCCATGAAGCACTTCGGCGGACGAGTAGGACTCTGCATGGATTTGACAGGTTTCTTTGAATTTCAAGGCTGCTTCGTTCGAGATTGCATAAGCAGGTCCGCGCCCAAGACAGAAGATTGAGTTGCGGCCGCCCAAAGCGGCACGAACCTCCGGCCAGTCAAGCTGTACAGCTTTTTCCAGCTTTGAAGGCAGATCGAAAATCGCACGGCGCAGGTCATCGTCATCGGCACACTCTGCCAGGAACCAAATACCGGCGATGGCCGAGTTCACGAAAGTCTTGGTTGCAGCAACACTGATTTCAGGACCGGCATGCAGGTTCAGCGTATGGTGAGCTACTTGCGCGAGCGGGCTCTGTGTATGATTTGTCATTGCGATCGACAGCGCGCCACCTTCACGCGCCATTCGCGCCATCTCGACGATGTCCGGGCTTCTGCCCGATTGAGAAACTGAGAGACAGACGCTTCCGTCAAGCTTGAGTTTGCGGCCCCAGATTGATGCGATGGAAGGTCCGATAGATGCAAGTGGCGTGGCAAGAAGCAGTTCTGATGCATATTTCAGATAGGTCGCGACATGGTCAGATGAACCGCGTGCCACGCTGACCATAAATTGAGGATCGCGCAGACGGACAGCATCAGCAGCCTGCCTTACTGCGTCCCCGCCATTGGACAGCAAGCGCTCCGCCGCCAAAGGGATTTCCAGCACTTCTGTGCGCATTTGGGTTTGTGCGGTTGGCATTGTCTGTACCTACTCTTTGGCAAGGCGAAGCTCGGCTACGAAGTTGTAGGCGTCTCCACGATAGATTGATTGAGTGAATTCGGCGACACGACCGTCACGAAGATAAGAGGTCCGTTCGATCCGGAGCCCTGCGGCTCCAGCCAGAACGTCCAACAGGTTCGCATCATCCTCTTCCAGATTTATCGCCGAGATTTTTTGAAGCGCGCGATGAGGCCGCAGCCCTGAACGCTCCAAGACTTCATACAGCGAGGTCTCGACTTCCAAAGGGTTTGGAAGCATTTCTGTTGAGAGGGACGCCCGCTCGATAGCCATTGGTTTATCATCAGCCGTTCGAAGCCGAGCGATCCGCGAGACCGACGCATCAGGGGTGAGAGCAAGCGCCAGTACCTCGTTGGGAGATGGCATGAATATGCCACGTTCGAGCCAGACACTTGTCGACGTCATTCCCCGTCGCGACATGTCTTCGCTAAATGATGTCAGCCGCGACAACGATTGTTCAAGTTGGGGCGTGTCAGACGCAATGAAAGATCCATGTCCCTGTTTCTGGACAATTACCCCATCTTCCGCGAGAGCCTGAAATGCCTTGCGGACCGTGACCCGCGACGTTTCGGTGATGGATGCAATTTCGCGTTCGGGCGGCAAGGGGCTACCCGCTTTAAGCACCCCCTGTTCGACGCCATCGGTCAGCCGTTTGCGCAGCTGAACGTAGCGTGGACCGCCGTCAGGTTTCAGCCAGTTATCAGGGGCTAGGAAATCTGCAATATTCATGACAAGCCCTCCCGGCTGTTGTCAACGCTTGCTCTGGCAAGGGCAAAAGCTCCATCGAGGGCGTTTCCTCGACGCTCGACCAGCCCGGCAGTAATACCGTCAGGTAGGTATCTTGCGTAATGTGGCCCCACTCCCCCCGTCAGGCAGAGCGGGTCCCCCGCATTGAATCGCAGCGCGTTCAGGCACCGCATCAGGTGGCTCGCACCTCTATCAAGTATTTTCTTCCCAACCGGGTCTCCGGCATGGGCGCCTTCCACGACTTCTGGTGCGAACACGCCATAGTCGCCGGGCTTTGCCGACATACTGAAGGCGACAATTTCATTGGGATCGTTGTGGAATTTGGCGAACAGTGAGCGGGTCAAATCACTGTGTTGTGCTATTCCGTCGTGGCACAATAGAACGTGACGCAGGCATTCATGACCAAGCCAGGATCCAGATGCGTGATCGCCAACATGAAAGCCCCAACCGCCAACGCTTCGAAAGACCCCGTTTGTATTCGCAGCCGCAATTGTTCCTGTCCCGACAGAGAGCAGAAACCCGTCCTGCACGCCAAATGCACCATTGAATGCCGTTGGGCGATCGTCAGTGACGACGACATTCTGATAAGGAACAGCGGAGGCTATTCTATGAGCGTCCTGGCTGGTCATGACCCCGGCGAGACCAAGATGAGCGGTCGCGCCCTTTAGCCGTTCAATTGCGATCACACCTTTCGATGCGGCAGCTTCAACCGTATCGATGACATTCTTGATCGCAAGCGCAGGGTCAGACGCAACATTCGCCCGGCCGCCTTCTGCGCGGGCAAGGACTCCATCCGCCACCGTACCGATGGCGACCCGACATCCGGTGCCGCCACCGTCGACACCAATAACAAGGGTATTACGTGAATCAGCCATACAGTACCTATAAGATACCTTTTGCTATAAAGAAAGCCCTTTGATAAAGGAAATCCCCGCTATTGGTATCCTATTCCGCACAGAACGCCATCCTGTGCAAAAAATGGTAGACAAAAGGTATTGCAAAGGTATTGTGAGGAGAGCGGAGGGATTCGAATGTCATTGCCAGCGACCGAATTGGTTTCAAAAGGACAATACATAGATGTGCGGTCACCGACCGATGCAGCAGGTTTTATGCTCGACGGTCAGTCCGCGGCCATTGACGCGGTAAGGGCTGCTGCACATTCGATTTCAAGTGCTTCGCATAGGATGGCCGTTGCAGTTGGCTCAAACAACAGCCTGCACTACGCAGCCGCAGGGAGTTCAGGGCTTATGGCTCTTGCCGATGCAAGCGAGCTGCGCGGGACGTTCGGCATCCCATCTGACAAAATTCATATTCATATGGCCGGTGGCGTTCCTGTGGATGCCCATATGCCGGGTGACACCGAAGATGATGATAAAGCAGTTGAGTTGATCTCTGAGGCAATTTCTGCGGGCGATGTTGTGATCGTTCTGACGGCCAGCGGGTCAACGCCTTTCGCGCTCGCCGTGGCACGTGCAGCACAGCGAAAGGCGGCTGTTGTCATCGGCATCGCCAACAATCCGGGAACGCCTTTATTGCAGGTGGCAGATGAGCCGATCTGCATTGCAACGCCGCCAGAAGTCATCGCCGGGTCCACGCGACTAGGTGCGGGGACGGCACAGAAAGCGGCGCTTAATCTTATGTCCACTCTGATGGGCGTCGAATTGGGCCACGTCTATCGTGGTGAGATGGTCAACGTCATAGCCGACAATGCCAAGCTCGTGCGTCGGGCGACCAACATGGTTTCGCGCATTGCTGGCGTATCCGAAGAACTGGCAAGGGACGCAATTGCGAAAACAAGTGGACGCGTCAAACCTGCCATTCTTGTCGCCGCCGGGTGTCCGCTCGAAGAAGCAAATGCCCTGCTTGAACAAAACAACGGCCAACTCGGCCCTTGTTTTTCATCACTGGAATCAAACCGGACTAACACGTCCATCTAGGGAGAAGACTATGAAGAAATCTACTTTGATCGGAGCCATGACGGCCACGTCTGTGCTTGCAGGGGCTGCTGCCGCGCAAGATGTCACGCTGACAATCGAAAGCTGGCGCAACGATGACCTTGCCATCTGGCAAAACGAGATCATTCCAGCGTTTGAGGCGGCCCACCCGGGCATCAAGCTGAACTTCACGCCATCTGCACCAGCAGAGTATAACGCCGTGCTGAATTCCAAGCTGGACGCAGGTTCTGCCGGTGACATCATCACTTGCCGACCATTTGATGCCTCTCTGGCGCTCTATGAGGCCGGACATCTGGCCGACATTAGCGATCTTGACGGCATGGCCAGCTTTTCACCCGTCGCCAAATCAGGGTGGAGCACGGATGACGCATCCGTCCAGTTCTGCGTGCCGATGGCCTCGGTGATCCATGGCTTCATCTACAACAAGGACGCCTTCGCCGAGTTGGGCCTCGAAGAACCAGCAACCGAAGCAGAGTTCTTTGCCGCCCTCGACACCATCAAAGAAGACGGCAGCTATATCCCGATGGCGATGGGCACCAACGACCAGTGGGAAGCGGCCACGATGGGCTATAACAACATCGGCCCAAACTACTGGAAGGGCGAGGAAGGTCGCCTTGCCCTGCTGGCCGGAGAGCAATCACTCACGGATGAGGAATGGGTCGCCCCCTACCGCCAACTGGCGAAATGGGGTGAATACCTTGGCGATGGGTTCGAGGCGCAAACCTATCCTGACAGCCAGAACATCTTCACGCTTGGCCGCGCTGCAATCTACCCGACGGGGTCTTGGGAAATCTCTGGCTTTAACAACTTGGTCGATTTCGAGATGGGCGCATTCTATCCGCCTGTCCAGAACGCTGGCGACACCTGCTATATCTCGGATCACACCGACATCGGCATCGGCATGAACGCGGCGACAGAGAATCCAGAAGCCGCTGCGACATTCCTAAACTGGGTTGGTTCATCGGAATTCGCTACGATCTTTGCCAACGCTCTGCCGGGCTTCTTCCCGCTGTCAGATGCACCCGTCACCCTTGAAGATCCACTTGCGCAAGAGTTCATCTCTTGGCGGGGTGAGTGCGAAAGCACGATCCGGTCGACCTATCAGGTGTTGTCACGTGGAACGCCCAACCTTGAGAACGACACATGGAATGCCTCCGTGGCGGTGATCAAGGGCGAAGAAAGCCCAGAGGACGCCGGTGCGCGCCTGCAAGCGGGTCTGGCAAGCTGGTACGAACCACAGCAGTAAAGTTACCTCCCTGGCTCCGCGCGACACTGATCGTCGCGCGGGACCGCATCCAATCCCCGCAACGACCTATCTGCAAGGCGCTCGTCAGGCGCTTTTCAAATAGATCGCGTCAACTTGAAGGATCATGCAAATGACAGAAAGACCACGCTTCCGTTGGCACATTGTTGTGTTCTTGGCCCCAGCGGTCTTGGTCTACACCGCCGTTATGATCTATCCGCTGTTCAACACGCTGCGCCTGTCGTTGTTTACCGAAGTAGATCAAACCCGTGTCTTTGTCGGCTTACAGAACTTCAAGACCTTGTTCGGAGATACCGTCTGGTCTTCGCAATTCTGGAATGCACTGGGCAACAATTTCTGGTTCTTTATTATTCACATGCTCGTGCAAAACCCGATCGGGATCGCGCTTGCTGCAATCTTGAGCCACCCCAAATTGCGCTTCGCCGCATTTTATCGCTCAGCGATCTTCATTCCCACGATCTTGTCATTTGTCATTGTGGGTTTTGCATGGAAGCTGATCTTGTCGCCCATCTGGGGTATTGCGCCGGGGATGCTTGACGCCGTTGGCCTCAAGTCGCTTTACGCGCCGTGGTTGGGTAAGGAAGAATATGCGCTGACCACCCTTTCGCTTGTGTCTGTGTGGCAGTTCGTTGGCATCCCAATGATGCTGATATACGCAGCACTCTTGTCTATCCCAGATGAGATCCTTGAAGCTGCCGAGGTCGAAGGTATCACCGGTGTTTCTGCCTTCTGGAAGATCAAACTGCCGTTAATTCTGCCATCCATTGGGATCATTTCAATCCTGACATTTGTGGCGAACTTCAACGCCTTCGACCTGATCTACGCCGCACAGGGCGCATTGGCTGGACCCGATTTCTCGACCGACATCCTGGGCACTTTTATGTATCGCACATTCTTTGGCTTTCAGTTGCAACTGGGTGACCCGCATATGGGATCGACCATCGCGTCGGCCATGTTCGCAATCATCCTCATCGGTGTGTGCCTGTACCTCTTTGGTATCCAGTCCCGCATGCGCCGCTACCAATTCTGAGGATAGTGAAAATGAATGCCGCACGTCAAAATCGCCTTAGCACATTCGCAGCCCACGGCGCGTTGATCCTTTATGTGCTTATTGCCTTGTTCCCGGTATTTGTGATCGTGATCAACAGCTTCAAGGACCGCAGATCAATCTTTCGCGAACCTCTGGCTTTGCCAAACTCGGAAAGCTTTTCATTGATCGGTTACGAGACCGTTCTGAAGCAGGGTGATTTTTTCCTCTATTTCCAGAACTCGATGATTGTCACGGTGGGGTCGTTGTTCTTCATCCTGCTATTCGGCGCAATGGCCGCCTTCGCACTTGCGGAGTATCGCTTTAAGGGCAACACGCTGATGGGGCTCTATCTGGCGCTTGGTATCATGATCCCAATCCGCATCGGCACCGTCGCCATTCTGGACATGATGGTGCAGACGGGCCTGGTGAACACTCTTTGGGCGCTGATCCTTGTTTATACCGCGCAAGGCCTCCCGCTTGCGGTGTTTATCCTGTCAGAGTTCATGCGTCAGGTCAGTGATGACCTCAAGAATGCAGGACGTATTGATGGCCTGTCCGAATACCGAATCTTCTTCCGTCTTGTCCTGCCGCTGGTGCGTCCCGCGATGGCAACCGTCGCGGTGTTCAACATGATCCCGATCTGGAACGATTTGTGGTTCCCATTGATCCTTGCACCGGCGGAGGAGGTGAAAACACTGACTCTGGGAAGCCAAGTCTTCATCGGCCAGTTCGTCACCGACTGGAACGCTGTATTGTCGGCCCTTTCGCTGGCGATCCTGCCCGTGATGGCGCTCTATGTGGTTTTCTCGCGTCAGCTGATCCGCGGCATCACGTCCGGTGCGGTCAAATGAAAGTTGTGGTCGCAGGTCTCGGCAACATGGGGCGCAGCCATGCGTTGGCTTATCATGCACACCCAGATGCCCAGATCGTCGGGTTGGTCAATCGCTCTGACATCGATTTGCCTGATGATCTGCAAGGCTACACGCGTTTTGCCGCATTCGAAGAGGCCCTCGCGTTGCGCCCGGACCTCGTTTGTATTGCGACCTATTCGGACAGTCACGCCGACTATGCCATCGCCGCGATGGAGGCCGGCGCAGACGTTTTTGTAGAAAAGCCGCTGGCAACAACCGTTGAGGATGCACGCCGCGTGGTGGACGTCGCGACGCGCCTAGGCCGCAAACTTGTTGTTGGCTATATCCTGCGCCATCACCCAAGCTGGCAGCGTTTGATTGCCGAAGCACGCGCTTTGGGCGGACCGTATGTGTTTCGTATGAACCTCAATCAGCAGTCTGACGGCGACACTTGGGCGACGCATAAGGCACTGATGGAAACCATGAGCCCGATTGTCGACTGCGGCGTTCACTACGTCGATGTGATGTGTCAGATCACAGATGCCGCGCCAGTGCGCGTCAGTGGTATGGGCCTGCGGCTGTCGGATGAGATTGCAGCAGACATGTACAACTACGGCCAGCTTCAGGTCTGGTTCGAGGATGGCTCTGTCGGTTGGTACGAAGCTGGTTGGGGGCCGATGATCTCCGAGACCGCATTCTTCGTCAAAGATGTGGTCTCGCCCAACGGGTCCGTGTCGATCACCGATGGCGACAAAGGGGCGTCTGATGATGTCGACGGTCACACCAAAGTTGGCGGCATTCTTGTGCACCGCCGATCCGGCGACCGCCTGATTGAAATGCAGGGCGAACCCGGGCATCAGGAACTCTGCGATGCACAAGCCGCCTTTTTGATTGACGCAATCCAAACAGACGCTGATCTGACCCGTCACATGGAAGACGCTGTCCAATCTCTCGCAATATGTCTGGCTTCCGATGCAAGTATCCGGTCCGGCCATCCCATAAATCTAGGAGACACCCAATGACCGCTTTGACCCTGACGGATGTGTGCAAGTCCTTCGGTGCTGTGGACGTCCTTAGAGACATTAGCTTGACGGTCGAAAACGGCGAATTTGTCGTGTTTGTCGGCCCTTCGGGCTGTGGTAAATCAACGCTTCTGCGCGTGATCGCGGGGCTGGAGGACGCGACCAGCGGCACCGTCAACATCGGCGGGGATGTGGTCAACAACACGCCCCCCGCCAAGCGCGGCATCGCCATGGTGTTCCAATCATACGCGCTTTACCCGCATCTGAGCGTGCGGGACAACATGGCCCTTGGCCTCAAGCAGGAAAAACAACCCAAATCAGTGATTGATGACCGCGTTGGCAAAGCTGTCCGGATGCTTGATCTGGATGCCTATGTTGATCGTCGCCCGTCCGACCTTTCTGGCGGGCAGCGCCAAAGGGTTGCCATCGGGCGGGCAATTGTGCGCGAACCAAAGCTATTCCTCTTTGACGAGCCCCTGTCGAACCTTGATGCCGCATTGAGGATGAACACACGCATAGAAATTGCTGAGCTGCACCGGACGCTGAGTGCGTCAATGATCTATGTGACCCATGACCAGACAGAAGCAATGACACTGGCTGACAAAATCGTTGTGCTCCGCGATGGGCGTGTAGAACAAGTTGGCAGCCCCATGGAGCTTTATAACAATCCGGCGAACAGGTTTGTTGCAGGATTCCTTGGATCTCCCGCGATGAACTTCTTGCAAAAGGCACCAATTGACTTGGCACAAGGTGGCACACTTGGCATCCGTCCTGAACACCTGCGACTGGAAAAAGGCGGGCGGATCAAAGGGACTGTTACACATGTTGAGCGTTTGGGCGGTGATACAAACCTTCTTGTCTCCACGTCTGAACAAGAAGCGATAACGGTCCGTCTATTTGGCCAAGATAGTACCGCCGTTGGTGAGGCAGTCGAACTCGACTTTGATAACAACGCGGCCTTTGCCTTTGATACTAACGATCAACGCATCGCGGTTTAGGGCTCAAGCAGCAACTGGACAGAATCACTGAACGACATTTTCGGCTCTGGAGTAATGCCCTGAGCTTTTTGCTCTCGCCGCGGCGCGCGCGAATGGCAAGTTCTGCCGCCGCGCAGCAGCGTAGTGATATACGCTGGTGCAGCAATATCCGTGCTGCGAGCGCATGCAGCATGAAAAACAAAGTCACAGGATGTGCTCAGTGCAGACCTCCCCCCTCAAGCCGCATGCTGCAAAATCGCGGCCTCTGACGTCGACAGGTTCCGCCGCGCATAGCTCCCGTAGGTATGCGGGTCATAGGCCACCTCCGGATGCGCCGCTAAAAGCTGCGCGCGGTCTGCATCGTCCAGCGCACTCAAAGACGCCGACGCCGGGTGGAAGCTCTCGGTCTCCATCCCATTGGCCCACAGCACCTGATGGTGATCCAGCAGCAAGTGCACATAGGTCACCTCCCGCATCTTCAGATCCACCGTGATCGAGGTCCCGTTGATCATGTCCTTCGCCGCCACCAGTACCTCCGGCGTGTTGAACAGGTCCTGCGCGGCAACCCCCTTGAACAACATCCGGTGGTCGGGAGAGACAACCAGATCGTGGTCCGGCATGTCCTCACACATCGCGCCCGCCTGAATGCGCACGGGGCGCAAATGCGGCATCGCAAACAGCCGCGCGCCGGTCATTCGTCTGCTGCCGACCCAACGGATCGGCTGCACGCCGTTGTCCTTGGTCTGCACCAGATCGCCTTCGCGCAGATCCTCGATCAGCGACAACCCATGCGGCGTGCGCACCCGTGTGCCGGGGGTGAAACAAATCACGCTCGCCTGACCCGATGCCATGTCATCCTTCGGCGCCACGCCCAGCGTGTGATGCACGACCCAAAGGTCGGTGTTGCGCGGCGGAATGGCATCAAGGAACATCAGCAAAGGCTGGCTGCCACCGCCCACTTCGATCAGCGTCACGGTATAGCTTTTGCTGCCATCGGTGACGACAAAACTGTTATCCATCAAAGGGATATCACCAGACGCCTTGCGCAGGAACGGCCGCGGCCTGTCCCCTTCCAGGGCGGCACCGACCAAGCGGTGCACCATACGTGCTGCGCGTTTGCGAAGTTCTTCTGCACCGTCCGCCTGATCCAGCCGCAACACATCGCTCGGACCATCTACCCGGATGGCATCCCCCCGCCACGCCCATGCCGCCCCTATGGAAAGGTTCTGCACCGGTGCGGCATCAAGACCGTCGATTTCTGTTTGCGACCAGCTGATGACAAACGTGCCCTTAAAGCCCGTCTTCATAACTGTACCACTGCCTCAATCTTTTTTTATTACCCCGAAAGTAGCAAAACACCCCTATTGGGGGAAGCGCTTTATCGCTGGATTCCAATGTCTTGCAGGCGACTCTTGACAGATGAGTCGCAACTTGAGGCGCGCAATCAACATGTAGACGATCAACGCACCCAAACGACCACATGTTGATAAATTCCCGTATAGGTGCTGTTTCATTGATACCACACCCAACATCTCCGCCCCGCCCAGCTTCCGCCGCAATCGCATTCGCCCTGCACATACCGACAAATATTCTTGCAATTTGACGGTAAATCACTAGCGTTTTAACCACAGAAAAGCGGAGCAGACATGGCCGATCCCACCGAAACCCCGCCCGACAAACCCCTGCCCGAGCGGCGGATCGTCTCTTCCCGGCACCTTGCCGAAGGGGAAGGCTGGGAAGCCTCTGAACTCGAATACGGCATGATCATCGCCTGCAACGCCTTCAACCGCTGGATGCAGCGCTGCATGGCGGCGGCAGGCAATGCGGATCTGACGGCGCTGGAAATCCTCGTTCTGCACAACACCAACAGCCGCAGCCGCGAAAAACGGCTGGGGGACATCTGTTTCCTGCTGAACATCGAAGACACGCATACGGTCAACTACGCCCTGCGCAAGCTGCTGAAATCCGGCCTGCTGGCGTCAGAACGGCGCGGCAAGGAAGTGTTCTACCGCACCTCTGCCGAGGGTGCAGCACTTTGCGCAGCCTACCGCAAGGTGCGCCAGTCGTGTTTCCTCGACGGGCTGTCCCACATGGGCATCAGCGGCACCGAACTGCGCCAGATCGCCGCCAGCCTGCGGGCGATGTCAGGGCAATACGACCAGGCCAGCCGCGCTGCGACCTCGCTCTAACACCCCGCGCGATGGCAGGCCGCCCCCCCTTCTCAACCGGTGCCTGCCACGTCCCATCCTCGGAACGGGTGATGGCACACCACCAACGCCTCTTCTCTTTTTGGCGAAAAATATCCCGACACAACGCCCGCACAAGCGATACGCCAGTTAGCGCATCAATCCCGCCATCACGCGGGCTGTGTCGTTCATCCGGCACGAAAAACCCCATTCGTTGTCATACCAGCTGACCACACGCATCATGCCGCCATCAGTCATCTTGGTCTGCGCCGGGGCAAAGCAGGACGAATGCGGATCGTGGTTGAAATCAATCGACACCATCGGATCAGGTTCATAGGACAACACGCCTTTCAGCGGACCTTCTGACGCCGCTTTCAGCGCCGCATTCACCGCTTCAACGGAGGTGGCGCGGGCAGGCATGAAGCTCAGGTCCACCATCGACACGTTCAGCGTCGGCACCCGCACGGCAGAACCTTCCAGCTTGCCTTCCAGCGTCGGCAGCACCAGTGAAATCGCCGCCGCCGCACCCGTGGATGTGGGCACCATGGAGGCCGAGGCCGCGCGGCCCCGATACGGGTCGCGGTGCGCGCTGTCATGGCTGGGCTGATCGCCTGTGAAGGCGTGGATCGTGGTCATATATCCGGTTTCAATCCCGCAGGTCTGCTCCAGCACCATCGCCAGCGGGGCGAGGCAGTTTGTGGTGCAGGAGGCGTTGGAGACAATCACATCCTCCGCCGTCAGGTCTCCATGGTTCACGCCGTACACCACCGTGCGGTCCGCGCCTTTGCCGGGGGCGGAAATCAGAACCCGTTTGCTGCCGTTCTCCAGATGTTTCGCCGCCGCATCGCGCGCGGTGAAATGGCCGGTGCATTCGTATACGATATCTACATCGCCCCAGGGCAGCTTGGTCGGATCGCGCTCTTCGGTCAGCCGCGCGGTGTGGGGGCCGACGTGCATCACATTCCCCTCCACACGCGCATCCGTGGTCAGACGCCCATGCACGCTGTCGTATTTGAGCAGATGCAGCAGTGTCTCGTTCGGGGCCAGGTCGTTGATCGCCACCACCTCGATATCGGTACTGCCGTTTTCCAGCAGCGCGCGCAGCACGCAGCGCCCGATCCGGCCAAATCCGTTGATTGCAATCTTGATGGACATGAGGCTTTTCCTTTTGTTGAGGACGTGCATCTTTTGTTGCAATGACTGTTAGCGCTAACTAATCCTGTTTTCAACCCGGTTGGTCCTGTTGCACTGCACCGCCCATGAAGTAGGATGCGCGGCAAGCGGTTGGATCGGTCCACCCTTTGAGCCAAGGAAGACGGATGTCAGCAGCACAAAACAGGGTCATCGTGGCCGTTGACGGAGGCGGGACCGGCTGCCGTGCAGCTGTCGGGACGCTGGCGGCTGGCATCCTTGCGCAGGCCACGGGGAAATCCGCCAATGTCGCCACGGGATATGAAGCGGCACTCACGAATATGACCGACGCTGTGGCCGATGCCCTGGCGACAGCGGGGCTCAACGGAACGCCGCTCGACCAGATCACCGCCCATGTGGGCGTGGCCGGGGCCAACTCCCAAACCGCTGTTGACCGCGTTGCTGCGGCCCTGCCCTACGGCCAGACCAGCGCCACGGCGGATCGCGAGACCACCGTGATCGGCGCCTTGGGCGAAGCCGATGGCTATGTCCTCGCCCTTGGCACCGGGCCGATCATTGCCTGTCAGCAGCAGGGCACCATCCGCCATGTCGCAGGCTGGGGGTTCAAACTGTCGGACCAAGCCGCAGGCGCCTGGCTGGGGCGGCGGTTGCTGGAGGA
>Ga0160419_100802_pt1 | contig 16903 bp, 15 predicted proteins | sample CelAP2metagpilot_2_FD_108196 | JGI IMG/M metagenome (GOLD analysis project Ga0160419, IMG submission 108196) | Phycosphere-associated microbial communities from Cellana algal ponds in Kailua-Kona, Hawaii, USA - Cellana AP2-4-25 metagenome pilot ... | reverse complement strand
GAGGAAGAAAAAGATGATGAGAAGAAAAAAGAAAGAGGGCGAGAGAGAGAAGGAGTCAACAAGAGTGAATGGGGTGGGGGAAGAATAAGAAAACGACAAAGAAACAGCAACGAGGCGAAAGCGGGCAACATCAATGCACATTTATTTATCCCCTTATGCCCTTTCCTTTCACTATGTAAATCAAAATTATCTCATCAGTACTTCTTCTACTGCTCCTGCTCCTGCCCCTGCTCCTGCTTCTGCTCTCGCTGCCGCTGTTACTGTTGTTGCTACTATTGCGACTGGTGCGCCACCCATAAATCCACCCCCACTCCCAAACACCTTGATCCCATGCCCTCCAAGATCCCCTTCTCGCCTACCAGCCCTCCAACGGCCCCGACCTCCTTCCCCTCTTCCCCATCGTTGTCATACCTTACCCACACCTTCATGACCTCCTCTTTTTCTCTCCCTCCCTTCGCCCGCCTATCATTCAAAACGTACTTCAGTAACTCCCCTTCATACCCCCTCCCTCTGAATGTTGCCGTTGTTTGCAGCCTCCAGGCCCCTCCTTCCTCCTCTCTTCTATACACTGCACACAATGAAATATCGTTACACGTCAATTCATACCCATCCTTCAAAGTACCTTTGTGTTCATACAATTGCGGGGGGAAGGCTCGAATGAGGAACGGCGCTGGCGGGAAGGGTGGTAGTGGTGATGCTAGGCAGAAAGAGGAGGAAGGAAGGGAGGGAGGGAGGGCATACAGGTACTCGCTCTCCCGGTGCGTCAGTGTCAGAATTGGGCTCTCCGCGATGTGTGACAAGAGGCCGGATTCGTGTAGCGGGTCCACGTGCTGCAGATGCCAGGCGGAGATAGGCGAAGCAGGAACACCGAATCCTAGACAAGCAAGCACGGCCAGGACGGCGCTTGTGTTAAGGGCATGGAAGAGGACTTGGAAGGTGGAGGGTGGGAGGCCGGCAGAAGAATCCTGACGAACAGCTAAGGCCACTTGTGGGGTGAAGAGGTTGTCGAGGAAGAAGGTGCAAGAGGAACCACTGCTGCTGCTATTGCTGCTACTGCTGTAGCTGCTGCTGTTGAGTTTGCTACTGGCGGTGGTAAGCGTGGCTTGTTCCACCGCGTCCCAGAGTAACGACTTGCTAAGCAAAGACGCTTCTCCTCCCCCCCGTCGGGCGCCCAGGAAGCGGGTGAGGATTATTATTTTTACGTCTGTGTCGAGTGCGTATGCTGCAATATCTGTTCCGCCGCTGTGACCTAACACGCCGCGTAAAATATGCTCAAACCAAATGGGGTCCGCCTCGTCTTTCACAACGGAAGTCGCCATGGCATGCTCCTGCATTGCACGGCACCATCCCGCATCCTCATCTTGCTCTCGCCCGTCATTTTCGTGGTGGGGTGGGCTTTGCACTTCTGAGCCCATAGCCAAGGTTTCTTCGGCGTCGGCAGACGTCGCGGCACCCACCATGCGGTCGAAGAACTGTATAATAAATGAAAGCAGGGGATGAAAGGACGGAGTGAAATTACGAGACTAAATCTAGCAGCAGCAACACGCAGGACTGCAACGCGCCAGAATCACAGCCCAGCGCTGGCCGTGGCTGGGAATACGCCTGCAGGACGAACCCTTTCAGCAACGAATTGAGGTATGCATGCAGGGTGGTCATGCGCGGTGAATTAGAGGGCGGGACTTACATCATCGTCGTCGCTATCGTTGTCCATCGTGTCAACCTTGGTTCGCTTCTTGTCCGGGCTGGCTATGATTGTATCGACGTTGTCGACCTCCATAGCTTGTTTACGGGCCTATGTGCGGGTTTTTGTACGGGTTCAAGAGTAAGAAGAGTATATCGCTGCCGTCATCTGAGAATACCCCCCCCCCCCATGGTGCCTCGTCGTTGCTGCAGCCAATACGCGCATAAAACAAACGTGTCACCGTATTTACAAGTCACATCATATTTTGGCTAGTAACCAGGCGAAGTTGCTTCCCATTTCGAGGTGCTGCCCGTCCTATCAGCACTAATACAAAAAGCAAATACGTAATACTCATGCAGGGATTACGCCCCCATGCCTAAAACCAAGGGTGAGCTACGGACGCGTCCGCGCGCACCAAACTTATTCTCAACATTTCGGCAACTTTTTGCTTTTTGTCTGGTACTACTTTTGCCAGGTTACATATAAATTGAATATAAAAGAGACCCTAGACGCTATCAATAGATTCTCTTCTTTTTTTTCCTTCTCTCCGCACCTCGAGACTTCCTTGTGTCATTTTCTCTCTCCCTTCCCTCCCATCTACTATGCACCCCCTTTCTACCTTGGCGTCAAAAATACAACGTGCAATGAGCCATAGTTTTTATCCGTTGGTGAGGCTTCAGCGCCGATTGCCAAATCTGGCACGCCATCCCCATTAATATCCCCAACGTTACACAACGACCAGGCAAACTCATCCTCCTCCTTTATACTATCCGACAACACCCCAACCTCATCCACCACGCTCTTAAAAGTCTTCACCGTTGCATCTGCATTCAACGAAATAATGTACGCGTCCCCCTTAAATTCATTCGCGCCAGGTGCCCCAACAATCAATTCCGGAAATCCATCTCCGTCTAGATCCCCAAGCGAAGCAATCGACCCCCCAAACAAGCTCTCAGGCTCTAACATCGCATCCAGCTCATCCAACCTCCTCCACTTCTTCACCCCCCCCTCCTTGGTCAAGAACAAGATCCACACCGAGCCATAGAATTCTCCCGAGGGGAAACCGTCACCACCCACCGCCAATTCAGGGACCCCATCCCCATCTAAATCGCCAATCGAATGCACTGAATGTCCAAACTGATCTTCCACATTCAGTTTACGGTCCCACCCATACAATGACGAGATCTGCGTTGTCTTTTTCACCGTCCCATCTTTATTTAAATAGAGAATGTACACCCCCCCTCGCTGCTTGCCCAAGCCCATCGCGCCCACCGCAAGCTCAGTAACGCCATCTCCGTCTAAATCTCCGAGACGGGCGATCGACGAGCCAAAGCACGAGTTTTCCTTTAGGACAGGCTCGAACCCTGCCTCCCCTGTTGTGATGAATGTATGCCCCTTAATTCGCTTATCTTCCGTCAAAAACAATATGTAGATCGCGCCTTGTGAGCTCCCGAAGGGGTGACCAATCGCACCAACGGCCAGGTCGTCAATACCGTCCCCATCCAAATCCCCGATATTTTCCACCGTCCATCCCAAAGCCACATTTGACGTCCAACGCTCCCCCAAGGTATCATCCGCATTCGTCAAATAACTATAACCATCTACGCTTCCATCCTTTCGCAGATTCAAGAAGTAGACCATCCCCGAATTTTCCAGAGCCCCGGGTGCACCCACCGCGAGCGTGGTCAAGCCAGTCTTGGCATCGCTCCCCATATTAGTTACAGACGACCCAAAATAATCATTCACGTCAAAATGGTGGTACTTGTCCACGCCTGTGATAGAATGAAAATGAGAAACGACCCCCGTCGTCTTGAATGGCGAAGGCAACACCAACGCAAGCTTGTTCAAAGCCTGGTCAATCTTCAACACATCCTCCGCCGGGGGCGATACAGCCCGTCGCTCCAAATCTTCGTTGTGATCCACCTCGTCGACGTACTCAGCAGTATCCTCCTCCTGGGACTCCTGCACTTTCTTCTGTCGGCTCCCTACGGCAGGGGGTGAAAAGGCCAGCCCCCCCGTGAGCTTGTTGTCCGGGTCGTGATGCCTGAAATGGTGGGCGTTCCGACGTTCAAATGGCTTCAACGAATGAATCATCAGCACACGCGGCTTATGGTGGTCTACGTCATTATTACGAGGAAAGAGCATCCCACTAGTGAGTGTTGAAGCCAGGGATGCCGCTGCGGCAGGACCGGCAGCAGGGCCAATGTCTCCGACAGTGCCTCGCAAAGAGGCGGAGGCAGGACGCATACCTCCTTCGGAACGACGAGGGGTGCCACCGGAAGACTGGGAGCGATTGTCAAAAAACCCAGCTACAAATAAGATGCCGAGAAGAACGGCTGAGACGCTGGCCCCCAGTAAAAGTCGCTTCAAGGGGGAGATGGCGACGAGGCGGGGGCTTTGACGGAGATGTTGGAAAGGGGTCTTGATCTTGTTTTCTTTGTTGTTGTTGTATTGCCCGCCGGACTCTTCCTCAGGGATTGAGGGTTGGTGCTGTGCAAGTGTGTGAGTTAAAATGCAACAATTGGTGTGACGACAATGGAAGCAGAGGTTTGACTGTGTGACGTTAAAGTGAGGAGGAGTGTATGCATAGGGTGCAGAGCCGGGGTACGAGGTATGTCTCCAGCCCTGTTGATAGAGAAAGGACGCAACAAGAGGGATGGAAGGAGTGCTGATACGCGCTGACACATGAAGGTGCTAGACAAAGCTGGGCAAGTAACAGGCATGGGATGTTATCCTACTCACACCAAAGGCAATCTCATTGAATTGGAAGTGCGACGTCGTCTCCTCGCCCAGACCAGAGCTTCTAGGGGTCTTGCTGGCACGGTGGGTCAGCCCCGGACTCAGTATGGAGTTTCGGGGGCTGCTGTTGTATTCCGGTAGGTCCATAATTGCGTGCGTGCGTTTGCGTGCCGTGCCGGGGGGTCTCGCAAATTTGGCTTCTCGACCAAGGGCAAGCCCGCTTTCCGCTTCCCTACCCTCGCTAGCTGGAGAAGATGTGCGGCGGAGTGTATCGAGTGCGTTATGGGAGAGTGAGTATCTTGATGTGGAGCGTAGATCCGTGATAAAGAGTGAAGATGTTTCAGTGCAGTAATTCCCGCTGAACAAATACGGTCAAAAAGATCTCGAGACGGAGATGGTCGTGCACGCGCAACTGGCAAAAGAAACGGCCCGTTCGAGTTCGTTTCCAGTTGAACGGCTGGTTTGAAAACTGAAGCGTCACTTGAAACTAAAGACCATGCGTCTGCGTGATTAGACAGCACACACAAGGGCTATACAGGCTACAATACTACAATAATTGATGAGTTTTCCAACTATGTGTTTTAATTGTCGCTAATATTATTACTAAGGCAAATGTTCGGGGCCGGAGGCATCCTATAGCCTTTTTGCCCCTCCTGACTCAAATAAATGTAAAGAATGTTCTCTACCACACGTATCAGGGGGCGCAGACAACACCTCTGTATGCTAGGTAGTGATCTACTTCAGTCTTTGACAGATGCCTCTGTAGTCATCATTTTATCCTCAAGGCAAAAAGACATGGTAACGAAGCGTGTTAGCTGTCCTTTACAGCCTCCTCACCCCTAGTACGCATTTGAGGCAGTACAAAAATCAAACACCCATGCAGCGCTTTTGGTAGCGCTTAACGAATATGTTCGTGTTCGTTTTTTAAAAAATCTTTTTCTTATGTTGGGAGAGGGAGCGCAAGCGCGCACAAAGCCTCTCTCCCTTCTCCTCCCCTCCCACCAAATACACCCAAAAGGGAGTTTTGTAAGGAACATGGGTACATCCTCGTCGTTCTCTCACCCTTCAATTCGCACTCAATTTTTAACGTCTTTTCCCCATCGTACATCGATTCCTCCCTCCCGCCAGCTCCCTATCTGCTGCACATAGATTCCTCGTCCTCCTCCACTGCCAACGCCGGTCCCCTCACCCTCTTTCTCCCTCTCTCTCCCTCTCTCTCTGAACTGCGACGCCCTTCCTAGAGACGCGCCAGATCCATTGAATGAATATCCATGCTCTTATTGTTCCTCTATTCGTCCGCTTACTTCACTACTGCTGCAACTGTAAATACCACCTAACCACTGCTTTGCTTGATCTTTATCCGCGCTGCAAGAGGAAAAGTCCAACAAACGAAGCCAACACGATTGAATATGATACCTTAACAGCAGATGCCGGGCTCTTGATTTCCTCTTTAGGAGGCATGTCCGTCTTTGAAACCAACAAAAAGGTAGGGTATGACCGATCGTTCAACTCCTTAGGATTATAATTGATCACGTTCCCCGCAGCGTCACTCAACATCAAGCCCGCCTTGCTAACTGCCCACATGCCCCCCGGCGCCGTCGGGTCAAAAGTGAGCGTAGGCACATAAATGCCTCCTCGGGAAAACTGGACTTGACGAGTGTTGGCATCAAACCGTAAAGTGGCTGTGCTGTTTCGGTCCGGGTTTTCAAACGCAAGCTCCCCATACGCGAAGCCAGATAAATCATCCTGCACCACCAATTGACACGTGTAGACATCCTCTCCCGCAAAGGGGATGATCACTTGTGTTGCTGAGCAGCCAAACTTCTGGATCACTGGAGGAGTAGTATCAGGGGCAGAAAATACTTCGAACTGGGGACGGGTCCACAGGACGGAGGGCTCCACACCTTTGTAGGCAAAGCCGTTGCGATTCCGATCTTGGACGTAGGGGGCAAGAGGCATAGCGGTCACCATTTTCCATATCCCTGAGGGCATGCCGGGGAAGACGGGGACGGAAGCGGAGAGAATAATTTCGCCGGTTTTGGGATCGGAGGAGATGATGTCTTTGTTCACATCCGCGGTCATATGCAGGAGGGCATCAGCCTGGGGAGAGACGAAACTGGCACGGACGTTCGAGACCCCCGACCCTGTATCTTGGACCGTGAATTCACACTTCACATGGAAGGTATCGCGGGTGACATTCAGCAGGACGGGGGTCGCGCAGATGACGTCTTTGATATAGGGAGGTGTCTTGTCGTCGGGGGAGTAGATCTTGACAAAGCGGGAGAGGCCCAAGTCTTTCGCTTCCTTGGAGGTGACCATGATCTTGTCCCCCTTCTTGTTCACTACTTCTAGGCCCTCCACGCCGCTGAAGTCCAACTATTGAGAAGTAAGTGAAAGTAATGGAGTGTGTGTGTGTGATTGAGGGTTAGGGAAGGCGGCGGAGACAAGAGCACTGCCACGCTGCGCAATGGGTCGCTTGTGAGACATAAGAAAATGCGTGCAGGACATGCCGTCAGCAACTACCTTCGCGTCGCTTCGATAAGTCTCCGCACATACCCCTTCTCTCACCATGTACACGCACATATACCATTCCCAAACTACCGTCAAATCGAATCCCTCCACGCACGTACCTGCCAGTTTCCAGGCTCAGCATGGCGGGGAATGATGGCGCTGGCAGCCAGATTGGCGCCCGAATAGGATGTCATTCCAAAAGACTTCTTCCCATCAAAGAGCAAGGGCAGGGAAAACTTGCCCGAAGGGGAGACGAGGCGCGTGTAAGCGAAGTCAATTTCGCTCTCCTTATCCACCACACGCAGGGCGCACGTGACCATCACGTCCGCATTGCGGGCATCTCCAATGCCTGGAGAGCAGGACAAGGACTGAACCTTTGGTCCGGCGGCGACGAAGCTGCTTCCAGCCAACAACGCCACGAGGGCTAGACTGAGTGTTCTACCGCCGCGACACATCCTCTGTTGCGGGCTCGCTCGAGGTGTAATCTGTGTCGTGGTGATGTGCGGAATGGACATACTGTGTTAACAAGGGTGGCAATGAAAGGACGTCTATTTCTTCCTTTGGGGTATGCGACGCGCGAGCCTGGCTCCCTCGCGGGAAGCTTCAGAATTACGTTGAGACGGGGACATTCTCATCGGACGACTCACATAAGTGTGTGATTATACTTTGGTGTCGGCCTGGATGGGAAAGGACGGGCTATGTATGTTTGTGGTATTAATATAGTTGTGAGCAATATAGCCTGATGTAGTCATAAAGGGGAGAAGAAGGGACAAGGGACGAAGGCGAGGGGGCACCGAAGCCACGCCATGCACTTCTCTGCCTCCTCTCCCTCTGGCTTCTATAAAGAGAAAGAAGAGACGACGCGTGACCTGCTATTTGCTTGCATCGACGAAGTATTTTAGATTCAGTTCCTCAAAACCATGCGTGTACTGGTCACGTTTGGGGAGCAGTCTGTGAGTGTGGCCTTGTCTCTGTCCAGCGCATGGGAGTGTCGCTTCGATTCTAACGGCAATTTCGAATGGAGGAGCCGTTAGCCAGAGGGGAGCAGCAAGAAGAGAGATCTGGACGAAGTGTCGACGCCCTCTCTCCACAGCTGCTGTTCCTACGTGCACAGACACACGGCCGAACCTGTTATGTGATATCAGCTTGGTAAATGAGACTCACTGATTCCTGTGGTCCGTGTCACTTCCCAAGGCCCTTGCCTCTCGATCCATACCCAACGCTCTCTTCGATCCACACCTGGTCTCGCGCCTCCTTCCCCCTCTTCCTTTGTCTTTCTTTGCCCAAGCACTCATATTTCCCATCTACAATCACACATATCCTTTGTATAAAGATAGAGAAGAAGGAGGACCCACGACCATGGCTCCCTTCCTAAATCTCAATGTTTTGGTGTTCGTGCTCGTCTGCCTAGTCGCCACCACAGCTCAAGAGGCGGAGAGGAATGCGACATCCGTCGAGAAGCCTACGACCGAGGTCGAGACGCTGCCTCTGGTCTCAGAGCCCTCCATTGAACCTTCAACCCTACCCGACGTGCCAGCCGAAAAGCCGAAGGATGTGGTGGCGGCGCCTGTACCCGTGATGGAGGAGAAAGAAGAGTTGGTCGTCGAGGACGCGTCCCCCCGCAAGGCAGATTCAGAAAATGACAAGACCCCCCTTCAGCAGGATTTAGTGACCTCACCCAATGCCTTAGGTTCGACGACATTTGGAGGAGATCTGAATGAGGCGGTCTTTGTGACTGATGAGTCCCCCGAAAAGGCAATGGAGGATAACGAGCTGGACGCGGAAGATGAAGAAGTAGACGCGGAAGATGAAAAAGTGGACGTGGACGATGAAAAACTGGACGCGGAAGATGAGGAACTTGACGTAGAAGATGAAGAACTTGACGCAGAGGATGAAGACTTGGACTCGGAAGATGAAGACCTCGATTCGGAAGATGAAGACCTCGATTCGGAAGATGAAGAGCTTGACGCGGAAGATAAAGACCTGGTCGCGGAAGCTACCTCGGCGACAGATTTGACTGGAGATGATGAGATTGTGACGATCGCTGAGACCCCTCTCCAGAATACTCTGGATACTCCGCCCAATGCCTTGGGCTCGACGACGTTTGGAGGGGATCTCACCGAGGCAGTCTATACAGAAGACGGACCCGAAAAGGACATGATGGACGAGGTTGCCGACAGCTTGAGCAATCCCCTGAGCGGAAAGCTGGACGAGGAGCTGAAAGCCGAAGAAATGGCTTCGACGGACGCAGAAGATGACGATGTGGACTTGGAGGATGAAGACCTAGTCGCGGAAGATGACGACGTGGAAGCTACTTCGGTGACTGAACTGACGGAGGACGTGAAGCTAACGACGGAGACGGCGTCTGATGGCGTGTTGGAAGGAGCCATGAAGGACATTGCGACCTCTGTGGTATCTGATAATGTCATTCTCTACATTTCGTCCTTCGACTGCGACTTGACTGACATCAATGTGAGCGAGACGGACAACTACGTGACTTGCTCCGTGGCTGCACAGGCTTCCAAGGGCGTTTCTACCATTAGCGCTGCGTTTTACAATGTCCCCATGACCAAGCGTATGCTCATGCACTTTGGTGAGCAAGACCTCATCTCCGGAAACCTCAATTCCGGAGTCTGGCAGCTGGACTTGAAGATTCCCAAGGCCGCTGATCAGGGGGTATGGAGCTTGGGTTTTACTGATCAGGGCGCATTTTATGGATTGGAGATTACGGACAAGGCCGGAAACACGGTTGATTATGCCCAGCAGGCCGCACAGGAGACGATCATGCCCTTGCAGACGACCTTGACGGTGGAAAGCTATTATGGCAACACCGTGGCGTACCCGCAGGCGAACATCCAGACTTCCAGCGGGGTATTACTGTATGGCGTGAGCTGTGCGGCGAACGAGGCGACTGTGACGGACGAGAGCAAGACCATCATCTGCGAAGCACTCGTCATTCCTGATGAAGCTGGCATCGGCAAGGCTACCATCTACCTGGTCGGGCCGACGGGGAAGACCGTAATCCCTCTTGTCTTTGACGAGTACTCCGAGGCGTTGCTGGTGCCCGCGACCAACACGACCAACGCCATGTACCTCCTGACTTCCACCCTCTCCGTTCCTACCTGGGCCGAGGCTGGCTCTTACAGTCTGCCCGCGTCTGGGGCCTTCCAATCTCGTACCTTGAGTAGTGCCGGAACAGTACGTCTGGTTAACCCTCAGGCGCTGTCCAGCAAACCCACCCTGCGAGTAGTGAGCGTTGCCGACAACTTTGCCCCGCGCGTGAGCTCATTCTACTGCAATGGTGGCCAAGAAGTCAAGCTCGATGACTTTGATGCGGTGCCTGTCAGTTGCCTCCTTACCGCCGCTGATGAATACTCCGGGATCGCTTACGCCTCGATGCATTTCGCCTCCCCGTCCAAAAACGATGCGGTTGAATTTTCCTTTGTCCCTGACTCGCCTGGTCTCGGGCCCTTCCCTGCTGTCACTGTCAAGAATGTACGCGAGGCAGTCGGTGCCCAATTTCCCCCCAACACTGAACCAGGTGCTTGGACCCTCGTCCGTGCTGTCGTTGCGGACAACAGTGGCAATTATGAGGAATACACGGCCACCGAGTTGAACAACAAGGACGTTCAAACCTTCTTCCTCGTCCAGTCTTCCTCAAGGACATTTTCGATCGCTCCGCGGGAGGGTACCCCTGCGGCAGCAGAGCCAATCCCTGGACAGGCTACTAGTGGCGCGAGTCGTTCGACAATGTCCAAGGTGGCGGTGGCAATTGGGGCGGTGGCTGTGGTTGTTGTGTGTGCGATGTCATAAAGCTAGGTTAGAAAGAGTGAGAGAGAGAGAGAGCGGGAGAGAGAGAGCGGGAGAGAGAGAGCGGGAGAGAGAGAGAGAGAGAGAGAGAGAGAGAGAGGGAGTTGGAGCAGGGATAGGATGGATGGAAGGAGGTTAAATTATTGCGTATGGAAGTGAGATGTTTCGTGGAAAAGAGGAAGCAGAGCAAAGAGAGAGAGGTCGTGGACACGCATAGGTGAATGGTCATCGTATTATGAATGGTTGGATGCTAGTAGAAAAATAAGGAAAGGGATGGGCCGAGAGGGAAAAAGTACTGCACGGAGAGAGCAGAGAGCGAGAGGAGGGATGCCGGGCATGTAAAACGAGGAAAACAATGAATGGGAGGCAACAACCATAGGAACAACGGCAAGGACAACGACAAGAGCAGCAGCAGCACCATCAACAAGAACAACATCAACAAGGCGGGTCCTTCTAGGCCTGGCATTGCCAGTTGATCGTATAGCTGAGAGTGGGAATGTTTCTACGTGAGCTTTTTTGAGTGTGTGGTCAGCAATGGAAAAAACAAAAAAGAGAGCCAAAAAAATCTTTCCAGCCACTGCATATTCGTTAGCTTCAGTTCTTCGTTTTTCCTATCTGGTGTTGCTTTCATCTTGTTCTGGTTCTCTAGAAATGCGCCTCCTTTCACTATTTATCATTGTATTTATTCTCCCGTTACTCTTGTATGTCACTCTTCCTAATTCAATACTCCATGCATCATCTTCCCCCGCAATGTGCGATTTGCCAAACACTGTCCACCAGTGTCTCTTAACTTTTGCTTCCCACGGATTACGGCTGAGAAGGAGAAATGGGCAAACCCATTACTTTCGTTCTTCTTTTCACCCCCTATTTTGACATCTCTCCCCCCATCATGGAGCCCGCCATTTGTGCTTGGACAAATTCCGCCCACCATATCATTTCCAACTCCCCCTTCTTGATCGCCCCCTCAGATTCCCACGGCTTAGGGCTCGATGAAAAATGCAATATGTTTATGGACGGTGCAATACTATCCCAGTACCCCGGGGCCTTGGCGTGAGTCATCCAGTGCATCGTGCGTTGTGCGTTCCACACAAAAGGCAATCGAGCCAACGATATGCCCCGAAAGGATACATAGGTGTTGATGCTACTACTGCTGCTGCTGCAAGTATCGCTTGCGCTGCTGCGCGCGGTGGTAGTAGGGAGGAGAAGAGGGCCGGAAGACCAGTCGGGTAAATAAGCGTTGAGGAAGCCTGTGTCTCCTCCGTCGTAAGAAGATAAAGTCCGACTGTTTACATGCCGAAGTAAATCGTCAAAAAGATCCATGTCCGGCCGCAAGAGCAACACGCCAGCATTGAATCGGTCCGGGGGGAAGACATCAGGCGCCGCGGCAAAGTCCACATCAAGGGTAAAAAGCTCCCGCAAGTCATTGAACACCAGGCAGTCTGCATCTAGGTACACCACGCGTTCAAAGCGAAGTAAGCTCCAAATGCGAAGCTTGGTGAAGCCTGAGTCCACCCATCCGCTCACGTGGGTTTGAGTTGCGTAAGGGTTGGGAATGGGTTGCACTTCAATTAAATCATCGCACAATCCTCGCAGGCCTTTCCGAATGCCTTCCGTGACTTGCGGCGTGACCAACAGGATGATGGCGGGCTTGAAGTGCTTTGCAATTGGTGTCGTCTTCATAGAGCTCTGCAAGGAATGGAGTAGAACCCTGGCTCCTGGGCCGAAAGAGTCCGTGGTGATGAGCGTGACGAACGCGCAGGAAGGCTGGGCAAGGGCAAATTCGGTATCGGCGGTGGGGCTGGACATGGCCGTCCAATGAAAAGAGGACAATAAATTAATAAATAGGCGCGGGCGGTTAGGATTACAGGAGGCCGCTGGTTCTCTGCTTATCTGAACTGTCGAAGTGTTGCTTTGAAAGGGGGGGTAAGGGAATAGGAGGGGGCTCTTGGCTAGCGGGAGTCCCTACTACTTCCCCTGCTTCGGGCCCCGGGTGCTATTCCCTGCAGCATGTAAGTCTTGCCTGTATAATGGGCGTATTTGGGATAAGTGTTCGTGGATGTGGCGCTGCAGTGCTGCGAAAATCGTCCCGAAAGCAGTTGCAATCCGCTTCCCTCGTCGTCATCCGACGACTCGGGGAGTCCTCGGCTACAAGTCCAAATCACTTCACACTTTCCAAACTCATCTCTCACACCACCACACGACAACAGAGGCGTGATGGTCCTATGGGTGATTCTCAGGGTTTTGTTACTACATCTCATGGCCTCTGGTAGCCATGCGTTTGTGCGCCCTGCATTACAAAAGCCCGCTGCATGCAGACCGGCCACACCATCATCCGCGTTAGCACAAGCACCAACCGGCAACCTTCCAATGGCCTTCCCCGTGGAGGACCAGAAAGAACTCAGGGCACTGTTAGAGGAAATCGTAGCGCTGATGAGCACGGATCCAAAAACGGCATTGGCAGAGGGGCGGTGGGTCAAGCTCATTTGTGGGGCGTCGTATCAAGACCTACCCCGCGTTCAAGCTCTCTGCCTCGCCTACACATTAGCAGGCGTGGATTGCATCGACTTGTCAGCCAGCAAGGCTGTCGTGACAGCCGCGGAAGAAGGTGTGAATGCAGCCATGGCAGTAGCAAAGCAAACTTTAGGCAAGCCTTTGCCTCGACGGCCGTGGCTTATGGTAAGTGTTAATGACCAAGAGGATCTGCACTTCCGCAAAGCCTCCTTCGACCCTGCTCGATGTCCCGTGGACTGTCCTCGACCTTGTGAAAGTATCTGCCCTACACAGGCAATCCCCCCCTTGGAAAAATTGACAGCACTTGCATCTGGAGTAAAGGAAGGGGTAGCGCACCAAGATAGGTGCTATGGTTGTGGTCGTTGCTTGACTGTATGTCCCTTGGGCCTCATTACTGCACATCCCTACCATGTGGAAGCGGCTGATGTGCTGAGCTCTTTAGCAGGGCGTGTAGATGCATTGGAAATTCATACGAATGTCTCTTCGTTATCGGCATTCGAGGGGCAGGATCCGTTCGATGATTTGTGTCGGCGCATTCAGGAATCTGTCTCGACCCTACGTGCGATCTCGGTAAGCTTTCCCTATATGGGCGAGGCGGGTACGACGGCATTTTTACAAAGCCGGAGCGAACTTTTTGATCGATATTTTGGTCGCGACGGCGAGCGGGAAGGAAAGGAAGATGAGGGGGGTAGTGGAGAGGGAGACCTCCGAAGGTCAAAGCTGCTGCATATTTGGCAGACGGACGGACGGCCCATGAGCGGGGACATAGGCAAAGGAACGACGCTTTCCGCTGTTAAATTTGGAGAGATCGTTTTGCGGTCTCGGGCCCTGCCTTGGGCTAGCCCGCGGCAAGGAGGTGAACAGCAGCATTTTTTGCAGTTGGCTGGTGGGACGAACGCTTATACAGCCGAAAAGCTCGCGGCAGAGGGCTTGCTTTCTCCGGCTTCGTTGTTGGGGAGCAGGAAAGAAGGAGGAAGGGATACCCAGTGGGTGCATGGGTTGGCTTTTGGGGGGTTTGCGCGGATGGAGGTGGACAGAGTGATGGCGGAGTGGGGTTTAGGCTCTGAGTCTTCATTGTTGGAGGCCCCACCACAGGCAATTGTGGCCGTAGTCAAGGCCGCCTTTGGAGTCGTCCGCCCCGTGAAGGAACGGACAAAATAATTTAAATGTCAAAAATGATAAATGTACGAAAGGAAGCTGAAGAAGAAGTAAATGTAAAGGAAAAAGTATATGACAAATTGTTTTGGTCGGTGTCGAAGCCCGCGAAGCGGGGAGGTTACGGTTTTGAGGTCCACCTCCACGCCACACAGTGCGACGCACAGAAAGGTCTCGTGACAACGCATTCCCTCCACTTGAACACAGGGCGCCTTTAGTCCACCGCTTATGGCACCGAGGTTGTCCTCACGGCGGGGCAGCATTATGCGAGCTCAAGCCGTCCTCGCTCTTGCCTGCAGCTGCAGCTGTACCCGTGCCTTTGTCGGGCCACCACCACCACCACCGCCATTTGACTCGTCCGTGGGTCCGCTGTACGGAGGCCGCATTTTCGATGGTTTCTTCAACGGCGCGTCGTCCACCGCCACGAGCGGCAGCAGCAGCGGTCGCGTGCAGCTTGGCGACCTGAAAGTGAGTCCAATGGGGGTCGGCACTTGGGCGTGGGGCAATCAGTTCCTCTGGGGCTACTCCCCACAAAAGTCGGATGCGGCCTTGCAAGAAACATTTGACCACGTCTTGAATGCGGGCATCAATTGGTTTGACTCCGCTGACTCATATGGAACGGGGAGACTGGAGGGGCGGAGTGAGGTCTTGCTAGGGCAATTTCTCAAGGAGCACGACTACAAGCGCGGTGGGGGAAAGGTACGGAGTTCTGATGACGTATACGTGGCTACCAAGATCGCGCCTTACCCCTTCCGACTAGGCAAGGAAAGTATCAAAAACGCCATGAAAGAGAGCAGTCGAAGGCTTGACCGGGGAAGAGCGGGTGTTGATATTGGACAGTTGCATTGGGCTCCCCCATTTGGTTGGCAAGAGAAGGCATATTGGGCAGGCCTTGCTGAAATGAAAAAAGAGGGGAGTATCAAGGCAATTGGCTTGAGTAATTATGGTCCAAAAAAGCTACGGCAGGCGGCGGAGACCTTCAGGAAGGAACATGGCGTCTGTCTCGCCTCCAACCAAGTCCAATTCTCTCTTGTCTCGACATTGCCTGTGCAGAGCGGCTTGGTTGAAATAGCAGCCAGCGAGGGGGTGCGCCTCATAGCTTATAGTCCTTTAGGATTGGGAGTTTTGACGGGAAGGTATAGCATGGAGAAGCAGCGGTTACCGGAAGGGCCCCGTCGCATTTTGTTCAAAGAGCTCCTTCCGGCGTTGGCCCCCGTCCTGGCCACCATGGACGAGATTGCGTCTGAACGAACCCGTAAAAACCAAGGTGCGCGAGGGCAGCGTGTGACGCATTCACAAATTGCGTTAAACTGGTGTCGGTCTAAAGGAGCAGTGCCAATCGTGGGGCTGAAAAAAATAGATCAAGCGAAAGAAGCAACCGCTGCACTGGAGTGGAAATTGTCCTCGGCAGAAACGGCAGCGTTGGATGCGGCAGTCGCGAGCATGCCCCGGGGGACAGGACAAACAGTGCAAAATATATTCCAGACCGATTGAAAAAAAATGGGGAGAAGCGGAAATAAATGAAGTAGGCAAAAGAAATAAATGATGAACATACATGAATACACCTGCACAGAGTAGTCTTGCTGCTCGTACTTTGCAGTCTTCTTCAAAGGTAAAATGTTGGGAACAAAACATGTCACAAAGTAATATGGAAATAATGAGCAGCCACAAGCGGTCGCCTTTAGATGTCTTGAGAATTCGTCTTATCATTTCTTTTCCCTCACTCATATCCTTCTCCGTTTGAAAGTTGTCGATCCACTACGACAAAGACGACGTGCGGTTCTTTACGTCCACCTTGAATACACGCACACACACATATTCATGCACGCATGCACCTGAACACCACACACACCCTCAAACAAACAAAACACGCCTCTCTTTCTTCCTCCCTCAGATAGCTGATTCTTGGTTTTTATCTTCGCCGCATTCTTGTGGTTTGCTCCTTTGTTCTCTTTCCCTACTCTTAAGGTAAATGGCTTTAGGGAGTCTCTCCCTTCTTCGTCTTCAAATCATCCTCTGCCTGTAGCTTTCTATCTAGGTAACAGCATGTACAAGCAGGAATCTAAGAGACAGTATGAAGGGCCAATTTCTGCTGGAAAAAATGTGGCGAGGTAGTAAAAGGGGGAAGGGGGGCGGCCGAGAACCTTCCGATCCTCTACGCTTGTCCATGCACCAAAAGAAGCCACGCTCATACACGCTCGCCTGCTTTAAAAAGCACTTTTTTTGGATTGATAACTGTTTTCGCTTTTTTCATCTCTGACCCCTATTCTTGAATATTGTATATCTTGTTCCTCTCTTTTTGTCATCTCATGTTTCTTGCCTTCCATTTACTCGCTTGTTTGATTGCATTGTTCTAAAAAAATGATTTTTTCGTTTTGTGGGGGGGGGGGGGGGGGGGGGGGGGGGTTTGTGGGGGGAGGGGGGGGAGGAAAGGCCTTGGGGACCTCTCTTGTTTTATAGGGGATGGATCGGGATGGGGGGGGGTGGGGGGGTTTT
>Ga0160419_100800_pt1 | contig 16912 bp, 24 predicted proteins | sample CelAP2metagpilot_2_FD_108196 | JGI IMG/M metagenome (GOLD analysis project Ga0160419, IMG submission 108196) | Phycosphere-associated microbial communities from Cellana algal ponds in Kailua-Kona, Hawaii, USA - Cellana AP2-4-25 metagenome pilot ... | reverse complement strand
TCCTCCTTCCCTCTTTCCCTCCTCCTCCTCCCCTCCGCCTCTCACACGTCTTTCGGCCTCCATCCCCTCCTTCCACCTCTCTCTCCCTCTCCTAGCCCGCCTCTGTCTCTTACCACCTCTCTCCGCCTCCATCTCTAGCCCTCCGTCTCTCTCCTCGCGCCTCTGTTTCTTCATCGTCTCCAATCTCTCCTTCCACCTCTCTCTCCCCCCGCCCGTCTCTGCCTCCGCCTCCTCCCTTCCTCCCCTCCTCCACTCCTCCCCTCCTCCGCCTTCCTCCGCCTCCACCTTCCCCGCATCCATCCCCTCCAGCCCTCCATCTCTCTCTTCCCACGCCTCCAGTAGCCCCAGTTGCTCCAATTGTTACCGTGCCACCTGTGGCATCCGTAGATCCAGTCGAGCCCATCACGCCCGTGCTTCCAGTGACCCCAGTTGTCGTGCCCGGGGCGCCTGTGGCCCCAATTGCTCCTGTTTCGCCCACGCCACCCGTGACACTCGTAGGGCCCGATTAAGTCCAGGAATCCTTTTGGTTTTGCTTGTCTTTAATCCGAGTGCGATTGACTGCGCAATCATCGGACGTGGTGATAAGGGAGCCTAACGCAAAAGGACTGAAAGATTGGGCCTCAACGCAGACAACTTGGGCCGTGTATTGACGCGAAAGGTCGCATCTGCCCACCGTTCTCCCATAAAATGAAATATTCGTGGTTTTGTGTCCTCCGGGAAGGCGCTGGTCGCGTATAGCAAGCAGACAAGGACTGCAGGTGAAAAGACGGCGTCGGTAGAAATGTAAATGTAGACGAAGGGGGCGCCGAAGACAAAATTGCATGGCGGGATATAAAATGGATCCGCCTTGCCAGCGGTGACGTTCACAGCGGGGAAAGTCTGTTCCTTGAACGATGAGAAAGAAGTTATTGAGCAGTAATGGGAGTGAAGACGAGATAGAGATGGCAGCAGTAGCGGCAGCGCGAACTATTGGGGGTGGACTGGTAAAATGGGCAGAGAAATTACAGTGAAGGCGGGTACATCGGTAGGGTATATCTTCCTCCTCACATCATTCTGTGCTCACTTACCGTGATTACGGGGCTGACAACCTCGGCGAATCTAATTTGTCCATTGCAAGGTCACTCTTTCCCCGACTGGAGTGGGCAGTATGACGGGTACTGCGGGAGGGGATATTTGCGGATACGTCTATCTTAATGGAGAAAAAGCCTTGATCTCAATATTCTGGCTTTGCTATCCCACTGGATCGTACTAGAAATGAGTCAACAATCTAAAGGCGCAGCTGAATGGCCAAGTCTCCATAAAAGTAGTAATTTGCTTCCCATGTGCCAACGGTGTGAGTAAGGGTGCCGTCCAGAAAATTATTGACAACGTCATTATTAAAATCATCTTTGAAAGTACGTATCCATCTCCAGGGAGTGAACTGCAGTGTAGGATAAGCCAGAGGCGATACATGTGCTGCTAAATATAGAATCGTTATTAAGCTGGTTCACCGTATCATCCCAGTAAATAATATCGATAACCGCACCATTTTTATTCCGCTGGATCAAGGTCATGCGCCAGGTTGACTGCTTGGCACACAGGGACAGTCCCAAGGAAAGATCCGGCTGGGCGGATCCCGTGGCGGACGTGAAATTCACGCGCGTGTAGAAGGTGGCGATCGTGGCATCGGCTCGGTAGCCCGGTGGTTTTTAAGGCTTAGTATGGTCGTCACAAGGTCGCTCCAGAGGCTACTGCCCGCTTCACCTGCCATTTGTGCTGTCGTGGGCGAGAAGGGTTGGTTGGAAAATTCAGAAGTTGTATAGGCATTTGACATGCGCCACACACGGCCGCTATTTTGGGTGTCCTGGATTGTTTGATCAAATATAATGCCGACAGAGGTCCCAAATGAATCTTGCATTGTTCAGGCCTTCTGCAGTCCAAGGTTTAAAGTTCTCGAAAGTTCCCGCAGCAGCTAGAGAGCGCGTTATTCGTGCAATCATCGTAAAAGGATTGTATGTGGTCAGAAATAACGTGGCTCTTATCTATTTTCTCTGCTTACCCACTCTCCAATCTTTCTCAACAATAAAATTGACTTAAAATTGACAATATGACGGCAATGAGAGTGTCCGAGCGGAAGATGGTGGGCATCGCCATGCCGACTTCTATGCCTTTTCTGGTACCACAAATGGAAGAAGGGTGATTTTGCAATGTGTTAGATCGTTCTCGATTTTGATGTGAGTTTGAGGGCACAGATATTGATCTCCTGGTCCGAGTTGGGACACATGGGCGCCTTGACGCCCGTTTGTTCACGCACCTGCTCTCAAGACATGGAGGCACCTTGCCTGTTGTCATGACCAGGAGGTTTTGACATTTAAGTGGCGGCAAAAGAGATGTGTGATACCTAGGGCAAGCACTTCAATATGTGGAAACAAGTCCAGGCGCCTACTCCCTTTTCTGAAGCATTACATTGCTGCTCTGGCACCATATATAAGGTAAGCAGATCTAATCGCGCGCCCACTTTCTTCTCTTAGCCGCAATAAAATAGATGCCCTCATTCGTCATGTCGACAACTAGAAAACCCACTGCCGTCTTTATAAAAGTTATTGACATATTGTGAGCACCAAAAAAGTTATGTAAGTTTTTTCTCATTATGTTTTTGGGGTTTTTATCACCATCACGTGCTTTGCCACCAGCATAATGGCATCTACTTCTCTCTTAATATGAGCACCAAAATAAGCCCCGCAAGGTGGGGTAGTCGCCGGTTTCAGGCGTTTGGCGTTTCCGCTGGACAATGACGCCATCCCGTTCTAAACTAGCCGCTTCCTTTTTGTATAAGCGCGCCCCGCGTGACGGGATAGCTGTCAGTCCCACTCCTTCGCGGGGGATGACTAGCAGGCAAAGGAACAGGTTGTTCAGAGCGGGATGGCGTAATTGTTTCGCGGAAACGCCAGTTACCGTGATGCCGGCAGCTTCCCTGTCACGCGGGACACGGACGTGATGCCGGCAGCTTCCCTGTCACGCGGGACACGGACATATCTTCCCAAGAACGGCGTATTTGCTGTCAGGGTGTGGTGGCAAAGCACGTGATGGTGATTCAAATCCTTTAGTAATAAACAGAGCCAAAAATGTACATTACTTTCTGTATAGTCCGTCCGCATAGTGTTGAGAAAGATAAGATGCTTTTAGGATGATGTCGATTTATGAAAGCGTGCAGTCTCTAAAAGGGGAAAACAGGGCAAAGTGCCGCCTTGGATGGTGGCTTGTGGCCGCCATATGGGCCCTGTGACAATCGTATGCGACATCAGCGGAGTTTGGTCAGTCGGCAGAGGCTGAGTGCTGTGGGTGACATGCAACGACACAAAGTTGTGAGTGGAAGGCGAACGACTGTGTTTGTATGTTTATCGCACATAGTGTGACGTGGGACAGAGAAGGTTGGTAGACAGGGAAGGACAGTCTCTAAAAGGGGAAAACAGGGCAAAGTGCCGCCTTGGATGGTGGCTTGTGGCCGTCATATGGGCCCTGTGACAATCGTATGCGACATGTCAGCGGAGTTTGGTCAGTCGGCAGAGGCTGAGTGCTTTCGGTGACATGCAACGACACAGCGTTAAGGGTGGAAGGCGAACGACTGTGTTTGTATGTATATCGTACATAGTGTGACGTGGGACAGAGCAGGTTGGTAGACAGGGAAGGAGTCGATGAGCGAATCCATCAGATCCCAAAAACCCTGCTCCGTCTCAAGGCACTCAGTCAAAGACAAGAGAGAACCTCCTTCGTGTGTTAAAGGTCAGAGCGCGCGCGCAAGGATCCTCCTGTGCGCGATACTCTCTACAGGGACACATGAATTAATAAGCATCGCTTCCATCAAGCCCCCCGAAGAAACAATTATGTTGGCAAATTCCAGATTCCGGTAGGAGGTCGCACTCGTAGTGCCAGCGACAGTCAGCGTACATGCGGGGTTGTACCATTCTTCCATGAAATACAGGCAGTGGTAATCAAAATAAGAGACCTAATACGGACACAGAAGGGTGAGTTACGTCGTATGGGCATAGCAACCTTGTTAAAAGCAGAGACATTTCGTTTGGCCCCCCTACTATGAGTGCCCGCGAACCACATGGGCCCTGATTACTCGGTTATGTTATGTGACAACCGTTTGCACCGGATCGCGTCGTCGTGACTTAGGCTGGATATAGTGGCCAGCTTCAAGCGTACCTGCGGCCCAATAGAATAGACAAATACTTAATATAATGCACACAAGAGGAAGAGGAAGAAAGCAAACACACCAAAACAAACAGTCAGACGTCGGATCTCCAAAATGAAAAGTCTATGGCCATCAACTTTGCTGGTTCGTATACAGTGGGCCGCCGTCGGTCTTGATCTCTCCCGAGAAAATCGGACCGGAGTCGGCCCACTGTATACGAACCAGCAAAGTTGATGGCCATAGACCTTTCATTTTGGAGATCCGACGTCTGACTGTTTGTTTTGGTGTGTTTGCTTTCTTCCTCTTCCTCTTGTGTGCATTATATTAAGTATTTGTCTATTCTATTTGGCCGCATATATGCTTGAAGCTGGCCATGATATCCAGCCTAAGTCACGACGACGCGATCTATCCGGTGCAAACGGCGGCGGACCGAAACACTCTCTGTTAGGGTTAAAAGCATTTAAAGGACCAAGCCTTCAAGACCCGGCGTGGGGAGAAGCATACTGTTGAGAGGAAATTCACGTCCTTTGTACGGATCGCTTCGTTTGCCCCTCCTTTATCTACCTTTGTTGATATTTCGCGGGTGGGTGTGAAATTCGACACTCACTCACTTGCACTACGATAGCCGACTTTATTGCTACACACCACTTTATCTCACCCAGTCGCGCTCTCTAAGCACTTCGTTGCTCTTTCCTGTTTTTACTCTTACAATTGTCCTTATTCATTGCTTTCCCCCTTCCCTTTCCCACCCACCACGCATGAACATCTTGAATCGGCCTGCGCCAGAATCCCATACCTTTCTCCCTCCCCTGCGCAACGCGGATTTCCGTAGTGAGCATCGAATGGCTTACGTCCAGATAGACTTTCATCTCCTGATTTGGTGTATAAGTCCTCAGCGACCATCAAAGCGCCCATTGGGAAGTGGCTATCATCCGAGTAAATTGGCCGTATACAGTGATGGGAGCGGAGGAACGACTGTGAAACCACCCAAAAACACCCACTGTATAGGCTGATTTACCGGTGAAAGCAAAGCCTACCTGGAGGGACACATTTCACAGGCGTGGTCAAGCCGCCATTGTATCAAAACATGGTACTGGCAGTTGTACGCGGCAGGCTTCTTCTCGTTCTCATGATTCTTCTTTACTGGCCTCTTCCCTTTTCCGTCCCAAATGCCAAGATTGAAACAACGAAACCCAACCAGCTCACAACATCCTCCTCGCTCGCCTGTCTTCCTCTCCCTCCCATCAAGGCAGGCCTTCATGACACCAGTCTCCGTTTTCTCTTACTACCCCCATCCTTCTCTTCGTCTTCTACCTCTTTTGTCTTTACCTCTCTGACACCTCTTACTCTTCTATCTCCTCTCTTGTTCCTTTCCTTACCACGCTTCTTATCTATATATATGTAGGCATATACTTCTACTCCCTTCCTCATCCTCCCTTCCCTCCCCAACCGATGCCCACACCTGCACTTACACTCAATACGCACGTATGCACACACTATCACACAAACCCTTCCTATAGACATGCCCCATTTCCTTTTCCTCTCTTCTCATCCCACGCACCAGCACTCATAAGAGCGGGCGGGGAGGAGCGGAGGGAAAGGAACAGGATAGAAGGGAGGAAAGGGCAGCCAACTCCGATTTAAAGTCGGCTTTGCTGCTGCTGCTGTAGGCTGCCGTCGGGAAGACTCAAGCTCTTGTGGTGGTGGCCGCGCTGGCTGGGCAGGGCGTGCGAATGGTGGTTGGACGTGGACAGGAGCATCTAATGGGGTTGAAGGGAGGAAGGGGGGGAGGAAAGGTGGAACAGATCGGGGAGGAGGAGGGGGAACGAGGAAAAACAGAGTGGGTGTGCCATTTTTCTTTCTATGGGCCCGTAGTTCGACTGTCCCTTGCTCCGTGCATGCCTCCGTACCTGTCGCTTCGATGCCACGGGCACGTCCATCACGGGCGAGGCGTCGAAGAAACCAAAAGGCTAGAGGGAGGGAGGGAGAGCAAGGAATGAGAAAAAATGGTGAATAACAGAGTATGAGAGGGCCATGCAAAGATGTGAATAAATATGCAAATATATATATATATATATATATGATTGTATGTATATAATGATCGGTAAGAAAGAACGTCAGATACTTGAAAAATTAAAACCCTCAAAAGGGGAACGTGCACGCATACTTCTTATCCCCTCTTCTCTCTCTCACTCACTCCCTCCCTTCCTCCCTTCTTTCCTCCCCTTCCTCCTCTTTTCTCACCCTAAACATGCACGACACCTTCTCGAAGGGCATCAGCGGCCAGTCCTCCAGGCGTGGGACGTGATGGGCCCCAAACACGTGCCACAGGACCAGGTCCTTGTCCACGAGCGGCCTGGGATGAAGGGGGGGGGGAAGGGGGGGGGTTGGCAGGTGTACGTAGTGATTGACGTGACAACAAACGACAGAAAAAGTCGAGGCAGGGCACGGAGATGCATGGTGCTCCCTCCCCTCTCACTCTCTCCTGCCTTCCTTCCCTCCTTCCCTTCTTGATTTCCTCTTTTCGGTTGCACAAAGCGCGAACGACACCGTTACCAAAACAGAGCTTGGGAGTGTTATGGGAGCACCGTCCGTCGGCCTTCCTAACCTCTCCCCCTGGATGGTTTGTTGCGGACGACAGGGAGGGGGGGAGGGAGGGAGGGAGGGAGGGAGGGAGGGAGGCGGCCCCTTACCTGTCCTTTGCCGCGTAGAGCGGGAGGCCGCAGATGGGGCGGGGATCCTGGTTGGGGAACTCGCCGCCCGGGTATCTTTCCTGGGGATTGTAGGCCGTCGCCCAGAGGGTGTGCTGTGTGTAGCCCGCACGTCTATGGGAGGGAGACGGAGAGGGAGGGAGGGAGGGGAGGGAGGAGGGGAGGGAAAGTCAGGTGATAATCCTCCGGCGGTACAACGAATAAAATGGGCAGGCCCTCCCTCGGAAATGTGCAAACCCCTCCTGGGCGCTCTCCTCCCTCCCGCGCTCCCTCCCTCCTTCTTTCTCACCGCATGAAAGCCGCCTGCGGCTGAGCCATGACCTTGATCGGGTCCCGGGCCATCAACTTGTATGCCGTCGGCTGGAGGGAGGGAGGGAGGGAGGGAGGGAGGGAGGGAAGGTTAGTGTGAGGGAAGGGGTATACTAGTCATAGGGCTTTGAAATCCCGAGACAGGGGAGAGAGCGCGGGAAAGAAGGAGGGAGGAAGGGAAAGAGGGGAGATATGGTGGGGGGAAGAAACAGCCGGTGGGAAAGATTCCGAGGCTGAAATGACGTGATGAAAGCATCAGCAAGGTTCCCTCCCGCCTTTCTCCTCCTTTCTCTCCGTCCCTCCCTCGTTCCATCCCTCCCTCCCTTCGGCCGTATCGCCTGGACTTACCTTCCCCGTCCTGTTGGTGGCCCCCGAAGACTCCACTAGCCAGAAGCGCTCCTTCTCCAAGTCCGCGTCGCGCTGGGGGAAGAGGGGGGAAGGAGAGAGGGGAGGAGAAAGAGACCATGACAACGGAAGGGAAGGGGAGGAAGGGAGAGAGGAAAAGAGCGCAGGGGAGGGAGGGGGGGCGCACCTGGGCCTGCATCTCTGACGTCAGAAGTCGTTCGTGGACGGTCCAGGCGTTGTGGTGGGGATTGGCAGGTCCTGCCGGGAAGAAGGGAGGCCGGGAGGGATGGAGGGCAGGGAGGCAGGAAGGGGCGGCGGAAAGAGGCTGTCAGAACAAGGAGAGGGGGAGGGAGGGGAGGAGGGAGGCGCGTACCTGGAGGGCAAGGGTGGGAATCCATTTCCTTGACACGGTTGGCCACACCGTCGAGGCAGGTGTCAAAGCGGGCACAAAAGATGTGCTGGTGCAGGGGGGCGAACAGCCTGGGAGGGAAGGGGAGGGAGGAAGGCAGGCAGGGAGGGAGGGAAGGGAAGGAAAGAGGAAACTGAGTTACGCGCAGATACCGAGAGGAGCGCAGGATGTTGAGGGAACGAAGCTTCTTCCCCCCCTCCTTCCCTCCCTCCTTCCCTCCCTACCCCGTGCCCTGCTTCTTCCCCCCCTCCTTCCCTCCCTCCTTCCCTCCCTACCCCGTGCCCTCCTTCCGGTTGCAGTGGAGCGTCGTGCCGTACGGGCGGTGTCCGCCCGAGGCTGGATCCAGGTCGGCCGGCCCCAGATTGCCCACAGAGAGGATGCCCGTCAGCTTTACCTGCGGAGCAGGGAGGGAGGGGAGGGAGGGAGGGAGGGAAGGGAAGGTAAATTGAGTGCAAGTACCGACGACGCCGTGGTCTGACGCGACGAGACGGACTCTAGTCGTTGAATCATCCCAACCAAGGGGATGATGAGCGAAGAAGAAAGCGTGGCGTAGGTCAAGCAAGCCCCTCAACGGCCAGGATGCGTCGGACTTGTCCGTCACTACGCGACGTGCCGTCACGCACCAGACAAGGGAGAGGGGGAGAAGAAAGAGGGAGACACACCCGGAGGGAGGGAGAGAGGGAGGGAGGAATGAAGGAAGGTTGGTGGACGTACCTCCATCTCGAGCGTGCCATCCTGCATGAGGTGATAGTAGAACCCGTAGTCGTAGTTGCCAATGGTGCACATGAATGACACCACCAGCCGGCGGGCGCGACGCACCTAGGGAGCGGGGGGGGGAGGGAGGAAGGGAGGGAGGATTTGTGAGCGCTGAGTACTTAACGTCTTGAGGAAAGGGGAAAGAAGCCCAGCTACAAGGGAAGGAGGGAGGGAGGGAGGGAGGGAGGGGGAGGGCATGGGCTCACCTCGCTGGTGTCGGTGCGATAGTCCTTGTGCTTCCAGAGCATGCCGGCGTCCTCCTCGTGAATACACACGGCGTTGCGGATCACGCGGGCGGGGCCGCCGGCTGAGAAGGGATGGATGGAGGGAGGGAGGGAGGGAGGGTGGGTGGAAGAGAGCGAGAGGAGATTAGGAGTGACCACAAAATGTGGTTTCGAACCAAAAAACTACAGTTTCTTCCTCCCTCTCCCTCTCTCCCTCCTTCGGTTCTCCCCTCCCTCTCTCCCTCTCTCCCTTCTTCCCTCTTCCCTAGTCGTCTGTGTACGTACGTGCCAGAGGCCCTAGGTTGGCGTCGAGGTAGTGGATGTGACCCAGGCAGTCGCAGCCCAAGGAGAGGGAGTGCGCGTTACAGCCCAGGCCTAGAGGGAGGAAGGCAGGGAGGGAGGGAGGGAGGGAGGGAGGGAAAGAGGGAGGGATAGTGAGGACAGAAGGTGACACCTGGGAACCGTGTGGCAGAAGCACCTGGAGGCCGCGGCAGGAAGGACGGTTGAGGGAGGGAGGGAAGAAAGGAGGGAGGGACGCACCGTCCTCGCCGGCATCAAAGGCGTTCTTCTTGTAGTGGGGGTAGGCCGGATCCCCGTAAGGCACCACCATCTCAGCGAACGACAGCCGGTAGAGGATGGGACGCACGAGGCCGCCTGCCGCCTGAGGGGGGGCGGGGAGGGAGGGAGGGAGGGAGGGAGGGAGAGACGGCGCGTGAGAGGTGTGCTTGGCAGTGGATGGGGTCAACGACGCATTTCCCTGTCCCTCGCCCTCCCTCCGTACCTTGAGCGTGTCATTGAAGCCGACCATCTGCAGCACCAGGCCCTGCCAGAAGGGAGGAAGGGAGGGAGGGAGGGAGGGGAGGAGGGAGGGAGGGAAGAGAGGACGGTGAGCACCTGTATACCCCATCCTTCGTTTCTCACGAGCGAAGGAAAGGCAAGCAAGGAGGGAGGAAGGGAGGGGAGGGAGGGCCGGACGGAAAGAAATACCTCTTGTGCGGTGAAGCCCAGGCGGAGGCTCCAATTTTGCCAGTAGAGGTGGTTGCCACGGAGGGAGAAGGAGGGGCCGTCGGGCTGCACCACAATCAAATCCTTCAGGTCCTGGGAAGAGGGAGAGAGGAAGAGAGAGAGAATGTGGACCGTAAATAAGCCCGCTGCTCTGTATCTCCTCTCTTCTCTCTAAATGCTTCCCTTCCCTCTCCCTGTCTTTTCCCCTCCCTCCCCACACATCCCATGCCCTAACCTCCTCCTCCCCCCCCTTCCCATCCTTCCTCCCTGCCCTCCCTTCTCTTCGCGTATCTCTCCGTTCTTACCTGTCGCTGCAGCGCGGGGGGGGTGTAGCTCATGTAACGCGCCTCGTCCAGAGCCGCCACCCGAACACCGCCGGCCTCCTCCACGAACTCCACCACCTCGCTGCACGAGCAAGGCGGGCGGGCGGGCGGGAGGGAGGGAGGGAGGGAGGGAGGGAGGGAGGGAGGGGTGGGTGCCAGACATGGAGTGAGCGGAGGGTGAGGTCAGCCGGAGCAAGAGGAAAAGCCGGGGGAAATGAGCAAAGGGCGGGAAGGAAGGAGGGAAGAAGGGAGGGAAGGCTAGCTGGCGCTCAGGCACGAGGTCGACAGACACAGACAGAGAGACAGAGGAAACAAGAGCTAAATAGAGACGAAGACATAGACAAGAGAGAGAGACAAGATATAAACAGAGAACGCCCTACTGCTGGACAAGGTCCACGAGGAGCTTGAGGTGTAGACAGAGATAGAGAGACAGAGACAGAGAGACAGAGAGACAGAGAGACAGAGGCAAAGACAAGAGGGAGGGACCAGAAAGATGAATATTGACATGGACAAGATATAAACAGAGAAAGACGTACTGCTTGAGAAGGTCCACGACAAGCCTGAGGCCGTCGAGGGGGCGGGCGTAGGTGTTGTCCTCCTCTCGCGCCTTGTAGTACATGAGCGCCCAGGCCAGGCGCTTGGAGGGGTCGTCCTTGGGGCCAAAGTAGCCTAGGGAGGGAGGGAGGGAGGGAGGGAGAGCAGAAATCAAATCGTGAGGACGAGAGCAACTAGAGGGGGGGGGAAGAAAGGAGGGAGGGAGCGAGGGAGGGAGGGAGGAAGGGAGGGAGGGAAGGGACCTACCGACGCTCCACGGGTCGACGACGACCTTATCGGGGTTGTAGCCGGCTTTGGACATGACCGCGCGGAATCCGGCATGGGAGCGAACGATGCCTGGGAAGGGTAGAGGGGAAGAGCGGGAGGGGGCGGAGAGATGGGGAGATGGTGGAAAGGTGAGGAAGTCAAACAAGGGATAAAGGGAGGGAGGGAGGGAGGGAGACGTACTTTCACAGCTCTCGTAGTCCTCGGGGGTAAAGGGCGGCTGGACGTTCGGCACGTGCTCCACCTTGCTGGCGCTCTGCGGGGGGAGGACAGGAGGGGCGGAGGGAGGGAAAGGAAGTAGATTTGAGCCTCGAGAAAGCAGGGGAAGGCGCACAACACACACAGACAGAGACAGATACGCCCTTCTTCCCTCCCTCTCCCTGTACCTGAGCGTGCAGGTCGACGAGGATCCGGTAGGTCTTGCCGGAGGAGATCGAGAAAGCCGTCGCCTGGGCCGTCCTGAGGGTAGGGAGGGAGGGAGGGAGGGAGGACGAGTTGAGCGGGGAATGGGGGGGCAGGACGCAGGAAGAAGAGGGAGCAAAAGAGGAGGCAAGCAAATAGAGAAGAGAAAGCAAGCCGGAGAAAGGAGAGGGGCAAATAAAAAGAGAGTGCAGGCGGGAGAGAAGGGCAGATAGACTGACGCAAAGGAGAAGGAGGGAGGGAAGGAGGGAGGGAGGGAGAGAGGGAAAGAAGACGTACCGCGGGAGGCCGAGGAGGGAGTTGCCCTGGTAGGCGATGATCTTGTATTTATTGGGCTCCACTAGGGACACGTCCGCCAGGCGGATGGAGGCCAGAGGCTCCAGACCCTTTGACGCGAGGGCCTGCCCTGCCAGGACGCCGGCTGCCTCGAGCTCGCTGGGGTTGGGGAGGGAGGGAGGGAGGGAGAGAGGGAGGAAGGAAGGGAGGGAGGGAGGGAAGGAAGGAGGGAGGGTGGGGGGGTGAGGAGGAGTTGGGGTAAAGAGAGAGGGAGGGAGGGAGCGAGGGAGCGAGCAAGTACCTGATGGAGAGCGGGTCGAGGGGGTGGCTGGCGCTGGTGTTAGCAAATCCCGCGTGTCCGGGTGCGGCCTTCAATAGGAGCGGGGGGGGCTTGGCGGAGGGAGGGAGGGAGAAGGGGAGGGAGTGAGGGAATGGAAGAGGAGGAGGAGGAGGAGGAGGAGGAGGAGGAAACATGGCCTTAAAAGTGTGGGGCAGGCCTAGAGATGACAGGACGTGAAAAACGCTTTCCCTCCCACCCTTCCCCTCCTCAAACAACAACATATGAGACGGGCAACTCCCTCGCTCCCTCCCTCCCTCCCTCCCTCACCTCCATCGCCGCCGGCAAGCCACTCCTGGCGATTTGGGTGTTGGCTGCACCGTCCGCCGGCCCCTGGCCCATGCCACTACTCCGGCCCCAGTGCAAGGAAGAGGAGGAGGGAGGGAGGGAGTGGGAGGGGGAGGGGACGGTGTGCATGCACACGGGGGCTTGCAGGCGGGGACCGACGGGGCCTTGAGATGGGGTGTGGTGAGATGGAATGAAAAATAGACACCACAGAGGGTTTTCCCGTAGGAAAAGCTATTTCCCTCCCTCCCTCCCTCCCTCCCTCCCTCCTCTTAGGCCTTACCTCCCAGCTTTCCTCCTCCCATTGAGCTAGTGAGCGTGTTGACAGCGGCGGCCTTGAGGGCAGTGCTCATGGCACTGCTCTGGTGGTTAACATCCGCGGTGCTGGGAGGCAAGGGAAAGAGGGAAAGAGGGAAGGAGGGAGGGAAGGAGGAAGGAGAGGGAGGGAAAGAGGGAGGGGGAATGGGCAACCAAATGCAATGATACCGCTGTCATCCACCAATGTCTTGCTTTATATCCCTAATTTTGCCCTCCCGAACCACTCTTCTCTCCTATCATCCTACTTCCTTCTCCTGTTGCTCTACCTTTCTTACCTGAGTCGGCGCTGGGTCTGCTGCGGTTCTCTTTCGTTTCCCGGGGGCGTGTCCATATTGCTTGTAGGACTCGCTGCTACTGTCAATACTGCTCGCGTGCTGGGTCTCTGCGGGCGTGGGGGAGAGGGGCAAGAAAGGAAGGGAAGAAGGGAGGGAGGGCGGGTGAGCGAAGGGGACGAAGATTTGTTCCATCGAGTGGCGAAAAAGACGAGGCGAGGGCGACAGGGAGGGAAAGAGACTTAATACTCAGCCTCCCTTGTCACACATCCCCTCTCTCATGCCTCGTCTATGCATCGATCGCTTGCCTACACCCAGGAGGAGGTCTAGACCGAGCAAGGCCGCATGCAAATCCCGTGATAATGCACCATCCGGCTCGTCCGACCATGTGGTAGCCTCCCTGATCCCTTCATCTACCCCACCCCTCTTCTCCCAGAGCTTAGAGTATGCATACTACACTCTCTTCTACCTCCATCATCCCCTTATTTCACCCTCTTCCCCTCTCTCTCCCTCTTTGCAGCGTCCGCCTGCAGCCCACCGGTAAATGCCGCCTGGCCCATCGCCATGCCTCCTCCCCCTCCCACCTCCCTCTCTTGACTTCTAGACTCACCGTTGTATATATTGAGAGGGAAATACCACACCATCAAGCTTTTTTCTCCTCCGCTAATGGTACCAAGTGCAATGCGAGCGTGGTCTCGGGTGGTGAGGGCGTGGTAAAGGAGGGAGGACAGGGAGGCAGGAAGTGCGACCTCGGGTTATTCCAAGACGGGACTCAGAGGAGAGATTTTGGAGCGTCGGACACGCAAACGGCGGCTCGTCAAAGCGGGCAGCGCGATTAAATTGAGATGAGCGGCAGAGACAAGGGTGCACGTGAAGAGCACGCTCAAGAGGCCTATGTTAGATGCAGGGGGAACAGGGGAACAGAGGGCGTGAGAAGGAAGGAGCTACGAGTGATTTGACTCTTTTTTGGTTTCTCAGCCCGTCAAACAATGCCAGTCACGGAAGAGCGATAATGTGCCTTTACGTAGTATATGCTAAAGATCAGCGCACATGCTTGTCGTCAGCGCCGTGCTGGGAGCTGGTCGAAGCGACAACTTGGAGGCGAGGACGAGGACGTGTCAGGGAGGTCGGTCCTGTGCAAGGAGCTAATATTTTTTTTGGTAGGATTCTGGACTTGCTTTTCTATGATCTTGCTCCTCGCTTTCCCACTGCATCCTCATAGAAGCGTGGGAGAATGGATATCTCCGCTTATTGGGTATCACAGCGACATCTACTTTCCCCAAGGAAAGTGTCAACATGTCCACTGTTTGCGAGGGGTGTCAGAAGAGCCCTTGTGACGCGTGCAACAGCAAAATCGCCTTGTAAGGCCCTCGCCAAAAAACGGGTATGCAGATGCTGTAGGTCACAGCACTTGGGGAAAGGCAACGGTGGTCTCAATTATATACCTTCTGTACAACAAAACTGTGTATATTCTTTCCGCCCTTGGTTAGTGGGTGTACATGCCACGCACCCCCCTGTACCCCCCCCTGCCTTTTTTTAAACTGGCAGCAGCCCATATCAAGCTCAAGCTCAAGCACATTAATTTGCCCACTCCAACTTCCCCATTACCCCGCAGGCGTAGGCAAACAAGCCGCGAAAATAGCACGGATGATTCACCGTGTGCCGTGGCTGGGGGCCGCTCTCGCTTGGGCTCTTATTTGAATTTGCTACAGTCAAATCTCCTTAATGCCACACATCATCACCCCCCACGGCCACACTACACAATTTATCTGGGGCCTGAGAAACACGTAGGCCATGAATGCGTTCCAGTGGCCTTGTCACCTTTGATGTGGTCGCCTCAAAGCTATGCATATGATACTCTGCCTTCTAGAATCAGTGCTGCGTCTCCCTGCTTCCGATCCTCCCTCCCCCGGGAGTACAGGACCCGCTGCTGCGGCCAGGGGCTTGCAACTCGCACACGATGCAAGCGCACCGAAGCATGTCTTTTTCAATCCATCTCTGCTATAACTATTCTTATCTCTTCCACCTCTACAACCCCCCAGACACACACACACGCCATGCGTCCGCTCTCCCTCCTCGCCTTTTTGCTCCCCGCCCTCCTCGCCGTCACCAATGCCGTCCCCTCATCCTTCCAGTCGGGCCTCCTCCCCGTCACTCGCAACTCGTCTCTCTTCTACTGGTACTGCCCTCCTTCCGGCCCTGCCTCTCGTCCCCCCCTCTCCACCAACTCCACGCCTCTGATTCTGTGGTTGCAAGGGGGGCCGGGGGCGAGTGGTTTAATTGGGTTGCTCTACGAGATGGGGCCGTACCGACTCGAGAAGGTGATGAGGGATAGGGAGAACGCGGATGAGGGAATGGGAGCTTTTCTTGCGGGGGCAGGGGAGGGGATGGAGGGATGGGAAAAAGTCATAATGAAATTCTCACGCCGCGTTTACCACACAGGACAATGCTTCTTCTTCCTTCTCCCTTGTCGACCGCACTGTCGGTGCTTGGAGCGAAAGTTATGGTCTGTATGACATCTCTCTATATATATGTACATGACTTAATTGTCGTTTCTACTTGTGTCTAGCCGCGCGCCTCCCTTCCTGCCTTGTTCCTGTCCATTACTGATTCCCTTCTTCCCTCCCTCTCTCCCTCCCTCTCCCCCTCCTTCTTGCGTGTCCAGGGATGCTCTTCGTAGATTCTCCTGTCGGCACGGGCTTCAGCGAGGTGGGAGGACCGGACGCTTACTCTCGCACTGTAAGGAGCGAGAAAGGGAGGGAAAGAGGGAGGGAGAAAGGGAGGGAGGGAGGAGACGATACCGGCTGCTCATCTCACGCACATCTCACCACTAGGAGGAGGACGTGGCCGAGAATCTCTACGTCTTCTTGCAGGGGTAGGTCTAGGGGGGAGGGAGGCAGGGAGGGAGGGAGGTGAAGAGGAGGGTAAATGCACCCGTCTCTCCTGTAGAGCACAATCACAAGAAATTCAAGCGTCTCCCCATTCACTGTCCGCTGTCTGCTTCCCTCACTCCCGCCCTCCCTTCCTCCCTCCTCCCTCTTTCTCTTTCACCCTCCATCCCGCCTCGCAGCTTCTACGCCATGTACCCGGAGCTGCTGGATGGCGGGCTCTACATCATGGGCGAGAGGTGAAGGAGGGACGGAGGGGGAGACGGAGGAGGGACGGAGGCAGAATAGGATGCAAGATAGGAGGAGACCGACAGACACACATTACCTGGAATCATGTTTCCTTCTCGCCCTCATCTCATCACCCCTTCTATCTGCCCTTTCTCCTTCCCTCCCTCCCTCTTTCCCCCCCTCCCTCCCTCCCAGCTATGCGGGCCACTACATCCCGTCCCTCGCTACCTACCTTCTGCGCCGCAACGACGACATTCCTCTCCCCACCTCCTCCCCTACGACCTCCCCCTCTACCTCCCCCTCTACCTCCCCCATGGCCCCTCCCACCGCCTCCCCCTCTATCTCCCCCTCTACCTCCCCTATCGCCCCTCCCACCGCACTTCCCACCTCATCACCTTTCCCCCCCGTTTCCTCCTCCTCCTTGCACCTGCGTGGTGCAAGTTCTGCGGTGATGCGGGAAGGAAAAAGGTGCGTCGTCTGTGTGTCTTTTGTGAGGCTGTGGAGGGAGAAAGAGCGAGAAACATCCATTAAGTGAGGCCTTCCACTGTATGCACACAATATGAATACACACACACACACAGACACACACACACACACACACACACACACACACACACACACACACACACACACACACACACACACAAACACACACGCCCATACACACGCACACACACATGTGCATTTACAATGCTAACCATGTGATAATCCCCCCCTTCCCATTGTCCTCATACCAGCGCCTCCTCCCCCTCTTCTTCTTCTTCCTCCTCCTCCTCCTCCTCCTCCCCCCTCCCCCCCCCCCTCCCCCCC
>Ga0160419_100799_pt1 | contig 16913 bp, 16 predicted proteins | sample CelAP2metagpilot_2_FD_108196 | JGI IMG/M metagenome (GOLD analysis project Ga0160419, IMG submission 108196) | Phycosphere-associated microbial communities from Cellana algal ponds in Kailua-Kona, Hawaii, USA - Cellana AP2-4-25 metagenome pilot ... | reverse complement strand
TCGCTGATCCGGTCGCGGCGCGCGCCAAAGCCGCCGGCGGCTTCGCGGTATTCATCCCATGTGCCATCCAACGCCTGAGAGTAGCCGAATGCGCTGGACTGGCGGCCCATCGGGATCACCCCCAGCGTGTATCGGAATGGCGTGCGGGCATCGGAGACAAACTTGCTCTCCTGATAGATCGTCGCCATCTGAACATGCACCGGCACGCCCCATTTTCTTTCTGTGGCGCGGAAAGCCTTCAAATAACCGGGGCGCTGTTTGAGAATTGCGCAGGCGTTGTCCAGATCCCGAGGCGCAGAGGATTGCCCCCCGCTGCAGGATGCGACCAACAACACAACAATCAACGCGCGAAGAGTTTTGCTCATCTGCCTCTCGCTTTCGTTTTTTTATATTTTGGCGCAAGATACCCTATTCGGGCGGGAATTCCCAACCTATTTTCAAAGCAAGACGGCCAGCAACAGCGGCAAGGCGCCGATCGCCATGAGCGTGGAAACCACCACCAACCCGGCCACCGCATTCGAATCCGCGCCGTACTTCTCCGCCAGCATGTAGGAAGTCACGGCGACCGGTGTCGCCACCTGCAAGACCAGCACGCCAAAGGCGGTGCGGTCCAGATCAAACCACACCCCAACACGCCAAGCGATGCCCACACACAGCGCCAGCTTCACTGCCGACAGGGCCACCGCACGCCCCACGCCGCCGGGTGTCAGCCGCGCCACGGCCACGCCAAGGGTGATCAGCATCAGCGGGATCGCCATCTGCCCGATCAGCTCCAGCGCATGGGTGATTGGCGTCGGCGTTTCCCACCCTTGCCACAGAAACAATGCCCCCAGCAGGGTCGCCCCCACCAGCGGCTCGCGCAGCACCTTGCCCAGCGACCCTGCGCCCGCCACCAGCCAGATGCCAAAGGTAAAGGACCAGACCGCCATAACGGCAAAAACCACCACCGCGTAATCAAGCCCCACTTCCCCAAAGGCAAACAGCGCCAGCGGCAGGCCGAGGTTTCCGGTGTTGCCGAAAATCAACGGCGCGGCATAGGTCGGACGGCTGAGCCTGAGCGCCCGGATCAGCGCGATGATCACCACCGACAACGCACCATAGGCCGCCATGCTGGCCAGCGTCAGCGCGGTCAGGGCCGCAGGCTCGACCTGCGTTTTCATCAAGGAAACAAAGATCAGACAGGGCACCGTCAAGGTCATCGACAATTGCGTGACAAAGGCGATCCGGTACTCGATCCCGGCCTTCACCCAGGCAAAACCAACGGCTGCCAGAATGAAAACAGGGGCCACGATTTCCAGCACGGTCAGGGCAAGGGTCAACAGACTGTTTCCTTCGGATCACATCGGGATTATTGGACAAAACCCGCTTGAACAGCGTACAAGTGGGGGGTAGGGGCTGTAGTTGTAATGATACGTAGTTGTGCGAAATACCACCTCGGACAAATCGTCCGTCACAAGAAACATCCCTTCCGAGGGGTGATTTTTGACGTCGATCCGGAATTTGCCAATACCGAGGAATGGTATGAGGCAATCCCCGAAGAAAACCGCCCCATCAAGGATCAGCCGTTCTATCACCTGCTGGCAGAGAACGATCAAAGCTACTACGTGGCCTATGTGTCAGAGCAGAACCTGATCGCGGATTACTCCGGCGAGCCTGTGGACCATCCGGACATCCCGGACCTCTTTGGCCCCTTCACCGATGGCTCTTACCCGCTGCATTTCCAACTGAACTGACCCACACCTGCGTCCGGTTGCCCGGCGGCAGTCCCCCTGCGCAGCGTGGCCCCTCTTTTTGGCCTTAAATATCCGAGTGCAACATCCCCCGCGCGCGGGCCAGCAGTTCAGGCCGCCACCTCCGCGTCAATACCCCAGCGCACAGCCATCCTTACGCGGATCAGACGCACCTTCCAGCACGCCATCCGTCCGCCGCCGGATCGCCTGTGCCCCACCAATCGCGGTCTCCGGGATCTCAACGGTGTGGCCCATATCGCTCAGGGTCGCGCGCACCGCATCGGTGTAGCCCCGTTCCACCTTCAATACACCATTATCCGAAAACGCACGTGGCGCATCCAGCGCGGCCTGCAATTCGATACCGAAATCCGCGAAGTTCGACGCCAGCCGCGCGTGGCCCGTGGGCTGGTACTGCCCGCCCATGACCCCAAAGGGCATCAACGCGCCATCCGCTTCCCGGATCATGCCCGGAATGATCGTGTGCAGGGGCCGTTTGCCACCTTTCATCTCATTCGGGTGGCCTTCCTCCAATGTGAAACCCGCGCCCCGGTTCTGCATCAGAATGCCAAACTTGTCCGAGGCAATTCCCGATCCAAACCCATGGAAGATCGAATAGATCATCGACACCGCCATGCCGTCCTTGTCCACCACGGTGATATAGATCGTATCCTTGTGCACCTGCTCTGACACGGCGGCGGGGGAGGCCATCGCGCGTTTGGGATCAATCAGCCTTGCCAGCTTCGCTGCGGTCTCAGGCGCGAGCATATGCTCCAACCGCTCCATGTGATCGAGATCCGACAGGAACCGGTTGCGCGCGTCATAGGCCAGCTTGGCGGCTTCCGCTTCGATGTGCACACGCGCCGCACCAAGACCGTCCATGCCAGCGATGTCGAAATGCGACAGGATGTTGAGCATCAGCAAAGCCGTCGCACCATGCCCGTTCGGGAGATGTTCCACCACCTCCAGATCGCCATAGATGGCGCTGATCGGCGTTGTGGGGGTCGCGGCGACGGAGGCGAAATCCTCAGCCCGGTGCATCCCGCCCAGCCCATTGAGGCACGCCAGCATATCCTCCGCCACTTCGCCCTCATAGAAGGCCTTGCGCCCCTCCTTGGCGACCCGGCGCAGCACCTCTGCCTGACCGGGGGCGCGGAACATCTCTCCGATGACCGGTGCACGACCGTCGACCAGATAGGCATCGCGCGCCGCCCCTTGCAGCTTCTCCGTCTCCCGCGCCCAGTCAAAAGCCACGCGCGGGGCCACCGGCACGCCGGTTTCTGCATAATGGATCGTCGGCGCCAGGATCGCATCCAGCCCCAGCTTGCCTTCGGTTTCCGACAGATGACAAAAGGCATCCATCGCGCCGGGCACGGTCACCGCATGGGGGCCATAGGGTGGCACAACGCTGTGCCCCTCCGCCCGCAGCATTGCTGCATCCAGGCCCGCAGGGGCGCGGCCTGACCCATTCAGCGCGTGAATCTCATCGTCTCCGGGCCGGGTATAGAGCACAAAACAATCCCCCCCGATCCCGGTCATTTGCGGCTCACAAATCCCCAGCAGAACAGCACCCGCAATCGCGGCATCCATCGCGTTGCCGCCGCGCGACAGAATATCAACCGCCGTCTGGGCAGCCAGCGGATGTGACGTGGCGCACATGCCTTGGGTGGCCAAAACGGGTGAACGTCCGGGAAGGTGAAAATCGCGCATGGGCTTCTCCTGATATCAGCCCTGCATACCTAGAGCGGCAGTGCAGGAGAGCCAATCAGAAAGAGAAGTGCCTCGACGCCACGCACTGGGTGGGGGCTATAAAACGCAGCGCCGAGGGAAGCCATATGCAGCTACCCCTCCCTTATGCTGTTCAAAGGGGGCGCAATTGTGATCACTTCGCGACCCTTGTTGGGTTTTTGTGGGCGCGATTAAGGCAGCAGCGGGGCGTATTGCCTGGCCGGATCAGACCGAACACGACTTTGGGTCAGGCCCCATCAACCCGGTGACGCCAGCGGATCTGACGGATGTCCCCCATGCGCCGCTGCCCGACAGGGTATCGCGCATGCACTATCCCACCAGGAAACGCCACATCCGCTTGAAATTCAACAAGAGTCCCGCGCATCGCCCTGCGCCTCTCGGCAAACAAGTGTCGCAAATTGCCCGCTGGGCGAGAGTGCCGGGACCAAACACCTAGTGGTTTCGGGGCAGGGCGATGGCAAGGCGCAGGTCCAGCTGGTTGTGCCCGGCCACGCGCCTGTATTGTACGTCCTTGGCCAGATCGCGGATCAGGAACCAGCCAAATCCCCCCTCCGGCAAATCCGGGATGGCCATGTTCAGATCCTGCGCAGTGCCAAGGGGGGCTTGCCCGTCCGGCATGGGCGCGCCATCGTCCAGCACGCTGATGTGCAGCCCGTTGCTGCGCGCTTCGACAGATATCCGGACGGTGCCTAGGGGCCCGATGCCGGGGTAGGCATGTTCAAGGATGTTGTTCAGCACCTCTGCCAGCACCAGCTCAACAGTATTGCGCTCCTCCGCCCCGAGGTTCAGCGGACCCAGCGCCATCAGCAGGCGGGCCAGGGCGTCCCGCACGCCATGATCCCTGTCCACAAGACAAAGCTCGATTGGTTTCAACATAGGGCCACGCTGCCGTGCATAGGTGTCAAACCCGCATCTGTGCTCAGGCACCACATGTTCCCAAAGCCGCATCCAGTGTGGGGAAGAGGGCGAATACCTTGTCCATCCGGGTCAGTTCAAACACCCGCTGTACCGCCGGGGTCAGCCCGGCAAGAACCAGCTTTCTGTCCGGTGTCACATGCTTCAAGATCGCCACAATCGCCCCCAATCCACTTGAATCGATAAAGGTGACCTGTTGCAGGTCAAGAATGACCATCGGCGGCGCCTCCGCAGCCGCGCTGCGCACCCCTTCCTTGAAAGCGAGGGCAGAGGCCGCATCAATCCGCGCTTCCTCGACACACAGGATGCAGATGTCCCCTTCTGTTCTGGTTGATATTTTCATACTAAACACCTGACAAATTCGGATGGCACGTGGCTAACCTCAAAGCCTTACCATTCCATGATCAAACGGCTCAGAAGGGAACGAACATGCGACATACGGTTATTTCTGGCGCGTCACGCACGGCAATGGGCGGGTTTCAGGGGGCGTTTTCCGATCTGACAGCGGCGGAACTGGGCGGCCATGCGATCCGTGCCGCTCTGGCTGACGCAGGTGCGGCCACGGCACAGGAAGTGCTGATGGGCTGTGTTTTGCCCGCAGGGCAGGGGCAGGCGCCCGCGCGCCAGGCAGGTTTCCACGCCGGTCTGGGCGAAGAGGTGCCCGCCACCACCCTCAACAAGATGTGCGGCTCCGGCATGAAAGCGGCGATGATCGCCTTTGACCAGATCGCGCTCGGCCACACCGATGTGATGATCGCAGGCGGCATGGAAAGCATGACAGGCGCGCCTTACGTCCTGCCCAAGATGCGCGGTGGCGCGCGGCTGGGCCATGCGGCGGTGGTTGACCACATGTTCCTCGACGGGTTGGAAGACGCCTATGACAAGGGCCGCCTGATGGGCACCTTTGCTGAGGATTGCGCTGAAACTTTCCAGTTCACCCGCGAACGGCAGGACGACTATGCGCTGGCGTCGCTCTCCCGCGCGATTGAGGCGCAGCAGAACGGCAGCTTCGACGGTGAAATCACCCCCGTGGATCTCAAGACCCGCAAAGGCACCACAACCATCAGCGCGGATGAGCAACCCGGCAACGCCCGCCCCGATAAAATCCCGCAACTCAAACCCGCTTTCCGTGAGGGCGGCACAGTGACTGCGGCGAACAGCTCCTCCATCTCCGACGGCGCGGCGGCGCTAGTGCTCAGCAGCGCGGATCACGCCAACGCCAACGGCCTGAACATCCGCGCCCGCATCATGGGTCACGCCAGCCACGCCCAGGCGCCGGGCCTCTTCACCACGGCCCCCGTGCCCGCCGCGCAAAAGCTGCTGACGCAACTCGGGTGGGACACATCTGACGTTGACCTGTGGGAAGTGAACGAAGCCTTCGCCGTTGTCCCGCTCGCTTTCATGCATGAAATGGGCCTGTCGCACGCACAGGTGAACGTCAACGGCGGCGCCTGTGCGCTGGGCCATCCCATCGGCGCCTCCGGTGCGCGCATCATGGTCACACTGCTCAACGCCCTCGAACGCCACAACCTCAAACGCGGCATCGCCGCCATCTGCATCGGCGGCGGCGAAGGCACGGCCATCGCGATTGAGCGCCCCTGACACCTGCCACAAGGGGGAGGGTGCCCACCAACGCCCCTCCTCTTTTTGGCCTTAAATATCCACAAGGGGCCCTGGCCCCTTCTCCGCACTCTCCACCGGGAACCGTCCATGCAGGTCTCATACCCAACCCTCGCCAAGACCATCGCCTCCCTGACCGAGGGGGAGGATGATCCCATCGCCCTCATGGCCACTGTCGCCTGCGAAGTGCATCACAGCGACAATCGCTTCGACTGGACCGGGTTTTACCGCGTGACCGGGCCTGAAATGCTCAAGATCGGCCCCTATCAGGGGGGACATGGCTGCCTGACCATTCCCTTTTCACGGGGCGTCTGCGGCGCTGCGGCGCGGCGTGGGGAAACCCAGCTTGTTGCGGACGTGGATGCTTTCCCCGGCCATATCGCCTGCGCTGCGTCGACGCGGTCAGAACTGGTGCTGCCCGTCTGGAACGGGGCGGGCGGTCTGCTGGCCGTGTTCGATCTGGACAGTGACCAGCCCGATGCCTTCACCCGCGCAGATGCCGATGCCCTTGCCGCGATCCTGAAAAAGACCTTCTCCGCCTGCTGACCTTCGCACCTGCGGCGTGAAATTTTTGTAGATTTTTTCATCCTGCTCTGCCAGACATGAAAAAGGAACGGATAATTTCACAGGGAATCGCATGGAGCACAGCCGCCCGGATACGCCCCACAGCCTTGGCGCTGACCTGCGCGCCCTGCGCAAAAGCCGTGGGCTGACGCTGGCGCAGATGGCCGAAGCGCTCGACTGCTCTGTCGGCTGGCTCAGCCAGGTCGAACGCGACATTTCCGACCCCGGCATCACCGACCTGCGCGCCATCGCGGCCTGCCTTGAAGTCTCCGTCTCCATGCTCTTCCGCCATGGCGCCGCGCCCGCGCATGAAGCAGGCTATGTCGTGCGCCGCGATGCCCGCCGTCCCATCGGGACCAAGATCATGGGGCTGGTTGAGGAACTCCTCTCCCCCGATCTGACCGACGACTTTGAAATGGTGCATTCCACCTTCCAGCCGCACAGCCGGATCAAGGTGCCCGTCAGCCGTCCGACGCAGGAAGTCGGCTATATCCTCTCCGGCAAGCTCGAAATCGAAGTCGCGGGCCATACGCACCTCCTGAACCCCGGTGACAGCTTCCGCATCCGGGGGGAGGCGTTCCGCTGGGCCAATCCGTACCCTGATCCTGCCGTCGCGATCTGGGTCATCGCGCCGCCGGTGTATTGATATGAGTTTCGAGGCATGGACCATATTCGCGCTGTTCTGGGTGGTGTTTGTCACCACCCCCGGCCCCAATGCCGTCAATTGCATCACCAACGGCATGCACCTGCCCTTTGGCCGCGCGATGCTCGGTGTGGCGGCAATCCTGACCCAGGCCAGCCTGTTCCTGATCCTCTCCGCCCTGGGCATCACCGCCCTGATCGCCGCTTCTCCCGCCGCTTTCACCGTGGCGAAATACATCGGTGCAGGCTTCCTCATCTACCTCGGCCTGCGCACCATCCTCCGGGCGAAGACACCGCCTGCGGTGGAAGAGCGCCCGGCGCGCTCCATCTACCTCCACGCGCTGGCCATCGCGGTGATCAACCCCAAGAGCGTCGCTGGCTACCTCGCGGCCTTCTCGCAATTTGTACAACCAGACGTGCCGATCTGGGACCAGATGGCCGTCATCATCCCCACCGCCCTGACGCTGACCTTCCTCAGCTACACAGGCTTCACCGCCCTTGGCGCAGGCATCGGCCGCGCGGCCCTCGGCGCTGTGTTCAACGTCTGGTTCCGCCGCCTGATGGGGGCCTGTTTTGTCATCTATGGCGTCCTGCTGGGCGCTGCCACCACACCGGGAAGGGCCTGATCATGCACACCGGAAGCTGCCTCTGCGGGGGCGTCACCTACACCCTCACCGGCGACCTGAGAAACTCCGTCGCCTGCCACTGCGTGCAGTGTCGCAAGACCAGCGGGCACTACGTTTCCGCCACCCAAGTGGGGCCGGATCAACTCACGATCACCAGGGACGACAGCCTGCGCTGGTATCAATCCTCGCCGCAGGCCCAACGCGGGTTTTGCGCCACCTGCGGGTCCTCGCTCTTCTGGCGGCACGACGCCGACAACGGCGCCACCTCCGTCATGTCCGGCACCCTTGACGGGGCCACCGGGATCACCACCGAAAAGCACATCTTTGTCGCCGACAAGGGTGATTACTACGAAATCGCGGACGACCTGCCGCAGCACGATCAATAAGGGACACAAGCCATGTCAGATTTTCCAACAACGGCCCGTGTGGTCATCATCGGCGGCGGCGTCGTCGGCACCTCCACGCTCTATCATCTGGCACGCGCCGGCTGGACCGACTGTGTGCTGCTGGAGAAAAACGAACTCACCGCCGGCTCCACATGGCACGCGGCAGGCAATTGCCCGAACTTTGCGGGCAACTGGGCGGTGATGAACATGCAGCGCTTCGGGCTGGAGATGTACCGCACGCTGGCCGACGATGTGGATTACCCGATGAACTACCACGTCACCGGATCACTGCGGCTGGCCCATACCAAGGAGCGGATGCAGGAATTCGAGAAAGTCGCCGCACAGGCCCGCTATCAGGGGCTGCAAATGGACATTCTGACCAATGCGGAACTCCGCGAACACCACCCCTTCCTGGAGACCCACGACCTGATGGGCGGCATGTGGGACCCGCTGGACGGTGACATTGATCCCGCACAGCTGACACAGGCGCTGGCCAAGGGCGCGCGCGACGCGGGCGGACGGATCGAACGCTTCTGCCCGATGACAGGGCTGGACCGCGACGGCGACGAATGGATCGTCAAGACCGACAAAGGCGACATCCGCGCCGAAATCGTGGTGAACTGTGCCGGCTACTACGCGCAGCGCGTGGGAGAGATGTTCAAACCCTTCGGCGGGCGCACTGTGCCGATGGTTGTCATGTCCCACCAGTATTTCCTGACCGGCCAGCTTCCCGAACTGGAGGCATGGACCAAGGAGAAAGGCCACAAGGTTCCGCTTGTGCGCGACGTGGATATTTCCTACTACCTGCGGCAGGACAAACACGGCCTCAACCTCGGCCCTTATGAGCGCAATTGCAAAGCGCATTGGATCACGCCTGACGATCCCATGCCCGAGGATTTCTCCTTCCAGCTGTACCCCGATGATCTGGAGCGGCTGGAATTCTACATCGAAGACGCCATGGCCCGTGTGCCCCTGCTGGGTCAGGGCGGGGTGGAGCGGAACATCAACGGGCCCATCCCCTACGCCCCCGATGGGCTGCCGATGATCGGCCCGATGCCGGGTGTGAAGAACGCCTTCGAGGGGCATTCCTTTACCTTCGGCATCGCGCAAGGCGGCGGAGCCGGCAAGGTGCTGTCCGAATGGATCATGCACGGCGAGACGGAGCTGGACATGTGGTCCGTCGATCCACGCCGCTACACCGATCACTGCGATCACGATTATTGCCTGTCCAAGGCGCTGGAAACCTATGGCCACGAATACGCCATGCACTTCCCGCACCACGAATGGCCCGCCGGCCGTGACAAGAAACTGTCGCCAAACCATCAGGCGCTGCTGGATTCTGGCGCGCAGATGGGCGCCTACAACGGGTGGGAGCGTGCCAATTGGTTCGCGCAACCGGGTGATGACACCTCCGAGGAAAGCACGCAGACCTGGGGCCGGAACGGCCCATGGGCCACCCGCATCAAGGATGAAGTCGAAGCCGTGCGCGACCATGCAGGTGTGCTCGATATGCCGGGCTTCTCCCGCTACACGCTGTCCGGCAGCGGTGCGGCGGAATGGCTGCGCGGTCAGGTCACCGGCGCGCTGCCGAAAGTGGGCCGCATGAATCTGGCCTATTTCACCGACAGCCGCGGTCGCATCCTGACGGAAATGACCGTGATCCGCTGGGGGGAAGATGACTTCTGGCTGATGACCGCCGCCGTGGCGCTGTGGCATGACTTTGAGCTTCTGAAGGGCCGCCTGCCTGCCGATGGATCGCTGACGCTGACGGACATCACAACCGACTGGTCCACCCTGATCGTCACTGGCCCTGCGTCCCGTGATCTGCTTAGCGGCATCACCGAAGGCGCGGATTTCTCTGCCACATGGATGTCCATTCAGGACGCCACGGTTGCGGGCAAACCGGCCAAGCTGTTCCGCGTGTCCTTTGCGGGTGAGTTGGGCTGGGAGGTGCATACTTCCTTCTCCGACAGCGCCCCAGTCTACGAAGCCGTCAAGGCAGCCGGAGCCACGCCGTTCGGCATGTATGCCCTCAACGCGATGCGGATCGAAAAAGGCTATCGAACGTGGAAGGGCGACCTCTCCACCGATTACTCCATGCTCGAAGCCGGGTTGGACCGTTGGGTCAAATTCGACAAGCCGCAGGACTTCCCCGGCAAAGCAGCACTTGCAGCGGAAAAGCAGCAGGGCATCAAGAAACGCTTTGTCACCATGATTGTCGACGCAGGGGATGCCGATGCGCCCTATATGTCGCCCGTGTCGCACAATGGCGACATCATCGGAGAAACCACCTCCGGCGATTGGGGCTACCGGGTGGGCAAATCCATCGCGCTGGGCACCATCCGCGCCGATCTGGCAGAGCCGGGAACGGAGGTGGAGGTCAACATCTACGGCACGCTCTGCAAAGCCGTGGTGCAGCCCGATGAGCCGCTGTGGGATCCGGCCAACGAACGGATCCGCGCATGACCGGCATCACCCTTCTGGATGGTGGCATGGGGCAGGAGTTGGTGCACCGCAGCACTGCCGCCCCCACGCCGCTGTGGTCCACGCAGATCATGATGGATGATCCGGCCTTGGTGCAGGCCGTGCACACCGACTTCTATGAAGCCGGTGCGACGGTGGGCACCTCCAACACCTATGCCATCCACCATGACCGGCTTGCGATGGGCGAACCAACGTCGAGCTTTGCCGAACTGCACGACGCGGCGCGCGATCTGCTGGTGGCCGCCTCTGCCGGGCGGGACGTGCGCCGTGCGTTGGCGATCGGGCCGCTTGGGGCCTCCTACCGCCCCGACCTGCTGCCCGCGCATGACAAGGCTGCCGCGCTCTTTGCGGAAGTGGCGGCGCGGCATGCGGATTGGTGTGATCTGGTGATCTGCGAAACGGTGGTCTCCCTCGCGCATGCCCGCGCGGTGCGCGAAGGCGCTGCGGTTGCAGGCAAACCTGTGTGGCTGGCGTTCTCGGTGGATGACAACGACGGCACGCGCCTGCGGTCCGGAGAGCCGCTGTCCGACATCCTGCCGGTTCTGGCAGAAGGCGGCGTTGCGGCGTTGCTGCTCAACTGTTCCACGCCGGAAGCGATCACCACCGGCCTGCCGGTGCTGGCACAATCCGGCTTGCCCTATGGCGCTTACGCCAATGGGTTCACTGCCATCAGCGATGGCTTTCTGGAAGATGCCCCCACGGTCGACAGCCTGAGCGCGCGGCGGGATTTCTCTCCGGACGACTACGCGGATCATGCCATGGGGTGGGTTGAAGGCGGGGCCACCATCGTCGGCGGGTGCTGCGAAGTCAGCCCGGCCCATATCGCAACCCTCGCTGCGCGGCTGCGTGCGGCGGGCCATACCATCGTCTAGGCGGGCGGTGGGCCGGGGTTCCTCTCTGCTGGACCGCGCCGCCCCCCGGGCGGCAAGTTTCGACATCTACGTCGAAGCAGACTTTGTGCTGACCGAACTGGCAGCCGTGACGGATGTGTTGCGCCTTGCCAACCGGGTCAGCCAGCATGACGTCTTCACATGGACCTACCGTTCGGCGGTGGGCGGCTGCGTGATTTCCAGCAGCGCGGCGATGGTCGAAACCCTGCCGCCGCCTGAGAAAGTCTCTGTCGATTATGCCGTCTTTCTGGGCAACAGCGATACCGCGACCCTGAACCTGCCCCTGCGGGGGTTTCTCAAGCTCTACCGGGGGCGGCGGGCGCGCATCTTCCTGCTGGCCGAAGCCGCCAGCCTGTTCATTCAGGCCGATGGCAAAGGTGCGGCACATACGACGCATTGGGAGAACCGCCTGATCCTGTCCGAGCAGACAGATGCCAGCGACTGGGGCGCGCAACTGGCGTCAGACCACGAGGGCATCACCACCTGTGCCGGCATGGGGTCCACCGTCGATCTGATGCTGTCGATTGTGGGCGATCACATCTCCCGCCCGGCGCTGATGAACGTGGCGGACATCCTGCTGCATGACCGCATCCGCGATCTGCGCACCCCGCAGCCGTTCGCCCGGTCCGAGGTCGCCCCCACGGGGGACCCGGACATCGACGCCTGCATCACCCTGATGCAATCCCACATGGAAGAACCGCTGGCGATCCATGACATCTGCGCGCGCCTCAAAGTCTCCTCCCGGTCGCTGGAGCGCAAGTTCGCCCGCACGCTGGGCATGACCCCCAACAGCTATTACCGCGAACTGCGGCTGAACAAGGCCTCCACCCTGTTGCTGAACACCTCGCTCAGCATCCGCGAAGTGGGTCTGGCCTGTGGCTTCTCAAGTGGTTTCGCCCCGCTCTACAAATCTGTCTTCGGCCACACCCCGGCCGAAGCGCGCCGCATGCGGCGCATCCCGCATCCCGCAGCGATTCCCCCCGAATAGCTGTCGTTTTTACACCCGCCCCGGACCGCTGAACGGGTCTAGAAGGGGCATTCTGAATGCTGAAAGGTTTGGCTTATGTCTGACGTTCCCTCCCACGCCCGCGTCGTCATCATTGGTGGCGGTGTCATTGGCTGTTCCGTGGCTTATCACCTTGCCAAACTGGGGTGGAAAGACGTGGTGCTGCTGGAACGCAAACAGCTGACCTCCGGCACCACATGGCATGCGGCGGGCCTGATTGCGCAACTGCGCGCAACCGCGAACATGACCAAGCTGGCGAAGTACAGCCAGGAACTCTACGGCGATCTGGAAGCGGAAACAGGCGTGGCCACCGGCTTCAAACGGGTGGGGTCCATCACCGTCGCCCTGACCGAAGAACGGCGTGAGGAGATCTACCGCCAGGCCGCCATGGCCCGGGCTTTCGGCGTCGACGTGGAAGAAATCACCGCCAAGGAAGTGCTTGAGAAGTATGAACATCTCAACATCGACGGGGTGAAGGGCGCGGTGTATCTGGACAAGGACGGGCAGGGCGATCCGGCCAACATCGCATTGGCCTTGGCCAAGGGCGCGCGGCAGCGCGGTGCCAGGATCATCGAGCGGGTGAAAGTGACCAATGCTGAACGAAAGCTTAACAAGTTGACAGCTGTCAACTTCGTTAACGCCGACGGCAGTGAGGGTCGGATTACCTGCGATCATGTGGTCAATTGCGGCGGCATGTGGGGCCACGACGTGGGCCGGATGCTGGGGGTGAATGTCCCGCTTCAGGCCTGCGAACACTTCTACATCGTGACCGAAGCGATTGAGGGGCTGAAGCAACTGCCGGTGCTGCGGGTGCCGGACGAATGCGCCTACTACAAGGAAGACGCGGGCAAGATGCTGCTGGGGGCGTTTGAACCGGTGTCCAAACCCTGGGCGCTGGACGGGATCCCGGCGGATTTCGAATTCGACCAACTGCCCGAGGATTTTGACCACTTCGAGCCGATCCTTGAAAACGCCGTCGCACGGATGCCGATGCTGGCGGAAGCGGGGATTCACACGTTCTTCAACGGTCCCGAAAGCTTCACCCCCGATGACGCCTACCACCTTGGCCTTGCGCCAGAGATGGACAATGTCTGGGTTGCTGCGGGCTTCAATTCCATCGGCATCCAATCCGCAGGCGGGGCGGGCATGGCGCTGGCGCAGTGGATGGACGCGGGCGAAAAGCCGTTTGATCTGGGCGATGTGGACATCTCCCGCATGCAGCCGTTTCAGGGCAACAAAACCTATCTGGCCGAACGCTCCAAGGAAACGCTGGGCCTGCTCTATGCCGATCACTTCCCCTTCCGCCAGAAGGCCACCGCGCGGGGCATCCGGCGCACACCTTTCCACCACCACCTTGTTGAGCGTGGTGCGGTGATGGGCGAATTGGCCGGCTGGGAACGCGCCAACTGGTTTGCGCGTGACGGGCAGGAAGGCGCATACCACTACAGCTGGTCGCGGCAGAACTTCTTTGACAACGTCCGCGAGGAACACATGGCCGTGCGGGAATCCGTGGGCATGTACGACATGTCCTCTTTCGGGAAAATCCGTGTGGAGGGGCCGGATGCGGAAGCCTTCCTGAACTACGTGGGCGGCGGCGACTACTCGGTGCCCGTGGGCAAAATCGTCTACACGCAGTTCCTGAATTCACGCGGCGGGATCGAGGCGGATGTGACCGTCACCCGCCTGTCCGAAACCGCCTATCTGGTGGTGACGCCCGCCGCGACCCGTCTGGCCGATCAGACATGGATGCAGCGCCACGTGGGTGATTACCGCGTTGTGATCACCGATGTGACCGCCGGCGAAGGTGTGCTGGCGCTGATGGGGCCGCGTTCCCGCGAAGTGTTGCAGCGGATTTCACCCAATGACTTCAGCAATGACGCCAACCCCTTCGGCACCGCGCAGGAGATCGAGATTGGCATGGGCCTCGCCCGTGCGCACCGGGTGACCTATGTGGGGGAGTTGGGCTGGGAGATCTACGTCTCTGCTGATCAATGCGGTCACGTCTTTGAGGTGATGGCAGAAGCCGGTCTGGATCTGGGCCAGCGCCTGTGCGGGATGCACATGATGGACACCTGCCGGATCGAAAAGGGGTTTCGGCACTTCGGCCATGACATCACCTCAGAGGATCATGTGTTGGAAGCGGGCCTTGGCTTTGCCGTGAAGAAGGACAAGCCCAACTACATCGGACGTGAGGCGGTTCTGGACAAGCAGGAGAAGGGGCTGGAAAACCGCATGGTGCAGTTCAAACTGACCGACCCCGAGCCGCTTTTGTATCACAACGAACCGATTGTGCGGGATGGTGAGATTGTCGGCTATCTCAGTTCGGGGGCCTATGGTCACGCGCTGGGCGGTGCGATGGGTCTGGGGTACGTGCCGTGCAAGGGCGAGAGTGCGGCGGATGTGCTGGGCTCCACCTATGAGATTGATGTGGCCGGTGTGCGGGTGAAGGCGGAGGCTTCTTTGAAGCCGATGTATGATCCGAAGTCGGAACGGGTGAAGGTCTAGCGCGCAAGCGTGGCGCGTTCTGGTTAGCGGTCGAGGGGGGCAGGCGATGGCCCGGCGGCTACGCCTTGTTCCGGGCTGGGTGGTTGTTGGGGGTGGCGGGTTTGAGGCCTTAGCCACCTTCTTGCATCATTGCGTCGCTATGGAATGCAGCGTTCACATTTTCTGGTTGGTATGACTACTGTTCATTATGCAGAGTTATCGGGAAATGATCGCTGAATGTGAGCGTGAGGTTAATGAACTTTATGCGACTCTTTCGCAAATGGTTGAGCGGGGGTGCAAATCCCCAAGTCAGCGCGAGCAGTGGTATCGTGCTGCCGATGCGTTCAACAACCATCAGTCGCCAATATATGACCTAATAGATCAGTGCCTGGAATCCGGACTAGAACACAACAATGACCTACGATGTTTTGCTTTTGCATACATAGATCAGGACCCTTATTTCTTTAGGTCTGGCTACATCCTGGAGGACTTGCTGCGCCGCGTGAAAAAGCTGTCCCTTACGGAGTCGGAAAAAACATCTATTCAACGTTTGGTTTTGAAGCGCATTGAAACGCGCGCTCTGAGAAACTTCAAACATATCTGTCGGCTTATTCCTTTGGCCAACAGCGATGGCTTTCATACCGAGGTCAGCAATCGTGCAAAATCGACTGACCCTCAAGTCAGACGACGCGCCGAATTTGCTCTAGGTTATTTTCCAATTGATGGTCGCCAACGAGGGGTTGGGTTCATCATAAAGTAAGTAGTTGGCAAAGTCGCTTTGCCCCGGAACACCAAAAATGTACCCGGTACAAAGTCCTCCTTTCCAAAGCGCGCCCTCCTGTCCTACCCCTGTTGAGAAGAGGACACCCGCCATGACAACACCCGAGGTTGCGCCGCCCAAGACCAACGAAGACACGCCGCAGGGGTTGGCCTTTGCGCTGACGGCCTATGGGCTCTGGGGGTTTCTGCCGCTCTACATGAAGCTGCTGGAGCATATGCCCGCAGCGGAGGTGGTGGCGCATCGGGTGTTGTGGTCTTTGCCGATCTCAATGGTGGTGCTGTTGGTGCTGCGGCGGACGGATGCGCTCAGGCAGGCGTTGCGGAACCCGCGCATGCTGGCGATGGGGGCGGTGACGGCGGCGCTGATTTCGATCAACTGGGGGATCTATGTCTGGGCGATTTCCGCGGACAAGACGCTGGATGCGGCGCTGGGGTATTACATCAACCCGTTGTTCAGCGTTTTTCTGGCCTTCGTCTTGCTGGGAGAGAAGCTGAGCCGCGCGCAGTGGGTTGCCATCGCGCTGGCCAGTGCTGCGGTGGGTGTGCTGGCGGTGGACGCGGGTGGCGTGCCCTGGGTGGCGGTTGGTCTGACGCTGTCCTGGGGGTTGTACGCACTGGCCAAGAAGCAGTTGCCAATTGGACCCAATCAGGGGTTTGCGCTGGAAGTGCTGCTGCTGACGCTGCCCTGCCTTGGGTATCTGGCGTGGCTGACGCAATCGGGTGGGGCGCATTTCCACTTTGATGGCGGGCGTGACATGTGGCTGCTGATGGGCTGCGGGTTGGTCACGGCGGTCCCGTTGATGATCTACGCCAACGCGGCCAAACGGCTGAGGCTGTCGACGATCGGGGTTCTGCAATACATCGCGCCGACGATGATTTTTCTGGTGGCGGTGTTTGTGTTCGAAGAACCCTTCGGCACCGCACGGGGCATTGCTTTTCCGATGATCTGGGCGGCACTGGTGATCTATTCAGGGTCGATGCTGCGGCAGATGCGGCGGGGATAGAGGACGCGGCGGGGGGGTTTGTTTTTTTGGGGGGGG
>Ga0160419_100796_pt1 | contig 17007 bp, 21 predicted proteins | sample CelAP2metagpilot_2_FD_108196 | JGI IMG/M metagenome (GOLD analysis project Ga0160419, IMG submission 108196) | Phycosphere-associated microbial communities from Cellana algal ponds in Kailua-Kona, Hawaii, USA - Cellana AP2-4-25 metagenome pilot ... | reverse complement strand
TATTATGCAATGTTATCAGTTGTATTAGTAGGGAGGATGAGAATGGGTGGGGGGTGTGGAGGATTGGTGGGAGGGTGGAAAAAGTGGAGGAGTGAGGGAGGGTTGGGGTAGGGTATGGAGAGGAAGGAAAAGGTGCACAGAAGATCGGATACTTTTAATCAATTTCTCGTCCTCTCTTCCTTCCTCCGTCCCCCCCCCCTCACACAGTATTTTCTTTGACCTGATCTTCCTCGGCGTCCGTGCTGCCCTTCTTCTCCCCCTTCTGACCGCCCGCAGCGGTTTCGTGCAGTCGATGGTGATGCTGTCCATGATGGGCCTTTACTACTTTTACTACCGCGGCAACAACCCTTTCATCCAGTTCGAGGATCAAGACGATGTCGAACACCCTAATCTGCACTACAGAGCTGAGGAATCCAAGGTATGTGTGTTGCGAGTACTCATCCTTTCCCTCCGTCCTGCCCTCGCTCCCTCGCACCTTCCCTTTCAACGTAGGAGTCCGAGTTATGCTCGCTGATTGATCCCTTCCTCCCTCCCTTCCTTCCTTCCTGCCTTTCCTCCCTTTTCCACTAGCGTAGAAGTGAAACTTCAACCCTGTCAACCATTGCCCTCCCCTTCTCAATTTCACACAGCATGCCTTACTTCCCCTGATCTCTTCGTCCATCCCTTTCCCCCCCCTCCCAGGTTGGCGTAATCACCTTCTGGCTGGTGGCCGCCGCCATCGGGACCAAGAGCGAGGATATGGTGGAAATCTGCGGATGGATGTTTGTCGTACTCAACATCATCGTGCTGGCCTTTGTCTTCCGCAATCTTGTCTTGGGCATCATGAATGTCAATAAGGAGCCGGTGCGTGCCCTCCCTCCTTCCCCCCCCTGCTCCCTCGCCCCCTCCCTCCTCCCACCCCTCTCTCTCTCCTCCGTCACACTCAAATGCTTCCCCTCGACTTCCAACATCTCCCCTTTCCTCCCTCCCTTCTTCCCTCCCTCCCTCCCTCCATCCCTCCCGCCCTTCCTCCCCAGGACACCGAAGACGTGGTTTTCATCCGCGATGGCATGCGCCTCGATCCCGCCGTGGAAAGGGAAAAGTCGGTCGATATTTTCACTCAAGGTGGCTGGCAAGGCTTCCTTGCCAACTTCTTCCCCTTCACCTCTGCCTTCCCCTCCTCTCCCTCTTCGCCTGCCTCTCTTCCGACCCACGCCCGCGCGGATGGAAAGGAGGGAGGGACGTCGGTTTCGTTCAGCTCCTTGTCTTCAGTAAGAGCGTATCTGGGCTCTACCAGCAGCAAGAGGGGACTACAGGTGGAGGGGATGGAGGGATGGAAGGATACAGGAAAAGAGGGAGGAATGGAGGGAGAGGAGAGGACGAAGAGCGGATCATTTGCGGCGGCTGGAGTGGAGAAGGATGATGTGGGTGTAGCGATTTGTATCGGGGAGTCGCCACGGCAGGGCCCCAAGGCTGGGAAAGAGAGATGGAAGGAGGGAAAGGTTGCGATAGCTAGAGCGAAGGAGGGAGTAAGAGGCTTCTTCCAGGGACTCATGAGAGCAACGACGAAGAAGGAAGAGAGGACAGTTATGTCCCCCTCGGGGGGAGGGGGGCCAGTGAGGAAGAAAACGACGGAGAAGATGGAAGAGAGGAGGAAGAAGAAGAAGGAAGGGCAGGTGGCAGGTGAGGCGGTGGAGGGGGGGGAGAAGAAGAAGAAGAAGAAGAAGAGGCGGTCAAGCGAGGAGAAGAAGGAGGAAGGGGAGGAGGTGGCGGTGGTGGTGATGGAGGACGAGGAGGAAACGGCGGCGAAGAAAAAGAAGAAGAACAAGAAGAGCAAGGACACACCCAGGAGTAGCAGCAGCACAGGAAAGAAAACGAAGGAGGGGAAGACGGGGAAGAAGAAGAAGAGCAAAAAGTCTTCCGCTGACTTGAGCAACAGTACGACCATTGACGCCTCTGCTGAGAGTGCAGCTCCTCCTCCTCAACCTGCTCCATTAGCTGCAGTGGTAGAACAGCCCGTCTTTCGTCCTAAGGAGGAAAAGGAGGGGAAGGACAAGGACCAGGGGGAGCCCTGAAGGGAGGGAGGGAGGAAGGGAGGGAGGGAGTGAAGAAGGGGAAAGCGATTCAATTGGCAATTTAGAGCGTGGCGAGGTAGGAGAGAGGGGGCGCAAGTGGGGAATAAAAGGCTCGGTTGGTGCCTTCTTCAATCTGTCCTTGCGCTTCTCCATCTTTCTCGACTTATTTTCGTCAAATTAAACAAATGGTCCATGTGAATGTGTCGTTTAATGTGTAAGTCCAGAATAAGTCAGATGAAGTGTATGGTGCGTGGAGACGAGTGTAAGACGGAGAGGAAACGTTCAACTTTCCTAGATTTATTTCGTGAGAAGCAGGAGCTGCTTACTTTGTTCGCGAAAAAGACAAGAGAGGAACTGAGAGAGAAAAAAGATGTAGGAGATAAGGGAGGGAGAAAAGGGGGGGGGACGGAAGGCAATGTGCGATTTAAAAGTCATGTGATTATATAGAAAATAGGTCGAGGGAAAGAGAGCGAAAGAGGGAAGGGGTACAGCGACAGAAAAGGCCCTTGCGGCGGCAATACAAACCAGGGGAGTAGAAGGAAAAACGGCAGAAGAACAGGAAGACGGGGAAGAAGAGGAAGAAGAATCATCATTAGCAGCAGCAGCTGTAAGGGGAACATCGGCCTTCAACCCCTGAAGTGGGGATGGAAAAAAGAAAATGGAAGAAGAGACAGGATCCGAAACTAAGTGGGGATGGCGAAGACCGTAGCAAACAGATAATCGACGACAAGAAATTATATACACCACTAGAGACCAAAAATCGTTCGCTTTCTTTGCGGGGAGAAGGTCAATGCTTTGGTACCTTCTTGGTTATCTTGGTGTCTCTTTGTTTCTCCGTTGTTCAGATTTTTCATTTGGCCGTCAGCCTCCTCTCGTTTCTATTTTGTCTCTTGCTGAATTGGGCTCACTCTAAAATGGTGATGGCGGTGTTTTCATCACAGGACGAGTTGAAGTAGGGCTATCGCTATCGCCTTCGGCTCGCTTGCTCCCTGCATCTGGCTGTGACAATACCCTGGCTACACCCCTTCCCGGAAGGATGCACATGGACTATGGGAGGGAAGAGGACAAGCGCAACGATGCGAAGAATTATGCCGGATTTATTTCGCACTAGAACTCTACCATAAGGTCCCTCACTCCACAGGACTCAACACTACGACATGACGATCAGCAGCAGAAGCAGCGCGCGCCCCTTCTTCCTCGTCTTGGCACTGCTACCGCTTTTCGCTGTCCCGCAGAGCTTGTATGGGACGCTGCCTTTTGCGGACGAGAAGATCCAAGGGCCGCAGGTATATCTGGGAGGGATGGAAGAGGTTGGAAGTGGGGAGGAGCATTGTAGGGCGGGAGCGTGACAGGAGGGCGAGAGCTCTATCAGAGCGGGCCAGGCCCTCACATCGTATCCGCTTCACAGAACTGTCTCGGGCAATTTTTCTGCTACAACATCTTCTGGTCCAATTACCCACATTCTCCCCTCCCTCCCTCCCTCCCCTCCTTCCTCCCCTCACAGACCATTCCGGGCAAGGTATGGCTTGCCTACTTCGACCAAGGAGGGCCGGATGTCTCATATCATTCGTACGATGGGAAAAACCACGGCTCTTGCGAGCTGAATCCATGCACGGGTACCAATGCAATCTATAAAAATGTCTTCCGAAAGGTACAGTGAGGAGGGTGCAGGGAGGGAGGAGGGACAAGGGAGAGGGAGGACGGAATGAAGTTAAATTCAGGCGTATCGTATAGTTGGTAACCGTTCCCGGCCTATTACTCTCCTTTTTGGCGTGCCCTGAGTCTTTCCAAGTTATCATCGCTGCTGTACGACAAATCCATCTCACCCTCCATTCTCCATCGTCCTTCTTCCCTCTCTCCCTTTCCCCCCTCCTCTACAATACAGGACGAAGGCGCCTCAACCTCTTACACCAAGCCCCCCAACGGCGGATGGACGGGGGACCGCTTTGCCGCCAACAATAGCCAAGTGCCCGTGGATCAGATGTACTGGGGATGGAATGCGATAGGTGAGGCCGATTTCTCCTCTTCTCCGTCTTTCCCTCCCTCCTGCCCTCCCTTTCTCCCTCCCTCCTGTCATACCTTCTGTTGCCCTCCCTCCTTCCCTCCTTCCCTCCCTGTCCTCTCCTTCCCGCCCTCCCTTACCCCATCCCTCCTTTTGTCGGTGGGACGTGGGCCTTCCTTCCCCCCCTCCCTCCCTCTTGCCTCCCCTCTGAGCAGACCTCGCCTCCCTCCTCCAACCACACTTGGGAAACTACTGAGCCGCCTTTGTTCCCTTCCTCCTTCCTTCCTTCCCTTCTTCCCTCCTTCCCTCCCTTTCGCAGGTAATTGGGTTCGTCTCTCCCTCCTCGTCAAGAAGGGCGGAAACTACACCCTCTCCCTTTTTGGTTCCAGCAACAGCGGCGGCACACTCACACTGACGGTAGACGACTACCTGCAGAAGGGCAAGGCGGTGGTAAGTGGGAGGAATGAAGAAATGACCCGAGGGAGGGAGGGAGGGACAGAGGGACGATTAATTTGGTGCATTTTCTCTCTGAATGCTCTTTCTCATTTTTTTTTAGGGTGTTTTCTCCCTCTTCTCCTTTCCTCCCTCTCCTCTAGACTACCACAGCCACCATTCCCGCCACTGACGGGTACCATCAATGGGCCCTTTTTCCCGACATCGCCGTCCTTCCTTCCCTCCCCTCCGGCCTGGGCCTCCTGGCGGTGAATGTGACAGGCATTTATGCCTATAAAGAGGGGAGACAATTCGGGAACTTGCTCTGGTTCGATTTTCACTGGAAGGGGTAGATGGGCCAAGCCTCTCCTCCCCCTCTCCCCCCCTTTCTCTGTCCCTCCCTCCTCTCTTCCTTCAATGTCCTATTGTTGTAAGCTGATGGGAGCCTCTTGCACTTTAAACGAGTGTATGGAGGGACAGAGGGAGGGAGGGAAGCAGGGAGGGCGAGACGAGAAGAGATCGATAAGCGTGGAGTAGAGTTACGTAGAAAATATACAAACAATACAAAATGTCATGCCGACAAGGCAAAAAAGCTGTCGACTATTCATCAACAATCACTCTCTCCTCGACTTTGTCAAACACGGTGTACAAAGGAAAAACTCATGTGAAAATGAGCGGAAAAGTTCAGATTTGTTTGCTTTCAAATGAAAAATCAGCATATGAGTATATCTTTCAAGCTTTGGGACGAGGAAATGCTAGGCTTATTTCTGACCACTGAGCGACGAATTTGAGGAGAAAAGATGTGGGCGCAAGGACAGGCGCTTATGAATTGAACTACTCTCCTGGCGTTCTCATATTACTCTCCCCACCCTTCACACAGTACATTGGGCTGCGGGATATACCTTGTTCGTTTTTTTGGTTTCCGGGAAATCAGCGGAATCATTCCGTTGATTTCTCAGCGTGAAGAGAAAATTTGGAAAAAATGCTCCAAAAACCTCGTATAAACCAAAAATAAAACCAATGTTCAATCAACAAATCATCCTCGATTATCTGCTCGATTTTCTCACCAAAATGTCAAAAGCAATTCTTCCCCGCCTTCTTGTGTGCATTTTTTCTCTCTGCGTTGTAATTGTCACAGTTGTGGTTGCCCTCTTAGGTGCCTCGGCTGCCAATGCCATGCAGGACGTGACCTATCCGTTGCCGTACTTGGTCTTCTTAACGTTTCTGCGGCGGCGCTCCCTGCGTCTCCTCTCGCCTCGTCTTTACGATACCAGGCAGAGAGTGTCTTCATGTTGCCCTCCCTTTTCTCACTGCCACCACACGTCCGAGGCCCTGTGATCGACATCATGAATATCACGATTTGCTCGCTTTGGTCACACGGAGGGTACGACATGTACTGCGGCGGGTAATGGCTGGCTGGAGGCACAGAGGGAGGAGGAGGCGGAGTAGGCAGGGTGCTCGGGCCCTCGGCCCCACATCCTCTAGGGACACTTATGTTAGGCACATGCGGCAAGTAGTACCAAAGGGGAGCGCCAGCGTACGGGGGATAAGTGACGTATCCAACCGGCGGCAGCTGCTGCTGCTTCTGGGAATGGTGGCGGTACTCATGGTATTGTTGGTGTTGGTGAAAGTGCTGGTATCGGGTTGGGCTTTGAGGGTTTAGGGTGTGGTAGTGGCAGGAACGAAGGCGGTGGCGCCATATGTCAGGTTAGTCAGGCCACTGAGTTCGGCGCTGCTCCCATTAACAGAGGATTGATGCGGAGAATGGTTGTAAGAGGGCGCTACAGAAGAAAACTTGGGCTGCGGTTGCTTCTGGTAAGGCTGCTGATAGCTCTGCGAAGATAAGTGCTGGTGGTAGTGGTGGTTCAGCTGCTGTGGTGGTTTTTGTTCTTCTTGTTTTAGTGCTCGCTCAAGCTCTCGATCCAGCTTCCGCCACTCCTCTTTCTCCTTTCTGTGTCTTTGCCGGCAGCACTACGAGTCTTGGCTCACCTTCCGAAGGCAGCGACAGTTTCAACCCCAAGCCCGTAGGTTCTTTAATCTTAATTTATTTCGTTATCGCTTCCTCCTGCGCCACCACTGCCGGCTCTTCCGGGTATGCGCGCACGAGCCTCCTCCCCACCTTCTCCCGCAACTCCGTCAGTCTCAGCCCTAGCCCGGCTAAAACCACGTTCACGCCCTTCCTCCACATCAAGGTCCCCCCTCCACCTCTCCCTTCCTTCCTCTTTGCCTCCCGCACCTGCAAAATCGTTGCCTGCACTTGTGGCTCTAGCAGCCACTCGCTGAGGGCCTGGTGGGTGGAGAACGGGGAGGTGCGAAGGAGGGAGGGAGGAAGGGCGCGCTCGAAATGCTCCCAGAAGAGCTTGAAGGCTTTGAAGGACCGCTGATTGGTGTCACGGCAGGAGACTCGATTGTCGCGAAAGCGGCCGATAAGCCAGTCCTGGAGGGCGGGGGAGATGGAGGGGGCGTAGGGGAGACGAGAGGGATTAACGAATGGGCGCGGTCCCTTCCTAGGCCTAGGCGCCATCTTATCCGTCTCACCCTCCTCCACCATTTCCACCTCTTCCCCCTGCTCCTGGCTCTGCCTCCCCTTGTCATCCCATCCCTCCCACGATTCCGGACCTCTTCCTCTCTCCCCCTCCACCACCACCAGCTCCATGCCTCCCGCGGTGTCTACGGGCTTAAGCCTCAGAATGGAGAGGAGGTGCTTCAGTGCAGTCCCTGCATGTCTCGAAGCCCAGTCATTCATCTCTTTCCCCATGCCCTCCTGCTCATGGTGGCAGGCAAGCAGCGCCCTCTGAGTCTCAGGAAGGAGAAACGCCGCTTGCAAGGAAGCAGGGGAAGAGGCAGGGGGGAAGGAAGCGAAGCATGGCCGAAGGTCCAGCAGGACACGACGAAGAAAAGGGATATAGATATAGGTGGCTTTAGGCGCACGATTGTGTTTGAAGGAATTGATCAGCCAATTCTGGAGGGGATGAGAGAGATAGGGCAGGTCATGGAAGAGGCGGAGGGGCTCGGCGTGTTGCTTTTCCCCCTCACTCATCTTCGTGGACCGCCACTGCTGCCGCTGATGCTGCTGATGCGGCTGATGCTGTAGGTATGAAAGTTGATGTTGGTGCTGTAGTTGTGAATAGTAGTACTGCTGCTGCTGCTGTTCATGTTGTTGTTGTTATTGTTGTTGTTGTTGTTGTTGTTGTTCGTGATGGTGGTAAAAGAGAGGCTGCTGTAGATACGATAGTTGATGCTGGTGCTCAAGTTGTGGATAGCATTGCTGCTGCACCTGCTGTAGCGGTCGTTCCGAAACCTGATGCTGGCAATTGATTTGATGCTGGTGGCGCTGGTGGTGATATGGATGGAAGTTGTCCTCCTTTTCCTCCTCCTCCTCCCCATCTCCTTCTTCTTCTTGTTGCATTTCCCTCGCTTCCTCCGTCTTCATCTCGCCCGTCTTCCCTCCTCCTCCAAACCCCCCCTTGACCTTGGCCTTCTTCCCTCCGTCCTTCATCCATATCAGTTCTCTCCTCTTACCGAAACCTCCGGGCGTCAGCTTCAATCCTAAAGCCGCCAATACGATCGCAACTGCCCGCTGGCCCATTTTCGACAGGCCCCCCTCCATCCCTTCCTGCCTCACCCTTAGAAAGGTTGACTGGACCGGCAACGTCATCAACCACTTTCCAAGCGCCTGCGGTGTTGAGAGAGGGCGAAAAGGAGGGAGGGAGGGAGGAAGGGCTCTGTAGAAGCGTTCCCAGAAGGAACGGAAGCACCAGAAGTAGTGGTGATTGGTGGCGGGGGAGATGAGCGTGTCGTCACGGAAGAGGCCGATCAGCAGATCTTGCAGGGCGGGGGTGAGGAATGGGGCGGAAGAGAAATAGGCTGGATAGACATGACGTTGGCGCTTCCTCTTTTTCCGTGCTCTTTCTTCCCCCTGCATCACCTGGAAGCCCCCCTTCACATTCCTCTCGATCTCCTCTCCCTCTTCCCCCACTCTCTGTTCCTTGTCTTGCTCTTGCTGCTGCTGCAGCTGGTGCAGTGTTTCGTGGTGATGGTCGTCTTTGTCGTGGCCTCGTTTCTCTTTCTTGCGATGAGGAGAGCGAGATATGGGTACGGGACTGCCATGGCTGCTGGTGCTGGTGCTGCTGGTGCTGGTGTTGCTGGTGCTGCTGGCATGGGCAGGACACTCACTGAGAGTATGGCTTGTTGTCATCTTCTTCGCCGGTGCCGTTGCAGACCCGGGCTTAAGCTGTCTAGCAGTCGCGAGCTCTTTTTTCCTTCTCTCTCTTGCTTCTCATCGTGGGTGCGCTTCCCTTTCGTTTGCAGCCCCTCCGTCCCCCTGTCTTTCCCTCTTCCCCACGAACTCTTGCTGCTGTTTGAGTACTCTGCATCTTCTTCTCGTTCACCCCCAAGGCCCGCCGACGACGGCAGAAAGAAAGAAGACACCAATTGGTGCGTGCAGCGTTCCCCCTTCGCATGGTCGGCCCCTGCTCCGGAAGAAGCGGGGGGATGGATGTCGCTCATTTTTCACGCCTGGGTGCGTGGGTGAGGGAAGGAACTGAGCGGTGAGAATCAGACACAAGACGCACACGCTCACAAGTAGAGGCAGCTTAGATAGACATAACCTATTATGGTTACTTCGCAAAGGCGCGTGGCCTGAAATTATCAAGACGAGCAAAGACTTCCTGCAAGTTTTACGGACATTCTTTCCTTCGTGGGACAGTCAGCGATTGGAACCGGTAGCATCATGGCGGACATGGAAGGAAAAAGGAAAAAGGGAAAAAATAATGCATAAGAGCTCTCGAGTGGCCTTTGTGACACATTTACAGATTTATGCCGGCACATTTTTCACTTTTTGATCCATCTTTTTAGCTATGGATTTTCCCCATGCTTCAAAAGCATTTCCTTCACGCTTTCCATTGAGAGAATTTCCCCATCTATTTTTGATGTCCTTTTTGTCTCCTCTTTCTCGTGCCCACTTTCAATTTCCGATTGAAAAATGGTGTGGATCGTCTACTGATGTTTTCCCTTTCTATGTCTCTTCGGTCGATGGAGCGATCAGTTCCACGCTCTCAAATACCGTGTCATCGAGAGGGCCTAAAACGGCACGTAATAATACGTACGCACCAGCGAGGTAAAGAACAAGCAAGGAGAAATGGTGGACGACCTCGGGCTGGGCAAATTACATAGTACGCCTTTAATCGATGACTCTAATATGTATCAAAACGAGTGGTTTGTACATGGCGGGATCGGAGGTCGTCGAAGTCCGGGCGAAAATGGCCGCAAAGTATGTGAAGAAACAGTCTCAAACGCGTACTGTACGTTATCATATGCTATCACATTAACTTGCGCTTTGTTTTGTTTTCTCGAACTGCTGCCTTTCAATGCACAGCAGAGTGATCTGTTTCATGTATGCGTATACTTATATACTCTTTGAGGGAAAATCGGTCCCACCATTATAAGATTGCCATCTAAAGCAAAACCAAGCACCCTCGCCACTCAGAGCACAAACACAAGGGGCACCTTTCCCACCTCCCTCATCATCCTGACTACACGAGCATACATTTCATAACACATTTGTATATATATATATTAAAATCGAAGGCACACAAGTATTCACGCGACTACCCATCTTAGCTTATACCCGCACCTGGACCTGCACCTAAGAAGCACGATCATCTACACCAAGCCTGCAACTAGTGCACGCAAAGGCGGGACAAGATCATTCTCTCAACCATATGCGGTATACTTCGGTGTGAAATGCAGATGTCTGAAACACAGGATACTACAGTGTGCAGTGGACATTTCTGAAATTGTGTCCTGGTTGATATAGAGAATAAGCGACATGATGGTGTGGGAGCTGGGGGCTGCCGACTGCCGGAGAAGGAAGATGATAAGGCGGAGGCCCGATGCTAGGCCCTGATTCCCAACTAGGAGCTCTCATATCTACTGTATGCGGCGCGGGGTAGCCTTGCTGTGATACGACGTCTAGAGGTGCTGTGCCTTGGTAAAGGTGGAGAAGGAACTCGGCTCCACAATGCTGCTGATGTAGGTCACGCTGCTGCTGCCGCTGCTGTTGTTGCTGCTGCTGCTGCTGCTGAAAGATCTGCTTTTCCGGAGGGAGAGGCGGTAGAGGATATACAGGGGTCACGTACGCGAGGCTGTTTAAGCCTTGGCTACTTTGAACATGAGAGCGTGGATAACTGTTGTAGGAGGGCAGCGAAGAGCCTTCATTCGACGGGTACTGTGATGAAAACAAGTGGTGATGCCGATTTCCGACGCATTCCTGCACATTTGACTGCTGATCGTGATAGTGCTGCTGCTGCTGATAATGCTGCTGCTGATAATGCTGCTGCTTGTACTGCTGCTGCTTGTACTGCTGCCGTTGCTGCTGCTGCTGGTGCTGGTGGCATTGCTGCTGGTGCTGGTAGTGTTGCTGCTGCTGATGTTGCGGCTGTTGGTGTCCTTCTTGTTGTGGTTGCTGATGCTGCTGCTGCTGCTGCTGCTGCTGGTCTTGCTGCTGCTGCTGCTGGTGGTGGTCTTGCTGCTGCTGCTGCTGCTGCTGTAAGGAGTGCCCGAGGGCAGCTTCAAGTAGACTTCGAATGCCACCGTTTGAATTGCGGCTAGCGCGCTTTGCACGGAAGCAGGGAGGCTTGTGAGAGGGTGGAAGAGAGAGGGCCTGATTCTGCTGGCTCTGCTGGTGTTGCTGCTGTTGCTGTTGCTGCTGCTGCTGCTGTCGCTGTTGCTTCTGCTCGAAGATTTGCTCTTCAGGGTGAGCCGGTAGAGGGTGTACAGGGGTGGCGTAAATGAGGCTGTTTGAGCCTTGGCTACTTTGAAGATGAGAGCGTGGATAGCCGTTGTAGAAGGACATTGAAGGGCCCACATTCAGCGGATACTGCGGTGAAAGCAAATGGTGGTAGCCCTCCTGCTGTTGCTGATGCTGCTGGTGCTGTTGCTGATGCTGCTGAAATTGGTGCTGATGCTGCTGGTGCTGGTGCTGGTGGAAATGCTGCGGTTGGCATTGGGGCTCGAGACGATGGTCTTGGATGTGCATCAGCTTGTTTTGAACAGGATAATATTCAAAGGGACTGCTGCTACTGCCGCAGCAGCTGCTGCTGCTGGTTGCGGTGGTGGTAGAGGTGGTGACAGTGCTGTTGCCGCTACTGCAGACATTCAACGTTACCGCGACGGGCTTGAGGCTCCGTGCAGCCAAGATTCGAGCTATTTCGTAGTCCTCCCGTCCCTCCTCCCCCTCGTCCAGTTTCTTCTTGTCCGCCTTCTGTTGACGCTCCCGTACTCTCCTTCCTTTCCTCCCCCTCCCCCCCCCTCCCCCCCCACCCCCCCCCCCCCCCCCCTTTCTCTTCCCTTTCCTTTTTTCTTACCTTCCTGCCTTTCGCTCCCAATCGCCTTTCCTTCCTCCCCTCTAATCCCCTCTTCTATAGCCACAATCCTCTGGTTCGTTCCTTTCCGGTCTTTCATTAACTTTAACCCTAAGCCCTTCAACACAATGGCCACCGACGTCTGCCCCCGTGTCGACAATCCTTTCTCCCTCCTCCCCTCACTCCTTCCCTCCCTCCTCCCCTCCCTCTCGTCCTTCCTCAGCCGCACGAACGTCGCCTGTACGCCCGGCGTCTCGAGCAGCCACTGACGAAGTGCCCAGCGGCTGGAGAGGGGGGGAAAGGGACAAAGGGAGGGAGGGAGAGCCTGTTCGAATCTCTGCCAGAATGGATGGAAGTGGGAAAAATATTCGTTGTTGGTGTGACGGAGCCGGCGGGTGTCATCGCGGAAGAGGCTGATAAGATCGGATTGGAGGGCGGGGCTCAGGGAGGGAGCGTAGGGGAGAAGGGACGGGTAGATAAAACGACGCGGACCTCGCCTTTGTAAATTCCGAGACATCAACAATCCCTCCTCCTCCCCCTCCTCCTCCTCCGTCTCATCCTCCTTGTCCCCTCCCTCCCCTTTCCAACCCCTCCACAGCCCTTCCCTCCCTCCCTCCTTTCCTTCCACTTCCAGCTTTTTTTCTTCCGAGCTCTCCAGCTGTACCACCCGCAGATCCAGCACGGCCAGCAAGATGGTGAGTGCGGACATGGTCTGTGCGGCGACTCGGTCTTTTCGACGCCGTGCCTCCTCCTTCTCCCGGTGGTAAACCAGCAGCGCTTGCATGGCCATGGGATGGAGGAAGGCCGCTTGAAGGCTAGAAGGTGTGGAGAGGGGGGAAGGGGAGGGGGGGAAGGAGGGCTCGAGGACAAGGAGGGTGCGTCGGAGGCAGCAGAGGTAGAGGTAAGCTGTTTTTGAAGTCCGGTTTTCGCAGACGCGGCGGATAAGCCAGCGGCTGAGGGATTGACTGAGACTAGTGATCTCTTTGAATTGCTTCCGGATTTGTTGTACCTTCCGTCTCCGCTGCACTTCCTGTCGCTCTTCTTCTTCTTCCCCCTCACACCTCTCCAGCAGCAACAATATCCTTCTCTCTCCTTCCCAGGGCTGCGTCATCCTCAATCCTAGGTGCTCCAACACGATTGCTAGCGCCGTCCGGCACCGCGCAGATAATCCTTTCCTCAGCCCTGTCTCCTCTTCCCCCTCTGTCAGGTGCCTCAGTAGTGCATGGACGGACGGTGTCTCGATCAGCCATCGACGGAGACTCTCGGGGATGGAGAACGGGACGAGGGGACGGGAAAAGGGATGGAGGGCCTCCTCGAAACGCCGCCAGAATGACGAAAAGGAAGCGAAGTAGGTCTTGTTGATCGCCACAGAGCGAGTGGTGGTGTCGCGGAAGAGACCGGTGAGCCGCTCTTGCAGGCTTTCGGAGAGCGAGGGGGCGTGTGAAAAGTGGAAGTCAGGGGAGGGAGATTGGCTTCTTCTCCTCTTGCTGCCAGCCAGCCGCTCCTCTTGGATGTCCCTATCTGTTACGCCCCCCTCTTCGCTTTCGCTGGCTACCATAACGCTGTCATCCTCGTACATCTTGCCTTCTTGGTCTTCGTCCCCTGCCTTTTCATAGTCTTCTCTGCCCGGAGGAGATTTGCTTAATATCGGATATCCCCTGCTCATCTTGCTTGGCCGGAGGTGTTAATAAAGCAGTTGGATTAGGCGCTCATAGTCGGGTCGTCATGCTTCCGGCAATCGCCGTGGTTGGATCAGGGTTCGTGAGGAGGGTGAGAAAGCAAACGAGGGGAAGGAAGAAAAATGCTTCTGACACTTCGCACAGTCATAACATCTTCAACACTGGGGATCTGGTGGCGTGGCACATATTGACGTCTCCCACAAGGACAGGCCGATCCCAATGTCGATCGTGCATTGCGCTTGACCTCTGACACAAGCGCGAAAGCCTGTACACGAAATGATTTTCCGATCGCTTCGGCTGTGGGAGGAGGCCGTGCGGCACTCCCTGCCCGCCCCGCAAAAAGGCCGAGGCCAATCCCCCGATGAGAGGTGTAAAATGGACCTCCACAAAAGACTGAAAACCCACAGTGTTTGATGCAGCGCATTACCGACATTGTAGAAAAATTGAATATGTTCGGGCAGATCTTGCTCGCTTTTTGTCTTTGTGACGGTGGATGCTAAGGTAAACCACAAGCACAGAGCATATCCATCGCAGAACGAGTTTATATGATGATGTGTATGATAGTCGGGGAAAACCACGGGGAGATGGTGGAACTGGTGTCCGCCAAAAGAGCCCTCGTGGGCTGTTTCGACTGAGGAGGACGCAGCCCTCATTCCAATTTGCTTGTTTACACTTTTTACTCTTATGTCCTCCGTTTGTGAGCTCGTCGTTTGCTAAAGAGTAGGGATTTTGAACCAAGATTTACTTTGTTTTTTTTGGGGGGGGTTTTTAATATACTTTTTCTGTAGTTGGCCCATCATGCGTGCCCTGTGGCCCACTGTTCCTTTCCGACTGTAGAAACCCCTCCATAATATGGGTGAATTTCCTCCTCGTCTTGGTCGATTCGAAGGAAGCAGTGGACGAAAACAAATGCCATGCAATGGAGGCGGTATATAGACTTTTCCATGCCGAGTCCCGGGCCGCGAGAGTCTCCGACATATGAATTTCGAGTCATCGAACACCGGAACCCAGTTGCGCTCGCCTTCAAGAAATTTCTTCTTGTTCCCTCCTTCAATACTTACTCCTTCTTGTCTTCGTCTTACTCATCTCGAGTCGCAGTGAACTCCCACGACCACATCGGCATTTTTACAACAGGAAGTATTGCTGACCGCGCGCCGGCCCCCGTAGGATTGTCGGGAGGGATGACAAAAGGGAGGGAGAGATGGAATAGATGCAGCACGAGATTGCAAAAGAATAAGACAGTATACCTTTGTGAGATTTTTTGCTGGCTCGTTGAAGGTCTTGTGATGATGAGTCTCGAGTGCATGACATGTTGCATGCGCGTTGCCATATGAAGTTTTTACATTTTGTACTTGCTTGCACTTGTGTCAAAGAGTGTCAAAGAATGGGGCTGCTTTGCACTCCAGCAAGCTGGTTAATCTTGGATAGATGGCTCCAGATAGTCCTGCGGAGACGCAGTTTTTGCGCTCATTTCTTCAAAAACCATAATTGGCAGTGCTCTCGTGCTGGGGGGCTTCGAAGAGCTGATGGTGCTGACCCTGGGGAATCGTTCAATGAAGGTGGAAGAGCATGGATAACACCCATCATGGAAAACGTTGCTACATGTATTCCTTTAGTTGCTTCCTTTTTGCTTGCTTTAAGGTGATCGACTGGTTTTCTCTAGCTTTCTTTTGAGGCGTTTGATGCAGAACACTCCAAATGTTTCCCTCTCTACTTCTACAGCAGTATTTTCGAAGGACTCATGGAAAACTAAGCTGATATTGCATTGTTGACCTGTGATGCCATTTAAAAAAACTCCCAAAATTTCCGTAGCCCCAGTATAGATGTAAATTCCAGCGACTCGCCGTCTTTGTCTTTGTCTTCATCCTCGTCCTCGTCGCGGCACTGCGCAACAACATCCAGCTTGACCGTCACTACAATAGTAATGTCTTCTCCCTTTTCGGTTAGGGTTTTTCTCGAAGTTAGGAAAGATTTGAATTTTTTGATCGAAGCAGAAGAAGCGACGAGTAGCCCTAAAATCGTATAATCCCGTCGGTTCACCACCACCAGACATGCTCACAGGAAAATAGGATTCCCTTAGGTTATACACACGCTCGTGTCCCAAATTCAGCTATGAAGTTATGGCGAACTGATTCTTGAGTGGCAACAATCGTTCAGCCCCATAGCACCATCAACTCTTCTTGCGTCGCCGACGGCTCTCTCGCCTCGCTCTGTTTTGTTCTTTTTTCTGGGGGTCATCCTTCCCAACCCTACGAAAATACCAACGCACGAAAACTTGAGCATCATGCATCAAAATACATCTCATCACCCCCTTATCCTCCTCCCCCCTACTGTCGCACCTAGCTATGACTTCACTTTCTTTGTTGTCTTCCCTCCTTTCATGTACATACTCCCTCCCTGCCTCCTTGCCTCCCTGCCTCCCTCTCTTCCTCCCTCCCCTTCGCTCACCGCTGCCATCAAAATAATGCGAGCATCCCAGCACACACAAAATTTCCCATCATGCCTTATTCTCTTTTCCTTTCCTCCATTCCCTCCCTCCCCCTCTCCATCCCTTCAAACCTGCATGGCCAGGTCGCGGGCATCCACTGAAAGCACCACCTGTTGCTTCTGCCCTCCCTCCCTCCCTTTCTCCTTCCCGACCTTCTTCCCTCCGTTCGTGCCGTAAGAGCCTTTGCTCATGGCCACAGGGAACTTGTCTGACGAGACGGGAGAGAAAGAGGGAGGGAGGGAGGGAGGGAGGGGGGAGGCAAGCAGGAATGGAAGGATAAGCGAGAGGGATGAAAATAGCACCATCGACACTCCCTCCCTCCATCCCTCCCCACCAGCTCATATGAGAGACAGATCAGGCATATCACTGCCCACACTCCTTTTCTCCTTTCCTCCATCCCTCCCTCCCTCTCCCTCTTCCCTCCCTCCTTTCCCTCCCTCACTTCCCTCCACCCACCCTCCCTCCCTCCCTCCTTTCCCTCCCTCACTTCCCCCCAACTCCCTCCCTCACCTAACATGCTGGTGGCCTTGGAGGACGAAGCAGACACCGCCGCCAGCTGTTGAATCTCTTGCACCGTCCGTCCCAATGTCTCGGGGAGGTAGATGTAAGTGAAGGCGAGCGTCAAGGTAAGCACCACGCCGAAGGGGACGAAAGAAGCCTAGGGAGGAGGGTTGGGAGGAAGGGAGGGAGGGAGGGAGGGAGGGAGGGAGGGCGGGCATGTAAAGTCGTGGGAGGGCAATGGTGGAAACGACCGGAGGCTGCATGGGGCTGAGGGGAAGGAGAGAGGGCAGGAGGGAGGGCCGAGGAGGATGCACTACCTTTCCGAGCCAGGCGTTGATGAAGGGGAACCCGATGCCGATGATGAAATTGCAACCCCAGTTTACCTGGGGAGGGAGGGAGGGAGGGAGGGAGGGAGGGAGGGAGCGCGAGAGAGACAGACAGAGAGACAGAGAGAGAGAGGGAGAGGGGGGGGGGGGGAAGGAGGGGG
>Ga0160419_100794_pt1 | contig 17031 bp, 6 predicted proteins | sample CelAP2metagpilot_2_FD_108196 | JGI IMG/M metagenome (GOLD analysis project Ga0160419, IMG submission 108196) | Phycosphere-associated microbial communities from Cellana algal ponds in Kailua-Kona, Hawaii, USA - Cellana AP2-4-25 metagenome pilot ... | reverse complement strand
TGCCCACTGGTCCGGCAAGAAGTGGAAGACGGACACGAGAAGGCGCGGGAGCGACAGGGAGAAGGCGAGGGGGGGGGGGGGAAGGAGGAGGTCAGCGAGGAGGCAACAGATAGAGTGTCCGCATATCCTGTCGCGGTTGACCAAACCGGGGATCACGGGGACGAGCTTCTCCACGGACCATAATCCTGTACACCCGCAGGATATTACGTGCCCCATTGCCGTCCCGAGACGCGAACTGTTCGCAGGTGTCACAAGTCCTCGGACCGTTAGGTCCAACGGAACGGATACAGGGCAGTGCCGTTTCACGTTTTGTCCGCTTCTTCTTTGCTGCAATATAGGAGGGGAAACAACACGTCCTCCTGCCTCACACCTTCTAACACATTCTAAAACAGCCAATTCATTCTTAATTGCCCTTGTCGTTCCTTGCCATTTTTCTTTCCCGGAGACCGCAGTTACAAGCAGTCACTTTTTGGGGGGGTCATCGTTGCAGTGTGACCCATACGCACACCCGGCAACAGCATGAGACCAGTCATACCAAATATACTGCTCCTCTTTCCCACCTTTCTTCTGGCACAAGAGATTCCGACTGCACCCAGCACGGCCCCGATTCCGCATGCGGCTGATTTTCACCCGCCAGGGTCCTTGACTTTTCACAATGGCGGGCCCCTGGCCCCGCCGGCCCAGGAACTCATCTCAAGCAATGGAGCCTTGGAAGTGACATTGTCAGTAAATGCCTTTCGACAAGATGCCTACATCAGTTACACCACGCGGGCTTACCACTTCAATGGTCGTGGGGCATTACCTGGCCCTACAATTCGTGTCAAGCCTGGCGACGTCCTAACCGTCCACATAATCAATGACCTGCAAGACACGGGTGTGGACCTCCCCGAATGGGCCAACGACAACGCCTTCCACAGTCCTAATACAACAGGATTCTTTGTGCATGGTGCTCGGCTGGACCCCACGCAAAATAACGCCTTTGTCCGCGTCCCCCCCGGAGGGCAGTTCACTTACACCCTTGACATTCCCGCCGACCACCCCACGGGTCTCTTTTGGTACCACGATCCGACACACGGCGCAGCAATGCTGCACGTGATGGGAGGGCTTTTTGGTGCTTTTTATGTTGATTTGCCTGATCCACTTGCGCAGCTCCCACCACCATTAAATGCAGTGGCGACGGATTTGCTAGTGTTGAGTCATTTGGCCATGTGGACGGAAGAAGTATCAAGCAGGAGCCCTCAACCTCCTCTGGATTATATGGAGGTGTCGCAGTCAAGTGGAGATGGGCTGGATGTCAGCCCCTCATTTAAGGACCCGGCGATTACTGATCTTTACTTCGTGAACCAAGCCTTCCAACCGTGGGCCGTGCTCAATACAGGTGAGATGCGACGCTTTGATTTGTTGCACGCAGCGGGCTCGCCTTACCAATTGGAAATCGAGATGCGGACTGCCATTGGCGCAGGGGATGTATCCGCACGGTGTAAAATGTATTTAATTGCCTTGGACGGGGTCTACCTAGCCACCCCTCGCTCAGTCGAGCTGGTTCCTCTCCTGTCTGGCCAACGGGCCTCGGTCCTCGTCACCTGCACCCAAGCCGGCATCTTCTTCTTGCAATCCCATCCAAACGCCACCTCTCGTCCAGTTGATGCATTCGGCCCTGACTATGTCCGGTATGGTCAGAATTTAGTGACGGTGGTGGTGAGTGGCAAGGCAGCTGAAAGCCCTCCCTTGCCTGACCTGTCCTTGATTCCACGTGCAGACTATCTGAACGATCTACAAGCTTTGTCTCCCGTACAAGTTAATCACTGGGAAATGAGCACGGATCAGAAAGGGAGCCCACCCTCCGTGACTTGGCTGGGGGTAGGCGAAAATTGCAGCAGCCAGTATCAGAGTAATGTGACTGCATGGGAGGAGGCGAACCGGGCGGGGGGTACATGTCTGTTTGCCCCATTTCGTGGGGCGCAAGTGGTGTGGGATGGCTCATATAGGCACACAGCGGCAGGTGGGGGAGTGGTGGAGGAGGTGGCGATTCATGGGCATTGGCAGACGAGAGATGGGATGCATTTTCAGAATGGCCCGTTTCAGATTGTGGGATATGTGCCTTTTCATGGCGCTGTGGACGCATATTCGATGTGGTGGGGGCAGGTGGGGGATTGGAGGGACACTCTTCCGACCTTACCTGGGATAATGCTGGTGAGATATGTAGTGAATGGCCCTGAAGGCGAGTATGCGGTCCGATCAACGTATCTTGCCAATCAAGATACGGGGGCCATTGACACCTTCTATGCCGGTCCCAACCAGCCTTTCACCATCTACCCGCGCGTCTTAACCCCCGCCCCTACCCCGGCCCCAACACTCCCACCCACTCTTGCCCCTACCGCATCGCCCACCCTGAGCCCAACCGCCGCACCGACCAATGCCCCTACCGCCAGCCCTACCCTCCCTCCCACCCTCGCTCCAACCCCAGCACCCTCTTTGCCTCCCACCCCAGCTCCCACCCTCCCTCCTACCCTGTCTCCCACGCTGTCTCCCACTTTGGCCCCAACGAGCAGCCCCACCCTCCCGCCTACTCTCCCACCAACGGTATCCCCCACGCTTGCCCCCACCTCATCGCCTACCCTCCCTCCGACCTTGGCGCCGACCACCGCCCCTCCAACCCCTGCTCCGACTCCGATCCCAGGAGTGCAATTGGAGGTGTTTGTCACGGGAGACCCAAGCTTACTTAATGCAGATACGGCACACATAGCTGAAGTCTTCGAACAGGTCGCGAGCCCCGATGGGTTTTATTCGGTTAGTGTTGTCTTGGGCACACCAAATAATGTGAGGAGAGAGAGGGAGAGGGGACGGCGGTTGCAGGGCGGTGCTGATGTTTCTGCCACTGCTGCTGAGGCGGAAGTAGCGGAGTGGTTGAGTTTGCCGTTGGCAAGGATGGATGACGAAATAAGAATTGGGAGTTTCAAAGACGCGACCCTGCAGCCATTGTTTGAACACGCTCAGGTGCGCAGCAACAACGCAGAGTGTGAGTTGGAGGAAGCAGGACAGATTCGCTTGCCGATATTTTTCTTTGTGCATGGCCCTCGCTTGACAATAACGAGTGATGAGGGCTTACACGTAATTCGGGCGTTTTCCACGGTGCAATTTTCGGAGATTTTTGGCTCGGAGGTGTCTACGTTGATTTGTGGTGCGTCATTGCACTCGGTGGTGCAGTTACCGTTTCCCCGTCCCTCCGCTGGTGTCAGCAGCAGTAGCAGCGTAGACCTGACACCGGCTCAGGTGACGGTACAGGAATTGGACGAGGGACCCCAAGCAGCGGGAGTGACAGCAGTGTCAGGAGGAGGAGGATCTGTATCGCAGGCCGCGCCGGTTATCCCTACAGGTATGGAGGATGGAGGGGGAGGATCTTCTGTGCTTAGCAAGGGTGTAAGCCCTGCGACTCGGACAGCTCTTTTATCGATTGCGATTGTAGGGACGATTGTGATTGTCGTCGGGGCGGTGAAATATGCGATGGCGATGAGGCCGACGGGTAGCAGAGGAACGATGGTCGTGTACCCTCATGGTGGTGGCGGAGGAGGGCATGGGAGTGGAGGTTTGCGAGCGCACTTGCATGCATAGGGAGGGAAAGAGCGAGGAATGGAGAGAAGAGAGGTAATTTATAAATATGCATGCATGTTCTGTTTTCTCTTCATAGGACAGGAAGAATGAGAAGCCAACTCTGTTTTTTGTGACACTGTCCGATATGTAGATTTTGATTGCAAAGACAACATACACAGCAGGAGCAGCAAGAAGAATTTAATCGAGGACAATTAAATTGGCTATATTGCATCAAGAATTACCTTTTCTTTATCCATCCTTTGTGCTTGTCTTAAATTGACCATCAAACTTTTATGTTTGAGTGGCTTTCTGGTGCCTTTCTTTTTTGGTTTCATTTCTTAGGGAGGGTCTGATTTGCACACACACTTTAATATTTACTCCTTCTCTTCGAGCCATGTACACATACGCTCACATACACGTTCAATACATATCAAAATCTAGTCTCTCAGCTTGTATTGTCTTATTTTATGAAGCGCTCCTGTTTTCGGGGGTGTGCGTGGATATATGTAGGAAAGAAGGTAATGGCAATGATCACTGAGACTGTCGCAATTTAAGAGGAAATTAGACAAGAGGATAGACTGGAGAGGATTAAGAAACAAAAGAGGAAGAAGAGCTGTCAGAGTAACTATGACTATAAAATTTGGCCCTCACAGGCCACCGCAACGCGAGAAATGCGCGCGGCAGATCGGGGTAGTCGACTGAGGCGTCGTTAACCGTCATCAACCAACTATCTCTTCATCTTTTTCCTTTCCTTGCCATTCGATTTTATTACAATTGACCAAGAATACAAGCTAGAATTCCCCCAACAACTGAGAAAAGAAGGAAAACTCTTGAATAAAGATATGCCGAATATCAGGAGCTAAATTCATACCTTCTTTTACCCTTTATCCTCATGAAGTGCAAAAACAGCTTCCGCAGCGTCGTCGTCGCCATCCCTGTCGTGTGAGTGTTGTGACACATGAGCATCATTATCATTCAACAAAGGGACAAGCAGCTGCATTGAGGCATACAGCAGCAGCAGCTGCCACCACAGCCTTTTTGTAATTTTTCTGTGTGTAAGAAAAGGGTCGGTCAATGGATATCCATCAACCATACCGCCCCCGATCGATAAAAAGGGGGCGTGTTGCTGAAGGGGAATCCTAACTCATCTCGTCATGCCCATTCTCATTTTCTCATCAATTTCTTACGTTTGTTTTATCACAAGTTTTGGCTCTCGCTCCCGTAGAAGAAGGAGAGAAGGGGAAATCATGGTTGGATAAGAATGAATGAATGAGAAGATCTACCTTTTTTTTGTGTGTCGGCCTCGGAGAAGGGCACACGCGGGCACCGCAGCGGTGCTAAAGGTATTGGTTTTCCTGTGTATGTGTGGTGAAAAAGAGATTCGAGGAATGAGATAAAATGTCAGGAGGGAAGGCATGGAGGAAAGGAAAGTGTTGGCTATGGTGATGGTGGTGTGTGTGAATGTGTGTGCTTCAGCAGTTTATTTGATTTGACCAACAGTGTCTTTGGATATCTACTTCTGGGATTCAGTGTATTTCGCATCCTTGCATTCACTATCACCGTCGCCACCACCGCCGCAACATCTAAATCATATTCTATTTCGCTTCACGCGTTTATGATCAAGTAATACAAATCGCAAATCGAAAAGAGGGGTGACAAAAGTTTTGGAAATTAAAAAAATATATATTACCTCTCGCACGAAGGGATTGCAGGGTGGCACCCTGCAGACTGTGTGTGTGTGGTAAAGAATGTGCAGGAGAAAGGAAAAGTATTGCATTAGTGCGGCGAAATTTTACACAAAAAGGAGTGGAAGGAAAAGCCCCCCCCCCCCCTTTTTCGTGATTGTGTATGTCTTAGCATCATAATGTTGGGACTCTTTCTCCCCATGCGCTTTATCTCCCAAAAGATGGTAGGGAGGCGTCGGAGAATGTAGATAAAGTTGTTTTGTCATCCTTTGCCGCATACAGACCGCTGTCTTTTTTTCAAATTCATTTTTGTCATGTCTCATTCTCTCGAGGAGGAAAAAAAGATAAAAGACGCAACTGAACCTCGCGTACCTTTAAGTAGACGGTAGAATTTGAGCACCAGGGGCATTTCTGCAAACTGAGAGCCGAAATGGTGTAAGTGTATGGGTGTGTGAGTCCGAATGCAAGACTTCCTGCCGGCTAAGCCCTGCTTTCTCTCAAGTCACCCTCCCTCCTTGAAATCAAACCAAAGAACACGCACGCAGAACGAAACCAAACAACATAAAATTTAACAAATCAAGCATAAAAATGTGGCGGGCGCTAATTATCCGGACCTACAACTGCCGAAGCTTCAAGCCGAAAACTCAAATTGCCCTCTCTGACTTCCTCTCTCGCAACCACAAGTAAGGACACATCCCTGGGCCTCCCCCCTTCCACCACACAAAGTATCTTCCTTCCTCCCTCGGCCCTGAAAGCAGGAGTCCAAACTCAGATTCGACTAAGAATCCGATCGTCCTCAACTGCCGTGTGAACGTGGGGGAAAAAAGATGCGTGGTGATCAAGGGGCGAGCAAGGGTTTGCCGCCTGCTCATAACAAGACGTGCCCTGTCGCAAAGAAGGTTGCTTTTCGCTTCACTCACCAGAAACAGACACCCTGACCGATCAACACACCACTCCTTCCACTTATCCTCGAATTATATTAAAGTATCGTCACACACACACACATACACACACACACACACACACACACACACACACACACACACGAAATGACTCCGTCGCCCTCCTTCCCTTCCTTCCTCCCTCCTTACCTTCTACTTACATATACATTCCTAACGCCGCATCTCCTCCTCAATCTGTCCCCATATACGACTCAAGTCCAGATTGATTGAGCTCCTCTTGCTGCTACTGGGATTGGCGTTGCTGCTTTCTGAAGATTTCCTTACGGAGTTTCCTCCTTTCCGCGCTTCATCCACTCTTTTGCCTTCTTTCGTGTCTTCATCTTCCTCCTTCCTTTTCACACTCAACAGCGCTGACTCTCCACCACTTCCTGCTCCTCCTCGTGCTACTCCTCTTGGTACTCCTCTTGCTTCTCCTCCTCCTTCTCCCTTTTCTCCTCCTCCTATCTTCCCTTTCCTACCACGCTTTCCTTCCTTATTCCTTTTTCCTCCTCCTCCTTTCCCCCCTCCTCCTCCTTCCCCCACACCTCCTCCTCCTCCAGCTTCCCCCATCATGGCCACCCACCGTGCTCGATTGAAATCAGATATTTGCCTTAATCCACCGGAAGGGTAATTCTGATGCCTTCTACGTCGGTGCCGTCGAGACGAGGACGAGACAGAGGCGGACGACGATGACAACGAAAGGGAAGAAGAGGAGGAGGACATGGAGCCTCGAACCCCGTCGCCAGCTGCGGCAGCAGAGGGAGCAGAGAAGGACGAGCGAAAGATGGGCAAGTCCGGTGCTTTCCTTGCTTTCGGCTTGGAGGAGGAGGAGGAGGAGGAGGGTGCATGGTGGGGAAACGGTCGTCCAATAAGGTGATGCGATATTGCACTGCTGCTGCTGCTGCTGCTGCTGCTGTCCCCTGGGGAGCCTCTCACTGTGGGTGCTTGAGCCATCCCGCCTCGAATAGCAGTAGGTCGAAGCACACCTCTTGTACTCGCTTTCGGCGATTCACCCCCTTCTTTCTCTTCCGTCCCAATGTCACGTCCATTTCTCTCCCACTTTTTATCCTCCCTCTCCTCCTCGTCCACATCCTCGTCACTCCCTTCTTCATCCCTTGATTGAGACGAAGCCATCGTCGCGGTCAACAAGGCGCGCAAATCAGAGTTCGTAGACACCTGCCCTCCCTCCCTCCCTTCCTCGCCTCCCCCCCCTTCCTCAACCAATTCCTGCTCAGTGACAGCCAAACCATAGCTCGTGGATATAACCACGCGCTCCCTCGCTCCTACTCCTCCCCCAACTTCCGCTGCTCCTGCTGACGCCCTTGTCTTTGTTGTGGCTGTCATTGAGGCCGTCATCCCCACCTGCTGACGTTTCTGTACCTTCTTCTTCTTCTGCTGCTGCTGCTGCTGCTGCTGCTGCTGCTGTTTCTTCTGTTGCTCCAACGATTCCTGACACTGCGCCACGGAGAATGTTCTAGACGCTGGCCGATATCCCACCTCCTGTCCTGATAAGGTCTCCCAATTGATCCCCTCAAAAAACGGATGCCTTTTCACCCCTTCCACTCCGTCCTCCCTCCCCCCCAGTCTCTTGTTCGGCTCCGGGTGTAATAACCCCCTGATCAAATCCTCCAACTGCCCCACATCTACCTCCTCCGTTCCTTTCTCCCCTTCTCCCGCCGTTCCCTCCCTCCCTTCTCTCGCTTTCCCAAGCTTTTCCCATGGGATATTTCTGGCCCGAATCGCTGCAAAAACGGCTTCGGGGGTCTCGCCCGTGAAGGGGGGAGCCCCTGCAAAGCATTCAAAGAGCAAAATCCCCAGGGCCCAATAATCCAGCGCCGCTCCGTATTTCTGACGAGCCAACATCTCAGGACACATGTAGTAGGGAGTCCCGACCAGAGAGAAATGTTTGCGGGAAGGCAGAACGGGGAGGACGGCCTCTTCGTCTATACCCACAGCCTGATGCGGTGGTGCTTTTGATACTGCAGCAGCTGCAGCTGTTGTTGCTGCTTGGGGGGTTGTCAGGGGCTGGACATCCCACATAAGATCGGCGGAAGTCGATGAGGGGCGGCGGGGGAGTGCTAATTGCTGCAGCTGTTGGGGGTGCAGTGGCTGCTGCTCCCGCGATTGCAGCTGCAGTTGTTGTTGCTGTTGTTGCTGTTGTTGTGGTAGTTGTTGTTGTTGGTGGTGGTGTTGCTGCTGCTGCTGCTGCTGCTGCTGCTGCGGAGTCTGCTGTTGCGACTCCTGTACCGTGTGGACCCCAGGTACATCCACACTTTTCTTTTCGAATTCATCTCCTTCCTCCTCCCCTTCCTCCATCCCCTCCTCCTCCTCAGGCAATCGATTGTGAAGCCGCGTCGAGGCCATCTCCCTCCTTCGGTCTCTCGCATACTTCAACAACGACACGGCCATATCCATCCGGATGGGCTTGATAAAATAATCCTTCGCACCCAAATCCATGCACGCCGCAATGTCCGCCGTTCGGTCATCTACACTCAATACCACTACCGGCAGTGACCTGAGATTCACGTCGGCCTGCATCTCAGCCAACACTTCCGGACCCGTCATAATCGGCAATTCCAAATCCAGCAACACCAGTTCTACAGGATGAGGCGTCTTCAAGCTAGCCCTCAAAACCTCCAGCGCTTTTTTGCCATGTGGTGCTGTTAGAGGCTGGAAACCCATACTTTTAATCATCGCCTTGGTAATCAATCGCGTAAACGGCTCGTCCTCCACCACCAGTACACGAAAAGGTGTTTGGGTCGCGAACGCCGACGACGAGCCACTCCCCTCTTCTTCCGCCGTCAGGGAAGAAGAAACCAACACCTGGCTCTGTGATCTTTGAGGCATCAATCGCTGCATTAAAGGGACAATATCCGAGCAACTGCTACTGTCGTTCCACGCCACCGTCGCCTTTGCCAACTGCTGTAGATCAGCAGCTGCAGAAGCAGCAGCAGTTGCTGAAGAAGCGACAGCAGCGACTGAGCTTGTCCCTGCCATCGTAGGCTTATCAGACACACCTCCCACTGTACCAACACTTCCACCCTCCCTCCCTTCCTCCTTTGCCCTCATTTCCGCCCCAACGAAAGACTCAGGCCTTCTCAAAACCTTGGCCAACCCGAAATCCATCAACTTCAAATGTCCATTCTCTCCCACCATGCAATTATCAGGTTTAATGTCTCTGTGAATCACATGCAAGGAATGGAGATATCCCAAGGCTAGCACCAACTCAGCCGCCCATCGTCGCAATACCCTCGATGGGGGTCGTTGGGCCAAGGGCTCCTTTAGCAAGGCCTTGAGCGTCCCTCCTCTGATATATTCCATCACAAGAATTATACGACTTTTCGTCTGCAGGCAGTAGTGGAACTGCACCACATGTGGGTGCTGTACTTGAGCCAGCACATTCAGCTCCACCCTCATCAAATCAGACACTCCCCTCCTCCGCTTAAACATGACCTTCATCGCCACCAGCCCCCCGCTATGTGCCTCCCTTGCTAAATGCACCGACCCATATCCGCCCGAACCGAGTAGCCCCAAGATCTCGAAATCCTCTAATCTCGGCTCTGCTGTCAAATGATCAGGCAATTGACTTTCAAGCGTCAGCTCAACTGCTGCTACCGTCTCGCCACGCAACAAGAGCACAGGTCCGTCAGTGACTGGATGGAAGGCAATCGTCTTCAGCATCTCAGGAGGCGCATATTTTTGCACATGCGCGGCTATATCTGCTGTTACCATTGTGGCACGCGTCCGGAGAGCAAGGACTTTTGCGACAAGGACAGGGCGCCCCGTAGCATCGAAACGCTCAGTACCAGCAGAGGAGAGTGTTATGGTCCCACGGGCGATGCCCACACGGACGGAGAGAGATACGCGGTTTTTCAAATTAAACTCGTGGATTTTCACCTTGATGAAACGAGAGAGCCCCAAGGCTTGGAGAACGGGGTCTAGCTGCCCTGTGACGGCTGCTGCAGAGGAGAGAGGGGCCAGAGCTGGATTTAAACCACAGGCAACGACAAAAATATGACCTGAATGCCTAAGATGAGAAGCCGAGAATAGAGACACCGCCCCATCTAGCATCCTCAGCAAGCCCTTTTGGAACGCGCACAATTGAAGGGGTGAAACCAGGCCATCCAGTTTACTCAACGCTCGTAGATCGATGTGGACAATCACTGCCTGTGTCTTAAGGGCCAAATGCCCTCCTAGACGCTCATCTCCCGCAAGGCGCAGCAGCTGCCTTACATCCACGTTGGAAGGGATAAGTTTAGCAATGACTGCGTCGGTACGGGCGGTCAATGCGTCGGCTAGGGCTTGGAGTTGTTGCAGGTGGCGGTAGACGTGACGAGGAAGGGCGAGGGCCAAGCGTTCGGTTCGCTGTTGGAAGCTGAGAAGAAAGGAGAGGAGCACACCATACCAGACGTACCGACCTAGGACATATCGAAGTGGTTCGGAGCTGGGCGTGTGAGAAGAGATGGAATTGGAAGGGGGGGTGGAAGACGAGGAGGGAGAGGTTGTCAAGACCACGACATGATGTAGGAGGACCAGAGCATAGACAGACCCGGCTAGGATGCAGGCAGTGCGGGAGGGGAGGTAGAGAAGCGGGCTCAGGAGGAACATCACTCGTAGAACAGAAAGGGTAGCCAAGTCACGATCTACTACAGCTAACGCTAAGACCAAAGCGGCGACCACCCCACCATACAGCACTAACAGGCCTTGAGCGAGAGCGGAGTCTTGAGTGGGTCGGCGCCAGCGGAGGAAACCTTGAAGGACGAGGAGGAGGAAAAGGGTACCGATAATCCAGGGTTCGAGGTGGAGGGACCAGGACACAGTGGCTATGTCTAGAAGGAGGAGAAGCAGCTCGAGCTCTATACGTGGTTCAAGCACGAAGGCGCGGAAGCTTTGTTCCTCATCGTGTTCTTTTTCGGCACTGTTTTGCTTCTGCTGCTCTTCTTTTTGGTCTTCTTCTTCTTGTTGTTGCTGTTGTTGTTGTTGCTGTTGCTGCTGCTGCTGCTGCTGCTGCTTCTCCTCCTCCTCCTTCTCGTGGTGATGATCGTCGTCATAGAAGAGAGTCTGCAGAGTCACGGGCCACGGGTTGACGGAGGGATCGCATGTAGAGACTTGCGGTCGCTGCCTAGTGCTCGTGGTCTCCAACTCTTCCCGCAGCGCGTACACCGTGGCAATAGAAAAAGGCTGCTGCTGCTGCTGCTGCTGCTGCTGCTGCTGCTGCTGCTGCTGCTGCTGTGACACCGACGACAGCAAGCCTCCCTCCTCCAAAGACCTTTCCCAGACTGCTTCAGAGTCTGCACTCACAGACACAGAATATATGGCACTACTGCTGATGCCGCTACCGCTGTTTCTACCATTACTTGCTACAGCTGCTGCTGCCACTGCTGCTTCAGCCTCTGCAAGCTCGTCAAGTACCTCTTGCTGCCTTTGTTCAAACCACCAACTAGTCGCATACGGATTCGACAAAGCCTTTACACTTTCCTCACTCCCATTCAAAAGTCTCACGGTCACATTATGCGTCCCCACCGGTGGCAATCGAAACGACCACTCCTTCTGATCCAGCAGCTGATGCGTAGAGTCTCCAACGAAAACCTGCCCCCTGCGTCCCACCTCCGCCATCAACGTAGCGCTGCTCACCACATCACCGACTAAATCATAAAAAGCGTGACTCAGCGGGTCTAACGTCCCTACCACAGAGCCACTCGCCACGCCCACACACAAATCCAACCCTAACGCCTCCGACACCGCAATCAAATCACTAGCGAGCGCCACAGCTGCTAATGCGTCCCTCCTTGCTGAACCCCACGTTTCAAACAAACCACAACAAGCTGTATATGTGCTCCCAGTATTACACACCTTACTCACGCGATGATGCGCCGCCACCAAATCAAATTCAGCTAAAGCCCTTGCCAACCTCAAGGGAGGTACAAGCAAATGCGACCCTCCCGCCCTCACGGCCTTCGCCACCAGAACCGTACAAAACTTCCTCTGGACGAAACGGCTGGTAGAGAGAACTTGAAAAGGATGGAGGCCAGGAGGGAGACATCCCCCGTACCGGGCAAAAAAGACGTGGCGAACGAGCGAAGGAGGGGGGTAGGCCCCTTGTTGGACGGGAGGGAGGACTTGCCATTCTTCCTTCCCTCCCTCCCTTCTTGTTTCTGTTTCTCCTCCTGCGGTGGTAGGAACAGAGCTGCGTGCTGCTCGACCGAGGCTAAGAATGGAGGGGAAATGAGTGGAAGAGTTAGCAGCCAACAAGGGCAAGGGTGGGCCGAGAGATGAGGGAGCAGCAGTAGCATTGCGTGCAGGTGGTGCAGCCGTGGCGTCGGCAGTTTGAGAAATAGGGTGATGTGATACCGATGTAGGTGCTCCCAATCGCAACAACCCACTGGGGCTTCCTTCTTGCGGCGGCGGCGGCTGCTGCTGCTGCTGCGGCGGCGGTTCCTGTTGATTGCGCTGATGGTGCCGCTGGTACTGTTGGTGCTCTTTATCATGTGCGACACGATTTGAAGCCAAAAAAGCTGCAGCAGCGCTGTTAATGTTGTTGTTAATATTGTGGTTGTTGTAAAAAGTATTGTTGGTGGTGGTAGCGTTGGTGGTGGTGGTGGTGATGATGATGTTGCTGGTGCTCGACGCGCCTGTTGTTCCAGTGGCCCCCGCAGGGCAGGCAGGGGATGCGGTGGCGATGGCGGTTGAACTTGTCATCGTTGTGCTGTTGCAACCCTTCGAGGTGCGCGTAGGTGGAAATGCCGCCGCACTCACACCAGAGTAGTGTGAAGATGAAATTGAAGAAAGAGGAAGAGGAGGAGGTATATCCCTTCGATCTAAGGCATGTTGGGCTACAGCTGTGGGAAGGGTGGCGAGGAGAAGACGATCTCCCAAGGCTTGTTCGAGTTGAGAGCGTCGGTAAAGATATCCTCCCAAATATTGACATTTAAAATGTTCCCTCCAGAGCATTTCTTGGGATCGGGCTAGGAAATAGACGAGGAGGATGCCTAGAAGCAAGACACAGACATTTTCGCCGCCACGGAGAGAGGGGCCGTCAGTGCGGGGAAGGAAAAGAAAGAGGTGGAGGAGGTAGAATAGGAAGGCGAGGGTGGAGTAGAGAAGAGCGTGGGCTAGAAGGAGGCCGGCAGTTGTAAGAAGGAAAATAGAGGTAATGACGATATGCAGGGACATGAGAAGGGGGCGGGCGAAGGTACGTTCGACAGGAATGGGGAGAAGAAGGAGGACGACGACATAATGCCTTGACAAGAACGCTCGCCAGATTCGTTGTAGTGAAAACGAGGAAGAAGATGAAGAGGAGGGGGCAGCTACACTGAGAGTTTTGCGGCGAGCCCGGAAGAGACGGTGGGCATGGGTCAAGTAGACCATTATAACTAATGTACATACAATGGCATTAAATGCTACAAGGGAGCCATCCTGCCCAGTCGATGGAACCTCCCACACCTCTAAAAATGAGTGCACCAATGCCATGGATGACACAGACAGAGCACCTAAGCACAGCGTCCAGACCAAGGCCCAAATATCCATGCTCTGACTGTTGTATTTAAACGTGCCGAATGCGGCCTCCACGCGGGGGTCCACGAAGCGTTGCGTGAGTGGATGGGTGAGATGCGAACATGAAATTGGAGTCACAACTTGACTCGGGCATGATTCTTGCGGCGGTCGTCTCTCCGTTTCACTGTTCTCGTCCTTGCCCCTGCAGCAGTGAAGTTCACGTTCCTCCATCTGCGTGGATAGAAACACGGCATTGATCTCCAGCAACTGCGCCCGTCGACGGCGCCACGACAAATGGTCCATCTTTTCCACTATAACATTGTTATTGCTTCCGCCCCTTCTATCGTTGTCGCTTTCACCGCGTGCCCCCATTTCCTCGTCTACCTCCTGCAGCTCGTCCCTAGGCGCATCTCCTTTTCTTTCCCATAGCCGCCCTCGTCGCCGCCGTCGAGTAGAGGGCACTGTCGAAGTCGCCGTTGCCCGCCTGTGTACATATATGTTAGGAAAGGGCGGCGCGCAGCAGTGTGAGTGAGCAGTCACAGGCATAATATACGTCTTCCAACCATCCATCGACCTCCCCTCCCTCTCGCCCAACACTATTACCCGAGGGCCCCTGATAATCTCGGCAGATGCATGACGGCGGACACTACCAGGGCGAGACGAGGGCGACGTCTATGGGCATCACGCCCTGTGGTTGTGATTGTGGTATGTGTGGATGGTGGTGGGACAAAAAGTTCTAAGATAGAGCAATGAGCAGCAGTTGCAACCGATCGCCGAGTCTTGTTGCTCCTGCTCTCGTGCTTTCTTGATTGCTGTTGTAACCCATTTCCCCACGCCATGTCCATCCACACTACCATCATAGCCTCATGTCGGCCGCCAGAGCTATGTGGTCGCTCGTGCTCTTTCTTGCTTCCCTATGTGTGGCTCAAGCGTTTTTTCCTGCCCTCCCCCACCCTTCATCAAGTAAGTGAGAGATACAGAGGAGGTCAAAAAGCTCAACCGGAAGCTCTCGAAACATTATGCACATAGTAGCTTACATTTCCCTGCCCAAACATGCAAAGAGCCGCTATCGAATCGGCCACTACTGGCTGCTGCCGCTCGTGCGCGCTCCGTTTCTTTTGCCGCATTGAAAAATGCGGCCTCGGACGACAACGAAGATGCTGCCGCTGCGCCTTCCAAAGCAAGCCCCATCAGGAAGCGGAAGCGCAAGGTGCCCTTGCCCGCCGAGCTCCTGCAAGAAAATGACGATAAGGATAACGATGGTGCCATAGCATCCTCTGCCATCTCTCCCTCCTTGTCTTCACCACCACCATCGTCTACCCCGCAGCAGACAGGGGGAAGGGAGGTTGATTTGCAAGAGCGACTGCAACAGGACATTGCGCGTTTCCGCAAGAAGGAAGTGGAAGCCAAGGTTAGTGATGGACAATTAACAGGCTTCTCTGCTTTCGCAGACAAGGCCGGGGGGATCTTGAATAAAGTGCTGGTGGCTGACTTCTTTGTGATTTTGGCCTTTTTTGGTTGGTTCGTAACCGGGGTGTTTTTCAAGTCTGTGTTGAGCGATGCGTCTGTGATTGATAAATTCACGGACATTTGGATGCCTGTCATACAACCAGCGTTGGGTCTGCTGATGGCGGGGACGTTAGGGGTAGGAGCTTTAAACAATGTTGCGGCGCGGACGCAGGAGGCGAACGAGAGGAAGGGAATGGATGAGAGGAGAAAGAATGGATAGGAGGGAGGAGAGGGAGAGGACGGAGAGATAATGGGAAAACTTGTGTGACTCGTGTTACTTGTAATTGCAGTTAAAATTAAAGGTCTGGACCAAGAAGAAGAAGGCAAGGCTAATGGTGGTCGGTGCCTGGGCTGAGATGAAAAAACGATTTTCCTTTTCTTCTACTCTTTTTCTTCTTCTCTTCTTTCTTGTCTTTCGTTGGTTAGGACACACCAGCGAGAAAGGCCCAAATATCAAGTGTGCTGTGCTATGGCTCACCGTTATTTATAACCTACCCCTCCGTCTCACTTCCACCACAACTTTTCTTCCATTTTTTTAGTCTCTCCCTCTTTCTCCTCTTTCCTGCGACCTCCTTTCCACGGAAACAAGTGGATCCCGTAGGGCCAGCGGACAGTGCGCACCATCGGTGTCTTGCAATCTTTACCCTACTGCGTCCCCCCTCCACCTTTCCCTCTCTTTCCTGCCTCCCAAAAGCAATTGCCAGTTACAAGACGAAAAAAAGAGAAGGAGAAGGGAGGGACGGGAAGAACAAGAATTCCGACGCATCAGGCAAGGCCCACATCGCTCCTTAATATCCATCACCTCCACCGAACATGTTGCCAGCCCCAAGGTCAGCCTCTTCCTCTTCCTTCTCCTCCTTCGCCGGCTTGGCATCCCCTGCAGGAGCGGCAGCGGCCGCCTCTCCACCACCTCCGGCAGAGGCGAAGGCGGAGGGGTCCTTCAAGTAGGCCTTAAACGGATCCGCCTTCTCGAAAGAGAACTCCTCGAGGCCCACCGTGATGGCAACGCAAGCCTTGAAGGCATTGGCGATGGAATGAGGGAGGGAGGCAAGGGTAGGATACCCAAGCTTGAGCGAGATAGCGGCTACATTACGCACGGCCACGGCGAACTTAGCGGCCAAGTCAGCATCGGTGAGATCCAGGACCTTGGCGTCGAAGAGGGAGCCGTTGTCGTAGATGGTCTTGATGACCAGTCCGTAAGTGAAGGGGAGAATATTCAGTTTCTGGAGTAGGATGGCTTCGGAATTGCCGACCTTGTCACCTTCCTTCAGGATCTGCACGTCGCTGGTTATCTCAATCTGCCCCTTGGTAATCTTGGTGGCGATTTGCAAGGCCTGGAAAAAAGAGGTCTGGCCGGGGTCGCAGCCGGTGGGGCCGGGGGGGATGATCACATCACAGGGGGCAGTTGACCCGACACGGGCAGGGGCTGGCACCCGGTTCTTCTCCACGGTCTCACGCACCAGGCCGAGCTCGCCGTTGGTGAAGACAAAGCCGACGTTGCCGCCAACGAACTGAAGGAGCTGCTCGATAGGGTGGTCGGGGTTTTTGCGGAGGAACATGTTGATGACCTTCCGGATGCGCGTGTTCTTCCCCATGAGGACGGTGGCGCTGCCGCGGAGGGCATGGCGAATCTGCTGCATCTGCTTGGAGCCGACATTGTCGACCCCGACGATGAAGACCTTGGTGTAGGAACCCAGGAGCTCTTCGACCTTTTCGAAGTAATCCTCCTTCTTGGCGCGGTTCCAGACGGGCATGGTTGATTAGGGGGTGACTGTTCGGGGGGGGGGGGGGGGGGGGGGGGGGGCGGAAGG
>Ga0160419_100793_pt1 | contig 17031 bp, 8 predicted proteins | sample CelAP2metagpilot_2_FD_108196 | JGI IMG/M metagenome (GOLD analysis project Ga0160419, IMG submission 108196) | Phycosphere-associated microbial communities from Cellana algal ponds in Kailua-Kona, Hawaii, USA - Cellana AP2-4-25 metagenome pilot ... | reverse complement strand
GGGGGGAAGTCAGGGCTGTGCCTGTGGCATCGGCCAAGGCCAAGTCTCGGTTCCAGAGGCAGAAGAAGGCGATTGAGGCCGCGATGCCCGCACCCATGGGCACTCTTTCTGAGGCTTCTCAGCCGATTGATCCGATGACGGGCGTAAAAGTGGAGGGCTTGGAAGCGGCGCGCGGGGGAGAGGAGGATGAGGAAGAGGATCCATACTCCATCAGCAGTGTGACGAACTCGGCGGCCCCTGGTGCGAAGACGGCGACAGGATCAGTGAAGTGGGAGACGGTTGCAAAGCAAGAGGAAGATGGGATGGAATATGTGCCTTTCTTTTGGATTGACGCGCATGAACAGAACGGAATACTTTATTTGTTTGGCAAGGTGGCAGTAGAGGAGGGGAATTTCGTTTCGGCTGCTTGCTGCGTGCATGGAATGCAGAATTCCCTTTTGGTCCTGCCCAAGCGGACGGGCAATGCCGGACCGGATGGGAAGGACGTGCGGTATGGCATGGCCGATGTGTACAAGGAGGTGCAAGACCTGCTCATCCCCTCGGTCATCCCTTGTGGTGCCGGGCAAGGGTTCAAGTGCAAGCCCGTCCGCCGCAAATATGCTTTCGAGTTGGAAGAGATACCGAGGGAGGAGACAGAGTACCTGAAAGTCGTCTACTCCGCACAGCACGGTCTCCCCTCCCCCGAGCGGTGCGAATCGGGCGGTCGTTATTTTGAACGTGTCTTTGGATCGCGCACGACGGCTCTGGAGCGATTCTTGCTCAAGCGACAGCTGATGGGCCCTGGCTGGCTCAAGGTCCACAGCCCTCGCCCTGCCTCCTCCTCTGCGACTATTGCCAAGTTTGAGTTTGTGGTTGACGATCCCAAGTTGGTCCGACGCCTTGAGGCTCCTCCTCCGGCGCCTCCCGTGGTAGTGATGTCGGTGGCAATCAAGACGGTTGTCAACCCCGCCTCACAGCTCCACGAGGTTGTTGCCATTTCCACCATGACTCACACTGGTGTCAATTGCGACGGGCCCACAGAAACGGGACCCCAGCATATTCGCCAGGTTACAGCTGTGAGGCCTTTGGGGGGGAGTGCCGGCCCCGGACATCCCGCGGCTTTTCCTCATGATATGGCACGCGAAGTGGAAGCGCAGAGTCGCAAGACCCGTATTCAGACGCAGGGGAATGAGCGGGCGTTACTCTCGTGGTTCTTTCAACGGTTGCAAACGGAAGACCCCGATATGATAGTGGGGCACAATCTACTGGGTTTCGAGTTGGAGGTGCTCCTGGTGCGTGCGACTGCTCTGAAGGTCTCTGTGTGGCACAAGATCGGCCGCCTCCGCCGCTCCAAGTTCCCCAACCCGAAGGGCCTCGCCCGGGACATCAACCTTTTCGGTCTGACAGCTGGCCGGCTTATGGCCGACACCTACCTCACTGCACGAGAGCACCTGCGGGAGACCAATTACTCTCTCGGCAACCTCGCTGCCACGCAGCTTCGCCTCCTCCACCCCCGCGCGCAAATCGACCCGTTGCAAGTCCCTGCATTCTTCGGCTCGTCCAAGCTGATTGTGAATCTGGCGCAACACACGGCCTTTGACGCGCAGCTCGTTCAGCGGCTCTGCTTGCGCCTGCAGCTGGTGCCACTCACCAAGCAGCTGACCAACATCTCAGGAAATCTGTGGGCACGTACCATCAAGGGGAATCGGGCCGAGCGCATTGAGTATTTGCTCCTGCACGAGTTCCACAACCTCAAGTACGTCACGCCGGAACGACACGCGTTTGGGGCTCGGGATCCTTCGAAGGAACAGCAGGGTGGAGGGAAGGGAGGGAGTAAGAAAGCAGGGGCAGCTCAGACGGCTGCGACCATGGACCATGACATTCCTGAAGAGGACGAGCACCCAAGCGGCGGGCCTGGAGGGGCGGGGCAGCGTGCCACGCGGGGTAGGCAGAAGCCGGCATATGCTGGTGGATTGGTGCTCGAGCCGAAGAAAGGCTTGTATGATTCGTACATTCTGCTACTGGATTTCAATTCACTGTATCCCTCGATTATTCAAGAATACAACATGTGTTTCACCACCATCAACTGGTCTACTTTTGCCAGCAACAGCAGTACCGGTGGAACGGGCCCTACGGCCATCAAAAGAACAGGAGTGGAGGACGAGGAGGGAGTGGAGGAAGATGACTCGGCTGCAGCAGGTGCCGTGCTGCCACCGCTGCCGGACACGGCGTTAGAGCAGGGGGTGTTGCCTCGGGTGATCAAGACTTTGGTAGATCGTCGGTCGTCGGTGAAAAAGCTGCTCAAAGGGGAGAAGGACGCGGCGAAGCGTGAGCAGTTGGATATTCGACAAAAGGCGCTGAAATTAACGGCCAATAGTATGTATGGATGTTTAGGCTTTTCGCACTCGCGGTTCTTTGCTCGCCCGATTGCGGCATTGGTGACGGCGATGGGTCGGGAGACGCTGCAGAGGACTGTGGATGTGGCTCAGAACCAGTTATCTTTAGACGTGATTTATGGGGATACGGACTCCATTATGATTAATACTACTGTTGCCTCTCGGGACGAGTTTGATGGGGGGTTAGGAGGAGAGGGGGAAGACAATCCGGCGGCGCGGAAGGCGAGGTTAGAGCAAGACCTGGAAAGGATTCGTGAGGTGAAGGCGAAGGGATCATTAGTCAAACAGGCTGTGAACAAGCTCTACAAGAGTCTCGAGCTAGAGGTGGATGGGATATTTAAGTGCATGTTGCTCTTGAAGAAGAAGAAGTACGCGGCGCTGACAGTGACGGAGACGCCAGAAGGCACTCTGGCCTACGCCAAGGAGCTCAAGGGCCTGGACCTGGTGCGACGTGACTGGTGCGCGCTCTCCAAGGAGACAGGCCGCTTTGTCATCGACCAAATCCTGTCGGGGGAGAACCGCGACGCAGTGGTAGCGACCATCCACACCTACCTGGAGGAGCTGGCCAAGCGGATGCGTGCGGGCGAGATAGACGTGCGCCAGTACGCTATTACCAAGGGGTTGAACAAGGCCCCCCACGAGTATCCCGATGCCAAGTCCCAACCCCATTTACAGGTGGCCCTGGCGATGATGAAGGCGGGGAAACCGGTGAATGTGGGTGATCACATTGAGTACGTGATTTGCGAGAAGGAGGGGGCCAAGGCCGCGGCTGAACGGGCGTTCCATCCTGATGACGTGCAGCGGTCCGAGGGTGAGTTGAAGGTGGACGTTGAGTGGTACCTGACCCAGCAGATCTTGCCGCCCATCTCTCGTCTGTGTGAGCCGATTGAGGGGACCTCGGTGGCTATTTTGGCGGAACGGTTGGGGTTGGACAAGAGCCGTTTTGGAGGAGGAGGCAATGGGGGTGCGCATGGGAACGATGATGAGGCGTGGGGGTTTACCCCGATGTGCAAGATGGAGGACTCCGAGCGGTTTATGGGGTGTGATGCGCTCAAGCTTCGGTGCACAAGCTGCAGCCAAGAGGCGGACTTTGCCGGGGTATTCTATGCGGCCCCTGCAGCGGCAACGACAGAAGATGGGAGCAGCAGCAGTGGCTCGGGGGGGAAGACGGCCGGTGGGTTGCACTCGGGGTTGCTTTGCCCCAACCCCGAGTGCCAGGCCTTGTATTGGGGTGCGCCCAACGCGGCCTCGTGCTTTGCACGACTGTTTAATCGGGTGACGTTGACGGTGCGGCAGCACGTTAAGAAGTACTACGACTGTTGGTTGCTGTGCGACGACTCGGGCTGTAAGCGCCGCACCCGCCAGCAATCTGTGCTGGCCACGGCGTGCTTGGCCAGGGGCTGCCACGGGCACATGGACATGGAGTACTCGGAGAAGCAGTTGCACACGCAGCTCAAATTCTTGGAGACCCTCTTTGACGTCAAGCGCGCCAAGTCTAAAAAGATTGCGGCAGGTGTGGTGCCGGTGCCGCTGCCCGATGGCCACATACGTGTGCTGGACTTGCTGCACGATCAGACAAGACAGATGGTATCGAGCACGGCTTATAACTGGATTCGACCGTCATTGTGGAGCATGGTGTTCAGCGGCGTGAAGCAGCAGGGGCAGTAGAGGGCGGGGACAGGATTGGTGTTGGGATGAGCGAACTAAAGAGGTGATATAGCAAAATAATATTATTAGGTTTGTTTCACTGTAGGAAGTGGGGAGCAGGGAAAGCTGATGGGATACTGAAGAAGTGGTGGGTGAGTGAGCGACAGGCATGCGATGTGTTGTGTGTGTATGGTAAGAGAAACAAATTCTACAGACACTATATAACAGCGGTTGGAGACACAAAAGAATAAGAAAGAAACTACTTTTCTCAGTCTCGTAGAAGAAGGGTAGAATACAAGAAATATCTTTAAAAGAAACAACCTGAGGTAGTCCAAATTTATACGACACTATTTCGATGTGCGTCCAATAGCCTAGAACTCAAAAAAGGAAAGTCGTAATGAACGCGATTACAAGATGAAACAAGGATTTCTGGCTTGCGTCGAGACGGAGTGGTTTCCCCAGAACAAGCTCTTAATGAGATATAATCTTTTCCTACCACACGATAAATTGACTTGAATTGGATTCACTTGCCTCTTTATGCTACATATTCACGAAAGGGATTTTAATGCCGGATCGGGCCCACTCTGTGTCGTGCAGAGTCTTGAATCCCCATGGACAGGAAGCGCGTGAATCATCTTGGGGCTTCAGTCTGTCTGCAAACCGCCCAGGAGCCGTTGGACAAACGTTTGCTGGTGGCCGCCCTGGTGGCGAGTAGCGAGTTGATGTATTTCTTTGACCGGCCAGCCACCAATCGCACCCATTATATGAATGGACTCCTTTGATCGTGAAATTTTCACATCTGAAGCCCAGGGCATGAGTGCGGTTATTTTGGTGTCGTTATATATATAGGTAGGAAGGGACATCCTGTCTTAAACCGTCAGAAAATGTCATGAATAAATGTATGATCTTCAACGCGTGGAATTAAACATACTACGACAGGCGGATCTTATGGCTCATGCTGCGTGGCTTGAGAGAATGCGGGTGTACCATTACCTGCGTTAGCCAATCGATTCATGCCTCACCTCTTTCTGACCCCTTCTGCATCTCCTTCCAATCTTCTACACAATCAGAACGCTAGAAAGTCTCATGTCTCATCTCTCCTCCTCGAGTCACTCTTCCGTATACTTTACAAGCGATCATGGACCGACAAGCCGCACTCCGTCCCCGCGGTCCCCCCGGTCCCCGGAATCGCCTCTGTATTACCGAGGCCTGCGGATCGAGACAGCTCTCCCCTTGTCTGTCCAGCTTGAACTCCCAGTCTCTCCAGGAAAAAGGCAAGGACATGGGCTATCGGCACCCACGATACCGTCCGCTTTGGGCGCAAGCGCGTCTTCATTGGTTAGGACGACGGGACCGGGCTTTGTAGCTATGTTCTCAGGACCGCAGTATAAAAGTTCTGATCATGTGGTGGGATATGCCCCGGCAGGAACGCGGAGCCGCTGCCGGGTTTGTGGCACTGGCTTCACGGCTTATAAAATGCGATTCGGGACATTTTTTGCTCATGTGGAGGGGTTCATATTCCTTCGCTGGCACCATCTGCGGTGTCTTCGGCCTCCCTCCAGCCTCGAGGACGTGACAAAGCTATCGGGCTTTGGTGATCTGCAGCCTTCAGATATGCAGTTAGTACAAGATTGGGTCGACGGTGTCAACTTTACTCCTGCCTCCCCGCCCCTCTCTCCGGGGTCTTCCTTCCGGACCAGCCCGTCCTTCAAGGGCGGCGTCACCGGTCTTCGGGTGGACAGCCCCCTGTCGCGACACACGATCGGCAACACGAATGACGAAATTTGTAGCAGCACCACCAGCATGACCAGCATGATGAGCGATGATAATGCGGAGTACTGGCTGGGAAATAAGGGACCAGGCCGTCCTTCCCCGCGTTCCCCTCCTTCCCCAACCTCGCCCTCCCAGTCGCGCCGCATTGTTGAACTGGCCAGCACTGCTAGCGCTTCCATATCGATCGTACGATCCCGTCCTGGTATAGGATTGACGATTGACACGGCTCTGACTACCACTTACTTCACACCCATCACTTCCCCATTGGGAACCTCGCCCACAGCCCGTACGTACCATTATCAACCCACCTGCAGCGGGAAAGGGAAAAGAGGAGATAATTGTAGTGGAAGTGGTGTATTCTCCTCCTCTCCTCCACGGAGCGGCTTTCTGATTGACAATAAGCTGCCCTCCCCGCGAAATATGTGTCGAAGCCGCAATATGAAGAGCCGGGCCAAGAGCCCCTTCTTCGCCTGTACGAGACGGTACGACAAGTCAGGTGGAGGTGGAAAATTGGTTGAGTTGACCGCGGAGGAGAAGAAAATCAAGCTTGAATCCGACAGACTCCACCGGGCTGCAAGAGTGGAAAGACAGCGACGACGGAGCAAGACATTGTGATGTAAATAGATGATATACATGGTCCAAGCGAGAATTCCAAAATAAGAACTATAAATTGCATAAATGCATAGGGCAGCAAAATCAAACTTTCAAGGCAGGAAAGGAGGCGAAAGATACGATTATATTGGATTGAAGGTCGGTCTTAGATATTGTATAGTTCTTTTGAAAAGCGCGATGTCGAGGAAGAGGGATAGGGTCCAGTTGTGTTGTGGAGTGGAAATAGCGTACACGGTACATAGAGAACACACTATCCAAAGGTCGGAAGAGGAAAAAGAAAGAATTACCACCTGCAGCCCCATATTAACTTCTGTGTCAGATAAATAGACACACTTTGTTCTTCTTGGCTTTTTTTACACTTCTCGTTGGAACGATCAATAAAATACTTCCCGTCCTAAAACTTAACTGGCCTCATAGGCCATTTTCCATCCTCTTTTTCTCCATCTCGCTCTCACGACACACCCTTCCCCAAAAATGCCTCCTTTCTTGATCTCTTTTTTTCCTTCTCATCTTTTCTCAGCCCTCCATCACATGCCGCCGCCCGTGTCCAGGCCCAAGGACTTGAACCATGCGCGGTCCTCTCGCTCTGCTGTCTCATCGATTACTTTCCCCGCTCTTTTCTTTATCCTTCATCATTTCTCCTCCCACTTGTCTCTTACTCCTTCACCCCTCTCTCTATTTATCTTTTTTGTTTGTAGGATGGTCTCATCATCACCAGAAGAGCATTAGCTGCCTCCTTCTCCTTCCAGCTCCAGGCCCCCTCCAGGCCTTTCAACTTGATCATGTCCATCTTCTGCTCCTCCTTCCCCTCCCCCTCCTCCGCTCTACCGCCTACAAGACCTTTTTCTTCAGTCTGCCCACTTCCATCCCGCTCCCTATCCTTCTCCTCCTCGGCCCCCTCCTCATTTCCCTCCTCTCCACTCGCGCCGCTCATGCCGCTGCCCCCGCTCGTCAGCGCACCAACGCTCCCCTCATTGCCCCCGCAATCGTCCAGCCCCATGAGCCTCCGTAGCCTCCCGGGCGGCCCGCGCTGCCAAAGTTCGAGCAGAATCTGGTGGTCGATTCCCTGACAAAAGCGCTGGAAGTTGCGGGTGCGTTCGGCCTTCTCCTCGTCAGTAACAAAGGCGCGCGGCACATATCCCCCAAACACGATGAAGCGGGCCCTGGGGTAGGGCCGGCCACGGGAGGGGGCGCAGGTGGAGTGGATGAGGCGCGAGTCCCAGATGATAATGGAGCCCTTGGGCGCCACCACTTTCTTCCACTGGCAACCGCGCTGCTCAAAGTATTTCACGTTGTCGTACGTGAGCTGGATATAGTTGTCCTTGCCCTCCTCCTCCGCCTGCTGTTGCTGCGCCTGCGCCGTCATGGTTCCAGGTGCGCCAGGCGTGGCGGGAGGCTTGGTGGGACCAGGCTCGAGTTCGAGTGTACCGGGTGGGTGGGCGGCAAAGAACTCGTCATGATAATAGTGGGACTTGGAAAGGAAGACGAAGCCGTGATCGTAGAGTGACACGTCTTCAAGCACCAGCGTGCACTGCAGCCGCGGCGGCCAGGTGGTTGACCGTCCCCGGTCGCTGTGCATCCACATTTGCGACCAGTGATAGTAGCCACCGTGATTAGGCGGCGCCCCCTCTTGCGGGGGTATGAAGCCGCCTGGGTAGTGCTCGGGGGGAAAGCCCCAGAACAGGCCCTGTAGCTGCATGACCAGGTCGTCCTCCGAAGGCATGTCATACAGCACCTTGAAGATCTCCACCACTTTGGGCGAGCTTCGTGCCTTGAGGGCCACACTGTTTTATTTGGGAGGACGAAAGAAGTTGTGAGTCAGGAAGGTGCAGAACCGGACAAGTTGTCCGTTCTCCCCTCGGGCGACGCGTGTAAGAGTCCTACGGAAATTACGGAAATGGTGGGGGAGTGCTAAAGTTACAAAGTGTACCTGGAGAAGCAAGCTGGTCCCGTGTTCATCATGCCCAGGATGGTTTTGCTCATGTGCAAATTCTTGGCGTCGTACTTGCCCCAGGTTTTGTTGTCGTTGCAGTCGATCCCTTGCCGCTTCAACCAGCCGCCCATGTCCTCGGCCAGATCAGCGCACTCTCGCGCATCCAGGATACCTACAGGATGATATAACGAGCATTATTCATAACTTATGTCCCTTCTTCCTCACGGTTTCAGCCCCTGTCCTTTGCGGCGCCTTTTCCCCGTATGGAGTGTTTTCTTACCTTTGGCCACGATGATCCCATCCCGTTCCAAGCGTCGAAGCAGCTCTGCCCGGTCTCGCCAGGACTTTTTATCCCCCAGCACCGGATTGTGTTGGACAAAAGGGAACCAGTGGCCCCATGCATCGTCCGCAGGGGCTTGCATAGCTATAGTATGTTAGTCCTCGGGGTCTTGTTCGGGCTGTTTGGTGGGGCTCCTCCTCTTCTCCTGCCCAAATGACTCGTCACGTGTGGTGGAACCAGTCGGACTGGGTGCCTCACAACTCGGCTTCCTCGGGTCCTTGCGCTTGCTTACCTCGGCGCTCCAGTCTCTCCACCTAACCAGATCAGGTGCGTTGAGAACGGCCCATCGCTATGACCCAAGAGGCGTGGGATGAGAGAGGTCTCGCCGTCACTAGTCCTGGAGGGGAGAGGAAAAGGAGATAGGCGCAAGGGATGAGGGGCGTGACGGCGACAAATTAGGTCATAGACAGTGTGTGACCGGCAAGAACAGAGTAAGTGGGCGACAAGAAAGCTCAGAATTGTGAGTATAAGCGAGATGTTTGGCGATGGGTAAGGTTCCGGTAGACGAGGCAGCGGATGACGACGGGATCCTGACAATGGCTTCCCTGATCCGAGAGGGTACGAGACAAGACGCAAAATCAGGGCAGAACCGCAGTTATTTTTTGCGCAAAGTATGTGTTTATGCGTACACCTTTAATGAAATTTCTCATACATTGCTCTCTCGTGGGTGTATCCTTCTATTCACAAAATGCCTTCGCAGACGACCTCGTCTTGAGTGGCAACCCCCTCCCATTCTTCGGGCTAAAGACGGGGATAAAGCTGAAAGCAACGGTCACTTGTGCTGAAATATGCACCTTCTTCAATCGTCACTTTTAATACTTCTTTTTGCTTCGCTCTTCTTTTCCTCCAAAACTCTTCCTTTGCCTTCCGCGAAGACACGACAGACGGGCATCCTCCACCTCGTTACTGCCTCCGATCGATTGGGAGGGACCTATGCATTTCTCTTCTTGCTTCCTGGCTTCGCTCATGTCATTCTATGGGGCGTCTCAATCGCCACCCACGACGCTAGGACTCAGTGCTCACATGTTGCTGCTCCTGATGCGGCAACTTGCGGCAGGAGATTTTTAACTGAAAAAACAGGAAATTGGTTTTGATGATGAAGGCCTCTGCTTGGGGGAAGATTAGCTTCATTCTCTTTCTATTTCTTGAACGGGTTTGGGGAGGAAAGTTAGTCTATAAATTGCGCGTCCCTTCCTTGTACACCTCAACATTATGTCGGCCACTTTTCCTCCTATCCTCCTCCTCTCCTCTCTTCCCTTCCATCCTTTGATTCCTGACGCTCTCCACACTCATACTCCACCCTAGGATAGGCACCTTAGGATAGGCAATGATAACAAGGTTTCACTTACTGCACTCCTCAAACACACTCACACACTCTCGCACTCAGACACACTAAACGTCTTCTCGTGCCTTCTCATGCAGTCCCCCAGCTGGCACCTTGGAATAACTATCTTTTCTCATCGCTTGTAATTTAATACATGCGAGAGAGGCTTGAGTCGAGAAATGGCTCAGATGAGGTCGGCGACATCGACAGGCATCTCCTCGATTTGTGTGTTGTAGAACTGCTCGATGTCCTTGAGGTAGCGAACGTCGCCCGAAGTCAGGAAGTTTATGGCCACGCCCTTGCGGCCGAAGCGGCCTGAGCGGCCGATACGATGAATATAGTTCTCGCGGTTGGTGGGCAAATCGTAGTTGATGACAAGTGACACTTGCTGAACGTCGATGCCGCGGGCCAGCAAATCGGTGGTGATTAGCACGCGGGACGAGCCGGATCGGAATTCCTTCATGATGATGTCGCGTTCCCGCTGGTCCATGTCGCCGTGCATGGCCGACACCGTGAAGTCGCGCTTTTGCATCGCCTCCGTCAGCCAGTCCACCTGCGGGGGTGGAAGGAGGAAAAAAAAATGGAGGGAGAGGTGTGGGGAAACGACTACAGAAAAGAAACGGATTCCTAGATTCATTCGGACATGGTGTTCTCGTCGGTCTCGCCGTGTCGTGCATGTCCCACTTCCCCACGCTCCTTCCTTCCTTTCCCCTCTCGCCGCTCCTTTAGATTCCTACCTTTCTCCGCGTGTTGCAGTAGATGATGGCCTGGGTGATGGTGAGCGTCTCGTACAGGTCGCAGAGCGTGTCCAGCTTCCAGTCCTCGCGCTCCACGGCGATGTAGAACTGCTTGATGCCCTCCAATGTCAGCTCGTCACGCTTCACCAGGATGCGTACAGGCTCGCGCATGAACTTATTGGTCACCTCTAGCACCTCCAGGGGCATGGTAGCGCTGAAAAGTGCGCACTGCACCTTCTCAGGGAGGAACTTGAACACATCATAGATCTGCTCCTTGAAGCCGCGGCTCAGCATCTCGTCCGCCTCGTCCAACACGAAGAGCTTTACGTACGACAGCTTGAGCGCGCGACGATTAATCATGTCGTAGACGCGGCCCGGCGTGCCCACCACCACGTGCACCCCGCTGCGCAGCTTGGAGATGTCGTCACGCACAGCCGTGCCGCCTACGCACGCATGCACGTCCAACTCCATGAAATCGCCCAGCGAAATGAGCACCTTCATGATCTGCTGCGCCAGCTCTCGTGTGGGTGCCAGAACCAAAGCCTGGCACTCACGGATGGACGTGTCAATGGACTGCAGGATACTGATCGCGAACGTGGCAGTCTTGCCCGTCCCTGCAGGCACATGGGGAGGAAGAGGAGGGGTCGGAGAAGCGAGTGTGAGGGTACGGAATTTGGGTGCGAAAACAATTAAAGACAAACGATTAATCTGCAGCTATGTGTGTATTTGTGGGTCAGGTTGTCAGAGATGAATGGTTCGTGTCGTCAGCGCGCCGCATGGACGCTTGGACTCGAAAGATGGTGTTTTACATTTCAAAATCATCACCCCCACGCTTAGTCTACATTCAATCAGGAGTCTTAAACGCCCATTATATCTCCCGTGACATTTCCCACGGTCTTCCTTCAAAATAAGGCTCAGGTTTGGCCTCCTCTCCCTCAAATTCCGCTTTCTCCCTCCCTTTACAATCCACCGCCTCTTCGACAAACAAACCCACCCATTTCTCACCTGACTGGGCTTGTGCTATTACGTCCCGACCCATGAGGACAGGTTTGACAGCCCGCTGCTGGATGGCAGAAGGCTTCTCGAAGCCGTACGCGTAGATGCCGCGGAGAAGGTCATCTCGCAGGTCCATGGAGTCGAAAGACTCGACGCATTCGTCCCAGTTCGTGTCGATCTCCGTATCTGTGGGCTGCGACGAGTTAAGGCCCGGACCGTCCGCCGGGCCAGAAGCTGTGGCAGCGGCTTTCGGATCGGCAGCCATGCTTACGACGCGATGGCAAATTTGATTGCTGTGATTGTGGGTCGACGAGGGAAATTGGAAGAGGTAGATGGGGTGAGAAATAGAGCATCCTCAAGCGACAACCACGTGGCCAGCTTCCGTCCGATGCGTTCTCATCACATCCAGAGCACCACAAATGCGATGCTTGTTGCCATGGCTAGGTTTGCGTGAACCAGTTCAGACCTCCAAAGCTGCGGCAAGGCCATATGTGTCCACGCCCTCACGAAGCTGCTGCGTTTTCTTCTTCATTGCAAGGCGCCCTTCATCGTGTCCTTCGTGGCTAGTTCAGCCCCGCCACTAGCGCAAAAGCATCCTTGTAACAATACCGGCGTGGTCGTCGGCGCATGGTCCCGGGCACGGCGTGTGCAGCGGGTTTTCCAATCAGCGCAAGCATCTCACAGAAAGGAGTAGACAAGCGAAATCTCTTTGACCGTCCATTGGCCCCTCGTGAGCCCCACGCATCCAAGTCGGCTTCTCATCCCAGCATTGAGTCGTCGTCTACCTGTGTCATGTATTCCTTGGCATTCGTGCATCGCACCAACCCGCTTAGGCATGAAAAAACGGGCCATGAAAGGCTTTTGGAAGAAGTGGTGGTTGGCCTAGAACCGCTGGACAATCAGAAACAAATGCGCGAAAGTTGATTTGTAGACGAGTGATGCACTGGAGACTCGAGTGGGCCTGTGACAAGCTATGAGAACCATCATCCCCTCATACAGCTAGCTCTACATCCACCCTTGTGTATCACACATATATACCGCGAATTACAGTCAGGGCGGACTACTTATAGCAGCTTAGCTCTGTTGCTGGGACAGAAATACCGACGGGCCGCCCATTTTCTCACGTCACATTGAAGGTCCCGTGTGGCAAAAACGGGACTCTGGACTCGCAGCGTCACCTTGGCGAAGCAGGAGGGTTGTCGCACATTACGAACGACGAGCCTGAAGGTGTGTGTGAGCCAGTAGAGCCCAAAGCATTCAGCAAAGAGAGGGGAGGATGTGGAATCAGCAGCGGGGTAACGCTGTACCCTTGCACACGTACCGCAGCGCTCTACTAGCGGGAGGGGCTGAGTGTAAGATTGGCGGGCACTGTCACGATCATGTCCGGATGCTTTCAATGCATAATCCGATGAAGGATGAATTGCTAGGCTTTGGTGTTGGTCATTGCCGCTTCATCGTGCAAGGCCCTTCTCATATGCTGCTGCAAGGCTTTCGGGCAGGCGCCGCTGCCGCTGCATTGATTGTGGTACCCACCCCACCGTCCTCATCCTTCTCAACGCTTTCGTCTTCTTTTGTGCCTTTTGAGCATCATCTAGATGACCGGGAGATCCCCATGTATGGGGAGTCCTCGCGGCCTCGGGAGGAGTCGATGAGGGCGCACTTGCCTTTGGCGTCACCCAGCTTCCCTTCAGCTTGTTACTCCCAAACCCCAGCCCTCCAGCGACATTCAGCGCTCAGCATGGCAAAACAAACCTTGCAGTTTGACGTCCAGGACTCTACCACCGGTGCTGTGCCATCGCCAAACACAACCAGGCGTTCTGTGGTCCGGGCGGGGGCAGTAGCCGCAGTGTCGACGTCAGTTTACAAAGGCGTCAAGATGCACCAGTACAAGCAAGAGCAGCGAGCCAAGCCAGGAAACGACGTAGATGGAAAGTCTGAGGCAACCTTGAATGCAGGACTGCGGTCGACTGCCAGCAATAGAGCAAAAGGAAGAGGAGAAGCCATGACGGCCGCGGACTGGAACGCCACCGTTGAGTCTGCTCCCCGCTGGTCGCAACTACGTTCCTACAGATTCATCCGATCGCTGGGCAAGGGTGCTCATGCCGAGGCAATCTTAATGGAGCGAGGCATCGGTGAAGAGCGAGGGCGACCCGAGCCGCAATGTGTGCTCAAAGTGAGCGAGTTCTTCTTGCCGGAGGCCATCAACGAGGCCCGCTTGCTGGGCCGACTCTCTGCCTCCCCATATGTGGTGCGTTTGGAGGACATGTTTATTGAGCAAGTGGGCGGTCGGCTTGTGTCATACTTGCAGTTGGAATACTGTGGCGGGGGTGACTTGAGCAGCGTGTTACGAAGGTACACCGAAGTAAGTCATCATGCTCTTAACGACCTCAGTGTACACCGCCTGGCGAACCAGCTGCTGGCGGCTTTGGAGTCGCTGCATTCCCAAAATGTGATTCATAGGGACTTTAAGCCCGACAATATCCTGCTAACAGCTGAGGGAAGAGTGAAGCTCTGTGACTTTGGGATCGCCACCCGCTTGACGGACGCATGGTCTGGCTGGAACAACTTTGCTGCTGGATCCTTGCCCTTCATGAGTCCGGAGATCCGCCGCTTGTTGCAAAATAAGAGTAGAGATGAAGACGACAAGGGCGGGGAGGAAGCGGTAGAAGTGGCAGCGTGCACGGACAAAGCGGACGTGTGGGCATTTGGTTGTGTACTCTACGCCATGTGCCTTTCCACTCCCACGCCGAACTTGGTCAATGTTCCGGCATTGCAGGCCGTAGCGGAAGTATGTGGCCACCGGGGATGGCCGGCATTCGACTTTTCCCTGGGTCCATTAGGAATAAAAATGCCAGGGCTAATAGCGCAGCAGGTGTGTTGGCTCTTGACAATGGCCCTTGAGCCGGACCTAGTGCTTCGGCCCTCGGCGGTAGAGCTGAGGAGGGCGTTGACATCTTCTAAGGCTGACAGCGAGGAGAATGGGACGGGATTGGCTGCACGTTTGTAGAAAATGTGTAAATAGGTAACTTTATTTGTACGTATGAGACCTGAATAAAAGAGTTAAAGAGAATATGATGCTTTTGCAAGACGCGAGCGACATACAACGGGTAGACTTGTTCCCTCATTTACTTCGTTTGAAATTTATTCATCTGACAGTGCAACTCTTGCATCGCTTTCCACAACCACAGGGGTGTCGATTTCCCTGAAGCACTCAAGAGAGCACTGCGGGATAGCGTCCAAGTCGAATCGTTATGAAATCCGCACCTTTGATAAAGGGTATCCGGAGACTGTGAAGGCGGGTGAATAGCAGGAGGAGTGATTGTGCTAAATTACAGGCATTTTGGACACCAAACACTGGATCAGGCCCGAGAAGAAAACAGTTGCTACAGGTCGGCACTGGATGGTTATCAGGAAGTGATTTTATAGAAAAAACTTCCAAGATATTGTCGGAACGTTTTTTGAGAAAACTCGCCAGCAACTTATCTAAATTTTACCACAACGTCCGATATTTATCAGTGTAAATGCGGACTTGCAGAAGCAGGGGGCGCGTTTGCTTCCCCCAAGGAACTGGGATACGGAGTTACGCTGATAATTGGTATTAAAAGATGTTGTAACATGCGAAGATTCAAGAGAGTGGCCAGATTGAAAACATTAACTATGTGCAGAAAAATATTATCCACAATATTCATTCGGATGTTCGTGCGTTTTTTTTGGGGTGATGTATTTTTGTAGGGAGTGAGAATATACACTGAGTCTAGCAAACTGGTTCACAGAAAAATAGATGAAAGAGAAGTATCGACATACACTGATATGAAAAGACAGCATGTTAAGAAATAATGGTGATAATGATTCAAGCTGGCCGCTTTCGTTGTTTATCTTTTCATATCGAAGATGTCCTTATGATGGACACAAAGCCGTCGATATGGGAGTGATCAGTGACCAGTACATGATAGGCACGAAGATTTATAAGGGGTATGACTAGATTGAAAAGAAGCAGCCATACATATTTGAGGGAAAAAAAGGAACTGTACGGGGGAGGCACCAGGAAAAAGTTGTTTGTACGTTATGTAGTCGGAAAACTTCACGAACTATACCGCAGGACAAGTGAGGCAAACTTATAATTGTTTGTGGGTATTTGAGGATTTTGCATACCATGCAATATTATGGGAAGGGAAGATACAGTCAGCCCTTGTTGCATAAAAAACGACGATAAAATAATATTTCAACGAGGAAACCGAATTGGTGCCGAAAAGAGTCGTCGACGGTATGTTCTGATATATGTATATGGGCTAAATTTCGTGAGAATGGTTTCGACTGTTGGAAGGTGATTTGTCAATTTCATACGCATGCTCTGACATAAACCCGACAAGACGGTAGGAATGTGTGAGAAAAAGAAGGATTATGACGACCGCCGGCTGTTGAAAAGGGGAACAGTTCGTTCACCACTATCTCGGTTGGCACTAACCCGTGCAACTTGAGCTGTGTTAAAATGTTGCCTTTCAGTTTGCACTTTTGTCTTTCAGTCGGCTTTTTGCTTTCGGGCTAGTTTCTTCCGTAGCGCAATGTATAATGCATCGGGGGAGACTTACCCCGGAACTAGAGGCACTGGCTCTTCTCAATCCAAAAGCTGCACACCGGTTACGTAGAGGAATGAGATTGGCGAGAAATCCACAACCCCCTGTGCGACAAAGCGCAGAAATTGCATGTAGCGTCCTAATCATTGTCGTGCACGGCGAGTTGAATGATTTCAGGATTTTTAACGAAGAGCTTTGATGCCGGAAAATGGACAAAAAGGCATGCATCCAAGCTCACGACTCAAGGCTTGCAGGCTGCAAGTTGCAGCCATTTCATTTCCTAACCTCCCCAAAGGGCTCCGAGCTCTTTCCCCAACAAAAGACGAGTCCATATGAAACAGTTTGCAGCGCAGACCAATTTTTACATGCTGATCCCCCTTCGGCTACCGCTAAAAACCTTGTTGGCATCAATTCACCGTCAAAACCAAATGCTTTGTGTACAACACATCTCGGGGATTAATACACCACCCTCTCAGCCAATAGGGGGTGTGTTCAACTCCGCGCCCGTAAATAGCAGCCACTCTTAAATAATTATTTAAGAGCTCTATTTAATTGTCGGCCCAGGTGTGTGTTCCACCGGCCGGATAAGCTCTAAATAGAGAAGCACCCTTAAATAGCGAAAGCAAGTCTTAAATAGTGATAGCAAGTCTATACATAGCCACAACAACTTTTGACAAGCACTAGCGCGACCCTGAAGTCAATTGTTAATGGGTTCATGTG
>Ga0160419_100792_pt1 | contig 17063 bp, 22 predicted proteins | sample CelAP2metagpilot_2_FD_108196 | JGI IMG/M metagenome (GOLD analysis project Ga0160419, IMG submission 108196) | Phycosphere-associated microbial communities from Cellana algal ponds in Kailua-Kona, Hawaii, USA - Cellana AP2-4-25 metagenome pilot ... | reverse complement strand
CTAACCCTAACCCTAACCCTAACCCTATCCCTAACCCTAACCCTAACCCTAACCCTAACCCTAACCCTAACCCTAACCCTAACCCTAACCCTAACCCTAACCCTAAGTTGGTCCAAGTTCCACCCCTCCTACATATGGGGTAATGTCGAAAACCAACAGTGCAACGCTTGAGAGTGGGTATCAAATAGCTTGTTCATTTTTAGGCGCACTTCTTGTTTTTCTGATATGGTCGAGAAGAGCTCAGCACCAATTTCAAGCACCCATCAAGCGTCCATCCCCAAAGGAGGATTTAGCGCTAAATGCGACCCTCTTTATCCATAGTCCATACTCGTGACCGTGATACTATCCATATCTGGCAAATTGTTAATAATATCATCGATTGTGGGCGCCAGCTCTCTAGGCGAGGTCGGGTTTGAACTCGTCATGGCGCGGTCATGGGCCACGACGTCTTTAATCCACCGCATATACGCATGCCAAGCCCAAATCGTGAATACGTAGGCTGGAATACCGTACTTTGCCACTAGAGATAGAGAGTATAATAGTCCTGCTCTCGTAGCTCGACGAAACGTTTGTAAAGGGGTCCATCCGACCGGAGGATGGGAACGAACTACGCGCTGCTGAGGCGCTGAATGCGCAGGCGGACAAGGGACTGCACTCTGAAAATCGGGAGGAGCAGAAGCTAGTAATTCTTGCGTCCTTATTGGCATACGATCTGACAACAGCGTTGGAAGAGATGTTTGAGCGATGTTACGCGCGGTGACGCAAAGATATTCACTTATGGAGGGCAGAGAAGTTGGTGTAAAAAGCACAGGTACACCCCCTTCCACCCTTCCTCCCTCCCGTCTACTCCTTAAATGGCTTCGCATTCCTTCGTTCACCACACTTTCGACAAGCTGCTTTACATACTGTGGTCCTGCTTCAGCTCCTGTTGGGGTTTCTGCTCGTGTTCTCGTATTCGTGGTCTTTTTGGGGGCGTGGCATTGGTGCTGAGCCATTATAACAGCAGCAAGGTGCGAGTGGCGTGTGATAACGTCGACAGATGGAGGGCGGTGGTGCAAATCCAGTCGAAGCTCCAAAACATTAGGCCACAGCACTTGAGTTCTTGAGTTGCCCTTCTTGCGCTCCTTATGCTCTGTCACGCCTGCTCCACGACGTCGTGTCTGTTCTAAGGCAACAGCTAGTGGCACAGCCTGACGCGAAAATAAAAATAGCTTCCTCTGATCGCCGATGCCTGTAAAATGACTCATGACCCCAGTCACAGCGGTCTCCAAGATTATCATCTCGTGTTCGGTTAAAAAGGCAAGCACCAGCGATCGCAGGCGTGCACGCATCCTGCGCTCTTCCATTCCAATTCCCGGTTCAATCTCCAACAGGCTCCGTTGCGCTGCCACACGTATAGGTACCATGGCCGCCATGGCTAGCTTGGCATCTGTCGCCCCATCTAGCCAGCAATTTAAGAGGTACGGGCGTTCGCTCGGACATAAAACACCCTGTGGGCGCATGTCCACACTAAAAAGTGTCACCTTTCCACCCTGTCCGGCTCCTGACGCCATTATCTGTGACTCAAGGGACCGTAGCTCAATTGCGTGGAGAATTTGTGTATCAGATTGCCCTGAGTCAGGAGTTTTCCAGATCGGTACCTGCCGGTGATCGAGCTGCGTGCGTCGGAGTCGTGGTTTCCAATTTCGCATGTATCCAGTGACAGAGGTTTGAATGGTAGGGTGACTCACTATTACTGCCCAGATCCCCTGAATCCACATCTGCTGACGTGCAAGCCCACACTCACGCCAGTATCGTGCTAAAACGTGAGGCCGTAATGCAGCCAGGTCAGCAGATTCACGCCAATGTATCTTGTCTTCCACGTCTTGACGCGTTGCATTTGGTCGAGGACACTTGTAATCAGTACCAGTATTTGTGTTCACATACAGGGCTCGAGCCAGCCTCGTGTACAGATGGGCCATCTTTAGGCTTCCAATGTGAGTGCAGCACAGGACAAGAGAGGGCTCGCGCGGGACTTTCCCGTTTGTCCATGCTGTCAAAGCTTGCCAATGCACATCAAAGATGGGCCATAAATGCCTAAGTTTTCCCTCCCTGACGCTCCACAGCGTGCTCTCATCGCGCTCCAGGGTGTACAATTGACGTAATATTCGCCAGCTCTTTGTATAGATGTCAACCATGGCCATGGCATCGACAGCACGACGCTGAGCTGCCATTGAACGTAGTATCTTGAGAAGTGCATGCTGGCGCTCGCCACGTAATTTCTCTTCCTCTCGCAGCTGTTGCCGTTCTTCCTCTTCTTTCTGGGCACGGGCGGCAAAGGCAGCATCGCTTTCATCATTTCTATCGTACGTGTCCTCACTTCTACGCCTAAAGCTAAACATTCGCATATGGTCGAGACCACCGGGCAATCTCTCTGCTTCTGTCCTCCCTACAGCGCTTGTATCCTTAGCTGCTTGTTGCGGTAGCCGCCCCCTGCGCCGCCGAAATTTTCTCATCCACAACTTTAGTAGCATTGCTATCATTGACAAAAGATAGGGTATAGTGGGTCCCTTGAAGACGCAGTATATACAGGAGGCGTCTGCTTTGAAGGAGAAAGATATACCCACCTCTATTAGCGCGCGACACGACCAACACCCCAACTTTTCCGCCATCTCTGTTATTTTATTTCCCCATGTTTCCATTGAATTTCTCACCCAATCTATATATCTCCCTTCTGTCACCTCTAGCCATTCTCGAGCCCCAGAGGGAAGCCATGCTTTTACGAGAAAATTCAACGCTGTGCCATGATAACGCTGGCCGCGACCTAGCAGTAACCAAAAGTTGTTCTTGTAATGATGATGCATGGCAGGGGAGCTGTCCGGGGAGAGTGGCACCGTTTTACTACCTATGGTACTACCGAAAGTTTTTTTGAGGATACTGCTTTCAACAGCTCCTCTGGAAAGCGGCTTAAGCTTGATCAGATCTTTGTAGTGGACCGGAGGATCGTTGCACCGATATACTTGGGCTGATGTTGGCGAAGACGGTGACACACAGTTATCCAAACGTCGTGGTATATTTGCAATGGTAATATCCTTTGGCCACCAGACGGTCCAAATGTGTGCCCAAGAGCCATTTAAGCCTACAAGACAAGTCTTTTCCTGAATGAACTTGTGGGCACCGCCTACCGTTGCCGTACCCTCCAGAGCCATCTCCGTCTCAGGGCAAAGAAAGGACAGCATCGCGCCACGTAGAAAGGCGATCCAATCTCGTAGAAATAGCACCAAAGGATCAAAGGTCTGCAAGTCGATCCCTTCGTACCAAAAAAGGCCGCCCAATGCTGGGAGCGAAGGACACTCATGCGGCGGAGACACTGCCAGATCGTTGAGAACATCACAGCGGTCAGATGTGGCCGGGGCGGTAATGACGGTGTTACTATTTGCATGGACACCGGATACGATGGTATTCTGCCGCTCTCCTTGCTTTTGTTGCTCATGTTGTTGCCGCATTTTACGCTTACTTGCGTGCCATTGTTGCTCCTTTTGGCGGTGGTCGCCACAATCACTGAGGAAAAAAAGCAGGACCACGATCTTGATTAAGAAACAGAATCCACCCCGGGGTTTGGTTGTGCAAGGCATGAGCACAGATGGTGATGAGAAGGAGGGGGGCCTGCAGAGGAGGTTCAATTGGTTTGTCCGGTGGAAGTTTTATGTGAGTTCGATATTGACCTTACTTTTACAGTCTCGATGGCCTACGATTGTGTGGTAGCAGTTGGCAGATGTGATGCCTTACACACAGGTTGCGCAATGTTATCAAGTGCAAAAGCAACAGCCTGAAAGGCAAATGTTAGAGGTTCGTGAATTGCACGCTCTCTGAACTTTTCTGTGGAAGAAAAGCTGGCTCGCTAAACGTCGATCACCTCCTTCACAAAAATCTCATTAGGGGGTGTGTTCAACTCTCCAAAGACCCTTACATAGCGAATTCGGCGCTTCCATTTAAGGGCTGCCTATTTAGGAGCAGGGCAGCGCCATAAATACTAACGTTAGTATTTGAGGTCTCTTCCTTCCCAGCTGTCAAATAGCAACATTGCCCTTAAATAGAGAAAAGGACCATTTTTGCCGGTAAATATAAATGGCAAGAAGCACATGAACCCATCAACAATTGACTTCAGGGTCGCGCTAGTGCTTGTCCAAAGTTGTTGTGGCTATGTATAGACTTGCTATCACTATTTAAGACTTGCTTTCGCTATTTAAGGGTGCTTTCGCTATTTAGAGCTTATCCGGCCGGTCGAACATACACCTGGGCCAACAGTTAAATAGAGCTATTAAATAATTATTTAAGAGTGGCTGCTATTTACGGGCACGGAGATGGACACACCCCCTATTAATCTCACTCAGCCACACTCACAAATAAAAACCACCACAGGCTCACAGGAATTGTCCATTTCGAGGTGTACAACCTGACGCCATGCTGACCACCTAAATGGCTTCGTCTGCCACAAGTCTACCTTCTCGACGACGATGAGATAAGAGGATAGGAGCACAACATTTCAGCAAGAAACGCACACGCAGAAAAAAAGAGGGAAAAGAATCGAAGCAAAATAGACGGTCGCAAAAAATAACAATTAAACAAAGCTCAATTCGTTGCGGCACATCGCCGTTCTAGCTCCATTCATGTACATACTAACGACAATCATTTGTTGTCCCTCATGCCCTCGTTACTTCTCTCCTGTCGCCTTTCCCCGCCGCCACCTCACGTTGTTAGCCGCCTGGTGTCGACCTTGCCCTCTTTCAAAAATCTCATACGCCTCCCACAGGGCCGCCGCCTCCTCTGTCTCCGCCTTCCCACACACTGCTAGAGCTGCCTCGAACCACGCCACCGTGAGCCCCGCTTCCTCCTTCCCCTCGTTTAAGGCTTCCAAACATAGTGCTGCCATATCTTCCCGCTCCTCCGCCCTCCCATCCCCCATGTAAGTCATGGCTTGTTGCAACCCTCTTCGACCCAAGCACCGATGCCACAACCGACAGAGAGCCACACGACCCGGACCCCGCGTGCTCACCAAGGCGTGCTCAAGCGCCTTGACGACCTCGGGCGATACCGCCCTTTTCCCCTCTTCCTGCCACTCCACCCCGTCTTTCTCTCCTTCCTCCGCCTCCGAATCGCTGTCACTCTCACTGCTACCACTGGTGGTATTCTCACTCTTCCTTCTCTTACCCTCCCCGCCAACCAGCATCAGCCAGTCCAAATAGACCCACCAACACCCAGCCACCGCTATTCTCCGCGCCTCCCCTTCCTCCTCCTCGCTCCCTCTTCCCTCCCCCAGTTCGTCGATCCCTGCTGTAGGGCCCAATGCCTGTCGGGCTTTGGTGAACACGTCGCCCACCCTCCCCCCTTCTCCCCATGCCTCGGCCCGCAGCCTCGCCTCCCAAAGGCGGGCATGCAAAGGGTGCGCTTCTATGGCCTTGTCCAAAACACGTCGAGCTTCCTGCACGTTCCCTTCCTCCTTCCCGTCCTCCTCAACGTGTTGTGCCAGCGGAGATGAAAGCACCGAAGGGGCCACCCACAGCGAGGCCCATATCAAGTACATTCCTGGCTCGAGGGTAAGGCCGCTTGCCACCTCTCCCTCCCTTCCTCCCTCCCCGCTCAACGCTACCTCCCTCCGGGCAAACGCGGCGCGAAGGACAGAGCCAGGAGCGTGCAACAGCTCCAGCAGTCCACGCAAATAATACTGCCACATCTTGTTCAATAGGTCGTACCTCTTCCCTTTTTTGTCCTCCTCCGCTTTTCGGTCCAGGTCGGCAGCGGCAGCCAGTGTTGTGTCCAGCACGGCCATGCACTCACGGGCCCCGCCCTCAAGGCCCTCCCGCCAGCCCGTCACCGCCTCCTCGTCGTCAACCCAAGTCGCTGTCAAGCTTGATGAATACCGCCGCTTCTTGCTGCTGCTGCTGCTGCTGTTGCGCCGCACATTCGTCTTCCTTTTGTTCGTTGTCGCCCTCACTTCCACCTCCCCTCCCACCTGCCCTCCACGCCTAGTAAGGGCATGCTTCGCGCGGGCCCAGGCCGCCTCCGCCACCCCGAATGCCTCCTCAATACCTCCCAAAATCTCTTGCACTAAATCTTCAAAGGCACCCTCGCTCCTTTCCTCCCTCCCCCCCTCCCCCTCTGTCTCACTCTGTTGCTGTTGTCCCCCCAGCTCTTCAAGGGTCTCAACGAAAGCAAGTCGCATATCCAAGTCCCGTGGCCGGGCTTTGATGGCCGACAAGTACACCATCCGAGGAACCGCTCCCGCTAACACAGCCCTTACACTTCGAGCGCGTGGGTCATCTTCGTCCCCTTTTTCCTCCTTCGCTTCCTCCTCAGTGTCATCGTCCTCACCCTCCAAGCGTGGGACATGGATCCCTTCGCTCTCTTCCTCTCCTTCCCCCCCTCCCTCTCCCTGCTCCTTCTTCGTACCCTCCTCTATGCCCAATGCAACCCGCCTCCCTCTCAATTTATTGACGTAAAGTACCTCTAGCTTGAAGTACTGGGTCCACAGCAAGGCCGATTCCTGCCCGTTCAGCCGCAACCCGCGCTGCATCAAGACACGCGCGGCGGGCGGGGAGGAATGCTCAAAAAATTCAAAGGAGGCAGCACGTATCCAGAGTCCCGCCGTTCGGGGGAAGAGTTGGAGTGCTCGAGCGAGGGCGCGGGAGTGGGCTTTGTGGGAGGAGGTGGAGCAGCAATAATCCAGGTATTGGAGCCAGAGCTCCAGGTCGCCTTGGAACTTGCGCAGGGCTCGTTCAAATATGAAGTGGACCAACTGCTTTCCGGCGTGGTCGCTGACAGTGCTCTTGCTCAAGCCGGCCTTATTCTTGCGCAGGCGCCGGAGTTCTTCGAGATTGAGCTCGTGGGTGATGTAACGCAAAAAGTCGCTTTTGCGGGCCGTGCGGCGACGCAGCAGGAACTCAAAGTCCCGCCGTTTGGCAACAATGGCACGGACTTCCTCCTGTATAATTGGAAATAAAGAAGAAATGTAGTGGGATTGGATGGAATGTATAAATTGGTGAGAGGTAATTGTTGTGAGGCATGAGGGGGCGTGGGGGGTAGCGGGGCTGAATGGAGTGGAGGGGGGCGCAGATAGAAGATGGTGGTGAAAGTTGCTCGGCGGAGCAAATACAAGGGCAGATAGCCCCCGTTCAAGATAGTAGCCTCTTTTCTCTTATGTCGAGGGCTCAGTGGTTGACAGGCAAGGCTTTGATATGAGAAGGAAGCAAAGTATCTGCGCGGATTTCTTAGAGAGCGTGGGGAGGTAAGAACGCAACCACTCATCACGCAAGAATCAACCAATTAATCAATCAATCAGTCAGTGAATCAATCGTATCCACAAAAAACTTACCGCAGTGAAAAGACCCCGAACCTGCAAGTCTTCCAGGGCCGGGAGCATGCGGTCCAATGCTTGGTAGACGGCATCAGCCATGGTGTTGCTGGCTTACGCTTAACTAGATTAGGGATGAGGGGGATGCTTGGCCTAAGCTTGACTGTGATTTCGATGGACTCCAAGCCTCCGTGGCCCGGACAGCACCGCGAGCCTGAATGACAAGCACTATATCAGTCGTGAATGTAATAGTGGCGTGTACTTACAAGAAAAGTGGGTGCATTATGCATGCATTGTTCGGAGCACAAGAGTATCACCAAACTAAGCCAAGCCAGGCACGACAATCATCATGGCTTGTTCTGTTCCACCTTGTGCCCTCTTCACACCTCGTCCCACATAGCAATCACAACACACCAAAAACAGAACGCACCCAGCCTGCAGCTTGTTACTTTTGCCCAGTCTATGCCCGCCCCCCCCTCCTCCTGCCTTCCTCCTGCCTTTCTCCTCCAACAGCAGCACCATTATTATCACATTCGCCGCCAGCACCTCAAGCAGCGCGGCGGTGGCCCCTTGCGCCTTCTACCTTTGGCACTCACGGCCTTCACCACATTCTTCGGCTCCTCCTCCTTCAAGGCCAGCGGAAGTGCTGGTGGAACAACTGGTCAAGGCTTGTCTGCGGCTGCCATGCCTCTTGCTGCCGCTTCCTCGTCCTCGTCCTCGTCGGAGGCCACTATGTCCACGTGCCTCAACCACGCTACCGCCGCAGCCGACTTGGACATGATCAAACGCCTGATCCCTCCATTAACAGACACGGCCCGTAAGGGACAAATGGGGAAGGTGGGTATCCTAGGTGGCTCACAAGACTTTACCGGTGCGCCCTTCTACGCGGGCATGGCCAGCCTCAAGTTGGGCGGCGACCTGTGCTATATCTTCACCGCAGACGAAGCCGCAGGCCCTATCAAGGGGTATAGTCCGGAGCTTATGGTGACGTCGGTCTACTCTGCCAAGGCCCTGGGGGTCGGAAGGAGGACCAGTGGTGCCACAGAGGAAGGAGGAGGAGGAAAAGGAAGCTCAGTCTTGCGGCTGTTCAACCGCACTGTCGGCAGAGGCAGAGAGGAGGAAGAGGAAGCTCTTGTGACCCGCTTTGTAGAGCAAGTGACGTCATTTTTCCCCAAGCTGCACGTGCTGGTGGTGGGGCCCGGGCTGGGTCGTGACCCTCTGGTAATGGAGGCGACGCACCGCATTTTGCTCGAAGCCAAACACCAGGCCTTGCCCGTCGTGATTGACGCCGACGGGCTCTGGCTCGTGGCGCACGCCCCCGACGTTTTGCACGACTATCCATCTGCAGGAGGAGGCGAAGGAGGCGAAGGAGGAGGAAAAGTAGGCGGGGTGGTGGTTACGCCCAATCTGATTGAGTTTGCCAGACTGCAGGCAGGGCTCGAGGGCGCCTCGATAGCTGATGCTGTCCCCTCGCGCAAGGCCCCGCAACCCAGGGACGTGATGAGGGTGGCTCAGGCATTGAGTGGAGAGAAGGGAAAGGTGACAGTGCTCTTGAAGGGAAAGGAGGACATCGTGGCGGACGGGCAGCGGTATTTGGTGGTGAGGGAGGAAGGATCCAAGCGGCGGTCAGGGGGGCTGGGGGATATTTTGGCGGGGAGCATGGGCGTGTTGATGCATTGGTCAGCCTTGGTTTTGAAAGCACAAAGCGGTGGAGGGGAAGGGGAGGAAGGGGCTGGAGGAGGAGAGACGGCATCGTCGTCTTCGTGCGAGGCTAGACGGCTCGAGGCGCGGGACACTGTGTTGTGGGCGTGTGGCACGGCCTCTTTCATTGCCCGGCGAGCGAGTCGGGAGGCGTTCAAGGAAAAGCGGCGGTCCATGACGGCGCCGGATGCGATCGGTACGTGATGTTACGAGGAGAAGATGGGGGAGAGAGGGAGAGGGAAGAGTACGCGAAGGATGGTGCAGGAATGAGAGGCAGGAGAGTGGTAATAGTAATGTATGTCGTCGACACATGAGGTTCTAGGATTTGAGCAGGAAGGTGGAAGTCGATTTAGAGAAAACAAGGGGCAAAGGGGGAAGCAGGAGGAAAATCAAACTGCGTCTTGTGCGAATTTCTCACGGGTTACTTCAACCCCCCTTATACACGCACATTTTCACAGCACACCTGGGGCCAGTCCTGGAGGAGCTCAGTCCCACGACGCCTTGATCAAAAAGTCCCACGACGACTTGACCGAAAAGCGTCAGAGTAAAGGCATGAAAAAAGAAAAAAGAGCGGGTCAATAGAGACGATATAATGTCTCCTCGATAGAAACATGAGTGTAATTTGGTTTCATGTTTGGATAAGTTTGAAGCGGCTTTGATTTACTTCAACAATCTTGGAGCACACAGACTTAATAGCCTTGCGATCTGCTTCCTGGACGGTAGCATCCTTTGGACTTTCGTCGGCGGGGCTGCGGCTCGCGCGCCAGAGAAAACATCATGTTGTGCAAGCAAGCCTCCTCGCTGGACAACCCATTAATTTTGACCGATCCTGCTACTTTTTCCACCACTCAGCTTGTTCATCATCTTGTATGCATTCATGTGTGCATTGGCACTAACATACCTTTCAAATCGCTTCAAAAGCCTGACATTTGCCCCTGAATCGCACCGTGTCGATTTCGCAATTTAAACCCTCCGCGCAACGGCCCAGCGTCGGTTTCATCGTGACCTCCTGCTTACCGCAATCCACTTCTCTCCACCAAACCAAAGGCAAGGTTTGAAAGTTTAAACACGATTTCGAGGTACGCAGGACCATATCTTATCATGGCAAGATCGTAAAGCCTCCTGCCCTGGCACCAAGACATCCCACACTTTTTCTCCCAAGCCAAGCCAAGCTAAGATCGCTTGTGGCGTTTTTCGTGTGCAATACCTCCTGTTTGTTCTTTGGTATTCTTCCAGCCTCAGCATCGTGTTCTTTGTTGTTGGCATGCCTACCCGGTCCATCAGTGAAAGCTTTTTACACACGACTTTCTGTCCGCATAAAAGATTAAACGAGTGTTTTTGGTTGCTTTGCTGCTTCATGCTCCTTGTCCCTCCGTCTACTCCATGTCCACCGAACACGCACTCATACCCTTTCACGTCTACACCGCCTGCACACGGCACACCAAGACTCACGTCTCCAGCTTGAGCAGAAGCCCTAAACCTCTCGTCACCTTAGACAGCAGCCATCGGCCCACAGCCAGCCACCACACAACCTTTCGCAAATTATGATGCTGCGTCGTCGCTCGCCCTTTGCAATTGCCACTACCACACTTCTAGCCCTCGCCGTCACCACTCTACTTCCCGCATCCGTCGCTGCAGACGAGACTGCAACCAGCATGAGCAGTGCCTATCGTCCTCGCCGCCTCCGCTCTGTCCCCTCCCGTCAGCTTCAGGATGCCGCCTCCTTGCCCAAGGTTGCGGACCTTTGTGTGGCCGAGCTCGACTGGACTTCGGAGGGTGGGGAGATCTTGGTCAATGGACAGCCCTTGCACGTCAAGGGCACTAGCTATTTTGGTTTTGAGACGCCCAATGAAGGTATGTGTGTCCTCAACTAAGTGTGCGTGTCCCGCCTTATTTTGGGTTCTCCATTTCTCTGTCGTCCACTCCTCCTCCCTCAACACTCTCCTAAATACTTTTGTTCCCCTCCCCGCCACTGAAAGTATTCTCATAAACAATGTATTTTATCGTCTCATAGTTTAATCTGTCCTATCCTATTTATCGAACAACTGTACTCTCTCTCCCTCCTCTCAACCCCCCTCTCTCCCTCCCCCTCCTGCCCCCCCCTGCCCTTCAGTGCCCCATGGCCTGTGGTCCGTAACGCGCGATCAGATCTTCGGCTTCCTGCGAAACGAGAGCTTCAACGCGGTGCGGTTGCCCTTTTCCGCTGCCCTGGCCCTGACCCCCAACAAAAAGGTGAACGCTAATACCATCGAAACGGAGCTGCACAACTTGACGGCCATCGAGCTGATTGGGAACATCATCGACAAGGCAGCCGAGTACGACATTCTTGTTATGCTTGATATGCACCGACTTAATGAGGATTTTATTCCCGAGCTCTGGTACGATGACAAGTACACGATGAAAGACGTGAAACAGGCCTGGGACAATCTCTTGACGGCCTTTGGGAACCGGTGGAACCTCTTTGCGATCGGTAAGTCGAAGAGGAAGGTAGGAGGGGAAGTACGAAGGAAGGTAGGAGGGGGTGGATCATCAGAAGTCCTTCGGAACTGTTGGTATCATTGTAAACCTTTGTAGTTTTATCAATCCCCTGCACGGGCCGCCACTCATGCACTTTCTTCACACCTTTCTTTCCTCCCCTGCTGTAGACTTGAAGAATGAACCGCACGGCAAGGCCACCTGGGGCAGCGGCAACGACACTACGGACTGGAACACGGCAGCTGAGGTAAGGAGGGAACAAAAGGTGGAGGGGCAAGAGGCAATTGATTTCTATCCATGGCTAGCCTCAACACATGTGCGATTCACCCATATATTTTCCTTACTCCTTACATACCCACCCAACCCCACCTCTCTCTCCTCTTTCTCTCTCTCTCTCTCTCTCTCTCTCTCTCTCTCTTTCCCCCCTCTCCCTCCCATCCACCTTTCTTCCTCTTAGGACCTGGCCAAGTACCTGTATGCTAAGCACCCCCAGTACAAGGGTCTGGTCTTTATCGAGGGTACGCAGCTGGCCACGGCCGAGCATCACAAGCTGGACACGAATAACAAGTGGTGGGGGGGAGACCTGGAGGGTGTGAAGGAGTTCCCGATCGACCTGGGCTCGGACGCCTTGAACAAGAAGGTCGTGTATTCTCCCCACGTGTACGGGCCTGACGCCTTTGTGCAGCCGTACTTCAGTGCCAAGAACTTCCCGAAGAACATGCCAGCGATTTGGAAGGACCAGTGGGCTTTTGTGGAAAAGGAGACGGACCGCGCGGTGGTGGTGGGGGAGTGGGGGGGGCATTACGAAAAGCAGGACAAGGTCTGGCAAGATGCTTTTGCCAAGTTTATCATGGATGAGTGCTTGGAGGACACTTTCTACTGGTGTTTGAATCCTAACAGGTATGGAAGGGTGAGAAGGGAGAGAGACGGGGAGGAACAAAGGAGGGTAAAGAAGGATGAGCTGGATGAGAAATTTTCCCCTACTTTCGCCTTTTCCCACTGAACAGGGGTGAGGCTTTAACTCAAACCTTTCATTATCCCTTTCTCTCATGTCTGCGAGCAATCAACAACTCGCAGTTAGGCGCTAATTCTCACACAGTAATCGCCCACTTTCTTTTTTTTCTCTCCCCTGCCTTCCTCTTTCGGTCCCCTTTCTTCCTACTTCCTCAATCTGCCATAGCGGCGATACGGGCGGCCTCCTCGACTACGACTTCCTGACTCCCAAGGTGGAGAAGCTGGCCCTTCTTGCCAAGATCCAGCCTAATCCTACCTTTGTCAGCGCCAAGGCCCCAGGCCAGTACTGCATCACCCCCGGCGCGTACGCAAACCCGAAGTGCGACAAGGGCCGTCGGCTCCAAGTCAAAGCCGCCACCACGGCCTAAGGAAAACAAAGAAAATCGAGGGGAGAAAGTTTAGATTTGGATAAAAATAGATTACACTGCGACAGAGTTAGACAAACTGGGTGTCTCTTTTTCAGTTTGATCAAGTGTGAAAGCTCCGGGCTTGTCACTTCCTTTTTCTCCTTTTTGCGGGACGCAGAGAGATCCAGGAAAAGGGAGGGTGGACGACTGTTATAGACCGATGGGTCGACTGGAGTCACTTTCATGAGTATTATTCAAAATCTTTGTACGCGAAATTTTTCTTTTCCTATCAATCACACAGTGTCTGTGGTTTGTGGAGAAGTGTCCATACATTTAAGAAGGAAAGCGTAGATGATCACTGACCTCGCTGCGTGTGCGGAAAGCCAGACCTCAATTCTTCTTTGGGAGAAAATGGAGAACAGCGAAGATATTGAAGTAAACGCACATGGAGAGGTAAACACACAAAAAAATATTGGATCATAGAAGGCACACAAAAAAGTACTTGGAGACGACGAAGGAGAAAAACAGATAACAGATAGGAAAGAAAATAAAAGTGCTGGTTGCTCTTCTTTTTTTTAACTTTCAAGCCACAATAGCAGCCGCAGCAGCAGCAGCAACAGCAACAACAACAAAGACAGATGATGAAGAAGAAAATCAATTCTTCGGAGGCTTGGAGATTCCATATACACATATGTCATATATACATATGAGCGTTCTTTTCTTTCATGAGTCTTTCTTTGGATTCCTTTTGGTCCTGCCAAATTTTCTCGCATGCATCGTCCTTTACCGTATACTCGCGGGCAGAGGGGCGGAGGAGCGGGAGGGAGGGAGGGTAGCTCTGGCCACTGAGGGCGTCGCTTCCTTCTTCCCCTGAGCATTTGCGCTCTTCATCTTTCCTCGGTTTCTCAACCAGATATAAATACACTACATAATTGGTAAATGAATAAATAAATAAATTACATCTCGAACATTTGATTTCGTTCAGGCTTTTATCTTTGGCTTCATCGCTCAACACAAACAGACATACATACATTCATTCTTACTGTACTCTTCCTCTTTGTCCCCCTTCTAATCATCCTCATCCTCACTGTCCCCAGTGTCTCCTTCATTATCTTCCTCATCCTGATCTTCGTCATCGTCATCCTCCTTTTTCCTCCTTCTCTTTCCTTCCCCCCGAGGTTGAGTCTCCTTCTGTATCGTTGCAAATCGTCTTTTTCCCTCGTCTCCATTCTCCTCATCCTTATCCTCGTCCTCACCGTCTCCCTCCTCCAGAAACTGCTGCAAATGGCGGTGAGCGCATTGCACAGACCCATTCCGACGAGACAGCGTGTCCGCTACCAGGGCCTGAAATGAGCACAGGAGCGAGGAGAAAACAGGGAGGAAAAGGGGGAATAAAACATGAGGGGGTCGATAATTTTGGAAAATAGGGAAGATTAAGGGATTCTGTTTCTCAGACCCTTCCTCCCTCCCTTTCACCTTTCCCCATAGCCCCACTCACCGCATGGACGGCATCGAACGCCCGGACCGCCTTCCATGACGACAAGAGCGCCGTTGTGGGCTTACCACCGCCCTCCCTGGCTTCCTGGACCTGATCCATGCAGGCCCGGTAGAAGGTGGTCATCATTTGCCCGTATAACGCCGCCAGGCGCTTGTCCTGTTCGATGGAAGGCGGCGGGTGGGATTAGATTAAGGAGGACAGACAATATAGAAAAAGGTTACCACATGGCGTGTCATCGTCGTAGCCGATGACCTTCGGCGGCACCAACTCTTACTCATTCTTGTCTTGCTTTCCCTCTCTTTTTCAGCCAATTACACGTCTCACACTACCCTCCCTCCCTCCATCCCTCCTTCAGGACGCACCTTCCGCTGTCCCCGAATTAACCACGCACTGAATGCTGCACACATAGGCTCTGTGAACGCACCCGGGTTGGTTGTACTGTCACCGGCCAACGAGAGCTGCCTCCCCATCTTCTTCCTCTTCTTCTTCATCGTCGTCTCCTTCCTCCCTTTTTTCAGCCACCGACGTTCCCCCTCCTCCTCTTCCTCCTCATCATCCTCCTCTTCCTCCTCCTCGTTGTTCTTGCCTCCCCCTACTCCCTCGTTGTGGTCCCCACGTCTCCGCTTTTTATTGCCTCTGTTTCCGCCCTCGGCGCTGATTAGGCCTGTTGTGTCAGGCACATCGGGCGCAGAGGACGACCAGAGAGTGACCGACAAGAAAGTGAGAGAAGATGTTACAACCTCCCTATTCTCTTAATTCGTGCTGCGCATGCGGCTCGCTTTTTATCACTTTCTCCCTACCTTCGTCCTCCAAGAAACCGCACAAAGCGTGAAATCCTAGCTGGGTGTTGGTGTGCCGCTGCTCCGCGCCCAGAGCCGAGGAAAGGGGGCTTTCGTGCTTCCGAATAAAGGCGGCAACAGCGGGCCAGTCCTAGGGGTGGCAAAGGGGAGGAGCGAAGGAAGGAGGGAGGAAGGGAACAAGGGAGGGGAGAACAAGTGCATCATTTGATTAGAAAGGAAGGTTAGGAAGGAAGGGTAGAGTAATGAACGAGCCATTATCGCAGAGTATGACACCATGCCTCGTTCACTCCTCCCTGACTCCTTCCCTCCTTCGCTCCCCTCTTCGCTCCCTCCCTCGCTCACTCCCTCCATACCTCAAACAAAGCCGCAGCCCTCCTCTTCTTGGAACCTTCATTCAATGCCAACACTTGTCGGAGGAGGGCGCACACATGCGTCACGTAGCCGCGGCCTGCACATTAATAGGGTACAGAGGGAAGGGGAGAAGGAGTGATGGAGAGATTGTGGGGATGTACGCAACGGAGGAAAGGAAGGGGGGAGGAAGGGACAAGGAAAAAGGGCGAGTGAGAGCAAAAGAGGGGGAGGGAGGGAAGAGATGGTTTACCGGTGAGGCTGGAGACCTCGCAGGTAACGCAGATATAGCTACGCAAGGTCTCGGCCATCCCATCTTTCAAAGTGGGGAGGGAGGCGAAAGGAACGGCGGGGGCCAGGGCAGCCGGGTGGGAGGCGGGAAGGGCAGCGGCGGCCCGTGACGGGTGTGGAAGGTTTCTGTGCGCATGCCGGGCTCGGATGTAGGAGGTTAGGTGGTCGAGGCCAATCCGGGTACCTTCGCGTCGGCGAGTGGAGGTGGAGGGGGGGAGGAAAGGGTGCAGAGAAGGGAATTAGTGTCCATGAAAAAATAAAGGGTGCGTGTGGTCGATATTGAAGTAGGGAGCACATCTCCCCGCTCGCTCCCTTCTTCTCTCTTTCCAGTCATACCTACCTCGCTCTTCCAGCTCGAGGGACTGTCGAATTGTGTCCTCGTACTTGGTCAAGAAGGCGGACACTATTGCCCATGAGACAAAGTGGAGATCATCTTTAAAGCTTGCTCTGGGAGGAGGGCGGGAGAGAAGGATGGGGAGTGGGTTGACGCGATTTCCAGTGAGCATCTGAGCAAGCCAAAATTATTTTTGCACTTTGCCCTCCCCCTTCCCTCGCTCCCTACCCTCTTCCTTCATCAACTGTATGCTTCAGATGTCTGTTGAGAAATCTACAGAGGAGACGGATGTGGTTACCGGCCGTTGCAGGACTCACTCCTCGCTGCTCAACGATCCACCTCTGATTGATTAAGCGCGAGAGGGCGGGAGGATTGGAGGGAGGACGGGGGGGAAGAAGAGGAGGAAAAGAGTCAGTGAGGAATTGTTATGGGCATAAGTCGTCTCCTGAGCTGCCCCTCTTTTTGCTTCCCCCCTTTCGTAAGGCCCTTCCCCCTTTCCTTCTTGCTGTTCACTGACCTTGAGTTTCTCCCGGTGCACTCGCTTGAGCCCCTCATTGAAGCCGATGGCTCTCGTGTACCACCCGGCTTCAGTGCAGGAGGAGGAGGAGGAGAAGGAGGTTGAAGAGGAGGAGGGTAGGACTATATCGGGGTGCGAGGGTGAAAGAACGCCAATGGAAGGTTTAGAATGAGCGGACTAAGGAGGATGGCAAGGAAGGAAGGCAGGGAGGGAGGAAGAGGGCGGGGGGGGGGGGGGGATTACTACCCTCGTGGCGCTTGTTCCTTGGGAGGGAAAGGGGGGGGCTGATCCCCCGCAACCCCCCAAGGCCGGCCCAAGAGAAGGGGGTAAAAGCGGTCCGCTCGCCTGCCCTCCCCCTTTCCGGGTGGCGGGGGGGGGGGGGGAGGGAGGGAGGGCGGTTGGGTGGTG
>Ga0160419_100790_pt1 | contig 17089 bp, 26 predicted proteins | sample CelAP2metagpilot_2_FD_108196 | JGI IMG/M metagenome (GOLD analysis project Ga0160419, IMG submission 108196) | Phycosphere-associated microbial communities from Cellana algal ponds in Kailua-Kona, Hawaii, USA - Cellana AP2-4-25 metagenome pilot ... | reverse complement strand
TCCTACATCTCTCTAGAACTATCGCATGCAACCTGACGTCTTCGAGGACTTGCATACGAGGGGGAGCCTTCCAACAAAAAATTGTTGTCATCCCTTATTTCTCGTCCGAGTTTTTCTGGCGACCTTGATAGGTTTTTTGACCTGGCAAAGTCCCCGGACGGCCCCACACAGGGCCAGGAGGAGAAGGGGAAGGAGGGTAAAAGAGGAGGTCAGCGGGAAGGATAGACATGTTGACCTAAAGGGGAGGGAGGCGGGGAGAGCGGGGGAGAGGGAGGGAGGGAGAGAGGGCTAGCTAAGACGGGAGCGAACTCGCTAAATTTTGAAACAATGGCGAGGATGGAAAAACAGGGGGAGGAGGTAAATAAAAAAGGAAGAAGAGGGAGGGAGGGAGTGAGGGAGGAAAGATAGAAAGGAGGGAAAGGGATAAGGGAGGAATAGGGCCGTGTGGCCTTGGCGTTGAAGCACAGCGGATTTGGGCGCTTGGCCACTCATCCGCATTCCGTGCTCGCGAACCCCACGGGGCCGTTCTTACTAGTCCGGCCCAGGAAGGCTTTGATCGATGTAGGGGAGCACGCAATAGACAGGCGACGCGTGCTGGACACTACCCGCGAAATGCCACGATGTGTGATCAGGGCCGAGGCCATTCATTCACCAATTTTTGTGAAAGAATTATCGGGACAGCACTTAAAATGTTGGCGTCGCGCATCCCCAAAGGAGGCGAGGTAGCCATGCTGATGAATGAACAGTCTCTCTAGCTCTCAAGATGCACCGTAAAACCTGGCAATTGACATCAAATCAATGACAACGAAAAATGTGTTTTGCATTGGGAATTGCGGAGAATGTGTCTGAATGGGAAGAACGGGAGGGCCATACCAGAGGTAGAAGACAGGCATACATCGCTAATGCAAAGAGGGTGAGTGTAACAGCTTGAAGTTGCGATCATTCTACTCCCGACGCCGTTCATTCGAAATTCCAATTCTGCTCTTTCATCAGTCTTTGGTTGAGCTGTCTTGCCTCCCTCTCCCCCAACCACATTGCCTTTTCTCCCTCGCTTCCCCGTACTCTGCGATTGGCTGCTCTAATCATTATTGTTGTGTGGGGTTCCTCTTTTTACTTCTCCCTATCACCACACAGACACGAACATGCACAATAAAACCAAAACACGAAAACCAAAAATATTTCAGAGAAACGAGTGAGGAACACCCCAACCATCCAGGCAAAGAGTATGCCACTCGCTCCCTCCATTCCTCCCTCCCTCCCTCCCTCCATCCATCCATCCATCCCTCCCTCCCTTCCTCCCTCCCTTCCTCCCTCCCTCCCTTCCTCCCTCCCTCCCTCCCTTCCTCGCTCCCTCTTCATCCCCGTCTTTCCTTCAAGTCCAAGCATCGCGCCGCTTCTACTGTACTAGCCAAGTCTTCGTCCTCCCTCCCTCTCTTCTTCCCTCCCTCCTCCCCTTCCTCCCTCCCAGCATCAAAATTGACATGACCCATACGAACACATTTATTTGCCCTTTTTCCTTTCACTCCATTCCACTCACTTCCTGCCTCCTTTCCTCATTCCTTTCCTCAATCCTTCCACGTCCTACGCTTACAGCTCCGCAGTGTGGATATCTTCTTCTCTGTCTCCTTCATTCCAACCCTCTCACCCCCGCCCGACTCTCTTCCTGCCCCGAGTCCGACTGCAGACATGCACCCGCACCGTCTCTACTCCTTATACCATTCACTTGTGGTTGATTATTCGCGCAAATTTCTCTCCTACCAAGGACGCGCCGCCCACCAAGGCGCCGTCGATGTCGGGCATGGCCATCAACTCGTCCACCGTCTCGGGCGTCACGCTCCCTCCGTACTGGATCACCACCTTGTCGCTCACGTCCTTCCCGTAGGCCTCGGACAGGATCTTCCGGATGTTCGCATGCACGTCTTGGGCGATCTCGGGGGTGGCGGTTAGGCCCGTGCCGATGGCCCATACCGGCTCGTAGGCAATGGCCACGTTGTCCATTTGTTCCTGTTGGGAAAGGGAATGCAGGAGGGAGGGAGGGAGGGTCGGCTCTTGTCAAATGGAGCACAGGATTTTCTCTTTGTGGGAGGGAGGAAAGGGGGGGTGGGAGGGCGAGCCGAACCTTGGTGACGCCCTTAAGGCCCTTGGCGAGTTGCAGGCCGCAGATGAGCTTGTTCACGCCCAGCTCGTACTCGTCCTTGGTCTCGCCAATGCAGAGGATAGCCTGCGCGGGTCAGGAGGAGGAGAGGGAGAGAGGAAATATGAAAAATGAAGAAGGAAGGAAAGCTGAGTGGATGCTGGACCAGCCTATATTAAGTTTCTCTGCCCTGTGCGAATGTCTCCCCCCCTCCATCCTTCCCGTGGCCCTCCCCTCCCTCCCTCCCTCCCTCGTACCTTTAACCCCGCGCCCAACACTTTGTGCAGCTTGGCATTCACCGTCTCGTCGGTATCTCCGAACAAGGCCCGTCGCTCCGAGTGGCCACACAGCACCCACTGCGCCCCCACTGACTTGATCATCGGAAGAGAGGTCGCGCCCGTGTAGGCACCTTTATCCTCCGTATACAAGTCTTGCGCGCCGAGGAAAACGTTGCTTCCTTTGAGGGCATCCTTGACAGGAACAAGAAAGGGAAAGGGCACGACGACGGCAACGTCCACGTTGGAGGCGCTAGTTGAGGCAGCTGCGACCTGAGGGGAAGGAGACGGAGGGAGCAAGGGAAGAGGAAGGGTGGGAGGGGGGGAGGGAGGGAGGGATTAGCGGCCGGGATGAAATATTGATGATAATGGTATTGTAGGGACACGAGAACAGTTCAACGTGGGGGCAGAGAGTTAACCAGTGATGAAGGGAGGCAATGCGCTGGACTCCGGCTCGTGAACATGAGCTGAGGAAAGTGTACAACCAGCCGACACATCAGCCAGACTCTCATCCGCACACTCAACACACGAAAACCTCACTCTGCCTGTCTCATTGACGGTCGAACGTACCGCCTTGGCCAGGTCCAGGGCTGCCTCGAGGGTATCGGGGTTCTCCTTCCAGTTGCCTGCGATGAACGGACGGCGTGCGGCCATCATGGAGGGGGCAGTACGACGACTCGCGGATCTGCTGACGACGGGGCTGCTGGAGCGGAAGGAGGTCTGAGGGATGAAGGCGGATGCGGGCGCGGCCAGCATGGCCACCGCAAGAAGGCAGAAAGTCCTCATCATCCTGCTGTGGGATCGTGTGCGAGGGGAGAGGGAGTAGCGGTGCGCGTGACCAAGGATACTCTCCGGCATGTCAATCACTCCTGCCAAAACCACGCCGCATACTGACACGCAGAAAAGTGCCTTGCATGTACGAGGGAGAACATTCAGAGCCACAATTAGCTGGCTCGCATCGCTCAGTGCAAGAATGGAGAGGTGGTGGATGACTGCACAAGACCTGACTCGGCATCAAGTGTGAGGTGAAAACATCACCAACCAATCATCATCGGGCGGCGGGCATTAATGTCCACGCCAACCGGCCAAAAAAGAAGATTTAAGCATAGGCGCCTTAGGCCTTTTTAGCACGTCACTTTATCCACTTGCACCTCTGCCCGCTCATTCTTGTTGCAGATGCATCGCCGCCGGGAGGGGCGGAGGCGGATGTGCTGAGGAGGAGCCGTCACATGTCTGTGGGTTTTGGCGCGGCAGGCCCATGTTTCTGCGGCTACATTGATCGTGGCGAAGTAGAGTCCTGTCCTGAGGAGCAATACGCAAAGTTAAGATAAGCTAGTGGGCACAAGACGCCTAATATAATTTATCCATAGGCACCAAGCGAAAGTGTGCGCGGAGCGATGTGCCGTGTGAGCTTTCTTAACTGCGACCCGTGAGCGATGGACAAAATGTAAGTGACCAAGATGAGAAGGCAACTCCTTCTTTTAATGTGCATGATTGCATAGTGACAGGTTTATGAGGACAAATGATACATCAGAAAAGTGAATTTCCAAATTTGCGTCTGAGGAGTGCATTTTCCGAGTGCTATGGGAGAGCTCGTCGTCTGCGAGGGCTTACTTGGCGTAAAAAAGGAGCTTGCTATGCGACGCACCTCATATGCATCTGGGCAAGACCTTCCGATTGTGAAATCTGTGACACACTTTTATTTTTGAAGTGCATTACTTATTATTCCTTAGTTTTCCAACATCCAAAGTCTGATTTTGGGGGAAAGAAAGGAAGGGGTACAGGAGGTAGAGTACTTGGGGACTTCCTAAAAATCGTAAAACAGCACCCCGGTCATCCTGCCAAATATTGCCTGAATCCGAGTTGCTAGACAATATCGGCTAGAATGCTTCATGATACGCCTAAGCATTTGTGATCTCGCCATGCACTATATCGACAACCTTCTGCACACAGGCAACGGGCATCAACGGCCGGCAACTCTGAACGAACGAACGAACGAACGAACGACGAACGCGACGCTACGCTACAATCCGTGTGGTGTAGCGACCCCTTCCTCCTAACCTGTACTGATGGCGAACACACACAAAGACCGTCCAATTACAAACAAGTACATTAATTAAAAAATAAAACAAATCTTCAATCCACACACAGGACCATCCCGTGCCGTGGGTCTCTCAATCTTTCGGCAATCATCATCATCGCCGCGGGCGTCTCAAGAGTCGCAACGTAGTTGGGCTTGGCAGCAGCAATCAGCAGAGCAACAAGCACCAGACATACATTTACACACATGTCCTCCTCGCCCACTCGAAGGGCAGGCAGCGGCGGCCGTGGCAGCTCGGGTGGAGGAAGTCCGACCCCGTTGGGTGGCACTGGTGGTGGCGGGGTAGGGGGAAATGATTGGGAATGGGCAGTACGGCCAACCAAGTACACCGAATTGACGCACGGAGGTTGTAGTATCAGCAGCCTTCACGGCACAGAACGAGGCATTTTTGATACAGGCTCGCCTCTCCGCAGCAACATCAGGACACAAGGCCTGAGCCTTAATTTGTTCTTGACAAACACCTCGTCCGCTTCTGGTTTAGGGGTGGAGGAAGAGAGCGTCGACATCCCTTCGTCGTACATGGGCGACGAATCTACTACATCATCCTGGCCGGCCTCGCCGCGAGTGGGCATTAATCAAAGAACATGCTGCAACCAGGCCTCTTTGCGGTGTTACCTCAGTACCAGCCTCTTCCTCTCCATCCTCCTTTTCTTATGGTCTTGCGTCATTGGCTTCGTGTGGGGAGCTTTCCTGTCATTGGGTTCCATCGGGGCCCACCTTACGTATTTCCATATTCTTCTCCGTCGTGCTCAACCCCCCGTCGGGGTCCGCAACATCCAAAAACAACGCTGCCTGCACTATACCGTCCTTACCCTTTCCTACCTCGTCCTATTTTACCTTCTAATCCGCTTGATCTGTGCGCGTACTACTTTTGTGCGACATGCCGCCTTCCCTTCCCGCTGCTATCGAAATGCTCTGGGCACGATTCCTCCCGCATGCGTCCGTGTCACAAACGACCCTCTCTCGACAGGGGAGCGAGCGCACGGCTTGAGCGCACCGACATTTTTCACGCCCAAGACACACAGCGTGACGCAGCTTGTGGAAAAATGGGCAGGGAAACAGTTTCAAACCAGGGTGATGGGAAGGGCGGGTGCGGGTGGGAAGGGGGGGGAAACCTTGCACATAGTGGCGGTGACGGGCTTTTGGGGATTTGTGGATGACATGGCAGTCGAGGTCGCGTGTGTGGATGTGGAGCCCGGGAACAGCACGGTGGTTGTTAGGGTGCAGAGCGAGCAGAGATTTGGCACATTGGACGGAGGAGTGAATAAGAGGAGGGTCCTTTCCTTGTTTAAATTTTTGGAAAAGAAGGCCGGGGCCTTGCCCGTGGGAAGGTGTCCTCCGACGCCGACGCTGTGAGAGATATCGACGAGAGAATGTACATAGGCTTTGTAAGAGATATGATTAAGGTGACGGCGATAGTCTTTATTATTGCTCCGAGGCGAAAGGATGAAAAGGAAAGAGAGGGAAAATGCAAGTCAGACACCCAAAAGCTCGGAGGATGCGAAAAAAATTCTTCATCCCATGAGACAACGACACAAATAAATGTCTTATGAAGTGTTTGGCCTGCATTACTTCTCCTCTTCCATTCCATCCTTTCTTCTTGAGGCAATAAAGGACAAGTTTGCGATGGAATGGAGACCTGTCTTTCAGATCACAATTTTCACAATAAGTCATGTGAAAGCCAGCTTGTATAACGAAAATGCCTTCGGCGCTACAAGGGCCGTAAAACTAACCAACCATGGATTTATTTTTGATAATGATGAAAAAAATAAAAATGAGTCTCGTCCTTTCTTGATTCTCTATTTACATGGTCTTTAGGATACACGTCTACGCATCATGATGGGGCTCTAACCATCAAAATCCGTTGCAAATATGTAAATCTTATGCCCCCCTGCTCCTCGCATGAGATGCTTGTTTCGTCTCATTCTGCTTGTGTCTTTTCGCCTTTTCCTTGTACTCCACCACCCCTCCGCTTACCTTGCACCCTTGCGAACAAATAAACCCTGTCTTGGATTCTTCTTCCCAAAACGCCGGACAAATGTGTATAGCTTTGATCACTGCACCTTTTCCATCCCTTCCGCGCTTTCGTCCTTGGCTCTCTCCTTTTCCGCCTTCTGGTGCGTCTCTTCCAGGCACACACGTGCATCGTAAATGACTTCCTTCCACAAGGTCTTGAGATTGACCACGCCCGATGAAAATGGATACTGCGCCTTAATGCCCAACTCCCTCAGTCCGAATAATGCCCATGTCAGGATCCCAACAGCCGGCACCAACGCGTGTCCTGGCAGTTTATCAACCAGGGCAAAGGGGAGTGTGAAAACATAAAGGGTCAGGAAACGAAGCGCATGCGTGTAGAAAAATGGGGGCACAGAGGGCTTCATCAGACGCTGGACCTGGGTTACGTGATGGCTCAATTGATCAATGTGCTCCAACAGGCGACCAAAATATGGAGAATTTCGAAAGACTGCGGATGTTTTGGCCTCATCTACAACTTCCTCCGAGATCAACTCCGTCATAGCTAGGGGCCGATTGGCGGCTCCGAGCCGAAGAATCTCCAAATCCCGCTTTTCTAGCAGCGCTTCCAGCTCTAACTGCCGCTGCTTTCGCGTCACAAACTCCTCTAGCAAAATGCCGTACGCACAAGTCAGGTCCATCAGACGCCGCGCGGGAAAAGGGGGACCGCTACTGCCCAGCAAGGACTCGGCCCCAATAGCGCATCGTGCCATATCGCGGGACGTATCCAGCACTCCATCCCAGATCTTTCGTGCGTCTTCACAGCGATCAAAACCCTTTTCAGCTCGAAAAGTGAGGAAGAAACCAAGAGGGCCCGCCAGCAACGAGTGCGGGTGAATGTCCACAGCGCCCGTCATGCCACGTTTGTACGCGTGGGCAACTAGGGCTGTGAACACCATATTTAAGAACACTACTGGTCGAATTTCCGTCATCAAAAAGGCTTGTGTAGTTAACCAATGAGCAAAGTGCACGGCACTTTCTTTGCGCTTGGGTGGCGGGGGCGGGGGATGGTCGGGGGCAGGAATGGCGGAGAGGCTCGAAAAGAGGGTGGAGCGTCCTGAAGTGGGCTGTGGAGAGCGGACCTTTCCACGTTGCCGGGTCAGAAAAGAAAACTGGAGAGCCATGATGCAACGGGATGGGGGCGCCTGAAAGGCGTGAATCTGCGTAAATCCGGCGGCAGCGAGGAGCAGCAGGACTTGGCCAGCAACAAGGCTCCGCATCTGGGGTTTGGAGGCGTTGGGGAGTCAGCCGAGGTGAGAGGGACGCACAACATACCCATTGTTTCACACATCAAACCATTGCTTTCCATAGGCATCGATATATGTTTCCCTCAAGAATGTATTAATAGGCAGCGTAGCAACTTGGATCTGGGGTGTACATGAAGAACGAACGTTCCTGGCGGCAAAATCGCCCAATCTTCTTCGGGGCGCTCTTTCTATTTTTTTTTTATTCTTCATTTGATTCTTTTTCCCTTATGATCGATTGCTTTCTTTTTGTCAGCCAGGCAATTCTAGCCCTTCCTTCTCTCACCGTCGACCGCCCCCTCTTCCTCCCCTCCCTCCCCCCCTTCCTCGACCTCTTGGTCCAGCCCCTCTCTCACTATCCCCCATGATAGAAAACCCACCCCGACTGATATAATTACCAGCCCCTCTCCCTATACCTTCCTGTGCCCCCCCCCTCTCTCCTCCCCCCATCTTTATCTTTTTCTTTCCACCCCCCTTTTCCCCCGGGGCCTCTCCCTCCTCCAACTGATCCAAAACTGAGGGCCCCGTCTTTTTCAAACTTTTCAGCTGCACCATCCCGTGAGTCTGTAGCGCCCCCTTACTTTCCTTCAAGACCTCCTCCCACTCTGCCGTCGATCCTTTAACCGCATACTGCATCAAATCCAAAGACTTCAACAACCCTTCTTCCCTCCTTTCCTCCCTCCTTCCCTCCCTCTCCCTACTCTTCACCTCCTTCGCCCCAATCTCCATCTCCTCCTCCAATCGCATTGGCAAACTCTCCATCTTTCTCCCTGCCTCCTTCCCTGCCTCCATCCTGCCCTGCCCTATCCTCGCAGCCGCCGGTGCTGCTGCCGTCATTGCTGCCATCTCTTCCTCCACCTCCCCCTCTTCTATCCCTCTCAAGCACGCCGAGAGCCTCCTGACTGCTTTGTTGAACATAGCCTGCACCTGGTGTGTAGGTAGACCCAATTCTAACGACAAGGCACCCAGCTCCTTCCTCTGCATGCCTAGCCCTATTAAAATTGCTGCTTGTAAGGGCGGGAGGGATGAGGAGGAAGAGGAGGAGGAAGAGGAGGAGGAAGGGAGGGAGGGCAAACGGTTTTGGAAGAAAAGCTGGCAAAGGAGTGGAAGGAGGTCAGATATGATTGAAGGGTCCCCGAGGGAGGAGGCATAGGTATGGAGGCGGCGGCGGTCATGGCTGGTGAAGAGGAACGAGAGCTCTTCTGCTGTCAGGAGGGATGGACATGCAGTAGCAGCAGTAGCACCAGTTGCAACAGCGGTCTCTTCACCATCCTCTTCAACCTCCGGCTGCTGTCGTTGCTGCTGCTGCTGCCCGCCCACCAGTCCTAGGGCTGTGAAGGTCCCGAGGCCCGCATACACAGACGGCAGCAGCCGCAGCACCCTCGACTGAAATTCCTCCATCTGTGCCAAGAACTCGTCGCCCCCTCTCCTCTCCCCTCCCCACAAAGCCAGCGCCATTGTCACGGCCTGCGAGGCCTCGCGCCCTTCTTCGCTCCCTTCCTCCTCCTCGCCCTCCTCCTTGCTGGGAACCGCCGTCATGGCGATGGGGCGAAAGCCTGCGCGACGCCAGAATACGATCCACCAGGAGGGGGAGGTGGGAACACGGCGCACTACCGCCATCCGGGGAGGAATAGCGGGCGCGCTGCTGCTACTGCTGCCGCTGCTTCGGGCCCAAAAGGGTCCTCTCTCTTCGAGGGAGGTGAGGACGGGAGGGAGGATCTGCCGAGGTTGAAGGGCTGAATCCATCACACGCGTCACTGTTTTTTCCTTCCCGTACTCAGCGGCAGCAGCAGCATCAACAGCAGGGATAGTAGCAGAAGATGCAATGTCTCCCTTGAGGTGCCGCGCCAGGAGCTGCACCGCCCTCCCTCCATACCCCATCCGCATCACGTCAGGGTGGGTCGCCACGTGCACCACGTCCACCCACCCTTTCTCCTCCCCTCCATCCTTCCCTTCCTCCCCCTTCACCTCCCTCAAATGTATAACCGCCAATATGTCAGGTAATCCCGCTTTCTCCCCCTGCTCCTCCGCCTCTGGCCCCAGCAACACCACTAGATGATCCCCCTCCCTCCCCACCTCCCACACCCTCCTTCCCTCCCTCTTCCTCGCCCACGCCCCGTACACGTACATCACCCTCTCCAACAGCAACTCTGTCATGGCATGTCCAGACAACAACGTCGCTTTCTCACAATAAAACAAGTCACACTCCCACGGCGCCGGCGTCCCAAACTTCAAACCCAGCCCTCCTCCCTCCCTCACTCCCAACCCCCCCATCTTCCCCACCCATCGCTCCACCGGGTCCTTGCCCCTCCACATGACAGGCTCCTCCATCCCGACCTCCACAACGCTCCTCCTCCCCGCCCCTAACGCCGAAACAGCCTCCGCCGCTTTTCTCCATCTCTCCTCGTGCACTTGCCTCTCACCCTTCTTCGTCTGAGATCCCCTCACTTCAGCAGCAGCAGCAGCAGCCACCTCCCCCGCCGTGCTGCCCGCCTGTGCTATGATGCGGGCCATCAACGCTTTAGCCGCTGCTGGGCCCGCCCCTCCCTCCCCCCCTTCCTGGATAGCCACAAACGTCAAGTAAGGGCCAAGGAGGTTCCCAACAAGGGAGGGAGAGAGGGAAGCAGCGTCATCGATAGCCAGCACCTCCGCCTGCTCCAACCTCGCGCCATCGTCCGGGTATATGTATTGCACAGTCTGCCGATGCTCTCTGAACACATTGATCCTCAAAATCGCTGTCGTCCCTCCCCCCTTCCCTTCCTCCCTCCCGCATCCCGACCCGGCAGCACTCGGTCGAATTTCATCGGTCCCTCCCTCTCTCCTTCCCTCTGGTTGCTGCCGCTCTTGCACCACCACCTCATACTCCTCCTTCTCCTTCCATCCCATCACATCAAAGCCCTTCAACACAAACCTGAAGATCCCTTGGGCCTTCCGGGGAGTCTCGGCCGTTAAAAACACATTCGAAAATCCGAAGGCGATGGCCCCAGCCAATCCCAAACCCAACGCACACGTCTTCCCTCGGCCCCTTCCCCCCCTCATGACCACTGTTCCTCCCATCTCTTTTTCAGATGCAGCGTCCAGGAACGTAAGGAGGGCTCGGCCTTGGTCGAGGGTGAGGGCGAGGGAGAGGAGGGGCCCCGCGATAGGGGAGGAAGCAAGGGAGGACTGGAGGGAGAGGAGGTCTAGGCCATCCTCAGTTTTTGGGGGGGGAGGAGGGGAGGAGGGGAGGAGGAGGGCGGGGGAGTAAGGAAGAGGGTGGAGGGAGGGGAGGAGGAAGAGGGCGGACTTGCAGGAGGGGAGGCGGATCAGGAGGCGATCGAGGAGGAGGGATCGGGATGCGGCTTGTCGTTGCTGCTGTTGTTCTTGTCTTCGTCGTTGCAGTTGCTCCTGCTGGTGGCGCTTTCCTTTTTCTTCTCCTCCTCTTGCTGCTGCTCCTGCTGTTGAATGGAGTTCCTCCCAGGCTTCCACTTCGGGAAGGACGAGGACTAGGAGCCCTCCGCCCTGGAGACTGTTGGCTGTAGCAGCAAGGATGGAGGGGGAGAGGTGCTCTTGAGGGCGAAACACCACACACAGGCCCAATTTGGCGGGGATAGAGGAGGAGAGGGGGAAGGAGGAGAGATCGGTGAATGCGAGGGGCCTGCATGGGAGGTTGAGCGACGGAGGACGGGAGGAAGTGAGGAAGATGGAGGATGAGCACAATGGCGAGGAATTTGCACGTTGGGCACTCTTGGGAATGAGTCTCCAAAGAGAGGGAGCGTTGCCCGTGTCCGTGTGCTGTGGGCAGTGTCCAAGAGCTCCAGGCGAGATAATACGCGGGTGGAACCAGCATAAAGTTGAGTACTTATTTAAACAATCCATTATCGATGAATGAATTACTGTGGTACTTGGCGCAACGGCCCAACCATCTTTAGGTTTTAAGTTTGAAGACAAGTTGAGTGCTTTTTGCCATGCCTGAGATTTATTTTTGCATGCCCTGATATGAACTCAGACCACGGGAAAGAGTATAGGCCCGGTCACAGTATGGGATGCTTAGGGATGGAGGGATGGAGGGACGGAGGGAGGGAGGGAGGGAGGGAGGGAGGGAGGGGAACAAGTACAAAAAAGAGGGCATGCTAGACGATCAAGGCATTGAAAGGAGAGCAAGTAATAGTAAAAACATTAGACGGTTTGCCTACGCCCACAATGAACCTCACACATTCCCCCTGCCGTACCTCAGCTGGCCCGTTAAAGGACCCGCGGTTGCCTTGTCCGTGTCCGCCACAACCATGACGCCCTTTCCCTTTCCACCCACGCTTTTCCACCCTTGGACAAGCGCCAGGAGAGCTGTAGAGATTGTAGATATTTCTGTGTCAATGTCTTTCTTGCTTTAATGTCCTCACCCGCTCCAATATTTCCCTCCCCCTCCCCCACCACCCTCCCTCCTTACCCGCATCAGGCCGCGACGAGAGCAGGACGCACACACCACGATGGCCCGTCTTGACCAACTTAGCGAAAACTTGGATCACAGGTGGGGGACAGATGATGGGTGTAGTGTTGTTTTCCATATGGCGGGGGCGTTTTTTGGAGGAGTTTGCGTCTGAGGAGGTAAGTCCGGGAGCTGCTGTGACAGGTGGGGAGGTAGACGCTGGAGATGCAGGAGCTTTCTTTTTCTTGACCTTGCTGGCGCCACGCATTCTAGTGTAGGTCAATGTTCAGAGGCGTGTGTGTGAGGCGTATTTTTGCACATACTATGTATATCAGAGTGTGTGCAAGCAGCAGGATACCACACAACAAGCGCGTCGCTCGCTCGCTCCAGAGCCGTTGGCTAGGTTTCTCTGGGGCCAACCTACCGTCCATTTCCCTCTCCCGCGTTTATCGCGAATAAGAGAAAACAAATCCCAGGACAAATTCAAGTTACGTTCATAATTAATTAAATTGTCGGAACACGGTCATGGTGACAATTTTGGGTCTTGACGGCATGAAGCGCAAGCATGAAGAATTGATCAAGAAAGAGCAATGGGCCAGCGACACACTAAATATTTATTTTTTTAATTTTGTTTTATTGTTCCGTTTCGATTCTATTTGCTGTATTTCTTATGCTCGATTATCCCAAAAAATGTTTACTCTTAGTGGCTCCACCAGGCGGCCTCCACCTTCTCCTCATCCTCAACATCCTCCTCTATACCCGGCACGTCTCTCCCTCTCCTTCTACCCCCCCTCCTCCGCCTCCTACATGAGCCACTCAACCGCCAACAACTTGTTGCTGTGGAATAGATGCAGGTAGTACCTCGCCCGTTCCGCATGATAGCCCATCGCACCAAGGAATGACCCCCTCGTCCTCCTCCTCCCACAACGCTTTACCTACCCCCTCTTCCAATTTTCCGAGTTGCATGTCAGCATGATAAGTTTTCATTTGAGCCTCTTCATAATCATCCTCTGTCTCGTCATCCTCCTTCTCCCCCTCCTCCCCCTTGATGTCTTCCACCCTCCCATGCGTACTCACTCTATTCGACTCCCTATGTCTCGCGAAAAGCCGAGCAGAAGTAGTAGTAGCAGCAGTAGTAGCAGCAGTATTAGAATCAGCAAGCGCATAAGAGGAAGAGAAGAGAGAGGGAAATGATTTCAAAGGCACACTTGTTTGTCTTCTCACTGAGAAAGGAGCAGCAGCAGCAGGAGCCACAGCAGGAGCCGCAGTACCAGCACGGGCCATATCGCGCTCGTGGCGGTTGGGATGAGAGGCGTAAGCATGACCTTGCCTCATAGGCGAGAAGAGGGGACTCAAGGGGGAGGAGGAGGAGGAAGAAGAATTAGAAGAGGAGGAGGAGGAGGAGGAGGAGGAGGAGGAGGACAACCCACGGGACGCTGAAGCTGGGATAAGGAGAGGGAGGTATGGGGAGGGCTTGTAGCCTCGTCTGCTCTTTCCATCCCCAATCCTATTTCCCCACCTTGCTAAAGGTCCTGCTGTTACTACCCCTGCTACCCGTGCTGAAGTCTTTTTCCTCCTTACACTCCCCTTCTCTTCCTCTCACCATTATCTCCTCCCCCTCCATACCCAAAACGTTGTTGTTATTATTGCTCTTGCTCACATCCTGCTGATGATGATCTTTCTCCTGCTGCCGCCCCCACCGCTGCTGCTGCTGCTACTGCTGTGGAGGAGGAGGAGGAGGAGGAGGAGTAGGAGGGGAAGGAGGAGGAGGAGGAGGAAAGAGGTTTTGGTTGAGGGAGGGCATATAAGGCGAAGCGGGTGGGGAGCGCGCAATGTAACTCCGTTTTCTGGTACTGCTATCGGTCCTGGTGGTGCTGCTGGAGCGAGTGGCAGGAGGCTGAGACGGAGATGGAGCAGTCTTGCTCGTCTTAGTGGTGTGAGAATTGACGTGGTGCTAAGGAGGGTATGGTCATGGTGCTAGTGGTGCTCATGGCACTGGTGCTAGTTCTACCGCTTGGGCTGTCAGAAGCATAAGAAGGTAAATCCGACGACAGTATTTGCTGGTGCTGGTGCTGGTGCTGGTGGTGCTGGTGCTGGTCCAACCGCTCAAGAGAGAACGCGCCCCATCCTGGTGACGCTGCATCGGTAGAAGGAAATGGGGTAGAGAAAGAGAGGGAGGACAACAAGGAGGATGAAGATAAAAAGGAGGCGGTACCAGGGGTCATGGCTTCAGCAGCAAGAGCGAGTGAAAGGGGAGGAAGGGGTGGAAAGGACTGGAGCCATTGCCGCTCCACACACATGCGCCTATGAGTTCTCCAGCCCTGACTTTGGTGGACATAGGAAGAGAAAAAGGCAAGACCACATCGTTTGCATCGGTATACCGTGATATTTTCACATACTGCATACGGGCCGTCGTCAGGTTCCTCGTCTGGTTTTGGAGAAGCTGCAGGGACAGCAGGGAAAATGGCTGTAGCATGGGTGCTCGTCGCCGTCCCTCCTCCTGTGGTCCCTATGGCCTAGGGCCAGCCCTTCGGCTGAAAATTTGCCTCGTTGTCATTGAAAGGCTGTGGCGTGTGTGGGTGTGGTGCATGGAGGGCAAGGTGGGGCGTCATGGCGTGGCGGGAGTCTAGGAAAAAATTGAAGGGGGGAGGTTGCGTTTGGGTCTGTAGAATTTCATCAAGACGCGCTGCGGAAAGCGGGAAGGGATTGCATGTCGATCCTGCTGCTCCCTACCGACAGAGTCACCACATATATGTTGCCAGGGAGTACATGCATGTCGTTTGTACAATGAGGGGAGGCGTGCCACGAGCGAGGAAGCGCTCTCCGTAACAGTGAGACGGAACATCGCCCGCCATGTTAGTTAATTAACACTGAAAACCACCACACTCATCCATTACATACACCATGCACCAACGCATACATCATAAGCCGTCGGCGTAATCTCGTGAAGGAGCTGCAGTGGGTCGACAGCCATGGTGGACATTCAGGCAGCCATCGCAGAGGTAAGCGAATGCCTCCCCTGCCCCTCCCTTCCTTCCATCCTCCTCCCTGTAGCCTCGCCCCTCGCGCGTATCAATGCGCGAGTCTTACATCCTCTGGCCAATGGTTAGGTGGGCTGCCATTTATAGAAAGCAAGCCAGTTCTGGACGCTTATGGCTGAAGTCCCTCGTTCACCACACCGTCCATTCCGACCATACCCTCATCCTCTCTCTCCATCCCACTCTCCATCCCATCCTTCCCTTCCCTCCCTGCCCCTTAGATCAAAGCCCTCGCCGGGCAAGCCGATCGGACCACGCGGCAAACGTCCAAGTACAAGGAGCTCATCACCTCGCTGGTCAAGACCCCTCGTTTCTCCTCCTGTACCTCCCTCAAAGCCTTGATCGACCACTTGCTTTCTCCTGATGTCCCCGCCCTAGTCTCTCGGGGCGTCCTGTCGTTCCTCGCGACTGAAGCTGTCGCTACCCTCTCGAAAGGCAGCAAAAATGAAGACAAAGAGGCCTTGAGAGATGTGGCAGAGTACGCCCTTGAGAAAGGAGCGGGGCATGCCCAGGTGTTTGAGGACGCGGATGTGACCTTTCGCGAATATTTGTTCGACTTTCTCAAGGCCGAAGGAAGTTATAAAGAGGCGGCCACAGTGCTGGCAGGTCAGTGGTGGTATCCTTCCCTTGATCCCTTTTACCTTTTTCTCCTCGATCAGTTTTTATTGGGTTTGGATGTTTTGATTCGGCAATTGGCCTGTCGAATCAAAGTTGACACATAGCCTCTCCCATCCCTCCCATCCCTCCCCCCCTCCCCCCCTCCTTCCCTTCCCCGCAGGCTTGAATCTCGAATCTGTCTCAAGAACTTTTTCCGACGCCCAGAAGGCGGAGATCTACGTGAAGATCGCCGAGACGTACTTGGTGGAAGACGAGGCGGTAGACGCGGAGGCATTCGTGAATAGGGCAAGTGGACTTATGGAGGCCGTCACAGACTACTGGGTCCAGGTGCGGCGCGGTGGTCCCTCTCTCCCTCTCTCCCTCTCTCCCTCTTTCCCTCTCTCTCCCTCTCTCCCCCCCCTCTCTCTCCCTCTCTTCCCCCCTTCCTTCCTCCTTGCTTCGTGTGCGCACTGTTTTCTGGTACCACAAACCCACATTTCCCTCCTCCCTCTCGTCCTTCCCTTCCTTCCTCCCTCCCTCCCCCCCATCACCTTCTCCTCAGCTACGCTATCGCGTTACCTACGCTAAGGTCCTGGACGCCAACCGGAAATTTGTCGAGGCCGCCCTCCGATACCACGAGCTGAGCCAGGCCCCACGTCGCGAGATTCCGCCAGAGGAGCTGTTGCTGCTTCTGGGAAAGTCCGTTACGTGTGCCATTCTAGGCAAGGCCGGACCTCAACGGTCTCGGATCCTAGGGACGCTGCATAAGGTGGGTGACGAAGGAGTCATGATGTCATCATTATGTCTGTCCCCTTTCTCTTTCGTTTCCTCTTTCTATTGGCCTTGGCCTTGTCGGTTTTCGTGTTTCTCGGTCGGTGATTTTCGGGGGGCATGAGGTGGGTGGCCCTGCACTCCACCATGAGAGAAAGTGCAAGGGTCATTTAAATTATTGCTCCTGTTGCTGTTGCTGTTGCTGTTGCTGCTGTTGTTGCTGCCGTTGCTGTTGCTGTTGCTGCTGTTGTTGTCGCTGCTGTTGCTACTGTTGTTGCTGCCGTTGCTGTTGCTGTCGCTGCTGTTGCTGCTGCTGTTGCTGCCGTTGCTGTTGCTGCCGTTGCTGTTGCTGCCGTTGCTGTTGCTGTCGCTGCTGTTGCTACTGTTGTTGCTGCCGTTGCTGTTGCTGTCGCTGCTGTTGCTACTGCTGTTGCTGCCGTTGCTGTTGCTGTCGCTGCTGTTGCTGCTGCTGTTGCTGCCGTTGCTGTTGCTGCCGTTGCTGTTGCTGCTG
>Ga0160419_100789_pt1 | contig 17118 bp, 18 predicted proteins | sample CelAP2metagpilot_2_FD_108196 | JGI IMG/M metagenome (GOLD analysis project Ga0160419, IMG submission 108196) | Phycosphere-associated microbial communities from Cellana algal ponds in Kailua-Kona, Hawaii, USA - Cellana AP2-4-25 metagenome pilot ... | reverse complement strand
GGCCTATGACGTGGCCTCCATCGATATCGGGATCACGGCGGCGATGGATCTGCCGGGGTTTGCCGCGCATGGGATCGGGGCGAAGCCGCTGGCGCCCTATGCGGCACGCTGGTCGGCGTTTCTGGATCAGGTGGCGGCAAGAGAGGTTGCACCGAAGGTTGCCGTGATTGGTGGTGGCGTGGCGGGCTGTGAGCTGGCGATGGCGATGGCGCATGCGATGGCCGTGAAGGGTGCGGTGCCGCAGGTGACGGTGATCGAGGCGGGGCCGGGTATATCGGGCATGGGCGACGGGGCACGGCGCAGGGTGGAAGCGGCGATGGCGGGTCTTGGGGTGACTGTGCGCTGCGGCGTGACGGTGGCGGAGGTTGTGCCGGGTGCTGTGCGGCTGGAGCGGGGTGGCGAGGTGCCAGCGCAGCTGTGTGTCGGGGCTGCGGGGGCGTTTCCCCATGGGTGGCTGGCGCAGACGGATCTGCCTTTGGTGGCAGGGTTCATTGACGTGCGGCCCGATTTTCGGGTGCGCGGGGATGATGCGCTGTTTGCGGTAGGCGATTGTGCGCATATGTCCCACGCGCCGAGGCCCAAGGCGGGGGTGTTTGCGGTGCGGGCGGCCCCTGTGTTGAAGCACAATCTGCGGGTGGCTTTGGCAGGCGGGGCGATGCGGCATTTCAAGCCGCAGAAGCACTACCTCAAGCTGGTGTCACTGGGTGGCAAACGCGCTTTGGCGGAGAAGTTTGGTGTGGCTGTTGAAGGGGCCGCGCTGTGGCAGTGGAAGGACCGGATTGACCGGGCGTTCATGGATCGGTTGTCGGACTTGCCGGTGATGGACGTGCCGCGGCCCAAGGGGCAGGTGGCGAAGGGGTATGACGTAGAGGCCAAGCCGATGTGTGCGGGATGTGGGGCGAAGGTGGGGCCCGGCGTCTTGAGGGACGCGCTGGGCGTGCTGGGACCTGCGACCGGCGATGTGGTGACCACGGCGGGGGATGATGCGGCGGTGCTGCGCCTAAAGGGTGGTGGGTTTCAGGTGATCTCCACCGATCATCTGCGGGGCTTTGTCGCCGATCCTGTGGTGATGACGCGGATCGCGGCGGTGCATGCGCTGGGCGATGTCTGGGCGATGGGCGCGCAGCCGCAGGTGGCATTGGCGTCTGTTGTGTTGCCGCAGATGTCGCCCGCTTTACAGGCGCGGCAGATGGCGGAAATCACGCAGGCTGCCACGGAGGTGTTGGGCGATGCGGGCGCGCAACTGGTGGGCGGCCATACCACCATGGGTGCGGAGATGACGATCGGGTTTACCGTGACCGGGACCAGGGACACCGCGCCGATCACGGTGGCAGGCGCGCAGGCGGGCGATGTGCTGGTGCTGACGCGGCCCATTGGCAGTGGTGTGATCCTGGCAGGAGAGATGCAGGGCAAGGCCGCAGGGCGGGACGTGACCGGCCTGTTGGCGCAGATGGCGGCGCCGCAGGGGGAAACCGCAGGGGCGCTGGCAAAGGCCCATGCGATGACGGATGTGACGGGCTTTGGGCTGGCCGGGCATGTGGCCGCGATCGCGCGGGCCTCAGCGGTGGAAGCGGTGCTGTGGCAGGATCAGATCCCGGTCTATGCAGGGGCGCGGGCGCTTTCGGCGGCGGGCGTGGCGTCCTCCCTGATGCTGGCCAACCGGGCAGATGCGCCGGTTGCGGGGGTGGAGGATCCGCTGCTCCATGACCCGCAGACGGCGGGGGGCCTACTGGCAGCGATGTCGGCGCAGGATGCGGCGGCGGCGCTGGCCAAGATCGGGCCTGCTGCGCGGATCATCGGGACCTTGCGTGCCGGAACGCCGGGGCAGATCACGCTTGAGGCGTCTCGCTGATCAGGCGGCGGGCCGTAGCGGCAAGCGTTTCGTCTTCCAGATCGTCAAGCGACAGAGGCGTGACAGGCACGTCGGACCGCGCGGCGGATTTCGCGTAGCGGGGATCATAATGCGCGGTGATCAGGCCTGCGGCCAGAGCCTCCCACGCGCCGTCCCTGGCCTGCTGGTGCCAGCCTTCCACCACATCGGCGGGGTGATAGGGTCTGAGCTGGTTGATCTGTTCCCCCAGACGCACGGCATCCGTGGTCAGGTCACTGTAGGCGCGGGTCAGAAAACGCGCGCGGGCGGCAACGGGTGCCTGCAACCGCAGGCGCGGGGCGGTTTGCATCAAGGCCCACAAGGCAGGCGGGACGAGGCGTTCACCGATCTTGCTGCTTTCCGCCTCTACCCAGGTGATGTGCAAAGGGTCGAGGGCACAAAGCCCCTCCGCCAGCCGGGATTCAAACATCTTCTGACCGGGCTGCGGCGCTGCGGTGCCGCCAAAGAGCGAGCCGCGGTGATTGGCGAGGTCTTCGAGGTCGAGCACCTGACCACCCGCTTCGCGGAGATGGTCCAGCAAACGTGTCTTTGCCGTGCCCGTGCCACCGTCGATGAGCCGGATGCGATGTGGCAGTGTCTGTTCATACAAGAGCTGCACCACCAGCCGACGGTAGCTGCGATAACCGCCTTTGAGCAGATGTACCCGCCAGCCGATCTGATCGAGGATCGTCGCGAAGGCACCGGAGCGTTGCCCCCCGCGCCAGCAATAGACCAGCGGTTGCCAGCTGCCTTCGTGCTGCGCCAGCGGGCCCTGCAAATGCTGTGCGGTGTTCTGCGCCACCAGGGCACCACCGATCTTGCGGGCGTTGAAGGGGCTGTCCTGAACATAGATCGTGCCAACCTCGGCCCGCTGTGCATCGGTGAGCACGGGCATGTTGAGCGCGCCGGGAATGTGGTCTTCTGCAAATTCCGACGGCGCGCGCACGTCGATGATGCTGTCCATGGACAGGGTCTTGAGGTCATGCAGGGTGGTGAGGGTCAAGGGGGTCACCTGCCCCTTCTACAGGCTGGGCCGTTGGGGTCCAGTGGGGCCGGGGCGCGGCGGTCCTAGTTGTCCTTCATCGCGATGGCCTGAACCTTGACCTTTGCACCGAAGGGAAGTTTTGCGGCCTCATAGACGGTACGCGCGGGATAGTCCGAAAAACGCCGGACGCAGACCGCGTTCACCGCAGCCAGATCGTGTTCAATGTCCGCAAAGGCGATGTCGATATAGACGATCTCATCGGACGTGAACCCTGCGGCATCGGCCACTTTGAACACCAGATCAAAAGCGCGCTCTGCCTCCTCTTCGGCTGTGCCGGGGCGGTAGCCGTCTTCGTAAACGGCAAGCTGGCCGGAGATGTGACAGGTCTGCCCAACCACCACCGCGTTGGAGATCGGTGAGGGCGAGGCAGGCACGTCGGGGACGTCGGTGATGAAGGTACGTGGCATGTCAGCGGGCTTTCCTTGGGACCGGTTGACAGGAGCTTATGGGACATGCGCATTGTCTGATATGCCCACAAACAATCAAAATCAGACAAAGTGCCCTCACCGCGTCACCATCTTGGGCTTTGATGATGTCCTGCTGATGGATGTCGCGGGCCCGGCGCAGGTGTTTGGCTCTGCCAACAAGGTTCTGGGATGGGCCGCCTATGGTCTGGAGACGGTGACCCAAGACGGTTGTGATTTCCGAACCGACACTGGGCTGGTCCTGCGGTCCGGCACCTCATTTGGTCATTGGACCAGTGCGGAGGATCTGATCGTTCCGGGTGGGCCGGGGGTGGATGACCGCCTGGAGAATCCGGCGCTGCTGCGTTTCCTGCGTCGGGCAGAACCTGATGTGCGGCGGTTTGTGTCCATCTGCTCAGGCAGTTTGCTGACGGCGGCGGCCGGGTTGTTGGTCGGCAGGGTCGCAACGACCCATTGGGAACGCCATGATGTTGCGCTTGGTAGGTTTGGAGAGGTCGCCTGGCGCATGGATGAGATTTTCACGCAAGATGGCAAATTCCACTGCTCCGCCGGGGTGACAACAGGCATTGATCTTGCCCTGTCGCTGGTTGAGGCGGATCACGGGCGGCGCGTAGCCTTGAGTGTGGCGCGTGAAATGGTTGTGTTCATGCAGCGGGACGGCGGACAGTCGCAGTATTCCGCGCCGCTCAGGGCGCAGGCTGTTTCAAGCAAGCGTCTTGCTGAGCTCTACACGCGCATCGAAGAAGACCCGGCAGCCGGGTGGAGTGTGCAGATGATGGCCCGGCATGCAGGTACGACAGAACGCACGTTGCACCGCGAGTTCAGGCGCGATTTCGGTCAGAGCCCATCGCGGTTCCTTGAAGAGCGAAGGTTGGTGATGGCGCGGCGCTATCTGGAGCGGAGCCGGAAGCCCGTTAAGGAGATTGCGGCACTGTCCGGGTTCGGGTCTGAACAGAAGATGCGGCGGAGTTTTGTGAAGCGGGTTGGAATTTTGCCCACCGCATATCGGGAGCGGTTCGGGGAGCTATGAGGACCACAGCGCGCCCAAACCGTTCATGCGGGGGCAAGCGCAACCTTGAACTGCATGGTCTGATGCCCGCCAAGCGCCTTGTCGGCAGTATAGGTCTTCACCAGCACGCCGCCCGCCTTTTCGATGACCCGCACAGACGCCGGATTGTCCGGGCTGGTTGTGATTTCGACATATCTTAATCCAAGCGTTGCCGCTTCTGGCAGGAGGGCGATCAACGCCGCGGTGGCCAGTCCCTCCCCCTGCCGCCACGGCACAACGGCATAGCCGATGTGGCCGGAACAGGTTGGTGGCAGGGCTTCGGTGCCGGGTTGCCATCGCAGGCTGATGTGGCCGCAGAAGCCGCTATCCCAGATCCAGCGGCGAATGCTTGGCAGGCGCGGCACCATGGAGCCGTCGGGCAGCTTGACAGGGCCTGCCCTGGCCGTCGGGTCATCAAGGTTTGAAACGAAGGTGATTGGGTCTTTTGACATACGGACCAGATGCTCTTGCGCGGCTTCGGGGCGCAGGTTGTCTGGTGACCATCCTTTTTGCAGGGCGTCACGATAGGCGGGGAGGTGGTCGAGGCTTGGCTTGAGCAATTGCATTTGGGGTCCCCTCGGCGCGGACGGGCGCCCGTCAGCCGTGCAAAGAACCTAATGTCATGGAGATGGGAAGGGAATGGTGGAGCATAGCGGGATCGAACCGCTGACCTCCTGCATGCCATGCAGGCGCTCTCCCAGCTGAGCTAATGCCCCAAATCGGCGTGTGGCCGTTGGTTCCGCGTGATTAGTGCCAAGCGGGGGCGGGATCAAGAGGAAAATCCGACCCGCCCCGATGCCTGGGTTCTAATCAGCTGTCGTCGTCCTCGGAAGCGACATCGGCGATGTCTTCCAGTGGTACAGTGTCATCATCGGCGTCGTCGTCGTCCAGGATATCGTCATCCAGATCGACATCAACGTCGTCCTCATCGTCCAGAATATCTTCTTCTTCCGCGACCTCGGCCTTTTTGGCTTTTGTGGTCGCCGCATCTTCGGCGTCCGCCGCGATCATGCGGGACTTGGAAGCGTCTACTTCCAGAACTTCGCCCGTGTAGGGGCTGACGATGGGATCCTTGTTGAGGTCATAGAAACGCTTGCCCGTTGTCGGGCACAGGCGTTTGGTTCCCCATTCTTCATTGGGCATGAAATACCCCCTTGGTCATTTGCGGTTGCGTGTAGATGATTGCGGGCAAGTGCCATATGAGGGAGGGACTGTCAAAGGCTTTAGCCCCAAGGTCCCGAGAAGAGCCTGATCCATGCCCGACCACGTCCTGCCCGGCGAACCGCCGATCCCCCTGATCCTGCGCCGTTCTGCCCGCGCCAAGCGGATATCGCTGCGCATCAGCCAGTTGGATGGCAGGGTGACGCTGACCCTGCCCAAGCGGCTGGCAGAGCGGGAAGCGCTGGCTTTTGCCCGGCAGAAAGAGCCATGGATTCGCGGCCATCTTGAGGCGCGCCAAGAGGATGTTCTGGTGGGGCACGGGGCGCAATTGCCCATTGGGGGCAAGATGTTGCAGGTCGTGCCGGGTGCCGGACGCCGGATTGAGATTGCCGTCAACCACATCGCAGTGCCCGGCCCGCCAGAGCGCGCGGGGCGGCGGCTGGGTGCGTGGCTGAAGGAAATGGCGCGCGACAGGCTTGCCGGTGCCTGTGACGATTATGCGGCGGTGCTGGGCAAACCCTATGCCCGGATCACCTTGCGCGATACCCGGTCGCGCTGGGGATCCTGCACGTCTGACGCAGGCCTGATGTTTTCCTGGCGGCTGATCATGGCACCACCTGAAGTGCTTGACTATGTCGCGGCGCATGAGGTCGCGCATCTGGCGCAGATGAACCACTCACCCGCCTTCTGGGCCGAGGTGACGCGGCTTTATGGCGCATACGATTCGCCCCGCCGCTGGCTGCGCCGGGAAGGCAATGCGCTGCACCGCTACAAGTTCACCTGAGCGGCGGTCTTGACCTGTGGCATGGATGTGATCACAAAAGACCCATGAACCTGTCCCCCCGTCCGATCGAAGCCACCCCACTGGCCCATGACCGCGTGTACCGCCGGTTGCGCAGCCGGGTGATGTATGGCGATCTGCCGCCGGGCAAGGCGCTGACGCTGCGGGGGATCGGGAAGGAATACGAAGTCTCCATGACGCCCGCGCGCGAAGCGGTGCGGCGGTTGGTGGCCGAAGGCGCGTTCACGATGTCGGCCTCCGGCCGGATCAGCACACCGGAGCTGAGCAACGAACGGATCGAGGAACTGGCGGCCCTGCGCGCCCTGATCGAAGTGGAACTGGCCAGCCGTGCCTTGCCACGTGCGCATCTTGCGCTGATTGAACGGCTGCAAACGATCAACAACGCTGTGGCCGAAGCCGTCAGCCAGCGGGACGCGGTCAACTACATCCGGACCAATCTGGAGTTCCACCGCACGCTTTATCTGCGCGCACAGGCCCCTGCGATGCTGGCGATGGCCGAAACGGTCTGGTTGCAGATGGGGCCCACGATGCGCGCGCTTTACGGACGGCTCAGACGGACAGAACCGCCGCAGTTTCACCGGCTGATCATTGCGGCGCTGCGCGCAGGCGATGAACCGGGCCTGCGGTTGGCCGTGCGGTCGGATGTGACCCAGGGCCTGCGGATGCTGGCGGGATAAGACGCTTGACCGATGGCAGTGCAGCGGTCACAAGCAAAGCCATGATGACGTTGCTCAACAATACCGTCTACTATCGCCGCTTCTCCTGAACGCGGCCCTTTTCCCCTTTTTCAAACCCACCGGCCGCCAGTTGTGCGGCCTTTCCTCATGCTGGCGGATCAAAGGAGACTGACATGTCCCGGATCACCACACGCCCCGCTGTTTCAGATGACCTTCCCGCAGTTGTGGAGATGGCCCACGGCCTCGCGGCCTTTCATGGCGATGCCGCCACGCTGACCCTTGAAGCGCTGACCCGTGATGCGCTGGGCGCACCGCCGTGGATCACGCTGCTGGTGGCAGAGGCTAAGGGGGGCCTGATTGGCTACGCCGCGCTCTGCCCTTTGGTTCAGGTGCAATTCGGCGTGCGGGGGATGGACATGCACCACTTGTTCGTGCGCGCGGAGGCGCGGGGCACCGGTGCAGGTCAGGCCTTGATCGCGGCCAGTGCGCAGGTGTCAAAAGCGCAGGGGTGCCGTTACCTTGCGGTGGGCACACATCCCGACAACACCGCCGCGCAAGAGTTCTATGAATGCGCAGGTTTCAGCCGCACGACTGGCGGTCCGCGCTTTCGTCTCAAGCTCGAGGAGGCGGATTAGGGGCAGGACCCTAGGCAGCCAGACCCTTGCCGCCCATATCCAGATACTTGCGCCGCCGGTCCGCGATAAGCGCTTTGGCGGATTTGCCACTCAGCTCTTCCAGCATGCCGGCGATGTTCAGGCGCACAGCGGCAAGGGTCTTTGCCGGGTCGCGGTGCGCGCCGCCCATGGGTTCCAGAATGATCCGGTCGGTCACCCCCAGACGCCGGAGATCATCCGCCGTGAGCCGCATCGCTTCTGCCGCCTCCCGCATCTTTTCGGAGTCTTTCCACAGGATCGATGCGCAGCCTTCCGGCGTGATCACGGAATAGACCGAATGTTCCAGCATCGCCACGCGGTTCGCCGTCGCAAAAGCAACCGCACCGCCGGACCCGCCTTCACCAATGATGACGGAAATCAGCGGCACACCGATTTGCAGGCACTTCTCGGTCGAACGGGCGATGGCCTCTGACTGGCCACGCTCTTCTGCTCCCTTGCCGGGATAGGCACCAGGGGTATCAACGAGGGTGATCACCGGCAGCTTGAACCGGCCGGCAAGATCCATCAACCGAACGGCCTTGCGATAGCCTTCGGGACGGGCCATGCCGAAATTACGCTCAATCCGGGATTTGGTGTCGGTGCCCTTTTCATGGCCGATGACCATGACCGGCTTGTCATCAAACCGCGCCAGACCGCCCATGACGGCCATATCGTCTGCAAAGTTCCGGTCGCCGGCAAGCGGCGTGTAATCGGTGAACAAGGCTTCGATGTAATCCTTGCAATGCGGCCTCTCGGGATGGCGCGCGACCTGACATTTTCGCCATGGCGTGAGGTTGCCATAAAGCTCCTTCAGCATCGCCTCGGCTTTGACATCAAGGGCGGCTGCCTCATCGGAGATGTCCATCTCCTCGTTCGCCCGGGCCAGCGCGCGCAACTCTTCCGCCTTGCCTTCAATCTCTGCCAGGGGTTTTTCGAAATCGAGGTACTGGGTCATCGGATCCTCCGCGGTCATTTATCGTTATATGGCTTGCAATTGAATGGTTTGCAACGCGCGGGAATAAAGGTAGCGTGCCGGTGGGGGCTGTCTCGGAACAAAGGGAAGAGCCATGAATTCACGGTGGAGCGTCGTAGCAGTGTTGTACATGCTACCCCTCTGTCTGTCCGCGCAGGAGATCAACTTCGGCGATGACGCCAGTGAATGGGCGTTGGACGGGGCCTGTGATGACCGCCGTTTTCGGGGATCCGCCATGGCGGCAGGGCTGGATCGTGAGGATCTGGGCCATGATGCCAGCGATTGCCGGACAGGTTTCGCCAATGGCGATCTACAGCTTTTTGATCTGGATGCCGCATTGGAAGCGACCCAATGCGATGCCATCGATTTTGGCGTCGATGCGTCGGAATGGATGAACGACGGGCTGTGCGATGACTACCGGTTTGAAGGGCCGGGGTCTGACTTCGTGCTGCTGCGCGAGGATACGGGAAAGGACGCCACGGATTGCCGCCGCCTGTGTGAACGCGGCGACATCGCGTTGCGCGACTACTGAAACCCCTTGAGAACGGGATAGAGCGAGACCACCAGCAAGGCGGCCATGCTCCAGTTGAACATGCGCAAGCGCATGGGATTGGTCAGAAAACGCGCCATTTGCTGACCCATGACCGTCCACATCGAGACGGACGGCAGGTTTACAAGCGCAAACACGAGGGCGGCGAGGGCCAGCATGGCCGTCCCCCCATCCGCCACATGCACCGTGATTGCCGTAAGCGCCATCGTCCAGGCTTTTGGATTGACCCATTGAAACGCGGCTGCTTGCAGGAAGGTCATCGGATTGCCCTTGGCCGCCTGTGCCTGCGCGGGCGCCGCATTGGCGATCTTCCAGGCGAGCCACAGCAGGTAAGCCACACTGGCAACCAGCAACAGGGTGTAGACCACCGGAAAACGATCAAAGATCTGCACAAGCCCGATGCCCGCGCCCAGCATCAACACCAGAAAACCGACAGAAATCCCCAGCATATGAGGCACGGTGCGGCGAAAGCCGAAATTCGCGCCGGAGGCCATCAGCATCAGGTTGTTGGGCCCCGGCGTGGCGGAACTGACAAAAGCGAACAGAGCGAGGGCGGCAAAGGCATCCAGGGTCATGACACAAGGATTGACATGAATGCGCCGGTGATAAATTGTGAATATGCAAAATCTGCAAGAGCATGCACAATAAATGGCTGAATTTGACCGCATTTCTGAGCAGATATTGCAAGAGCTCTCCCGCGACGGCAGGATCAGCAACATAGAACTTGCCGAACGTGTCGGGCTGTCCCCCTCGGCCTGCCTGCGGCGCGTGCAGGAACTGGAGCGGCGCGGCATCATCAAAGGATACCGCGCAGTGCTTGATCGATCCGCCTTGGGAAGTGGATTTGCCGCCTACGTTGGTGTTGGCCTGTCAGACCATTCCAAAGCAAGCCAGGAAGCCTTTGAGAAAGCCATCAGCCGCGCGCCCGAGGTTGTGGAGTGCCACAACATCACCGGCACCATCGAATACCTGCTGCGCGTCGAATGCGCCGACCTGCGCGCCTATAAGCACTTCCACACGGATATGCTGGGCGCCTTGCCCCAGGTCAACAGTATTACATCCTATGTGGTGATGGGGTCACCGAAAGATGCGCGGGCCTGATGTCTGAACCCTGTCTTCCAAATGGTTCAAAAAACCCTGCCAGAGGCCTGAAATCTCTTCTGGAGCTCCAGAAGAGATTTTAACGCTCCGCGGGGGTTTTTTAGACCATTTGGAAGGGGCGTTTAGCCGTTGATCATTTCGGATTGGCGCACAATTACTTCGGCCTGTTTGATGCTGGCGATGTCCACCAGACGGCCTTTGTAGACAGTGGCGCCTTCGCCGTTTGCCTTGGCTTCTTCCATCGCGGCGAGGATTTCGCGGGCCTCTGTCACGGCTTCTTCAGAGGGGGTAAACACCTCGTTCGAGAGGGCGACCTGCTTGGGGTGGATGGCCCATTTGCCCACCATGCCCAGCGTCGCGGAACGGCGGGCCTGCGCGCGGAAACCTTCGTCGTCGGAGAAGTCTCCGAAGGGGCCGTCGACGGGCAACACGCCATGGGTGCGGCAGGCAGCAACGATGGCGGCTTGCGCCCAGTGCCACGGATCGGACCAGTGTTTCTGGCCCTCGTGCATCATGTAATAGTTTTCCTGGGTGCCGCCGATGCCGGTGGTCTGCATGCCCATGGAAGCAGCGAAGTCTGCGGCACCCAGGCTCATCGCTTCAAGGCGCGGGGAGGCGGCGGCGATTTCTTCGACATGGGCGATACCAGCCGCGCTTTCGATGATCACCTCGAAGGCGATCTTCTTGGTGCGGCCCTTTGCGGCTTCGATGGAGGTCACCAGCGCGTCCACTGCGTAGATGTCTGCGGCGCAGCCGACTTTCGGGATCATGATCTGGTCGAGCCGTTCGGGAGCTTGTTCCAGGAGGTCCACCACATCGCGATACCAATAGGGGCTGTCGAGGCCGTTGATTCGCACGGACAGTGTCTTGCTGCCCCAATCCACATCGCCGATGGCTTTGATCACGTTGTCCCGCGCGCTGTCCTTGTCCGAAGGGGCCACGCTGTCTTCAAGGTCAAGGTTGATCACGTCCGCAGCCGAGCCCGCCATTTTCTCAAAAATCGCCGGACGCGAGCCGGGGCCAAACAACTGGCAGCGGTTGGGGCGGGCAGGCGGTGTGGGTTGCAGGCGGAAAGACATGGGCAGGTTCCTTGAATAGGCGTAATTTTATTGCGGATACTCTGCCGCAAGCTGGTATTAAATTGCGCAAAGCGGTGCAAGCGGCATTTCGCAGGTGCAGCATGCGCCCAATGTGACGCAAGAATTTTGCGCCATTGCCCTAAACGGCGGGAAAATATCGACGCCCAATGCGATCTGCCACTGGAAAAGCAATAGGTTTGCGGGATAGATCGCGCAAGATGCGCCAAACATTCTGCCGGAGATTCTGCCATGATCGAGACCCCCTATCTGCTGTTCCTGGGCGATGCGCCTGACCAACTTGCCGCAAAGGTGGCTCAGGGCATCAAGGATTGGCGCCCGGATAATGCCGTCGGCCAGTACCGGATGCCCGGATGTGGGGCGGATGTCGGTCTGGAAGACATGACGCTGGAGCAGGCGAAGGCCGCCGGAGCCAAGACACTGGTGATTGGCGTGGCCAACCGGGGCGGCGTGATCTCTCAGGCGTGGAAGGACATTCTGATCGAAGCGCTGGGCATGGGCTATGATCTTGCCTCTGGCCTGCACAACCTGCTGGCAAACGAAGGTGATCTGGTTGCGGCCTCTCAGGTCAATGGTGGCACCTTGCATGATGTGCGGGTGCCGAATGTGGAATACCCCATTGCCAACGGTGTGAAGCGTTCCGGCAAGCGGGTGCTGGCCGTCGGCACGGATTGCTCTGTTGGAAAAATGTACACCGCATTGGCGCTGGATGAGGCGATGCGCGAGAAGGGCATCAAAAGCACCTTCCGCGCCACGGGCCAGACCGGCATTCTGATCACCGGCTCCGGCGTGCCGCTGGATGCGGTGATTGCAGATTTCATGGCCGGTGCAGTTGAGTATCTGACGCCCGACAATGACGAAGATCACTGGGACATCATCGAGGGGCAGGGCAGCCTGTTCCACGTGTCCTACTCCGGGGTGACGCTGGCGTTGATCCATGGCGGGCAGCCTGACGCGCTGATCATCTGTCATGAGCCCACACGCCGGCATATGCGCGGGTTGCCCGACTATACTCCGCCGTCCATGCAGGCGGTGAGCGATATGGCACTGGCGCTGGCCAAGGTCGCGAACCCGGCGTGCAAGGTCATCGGCGTTTCAGTCAACACGCAGCATCTGTCGCAGGAAGAAGCGGAGGCCTATCTGGCCAAGGTCGAAGCGGAGATGGGTCTGCCTGCGGTCGACCCCTTCCGTCAGGGCGCGGAGCGGTTGGCCGAGGCCATCGAAAACATCTGACCGTCGCACCGGGTGTGGGCGCGGGATTGAGTTTACAGGCCAAATGAAGGTGGGACGATGCGTATTGAAGTGACAGCGGACGTCTTTCGTCTGGCGCAGGTGTTTACCATTTCGCGCGGGTCGCGGACGGAAGCCAAGGTGCTGACCGTGCGGCTGAGCGAAGGGGGAGTCACGGGCTGGGGCGAATGTGTCCCCTATGCGCGGTATGATGAGACGCTGGAATCCGTCACGGCGCAGATTGAGGGGCTTGAGGGGGAGATCACCCACGACAGCCTTTATGATCTGTTGCCTGCGGGGGCGGCACGCAATGCGGTGGATTGCGCGTTGTGGGATCTGGAAGCCAAACGTGCGGGAAAGCGGGTTTGGGACCTGATCGGCTTGCCCGCGCCCAAGCCGCAGATCACAGCGTACACCTTGTCCCTGGACGATCCTGCGAAGATGCAGGCGCAGGCGGCAGAGAATGCCTTTCGCCCGCTTTTGAAAATCAAGCTGGGCACGCCGGATGACATGCCCCGGCTGGAAGCGGTACGTGCGGGCGCGCCGCAATCGACGATCATCATTGACGCAAACGAAGGCTGGTCGGCTGAGGTCTATGCCGATCTTGCACCGCATCTGGTGCGGCTGGGCGTCAAACTGGTGGAGCAACCACTGCCTGCCGGGGACGATGATGCACTGATCGGGATGGACCGGCCCGTGCCCGTCTGCGCGGATGAAAGCGCCCATGACACCGCCAGCCTGCCCAACCTCAAAGGCAAGTACGACATGGTCAATATCAAGATCGACAAGACCGGTGGCCTGACCGAAGCGCTGCGCCTGCGGCAGGCGGCGCTGGAGCAGGGATATGACGTGTTTGTCGGCTGTATGGTGGGATCGTCGCTGGCCATGGCCCCTGCGACACTTGTGGCGCAAGGTGTCTCTTTTGTTGATCTGGATGGCCCGCTTTTGTTAGGCGAAGATCGTAAGACGCCTTTGGTCTTTGATGAAAACGGGGTGCATCCGCCCGCACCGGAACTATGGGGATAGACATGCGAACAGTTTACGTGAACGGCGACTACATGCCGGAGAATGAGGCAACCATTTCGATCTTTGATCGGGGGTTTCTGATGGCGGATGGGGTTTACGAAGTAACTTCCGTGTTGGGCGGCAAGCTGGTTGACTTTGACGGCCATGCGGTGCGCCTGTCCCGGTCCCTGAACGAGTTGGAGATGCGCAATCCGATCAGCAAGGAAGACCTGCTGGAAGTGCACCGCGAGTTGGTGCGCGTGAACGAGATCGAGGAAGGGCTGATCTATTTGCAGATCACCCGTGGGTCCGACGGTGACCGGGATTTCGCCTTTCCTGACCCCGAAACCACGGAACCGTCCATCGTCCTGTTCACCCAGAACAAGCCGGGATTGGCTGACAGCCCTGCGGCCAAGAAGGGTGCCAAGATCATCTCCATCGAGGATATCCGCTGGGGCCGCCGGGACATCAAGACGGTGCAGCTGCTCTATCCGTCGATGGGCAAGATGATGGCCAAGAAGGCAGGGTGCGATGATGCCTGGATGGTCGAGGACGGGTTTGTCACGGAAGGGACGTCCAACAACGCCTATATCGTGAAGGGCAACAAGATCATCACCCGCGCGCTGAGCAATGACATCCTGCACGGGATCACCCGCGCCGCCGTGCTGCGGTTGGCGAAAGAGGCGCAGATGGTGGTGGAAGAACGCAACTTTACCATTGATGAGGCGATGCAGGCGGATGAGGCCTTCACCACCTCGGCCAGTGCGTTTGTCATGCCAGTGGTGGAGATCGACGGCGCGCAACTGGGCGATGGCACACCCGGCAGCGTGGCGACACGGCTGCGCGAGATCTATCTGGACGAGATGCGCAAGAAAGCCGTTTGAGACGCCAGACTGGTGCAAGACAAGAAAAAGCAGCCCGCGTCATGCGTGGGCTGTTTCTTCGTTTCGGCCTCTGAAAGGGTCAGGCCCGTACCAGAGGCTCATCCGGCGCAGTGATCGCGGCAGAGAGGGAGGGCAGCGTGTCTTCGTCCAACCCACGCAGGATCGCGACGGTCCGCCCTTCATAGATCGCGTTGACCGCCCCTTCGTCCTCATCAAATTCGAACAGAACCTCGCTGTCTTCATCCGCAGGTTCAGTGATCAGGATGTTCAATACGTCCTCTTCGGGGTCGAAGTCGGTGATCACGACCGCGTCTTGTGTCGGTCTGCTGAGGTCATTGATGGAAATGAACTCATCCGCGCCTGCACCGCCGGTCATCACGTCCCCATCATCGCCCGCCAGCGTGTCGTCGCCAAAGCCACCCGACAGGGTGTCGGTGGTGCCGAATTCCGCAGGTTCGGTGAAGTCTTCATCCCCAAGACCATCCGCCGCCAGCAACACGTCATTCCCCAGATCACCAAACAGGGTGTTTGATCCGCGCACGTCGGAAATCAGGTCGTCTCCGGCACCGCCGCGCACCAGATCGTCACCTGCGTCATAGCGGTCTTCGTCATCGGAGGCGTAGGCATCATCGCCATCGCCCAGAAACACGCTGTCCTCGCCAGCACCGCCGACGGCGAAATCACTGCCATTCCCGCCATAAACCGTGTCATTGCCTGCGCCGCCATCAATGGCGTCCCCGCCACCAAGGCCGAGCAGGATATCGTCGCCGCCTTCGCCCAGCATTTCATTTGCCAGGGCATTGCCAATGGCGCGTTCCGGCGCGTCGGTGCCTTCGAAGGTTTCGTCGTCTTCGTCCAGTTCGACGGTCTGACGTTCTTCAGACTCCGCATCATCATCGTCATCAATCAGCAACGCGAGCAGCCCAATACCCAACAGCACCGGAATGGCATAAACAGCAAGCATGGTGGTCCCCCTGACCTAATTGGATACTCAAGGGCTAAGGGACGTGGCATTTTCTTGTCAAATTTTGCCTAAATTTGTCATTTAGGCGTCGTCAGTTGCGATATGCGACCGGGTATTGTTCCTGTTTCAAGAACAGAATTGCCCCATTTCGGGGGCTATTCCTTGTTTCCGACATTCTCTGCAAAGGCGGTTTTAAAGGCATCCTGCTGTGCTGGGGACGCATCTGTCTGATAGTTTGCCTTCCAGTCTGCCATAGTCATGCCATAGAACAACACGCGGGCTTCTTCTTTCCCCATTTCGATGCCGCGTGCGTTTGCGGCTTCCTGATACCAGCGGCTGAGGCAATTGCGGCAGAATCCGGTAAGGTTCATCATATCGATGTTCTGTACGTCGGTGCGATCCTGCATCAAATGCTGCTGCAAACGGCGGAAGGCGGCGGCCTGAAGCTCAATCTCGGTCTGGGTGGGGCTTTGATCTGACATGGTCTCTCCTTTGCCTCAGGAGGTGGGGGTTTCAGGGCAACTGTCAAGGAGCCGGATCAGATCAGCGGTGGTCGTGTTGTCACAATTATGAAACTGTCTGACGCGATAGAGGGGACGCGAGGCTGGCGGTGACGCATTGTTATCGCTAACATGCGCGAAAACAAAGATACCTAGATACGAAGGAACACAGATGAGACGCTCGCGGAATGTGAAGATCGTGGCGACCCTTGGTCCGGCATCCGAAACCTATGAGATGATCGAGGCACTGCACACCACAGGCGCTGACGTGTTCCGGCTGAACATGAGCCACGGCACCCATGACGAGATTCGCCAGAAACACCGCGTCATCCGTGAGGTTGAAGAGAACCTCGGCAGTACCATCGGCATTCTGGCAGACCTTCAGGGGCCAAAACTGCGGGTCGGCGTTTTTGCGCAGGAAAGCGAGGAACTGACCGAAGGTGCGCAGTTCCGGCTCGACCTTGATCCGGCGGAGGGGGACGCATCGCGTGTCTGCTTGCCCCATCCGGAGATTTTTGCAGCCCTTGAGCCGGGTGCATCCCTGTTGGTCAATGACGGCAAGATCAGGTTGAAGGTTCTTGAGTGCAGCCCGGAACACGCAAATTGCGAAGTTGTCATTGGCGGCACGATCTCCAACCGCAAAGGCGTGAACGTGCCGGATGTGGTGTTGCCGCTGGCGGCGCTGTCGGACAAGGACCGCGCCGATCTTGAGTTTGCTTGCGAGCTGGGTGTGGATTGGCTGGCGCTGAGCTTTGTGCAGCGTCCCGAAGACGTGGAAGAGGCGCGCAGGCTGGCCAAAGGCCGCGCGGCCCTTTTGTCGAAGATCGAGAAGCCCTCCGCCGTCGAGCGCTTTGATGACATTTTGGCCGTCAGTGACGGGATCATGGTCGCGCGTGGGGATCTGGGGGTGGAACTGCCCGTGCAGAACGTGCCGCCTATTCAGAAACGTCTGGTGCGCAAATGCCGGGCAGCAGGCAAGCCGGTGATCGTGGCCACGCAGATGCTGGAAAGCATGATCGAAAGCCCAATGCCAACCCGTGCTGAGGTTTCTGACGTGGCGACGGCAATCTATGAAGGCGCCGATGCCGTGATGCTCAGTGCGGAATCAGCGGCTGGCAGCTATCCGTTGGAAG
>Ga0160419_100788_pt1 | contig 17118 bp, 17 predicted proteins | sample CelAP2metagpilot_2_FD_108196 | JGI IMG/M metagenome (GOLD analysis project Ga0160419, IMG submission 108196) | Phycosphere-associated microbial communities from Cellana algal ponds in Kailua-Kona, Hawaii, USA - Cellana AP2-4-25 metagenome pilot ... | reverse complement strand
GGATAGATCACCGGCATCGCACCCGTCAGCACCTCAGGCCAGCAATCGCCAGACAAGGCAACCGCCTTGCCCGGCAGCCATTCCAGCGTCCCATGCGCGCCGATGTGCACCATCGCGTCGATGCCCTGCGCCCGCAGCCACAGGTAAAACGCCACGTAGGAATGACGCGGGATGCGGGCCAGATCGTGATAGTCGGTGTCGCGCGCATCAATGCTGCCACGCTCGGGTTGCAGGGTTACCAGTGCTTTTCCATACGCTACCGTAGGGAATTGAAACGCGCCTTCCACGCAAAGCGGATCGTCCTCCGCTGCACCCCATGCGGTGTGCAGATCGTCCTGCATGTCCTGCGGCAACCTGCGCAGCATGTCGTGGTAGGTCGCCAGATCAAACGCCATCGTTTCAGACGCCAGCGCTCCGGCCAGACCCTCGGCCTTGCTCACATCATATCCTGCTGCGCCAAGAGCCTCCAACATCCCTTCCGCCGAAGCCAGCGCATCCAGCCCCACCGCATGGGCCATCTGATCCGCCCGCCCCGGATAGGTGGACAGCACCAAAGCCAGCGACCGTTCCGCCACCGGCGTCTGGCCCAGCGCAAACCATCCCTCAACCCGGTCAATCACGGCCTCGACCCGGTCCGCCGCCGGACGGTGCGAAAAGCGGGAGAATTGCAGGTCGGGGTCTCTCTTCTCCGGCGCTTTGAAACTCACCACACCGGTAAAAATCCGCCCGTCCACCTCCGGCAGCACCACGTGCATAGCGAGGTCCGCAGGCGACAATCCCCGCTCCGCTTCGGCCCATTCGCGGCGCCGCGCGGTGGACAGTGCCACCTGAAAAACCGGACAGCCCGGCGCATCCAGAGGCGACACCCCATCGCCCCCGCGCCCCGAAAACGCCGTGGCATTGATGATCGCAGCAGGCTTGAGATGGGCGAGTGCTTCGTTCAGAAACGCACGGCCCGCTTCGGCTTTCAGTGAGGGCACGAACAGACCAACAGCCGCAAACACACGCGCCCGCAACCGCCGGATCAAGGCATCCACGGGTGCTGTATCAGCCGCCGTCAAATAGCTCCGGTAAAACGTCACCGCCACGCATGGCCCGTCCGACCCGGCATCCAGCATCACGCCCTTGTCCGGGTCATAATACCCGCAGGTCGGCACTGTCTTCGTGCCCGTCACCGGCCCCGCATAAAACCCCGCCGCCAAGGCCAATTGCGCCAGTGCCGCCTGAGCGGCCACCGCACCGCCCGCGTCACACAGATGCGACAACCGCCGCAGCGTCGAGACAGGCAAGGTCGAATGCTGATCCAACGCCGGGTCTTCGCGCCCATCCGCCGGCAGAACTGCCAAAGCAATGTCATGCCGCCGTGCGAAATCCTGCACCTGCATGATCCCGTAGGGCCAGTAATTCTCGCCCCCAATGAGCCGGATCAGAATGCCTTTCGCCCCGGTCAGCGTCTGCTCAACGTAGTTGTCCACCGACGCCGGATGCCGAAGCGCCACCAGATTGCACAACCGCAACGACGGCAGCTTGCCCTCCTTGCCGCCACCGCGATGCCAGCCCGCCGCGAAAGCGCCCAGATCACTGTCAGAAAACGACAGCACCACCAGATCAGCGGGCGTTTGCCCCGGATCAAACGGTGCCTCGTTATCCTCCAGCCCGTGGCTTTCGCGAAAGACGACGTGCATCTGCTCAGGCCCCCAAAGCGGCCCGGATTGCGGCGGTGTCGATGTGATCATGCTCCGCAATCACCACCAGATGCCCCTGACGCGGGGTATCGCCCCAAGGCCGGTCAAACTGGTGCCGCACCCGCGCGCCCACCGCCTGCACCAGGAGGCGCATCGGCTTGCCCGTCACAGCGACGTATCCCTTCACCCGCAGAATATGCTGCTCGCGCGCCATGGTCTCAATCGCCGCAACCAAGGCGTCCACGTCATCCACCTCCGGCATCGGCACCACAATCGTCTCGAAATCATCATGCTCGTGATCGTCATGCCCGTCATGGTGCGAAGGCCGCGCGTCCAGATCATCTTCGGCGGCGGCGTTCAGCCCCAGCACGACATTCACATCAATAACCCCTTCCGACATCGGCAGGATCGGCACCGACCGGGGACTTTCCGCTTCAATCACGCCGCGTGCTTTCACCAATCCTTCTTCCCCGGCCAGATCGGCCTTGGACATCAACACAATATCAGCGCAGGAAATCTGATCCTCGAACACCTCAGACAGCGGCGTCTCGTGGTCCAGACTCTCGTCCGCCTTGCGCTGTTCATCCACCGCATGTTCGTCGGCCGCAAAGCGCCCCGCGGCGACCGCTTCGGCATCGGCAAGGGCAATCACCCCATCCACGGTGATCTTGGACCGGATCGCGGGCCAGTCAAACGCCTTCAACAACGGCTTGGGCAAGGCCAACCCCGACGTCTCGATCAGGATATGATCAGGCCGCGTCGGCAGATCCATCAGCGCTTCAATCGTCGGAATGAAATCATCCGCCACCGTGCAACAGATGCAGCCATTGGCCAGTTCCACAATGTTCTCTGCCGGGCAATCCGGGATCGCGCAGGATTTGAGGATGTCCCCATCCACCCCCACGGTCCCGAATTCGTTGACCAACACAGCCAGCTTGCGCCCGCCTGCATTGCTCATCAAATGCCGGATCAGCGTGGTTTTGCCCGCGCCCAGAAAGCCAGTGATGACCGTGACGGGGATTTTGCTCAGATCGTTCATGCCGCAGGCTCCTTGGGCAAAGTGAAAGGGGGGATACGCGCAAGGCTCTGCTTGCGGAAGATCACAGGGCGCTCGCGCCATGTGACAAGACCATCGTCGGTGGCGGCATAGGCCGCCGCACCTTGCAGGATGTCAGGCACATCGTCAGCGCTCAGCCGACCATAAACGTAGGTCCACTTGCCCGGCTCGGACAAAGCAACCGCCGCACCCTGCTTGCAGGCGGACAGACATTCAACACCGACAATCTCGACACCCTCCGGTGCCCCTGCTGCGGTCAATGCGCGGTGCAGACGGGCACCGGGGCGCTGGCTGTCATCCTCGTGCACCTCATCCGCCTTGCAGGTGGTGCAGACATACAAAGTTGTGCTCATTCGACGACCACCTTGGTACTGGCTTCGACCAGAACGCCATCCACGGACAGGGGCTGGTGATTGTTGCTGTTCAGTGTGACCGCGACCGTGTGCGCGCCCATGGGCAGCGCGTCAATGTGATACCACGCCCCATAAAGCCGCCCCAGTTTTTCACCATTCACATAGACATGCGCATGACCCTCTCCGGGGACATCCGCGCCACTGGCGTTCTGCGGGGAGAAGGCGAAATTTTCGACCATCACATGCAGATTGTGGCCGGCCATGGGATCGGCGCTGACCATGATGGCAAGCGTCGGCGCTGGCACGCCTGTGACCTCCAACGGCGTGTCGTGCATCATGGCATGATCCCCGTTGCCATGGCCCATCGCGGCGTGATCCATGCCCGCGCCATGCTGCGCGGGATCGCTGTGGTCGTGGCCGTCAAAGGTCACGCCATTGGCAGCGGCAAGGGCAAACCCGATGCCGCCCCCGAAAACAAGGCCAATGATGAAGAGCCCGAGTGTCCGGTCCATCGCTCAGCCCCTCACGCCTTGGCGGCGGCGGCTTCATGCACACCTTCGCGCTGCCAGAAATACCCGGCAAACATGCCCAGCAGCACCCAGGCGGCCAGCCCGACGCCCAGCGCGCGCGCGGCATAAAGGGCTGCAATCTCGGTCGGGACAGGGCCGGTGAAGGTGTCCGGCTCCGGCGCGCCAATCACATGCGGGGCGCCCAGCAGGATCGCGGCAATGCCCCAGGCCACCCAGTTCTGGCCAAAGGCGACCAGCCACATCGCAACAGCCGCAGTGCCCACGGTGGCAAACCACCAGATCTGCCGCGCGCCCACATCGGCTGCGGCCACACCGGGCACTTCCGGAGCAAGGGTAAATCCGGGGGCCAGATGGAAGGCGACAAAACCCGCCACGCCCCAGACGATGCCCGTGCGTGCGTTGATCTGCGCGCCGCGCTCCTCTGCCAGCCCCATGGCGGCAACCATCATCAGCGCATAGCCGGTGTAGATCAGCATGGTGAACACAATCGACAAACCGTCGCGGACAGCATCAAAACCGGGCAACTCGGGATGGGCGGACACAGGCTCTGCGCCAAAATGCACCAGTTCCCCGCCTTCATACAATTCCGCATGCAGCAGCACCGGTTGGACAAACACATATTGCAGCAATGCGGCAATCACCCCGGCGCAGGCGCCGGCAAACAGGGCAGAAATCAGAAAACGAGAGGTCATTGTCTATCTCCTCGCATGGCCCGCGCCGAAAGCATCAGGGCCGATCGAATGTGAAACACCGCCACAACAAGGCGCGCCACCGGGGTCCGGCAGCGCGTGAAAGGCGGAAGATGATGATGTAGGGCGCTCTGGGGTATGGCCTCAGTGGCGCAGGATGCGCCGATGCCGAAGGCTGCCTATGCTGACAGCGCCCCCCTCACCCGCAGAAATTCCAGGCCGTTAGTGGCAGGGAAATCCCGTGGCGTGACGCACATCATGTGCCGCATCATGCAGCGCTGCTGCCTGAACGTGCCCGGTCAGGGAGATCACCGCCACACCCAGAATCGCTGCAAACAGAGCGGGGGCAAAGCGGCTGCGCGACAGTGCGCGTGTCTTGGTCAGTGTTGTCATCTTTGGTCTCCTCACCGTCACACCCGACGGCATTGTACAGTTTCAGGCGCCTGGCAGGTCTCCTGGCTCACGGGTCGATGCCTTTGCCCGCCTTCCCTGACCGCGTGTGGTCAAGTGGCAATTTGGGCGCAGGCTCTCCGCTTACAGTCGCGGGGGCGGCTTCCGATTGGGGCCTTGCGGCCTGCACGAAATTCCCTGTTAGGTTCCACGCCCCAAAGCCGGGGCGCTGATGGGAACACCAAGCCCCGACTTTGTCGCACTTTGCCCTGCGCAGCACAAGGTTGATTTGCGACGCAGTGCGGGCTGGAAACGCGCTATCGCTGGCCTAGTTTGTCATTTCCGTGCATAGATCAATCACAGGCCGATCATCCGACCGGGCCTTCCCCATCCGGAGCGCAGATGCCCTTCAGCCCAACGACCCTGGCGATTCTCTATTTGTTGCTGGCAATTACCCTCTTTGATGGCATGGGCCTGATCATCAAACACCTTACCCCCCGATATGGCGCGGCTGAACTGTCTGCCTACCGCAATGTCGTGGGCCTCATCCCCAGTTTCATCGTGCTCTGGCGTTCAGCCGACTGGCACGCAAAAGGCCGCCAACTTGGCATGCGCCAATGGCGTCTGGGGCTGGCGCGCGGAGTGGTGCTGACCTTCGCGCAGTATTTCTTCTATCTCTCGCTGGGCATCCTCAGCTTTGCCACGGCGGCCACGATCACCTACGCCAACGCGCCTTTCATGGTCGCTCTCGCCGTGCCGCTTCTGGGTGAAAAGGTGGGCCGCGTGCGCTGGATGGCGGTGCTGGTAGGCTTTGTCGGCGTGATCCTCGTGACCGGACCGGGGCGCGATACCTTCACGCCTGCCGCCCTGCTGCCGCTGGGGGCCGCGTTCTGCTACGCGCTCATTGGCGTCACCTCCCGCCTGATTGACAGCGATGTGCCCACGGCGCTGATCAACGTCTATTCCTCCGCCGTCGCCGCCCTTGGCGCGCTGATCCTCACCCTTGCGACCACCGGTTTCTCGCCCATCACCGCCCCCACTGACCTTTTGTGGATCGCGGCCATGGGCACGCTGGGGGGCTGCGCGGTGCTGGTGCTGATCACTGCCTTCCGCATGGCTGAACAAAGCGATCTGGCGCCGTTCAACTATTTCGGCATTCCCATCGCCTTTGTGCTGGGCTGGGTGTTCTTTGATGAAGCCCCCTGGAATGAACTGTTCCCCGGTGCGCTGCTGATCATCGCAGGCGGGTTGCTCATCATCTGGCGCGAGCGGCGGCTCAAAGCCGCAGCGCGGAGCGCAGGCGTTCAGGAGACCTGAAACTGCTTGCGATACGCCGAGGGCGTGGTGTTGATGTTGCGCAAAAAGGCCCGCCGCATCCGCTCGTCGTCCAGAAACCCGCAAGCGGCAGCGACCGATTTGATGGGCTGATCCGTCGTCGCCAGAAGTTCCCGCGCCGCATCCACCCGCAGCACTTCGACCGCCTTTGCCGGGGGAACGCCCATCGTCTCCGTGTACCGCCTTGAGAAATTGCGCGGGCTCATCCCGCATTCCCGCGCCATGTCCTCGACCGAAATGCGCGCCTGCATGTTCTCCGCGATCCAGTCATGCAGGGCGCCAAACCGTTCCCCGGTGTCGCGCGTCTGCCGGTCGAGCGCCCCGCTGAACTGCGACTGCCCGCCAGAGCGCACCATCGGCGTCACCAGCGACCGCGCCATCTCCATCGCTGCCGCCTTGCCCAGATCCTCTTCGATGATCGCCAGCGCCATGTCGATGCCCGCCGTGATCCCGGCAGAGGTCCAGTATTTCCCGTCCTTGATGTAGATCGGATCAACCTCCACATCGACCGCCGGATAGGTCTCCGCCAGATGATCGCAATCCTCCCAATGGGTCACGGCCCGCCGCCCGTCCAGCAGCCCCGCCTCCGCCAGGATCAACGCGCCCGAGCATACCGAACACACCCGTTTCGCGCGCCGCGCCAGATGGCGCAGCAGATCCACAAACGCCGGGTTCCCCGATGCAGGCCCGGCGCCATCGCCGCCAATGACAATCAGCGTATGGATCGGCCGGTGCCGGTGCACCGTCTGCCAATCGCCCAGCGGGTCGCTGTCGATCTCCACAATCGTGTTGGTCTTGGTCCGCCCGCCCGCAAAGGATGCCACAAAGGTCTGATACGGCGGGCCATCGGGGGCATTCCACTGCGCTTGGGTGAACACCTGCAACGGCCCGACAAGGTCCAGCAGCACGATGTTTGGGTAAACCACAAACAGCACGTTCTTCTTGTCTGCCGCCTCCTGCGGTTTCTCGGTCGAGGCATTGGCGTAAAAAGAGGGTATCTTGTCATTCATGCCACAGCCATAGCAGCTATGGTGCCTTCAACGCCAGTCACAAAGGAAAACCGATGCTGATCCTCAAACCCAATTGCGAATGCTGTGATGTCGATTTGCCGCCCGACAGCACCGCGGCGCGCAGCTGCTCTTTTGAATGCACCTTCTGCAAAGACTGCGCAGAAACACGCTTCGACAACACCTGCCCCAACTGCGGCGGAGAGCTGATCCGCCGCCCCATCCGGCCTGCCGCGATGCTTGCCAAATTCCCCGCCTCGACCGAGCGCTTTACCAAAGCGCACGCCGCCTGCGCTGACCTCTGATCCCCCGTTAGGACACCCTCATGAAAACCCTCGCCGCCCTCGTTTTCCCCGGTTTTGAAACGCTCGACTACTTCGGCCCCATCGAAATGCTGGGCGGATATGGGCAGGAAACGCAGCTATTCACCGTCGCCCGGACCCTTGATCCCGTCACCAGCGTGCACGGCCAGCGGATCCTCCCCGACCGCGCCATTTCAGAGACGGACCACTACGACCTGCTGCTCATCCCCGGCGGCGACACCGCGCTGGAGGCCGCAAAGGACCCCGCCCTGATGGATTGGATCCGCACCGTCAGCGCCAACGCCGAACGGGTGATGGCGGTTTGCACCGGCACGGTCCTTCTGGGCATGACCGGCGTCCTTGATGGTCGCCGGGCGACGACAAACAAGATGGATTTCACCGCCACTGTCCCGCTCGCCCCCAACATCGAATGGGTCAAGGAAGCGCGCTGGGTGGTGGACGGCAAATTCTACACCTCCTCCGGCGTCTCTGCCGGCATGGACATGGCGCTGGCCGTGATGGCCGACCTCTTCGGGATGGAGATGGCCGACCGGATCGCACGCGGCACCGAATATGAATGGCATAAGGAAGCGGGGCGCGATCCCTTTGCGAAAATGGCGGGGTTGGTGTGAAGGGCTACCCCCTCAAACCACCACTTCCTCCGCCACCTGTTCCCCCACACCAAACACCCGCTTGTACCGCGTGATCTGGTCCTCCGGCCCCATCGCCTTTCTGGGATTATCGGACAGTTTCACCGTCGCACGGCCATTCGCCTCTACCGCTTTGCACACCAGGGAGAACGGCGCCAAGGCATCCTCCGGCACCAGCCCGCGGAAGTCATTGGTCAGCAACGTGCCCCACCCGAAGGAGATCTTCACCTTTCCCGCAAAGGCCTCATGCAGGTCGCGGATCTTGTTCACGTCCAGCCCGTCGCTGAAGATCACGCGCTTTTCTATCGGGTCCTCTCCCCGCTCCCGCCACCAGTCGATGGCGATGTTCGCCGCCGTGGCCGGATCACCTGAATCCACCCGGATGCCCGTCCACCCGGCCAGCCAATCAGGCGCATTGTCCAGAAACCCCTTGGTGCCATAGGTATCCGGCAGGATGATCCGCAGATTACCTTCGTGCTCCTCGTGCCAATCCTCCAACACGTCATAGGGCGCCTGCGCCAAAGCTGCGTCATCCTCCGCCAAGGCCGCATAGACCATCGGCAGTTCATGGGCGTTGGTGCCGATCGCCTCCACCTCGCGGTTCATCGCAATCTTGCAATTGGAGGTGCCGGTGAACCCGCCGCGCAGGCCTTCGTTCATCGCCTGCACACACCAGTCCTGCCATAAAAACGAATGCCGCCGCCGGGTGCCGAAATCCGCAATCGACAGGTCCGGCAAATCGCGCAGCGCTTCAACCTTCTCCCAGACCCGCGTCATCGCGCGCGCATAGAGCACCTGCAATTCGAACTTGCCCATCCGGTCCAGCACCGCGCGGCCGCGCAGCTCCATCAGGATGGCCAGTGCAGGGATCTCCCACAGCATGACTTCATGCCACTTGCCCTCGAACGTCAGCTCATACTGATCGCCCTTCCGCTCCAGATGGTAGGGCGGCAGGCGCAGGCCTTCGAACCACTCCATGAAATCGGGCCGGAACATCTGCCGCTTGCCATAGAACGTGTTCCCCCGCAGCCAGGTCGATTCCCCCCGGCTGAGGCTGAGCGAGCGCACATGATCCAGCTGCTCACGCAGCTCCCCTTCATCTATCAGCTTGGCCAGGGGCACATGGGTGGAGCGGTTGATCAGGCTGAAGGTCACCTGCGTGTCCGGCTTGTTGCGGAAAATAGACTGACACATCAACAGCTTATAGAAATCCGTGTCGATCAGAGACCGCACAATCGGGTCGATCTTCCACTTGTGGTTCCAGACGCGGGCGGCGATATCGACCATGGGGCATTCCTTAACTCAGCCGCACCCTTGTGGCAAAGACTGGCCCACCGGGGCAAGACCAAAGCGCAGCACGGCCCTGACGCGCAAAAGGAAGCCGAATGACCGATTATGATTTGCTTGTGGTATTGGGCTGCGGCTTGGCGTTTTTGGGATATGTGACCTGCCTTGTCTGGGCGCGCTGGATCACATTGGGCGGCACGGTTGTATTGGCAGGCTGGCTCTGGTCCGGCACACCGCCCGATGCGGGAACGGCGCTTTACTGGGTCGGCGCGCTGGTGCTCGTCCTTGCCGCCCTCTGGTGCGCGCGTCCGTTCTGGACCGCCCGGCCCGCTTACTCAACATCTGCCGCCAAATCCAACCCCAACCGCATCGTCGTGGATGGCACCAATGTCATGTACTGGGACGGCAGCCCCTCCCTGCACAGCCTGCGCCTTGCAGTGGACGCCCTCGTCAAACGCAAGCTGGAGCCGATTGTCTTTCTCGATGCCTCAACCCGGCATCACCTGAAAGACAAAGACCTCAACGCCAAAGGGTTCGCCCGCGCGCTGGGCCTGAAGGCGCATCAGATCACCATCTGTCCCGCCGGGACCGAAGCCGATGAATTCCTGATCAAATTCGCCCGCACCGAAGGCCTGCCCATCGTCTCCAACGACCGCTTCGGCGACCGCGCGAAGCAGGCCAAGGGCGTCAAACGGATCAGGGGAGTCGTCGCGAACGGCAAAGTGGTGTTTGAAGGCTTCTAAGCCAACCCAACCCCCGCGTCCCCCATCCGCACCTTCGCCGCATCCAGCGATCCATCCATATCAATCGCCCGGCACAGATCCTGCCGCACGTCCACGCCAAAGCCCAGCCGGGCCGCGTCCACCGCCGAATACTGCACACAGAAATCCAGCGCCAATCCCACGCAGGTCAGCCGCGTGATGCCCCGCGTGCGCAGATACCCCTCCAACCCGGTCGGCGTCTGGTGATCATTCTCGAAAAACGCCGAATAGCTGTCGATGGCGGGCCGGTATCCCTTGCGGATGATCAGATCCGCCCGGTCCGCCTCCAGCCCGGCGTGGAACGCAGCACCCTGCGTGCCCTGCACACAATGATCCGGCCACAGCACCTGCGGCCCGTAAGGCATCTCGATCAGATCATAGGGGCTGTGTCCCGCATGGGACGCGGCAAAGGACGAATGCCCCGCCGGGTGCCAATCCTGCGTCAGGATCACCGCATCCGCGTCCGCCATCAGCGCGTTGATCCCCGCTACAATCTCATCGCCGCCCGGCACCGCCAGCGCGCCGCCGGGACAGAAATCATTCTGCACATCAATTACGATCAACGCCTGCATCGCCAGTCTCCTTCAAAGGGGCGCACCCGGCCCCGGCTTCATTTGGCCAGTAAACTCAAATCCGCCGCTGACCGCAAACGCGAAAGCCCCCTCTTGCGCACCCGGCCTCCGCCATCCTATGTCGCCTTCCATGTATACCATCGCTGCCCTCTACCACTTCACCCGCTTCGACGATCCCATCGCGCTCAAACCGCCGTTGCTGGACCTGTGCCAGCAACAGGGCGTCAAAGGCACGCTGCTCTTGGCGCAGGAAGGCGTGAACGGCACCATCGCAGGCAACCGCAGCGGCATTGACGCCGTCATCGCGCACCTGCGCGCCCTGCCCGGATGCGCCGCCCTCGAATGGAAAGAGGCCACGTCCGACACCCCGCCCTTCCACCGCATGAAAGTCCGCCTCAAGCGCGAAATCGTGACCATGGGCCAGCCCGATGTGGACCCGCGCGCAGGCACCGGCCACTACGTCGCGCCCGCGGACTGGAACGACCTGATCGCCCGGCCCGATGTGGCCGTGATCGACACCCGCAACGATTACGAGGTCGAAATCGGCACCTTCGACGGCGCCATCGACCCACATACCGCCAGCTTCGGTGAGTTTCCCGCGTGGTGGGAGGCGAACAAGGACCGCTTCCACAACAAGAAGATCGCGATGTTCTGCACCGGCGGCATCCGGTGTGAGAAATCCACCAACTACCTCCTCGGTCAGGGGGTGGAGGATGTCTTCCACCTCAAGGGCGGCATCCTGAAGTACCTCGAAGAGGTGCCAAAGGAAGACAGCACATGGCAGGGCGATTGTTTCGTCTTCGACGCCCGCGTCAGCGTCGGCCACGGGCTACGCGAAGGCCCGCACCTTTTGTGCCACGGCTGCCGCCAGCCGATCCTGCCAGAGGATATGGACCTGCCCGAATATGAACAGGGCGTGTCCTGCCACAAATGTTTTGAACGCACGTCGGATGAAGACAAGGCACGGTTCCGCGAGCGGCAGAAGCAGATCAGGCTGGCGGCGGAACGCGGAGAGGTTTGAAGGCGGACGTCAATGAACCGCTGCCCGTTTTGCGGCATTCGATTTGAAATGGAGTGGATGGCAGGAAGGAGTCCATGTTACCGGATGCTGCAATCAGCGCACATGCCAGCAACGCATATCATCAGGCCATGGAATGGTTTTCGCAAAGTGGAAGCTTATTCCTTGCATGACGCCAAAGCAATTTCTGTGCCGCCTTGCCACGCACAAATGGCCGGGCGGGCAGGGTCTGATGGATGTCAACGGGCAGAGTTGACCTTGCCTTGTCCGAGAGTGTCTTGAGCGCCTCTGGACCGGGGAAAAAGCTCTCTGCCTCAGCGCCATTTGCAAATACGATCTCATGTCGACGGCAGGCAAAATGGTGGTAGGTGACGGGCAAAAACCGCAGGGCCTGTATGATCCCCTGGACGCTCTGCAAGAATTTCGCAGGGAGCAGAACTTCGTCGTTTCCAAACATCCGGTTTGCGATCCTGGAGCGCAGCATTATGCGGTGCTGTGGCCAGACGCGCAGCGGTGTTTTTGGCAACCCATTCCCCAGACTTCCGGCAGGAAGTATGATCGGCGCGTTGTGATCAGGGTTCAGGGTGGTGTTTGCATTGGCCCATGTGATTTCCTGTGGCCCGTGATCCAGCGTAGTCACCAGATCGCCGGGTTTGAGCGTTTCAACCGGCACCTCGCCGTCCGTTGTTGCGATCAAGGTGCCCTGAGCGAAACAGACAACGGATGAATTCTCAACACTCTGGGCCGGGGTATAGCCAGCATAATTCGAGCTCTCAAGGCTGGTCAGATTGATGGATTGCACACTCAAATTGTCGAGTTCGGTGCTCAAATCTACGACAAATACATCCCCATTCGCGGCCTGCACGACGGCCAACTGGGTATTAAACGTTGACCCATCACCCAAAGTGACCACCGCGTTATAAACCGAAGTGGAATCCAATGCGACAGTGACTGGTCCACTGCCAGCATCATAGCTCATAGAATCATTGGAATCGGCCGGCAGATCGTTGTCAAGAATCCCGCCGTTATCATTTTGGTCATTGTTGGTGATATCGACCAGCGACAAAGTGTCATGAAGGCCCAGTACGACACCGGGATTCTCGTTAACCCAATTAGACTCATCGGTATCCATATCGGCAAAATTTCCGATGTAGAACATGGTTGATGTCGTAACGGTGGGCATCTCAGGTGCTATCCAAGCAAGTTGGGTTCGGGGGCAGTTACGCACAAATGCCCCTAATAATTGTTTCAAATAGAGCTCGAAAATAAGTCGGATTAAGGGAGTTTTTCCGGATGAATTAAGGTCAAGTCGAGGCTCCCGGTTTTTGAGCGCGCAGGCGAGGGCAGCCATTGGTGGGATTGCAGCAACCGGCAGCTTTGTCCCGCCAAGCCGCCGTCCAGTCTTCCCCTGATGGCCCCAAAACAACACCAAGTCCGCCGCCGCGAAAACCCACACCGCGAAACAGCCACCACAGCACCCCACCCGTCACTTTGTTAACCAACCTTACCCGCTCACACCCAGCGTACGCCCTGTTAACCACGCCTGCGGTGCACAAACGGTGTACAGGTTGTGCACAGACTGTGTACGGGCTGTGCCCCGCCCTTTTCCCTTCAAAACATGGCGTTAACCGGGATTCTCACGCCACAGCCGTTGCCTCCGTTGCCGGCCCGCCGCGCGGTCGGCTGCGCAGCAACAGCCAGATCATTAACGCGATGTTGAACCCGTTCCAGACAATCCCGTTCACGAAGGCCAGTTGATAGGACCCGCTCACGTCGTAAATCCACCCCGACATCCAGCCGCCCAGCGCCATGCCCATGATCGTCGCCATCAGCACCACACCCACCCGCGCTCCGGCTTCGCGGGCAGGCAGGTATTCCCGCACGATCAGCGCATAGGACGGCACGATGCCGCCCTGGCTCAACCCGAACACAAGGCTCACCACATAGAGCGAGACCAGGCCGCCCGCAGGCAGGTACAAAAACAGCGCAACGCATTGTAATATAGACCCAATCAGCAGCGTCCGCACCCCGCCCAGCTGGTCTGCGACCAGCCCCGACACCACCCGTGAGGCAGCGCCGCCCAGCAGCATCAGCGCCAGCATTTCCGCGCCGACGGCCGGGCCAAACCCCATGTCCACGCAGAGCGCCACGATATGCACCTGTGGCATCGACATCGCCACACAGCACCCGATCCCTGCCGCGCCCAGCAGGATTTGCAGGGTGCGCGGGCTGATCCCTGCGGATTGCGCATTCAGCGTTGAAGCCGCCTGTGCGGCGTCCCTGCTCGCCTCCGAGACTTTCCGGCGCAGGGTGAAAGCCATTGGAATCACACCACAAAACGTCGCTGCGGCCAGAATGGTGTAGCAGGCCCGCCAGCCGCTGTCCTCCAGCACGCCTGCCAGCACCAGCGGCCAGAAGGCCCCGCTCAGGTAGTTGCCACTGGCCACCAGCGCCACCGCGATGCCGCGCTTGCGCACAAACCAATGTGAGATATCCGCGATGAGCGGCCCAAACCCCACGGCAGATGCCAGCCCGATGATCAGCTGCGCCAGCGACAGCATCAGCATCGACGTGGACAGGATCGCCAGCCCGAACCCCGCCGTCAGCGCCAGCGCTGCCAGCACCAGTGACCGCACCACGCCAAAGCGGTCCACCGCTTGCCCCAGCGCGAAATTGCCCACCGCAAAGCCGATCATCGTCAGCGTGTAAGGCATTGAAGAGGCAGCACGATCCGTGCCGAACTCCACTTCCACCACGGGCATGATCACGATGATCGACCACATCCCCGCATTGGCGATTAGCGCCACCAGCAGCGTCATCACCAGCCGTCCCCAGGCGTAGGGGCTGTCGGTCTCAAGGGTTGGATCTGTCATGCAGGTATCTGGAGGCAATCGGCCTCCGGGCGCAATGCAAAGCCGCGCAGGGACGGGAAATTACGGACAAATCGATCTGTTAAGGCAAGCGCAAGACCTGCGCGGATACACCTGCCTCCGGGTGAGAAAAGAGGTGGTGGAGATGGGTGCGCAAGCCAATGCAGCGCCAGTCATCATCAAACGTAAGAAGGTCGTCGGCGGCGGCGGGCACCATGGTGGTGCCTGGAAAGTTGCCTATGCGGATTTCGTGACCGCGATGATGGCTTTCTTTATGTTGATGTGGCTGCTGAACGCAACGACGGAGCAACAACGCAAGGGGATTGCGGACTATTTCACGCCGACCATTCCGATCAATCGGGTGTCGGGCGGCGGCGATGGTGCCTTTGGCGGGGACAGCATCTTTGCTGAGGAAAACCTGCCCCAGAACGGCACGGGCGGGGTCAGCACAAACACCGCCGCTGCACAGGAACAGGCCGCGCTGGAATCGCTTGAGGAAATGCTTCTGGGCCGTGGCGGAGAGAGTGACGTCATGGAAAATGCCATGCGTCATATCGTGACCCGGATCACCGACGAAGGGCTGGTGATCGAGATCTATGATCTTGAGAACATTCCTCTTTTTGAAGGCGAAAGCGCGGAGCCTGTTCAGTTGCTGCGTGATCTGGCCGCGGTCATCGCGCAGGCCACACGCAGCGTCACCAATGACATTGCCATCGGCGGCCATGTGCGCGCCAACCCCGTTGTTCTGGCCCGCAGCCCGGTGTGGGAACTCTCTGCCGCGCGGGCGACAGCGATGCGGCTTTTGTTGGAGGGCACGGGGATACCGCCGCAGCGCATCCAGCGTGTCACCGGCCATGCGGACCGCAAACCGGTGGTGCGCAATCCGATGGGCGCGCGGAACAACCGGCTGGAGGTCATCCTGCTGCGCGACGTGCCCCGAAACTGAGAACCCGGCCACAAAAAGGGGCCACGGAATAGCGGGCATTTTATCTGTTAGCCCGACCTTAAGCTGACAGACGGTATGCCGATAGACGGGACAGTTGATACAGCAGAAAGGCCTATCAATGACAATTTCTTCTTCGCTCAACGCCGGGGTGGCGGGGCTTCAGGCCAATGCCACACGGCTCGCGACAATTTCCGATAACATCGCAAATTCATCAACTTACGGTTACAAGCGGGTGGATGCGGATTTTCATTCGCTGGTGATCTCTTCACAAGGGGGGACCTATTCCGCGGGGGGTGTGCGGGCGACCTCGCACCGTCTGATTGACGAACGGGGGCCGCTTGTCTCCACCGCGAATGCCACGGATCTGGCGGTGCGGGGGCGCGGGTTCCTGCCCGTCTCCCAGGCCACGGACGTGGAGGTCGCCAACGGCGACACACAGATGTTCCTGACCACGACGGGATCGTTCCGCACCGATGCCGAAGGCTACCTGCGCACCTCCTCCGGCCTTGTGCTGCTGGGATGGCCTGCGCAACCGGATGGGTCCATTCCATCCTTCCCGCGCGACACGGCAGACGGCCTTGTGCCCGTGCAGATCAACGTGAACCAATTCTCGGGGGAGCCGACAACCAGCATGACGCTGGGCGTGAATCTGCCCGCGACAGAGACGGATGCAGGCTCTGACGGGGATACACAGGAATTGTCGGTTGAATATTACGACAACCTCGGCACGTCGGAAAACATCAACATCGTGTTCTCTCCCACCGTGCCGGCAACCGGGTCGTCGAACGAATGGACACTGACCATGACAGACAGCGCCAGTCCGGGCGTGACCATCGGGGAATACACCGTCACCTTCGCGGACAACCGGACTGCGGGTGGCACCATGCTGACTGTGTCTCAGGCGGCTGGTGCGCCGGGTGGCGCCTATGATCCTGCCACCGGCCAGATCATCGTCGATGTGGCAGGCGGCCCCATTGAAATCGACATCGGCCGCATCGGTGACAGCGATGGGATCACCCAGCTGTCGGACAACTTTGCGCCGGTGTCCATTTCCAAGGATGGCTCCCCGGTTGGCAATATGACCTCGGTCGAGGTGGATCCGAACGGCTATGTCTACGCCTACTTCGACACAGGCATCACGCGCACAATCTATCAGGTGCCGCTGGTTGATCTGCCCAACCCCAATGGCATGGTCGCGCTGGATCAACAGATTTACCTGCCTTCGGTCGAGAGCGGTTCCTTCTTCCTGTGGGATGCCTCTGACGGGCCGACCGGGGACATTGTCGCCTTCTCCCTTGAGGAATCCGCCACCGATGTCGCGGGGGAGCTGACCTCCATGATCCAGACCCAGCGGGCCTATTCGTCGAACGCGAAGGTGATCCAGACGGTGGAGTTGTCCTTCGCACTGGCAATGGACTTACCGGTAGAGATTTCGTTCTGCGTCCCTGCCAGATTTGCATTGATGGATTTGAGGGTCTGCAACGCAACCATTGCGCTGTTGTTTGTGAGAATGCTCGACATAAGCATGTTCCTTTAGTCATGGGCGCTTTACGCCCGTTTTGCCCTGCCCCTTTGGGGGTGGACGGAAATGCCATTCTGACCATTGCGTACGCCCGGAGTGCCAAGCGGTGCGCCATCCGACCTCGGATGCAGGGGCACACTGCTC
>Ga0160419_100786_pt1 | contig 17149 bp, 26 predicted proteins | sample CelAP2metagpilot_2_FD_108196 | JGI IMG/M metagenome (GOLD analysis project Ga0160419, IMG submission 108196) | Phycosphere-associated microbial communities from Cellana algal ponds in Kailua-Kona, Hawaii, USA - Cellana AP2-4-25 metagenome pilot ... | reverse complement strand
GCTCTTCTTAGCTTGCTCACGGCTTCCTCCGCCTCATTTTGGGCCACGACATCCGCCTGGTCCGTGTGCTCATGCTCCACAGCTGGTATCGGCACGGCTTCTCTCCTCTCTAGCTCCTTCAGTCGCTCGTCCAGGTCCTCCACCGCGCGCTGCAGCATTTGTTCCTCCGTCAAGGGCATCGTCGTGCCTTCCCCCTTGCCACTCCATGACATTCCCATGAAGGAAGACGGTTGATTGCCCCCCTCTGTATTGACTGCTGGCCTGAAGGCGGAGGTGGCAAAAAGCACAAGCACCATGAGCCATCCCCCGGCCACCAGAACAAGGAAGGCCGTGGAGGAGGGACGACAAAGGCCACGACACGGCCCGCTGTAGCCCATGGCGTCACGCCGCCTGGCTGAGAAGGACGACGGCATTGGCTGGCCTCCCACTCTATGGCTGAGAAAGGACAAGGTTTGAAAGAGTGAAAGTGAAAAAGCGATAATTCAATTTCGTCTCGGAAACTTGACTTAGACTGACAGAGCGGCTGTCGTCGTGTTCCGTCATGGACCCGCAGGGCCGATTGCTCAATCGGGCCGACTGCTCAATCGGTCAAAGTGACATTTATTGGGGGCAGCGCACAATCCACGAAGCGCCAATGTTTACCCCAAAACGTGCTGAATACGTGTGTATAAGCTGCTTATCCGATATCGGTCGTGTCGTACTTAAATTACTACTAGGGTCTGAAGAAGAGAAGTGGGGGGATGATTTTGTGGGTTTCACGTTATTTGACTGCCCTGGGGGTCCCGGCGCTTGCATGCGCTTGCATGCACAAGCCCCTTCAAGCACGTATGACAGCTTGGTGATGCCTGGTGATAGCGCCGTTTGGATTTCGACTCATCCATCCTCCTCTCGGGGTCATCCTGGACTCGGAGACAGGTCTCGAGGTTATGTGTCCTCTGCAAGAGGGAAAAGGCTTCCACAAGACCCCCAATGCATGGACTTTATCAGGATTCTATCAGCAAGCCCCGGCGGGCGATTATCTACGGTATGACGACGGGCACCGCTGCTAGGCTCCTTAAGCGAAGCACTAAAACACCTGCACACGATTTCTTCCTTCACCTCCCTTACCAAGCAAGAGCAGCAACACAGCAAAACACGTAACAGTCACTGATTTCGCAGCGATTCTCTTGAAATTGTATTTCTTTCTTCAGTTTTCGCGTGTCTTTCTGTCTTGTGTTCTCTTCACCCACAATACACACGATCGCCAAAGTGAAAACATACAGTCAAATCAAATCAAGAGTGGAAGACAAGCGGGCATGCGCACTGCCCAGGCTCTCATGGACACTACCCTCCCTCTAGACAGGCTATTTTTACTCTTCATTGTTGACAAAATTGTGACGGAACTTCTCCCTGACTTCCGTCTGGTATCCTAATGCGAGACATACAAGAGATTCTTCTCATTTTCCCTTTCCGCTCTGTTTCCTCTCCTCCGGATAGAAAAATAACTTCTGATTTATAATCAAAATCGTGGACAACGATCCCCCTCTATTACATCTATCTGCCTGTCTGTCCATACTGGATCCTTTTCCTCTCTTTCATGAGCCGCCACCTTCGCCACCCACTCCCCCCACTCAAACCTTTCCAAGCTTCCACCCAAACAAGGCGGAATATTGTCCCTGTCGACATCCCGGTGCAACGCCTCCAAATGCGGCAACACCCTCACTCGATTCTGCAGTTTCTTCCCCAGCATCGCTACCACCAGTCGCATTGCCCGTAGCAACCACAAGGAGCCCCCCACCACGTAAATCCGCTTCAACTTACACGGAAACGCGTCCTGCCACATTCTGATCCCCCTCTTGGCATCTTTCAACGAAACCAAGGCTCGGCATAACCCAAACGGGACCGAGGCCAAATTAACAATCATGACCAATCCCGTCCGCTGCATTTCCTCATCCCTTGTGAACCTCTCAACCAAATAGGCGCCCACCTGCTGGTATTTCTCCAAGCTCGCCTTCCGAGTGTCAATTTTCCCCACATTGAAAACGAAGATCCCCCTGCCTTCCTTATCCCTGCCCGGCAAGATCCAATGAGCTCCTGACTCTAGGGGACCTCCCATCACGTCCTTGGCCTTCAGCCGTAAGGGCCAACCGGCCCCCCGCCGAAAAGCCAGGAAGTTCCGCGCGACCATCAAAGCTTCGTCATACACGCCTGAGCGGGAGCGGAGACATTGCAGAAGAAAGCCGCGGGGGAGAGGCGGTGGAGGAGGGCATGCAGAGCCCACGCGGGTAGCTTGGGGCAGAGAGGCATCATCGGCTTGCATGGCGACTCGCATGCGGTCCACCAGAATTGTCGCCTCTTCGTCGGTGAGATTGAGGAGGGGGGTCACGCCTTCGTCGAACGATGAATTGGCCGTGCTCACGCTAAGAGGTTGGCCGCCTTCGATATTACTGTGAAAGGTAAAAGGTGGGGGAGAGGAGGGGGGCGTCTGCGTGGGGCCGTGCTGATATTGCTCCTCCCATGTGCCCATGCTGCAGCTGTTGCTGCTGTCGCCGCTGTTCGATGAGGTGGACGTGGACAACGACAGCTGGGCGGCAGAAGCCGACAAATTTTGTGTATTTGCGGATGTAGTGGCCAAATTTCGAGGTGGTCGCTCCACGGTGCGTGGTGAGTGTCGACGGCCAAAGTGCGTGCTCTATCTTGCGGTGCCCGCTGTGGGTGGGAGCAGCAAAAGTGGATTAGATTGAGGCATGGGCGGACCACGGGATGTGAGGCATGTCAGCATCGTTACTCAAGTGAGACATGGGTCAGCATGGATAAAAGGGGGAAGGAGAACGACATGCGCTCTCGAGTTCACAGTGGGACTTATTGTGGTCCCCATTTGGGACACCCCCCCGGGATGTGTCTTCTGCTTTTGGTTCCAGATGCTTGATCCTTGAGTACCACTCAGATGTCTCAGTGGATCTCGGGGATCTCGTTGATTTAGTTCAATATCCCCCGCTTTTATTCTGGGGCGATGTATGGAAGAGGAGGGAAAACCGGCAGGGGTAGGTAGGTAGCTTGGGGAAAAACCATTGAACCTTTGCGTCAGACGCCAAGAGCATCATCTCGCCGATAGAAAGCAAGTCGTCGCTTGCTTAAACGTAAAACGCCCACTCCAATCCCTCCGCACACCAAATAAGCACAGGGCGACCGGAACCACCATCAAGCAGCGTACTGACTGGAGGGGTTTGCGGGCTTTCAACAGGAGAAGCCGTCGTCATCAAGACTCCTCCAGGCGCTACTCTCCTTGTCCCGCCTTGGCCCCATTGAAACAAATCACATGAGCCGATCTCCTTCACTATCGGAAGGAGACGACGATGGCCTTAACAACGGTGGTTATCTCAGTTTCGGTGGCAGCGGATTACAAAAGCATTTTGACCGCACTTCCAGCCCATTGAGCTTCTTCTCCTCCTCCTACTCTCACTCCTCCGACATCAGCGCCGCCCTTTACGTCGACGTTGCCGTGCCCTTTCAAGTCAAGTTGCGAAATAATGAAGTAGAGACCATCCTGCTCACCGTCGATGACGACGCCGAGGTGCTGGCGTCCAATTTTACACAACACCAGCACGCCCTCCCTCCCTCCCTCCAGGACGCGTTGGCCCAGCAACTTCGCGTACGGCAGTTGGACATGGCTCGCGAAATTATCAAGGCTCTAGACCAAGATGCGCGGGCAGCAATGCGTGCCCATGTCGCGGCATTGGAAGATAAATCAACATCAGCAGCAACAGCAGCGGCTGCAGCATCAACCATGGCAACGATAGGAGGGGTTCAGAGAGATAAGGAGGAGGAAAAGGAGGGGGGAAAGGAGGAGGGAGAAATGGATGGCACCGAAAATCGTCGAGTGCAGGAGGCCGAGTACCAGGGATTAGAAACACAATTGATTCGGCGATCAGATCGAATTATTTTGTTGGAAGAAGGGGCGTCAACGACCGCAGCCGAGTCTCAGGACGTGGTGAAGCATCTGAAGGAGAGGCTGCGAGAGTCAGAGGTAGCGCGTGGGAAAGTGGCAGGGAAGTTGAAGAGGACGGAGAGGGATGCGCGGAGGTCAGAAGAGCAGGTGGTGGCGACCATGGCCGAGTCGAAGGAAGAGGCGTCTTGTCTGGAGCAGAGGCTACGAGACGCCGAGGTGGAGCGCGACGAGATGGGGAGGCGCTTGGCAAGGAGGGAGTGGGAATTGCGGGTGCTGCAACAGGTGGATAAAACCCACGAGGATACGGATGAAGGGTTGACAATGGTCGAGGAGATACAGAAGCGCAGGCACGTTGAGGCGGCGTATGGAGAGATGAGTAAGAGATTAAGGAGGAAGGAGGAGCAAGTGCGCTGGCTGGAGGGGGTGATGGCGAGTCAAGATTTTCAGCGGAAACCCTTGAAGAAACTGAGAGAGAGACTGCGGGAGGTCGAAGAAGCGTACTCAGAAATGAGCAGAGAATTGATGAAGAGGGATGAGGAGGTGCGCATGCTGGAGGTGAGGGTGGCGAGTCAGGATTTGGAATTGAAGGTGCTGGGGGAGGTAGTGAGGAGGAGGAGGAGTCATTTTCATGGACAGGCGCGGGGTCTGAGCAGCGTCTTGTTGTGGAGAGAGGACGAGGAGGAGGATTTGGCTGAAAGGGAGGGAAAGCAAGGAGGAGAAGGAGGCAGTCAAGAGGGAGGGACTAGGGCGAGCGACTCACCTTTATCTTGGCAGAAGCAGCACGCCACGATTTCCGCGATCGAAAGTGCTTCGTGCGCATGTAAGTCACCAGCATCGCAGCAACAAAAGCTTCAGCATCAGCCGCCGCCGCGAGTACAGGAGAAGCACGCGGCTAACTCAGTGCGGCCACATCGGGAAACCCGCGCGTCAATGTCATCTCGCTCTTCTTACTCCTCCTCCTCCTCCTCCTCCTCTTCATCTTCTCTGTCTCCTCCTCCTTCTTTTGCTTCGAAATCATACGGCCCCGACATTCGCCGCATGGTTCATCTACCGCATTTTGAAGAAATGATTGAAGCAGAGGAGGGAGACGAGACAGACGACATTTACCCCATCCCGTCTGAACGAGCAACCTGTCCGTCTTCTACTCCGGCGGCCGCTTTCATTGCGTGAGTTGAAGTTATTTATTTAATTTTCTGCCGTTCCTACACTCATATAGAACTTTCGCATGCAAGCTGACATCCTCTAGGACTTGCATGCGTGGGCAAGCTTTCCAACAATAAAATATTGCATATACTTACCCCTATTCTTGTCCGAGTTTTTCTAGCGATTTTGACAGGTTTTTCATCAGGCAAAGTCCCCGTTATTCAGGATGTGAAGAGGAAATGGGAGAGTACGTGTGGGAGGTGGACAAAGCTTGAGTAGTGAAAAGGGTGTTTTTCTAAAAGATAAAAAATGTTTAGGCAAAGGCAAGCTGGAGGTGTGTGTGTGAGTGAGCAACCAGGAAAAGGTACATGGCAAGAACTAGTACGGTTACAACTGCAGACCCATAAGGGAAAAAAGAAAATTTATTAACATCCATACCTTTGTCGTCTCGATTGTATTGCTGTATTGCCTTTTTCGATATTGTCTCATGTCTTCAAACTTTTGTAAACGAGTACGGTCCGTCGCCATTTTTTTATGATCACGAAACATTCCTCGTCATCACACGTAGAGGAAAAACGACTGTACTGTATATACACTGCACCGTACCACACACACTGCACCTTTAATCATCACATGCACGCAAATTTTTTCCCATCATAACCTTCCTTCCGTGCTCTTTACCGTTACAAACACATCGTCCGTCACGCCCTTTCTCTGTCCTCTTACCCTTCTCAATCATGACGCCTTGCTCTTCAAACCTCCTCCTCCTCCTCCTCCTCCTCCCGACGCTTCTCCCAGCCCATCTCTTGGGCTTGTTTGGTTAAGGACGGGGACCTTGCCGAGGCCGAGGGGGCGCTCGTGCGGGTACTTGGACTGGTAGCGCACCGAGAACACGTCGATGTAGTAATTAGCCTGTGCAAGTGTCCACAAGTGCGTGTTTTCAAATGACAGGGATAAAACTTGATGGTGAGTAGATGTCTCATACGAGAAAGCAAGGCGCAGAATAGCGAATGGAGGAGAGTTAATAGCAGGCGCTTGCCCTGAGCCCCCACCCTCCAGTGTCCTCCCACCATCCATCCCCTTTCCGCTACCCCTAATCAAAAGAAGACCGACGACTTACCCCATTGAAAACGGCAACCGTGAACATCCCCAGCCCGTAGACCACATGCCACGAGAACGAGTCATAGGTCACCAAGGCGGGTAAACAAGTCAAGAGCGTGTACACAAACTGAGTCAACACAAAAATTGCCTTGGTTTTATGCGACCGGTGGTCGAAACTCTCCTCAGGGGCAAGCACACCCACGGCCCTCGTGACTTTCAACACCAAACGATGTAAGACATTTTTCTGATCTTTGGCTAACCACCGCAAGCTCGTCTGCAAGCTAGGGTCCGCGTCAAGTCGTGCTCGATCCACAATTTCAATTTTAATGTAATACATCAGCTGCCAGACCAGGTAAACGACAGCAGCAGGCAAGAGGTCATTGACGCACATGGGGCCACACGCCTCGAGTGTCGCGGCGGCGGAGGCTGAGGAAGGATACCAGCGTAAAGCGTAAAGGAGGAGGCCGGGGTAGATGTGAATGTAGAGGGAGGTAATTTTCTCCAAGTCGTGGAAGACGAGGCTGTTCCGCCAGACGGGCACGGCGAAGGCGAGTGGGCCGTTGGTCAGTAGAAAATTCGACTTGAGGAGGGCACAATTAAACGGGAAAGCATAGAGTTGCAAAATGCACATGATTTGCACATAGTAGCCTTTTCAAGGGTTGGTAGGGCAGAGGAAGAAAAAGTAAGCAGTGGGAAGGGAGGGGACACTTAGTGAGTGGGGTTTGTCAGTTCTTAAAAGACGACGGGAGAGCCGCTGAATAAAGAGATGGGAGAAGGGGGAGAGCCCATCGTCACATAAGTCCTATCCACCCCCATTTCTATTTCTATTTTCTCGCGCACCCGGCCTTACTTACAGAAATCAAGGAGAAAATAAGACCACCGCAAAGACTTGTAGTGCGGAATGCGAAAGAAGATTAAGACGGGGACGACAGCCATGTACCATGCCCAAAAGAGGTGGGGCATCTTAACCAGCATAAACTCACTAACTGTCAAATTAAGCACCCCAAAGGTGAAGGCCATCTTGTCGATGCGCCGGGCCACGGGGGGATGTCGAACGAAATCCCGTACGCGTTTTGTCTCGTCGCCCGTCACGGCCTTGCGCCATCGTTTTTGCACGTTCGCCTTCATCAGCTCTGTCAACTGGCGTCTCTGCTCCGCGATGCCGACCTTGACAGAGCTGCTTGCGGCCTCTCCTTCGAGTTCCTTCAAGTCCCCAATCACTCGTCGAAGCACCTCCCCGCTTATCGTTGCCACCTCGCTCGCGGCCGCAACCGTGGACACCGCATTCGCTGAAAGGTCTTCGTGCCCTATACGAATGTAGTGTGATACCAGAGAAACGGGAAAAGGGACGTGTATGAGAGTGATTGCGTGCGTAAAAAAGGTGATACGAGGGAAGTGTGCACTTACCGGCGAGTAGGGTAGTGCCGCCGTCGTTCGTGTTTTCGTACATAATCGTATCCGGGCTGACGGAGGGAGACGTACCCCTCAACCTGGTGTCGAGCGCTGTGGCTACTGCTCCTGCAATGGCGCCCTCACTGTCGTTGTCGCTACTGCTCATCGTCGTTGTCATTGTAGCAGGAAAGTCGGCAACAGAGACGACGGCGGGGTGCTGGTTGCGGCTTCCTTTCTCTCCTTCCCTTTTTGAGCCTTTCTCAACCACCAGTGACCAACCGAAGTGGATGTTACCAAGCTCTACGCCTGTGTACGTGTGCCGAGAGGAAATTGGTGGATAATGTGACTGCCTTTGCCCCAGGTCATGTTCATTCGGAGTACACGAAGGCGGCAACAGGAGATCGCTAAAACCGCCATTTACATCAAATTCCACTCCTCGTTGCTCTTTTCGTTGCGGTTTGGAAGCGATGTTCGTGTGTATGTGGATATCAGGGTCTTGGCCGCGAGAGGCACAGAGCGAAATTTGATGACGCTCAAAATACTATGCAATAGCCTACATATTGTGGGGAGGTTGGTTATATTCATGTCCATCAAGTGTTTTAAAGTATTTGGGCCAAAGTTTAGGTTTAACTATAAGTCGGGTAGTTTCAAGAAAGAATCGACTCTACTCAACTGTACGCGAGTAACTCAGTGTCGGATGTGGGCGTGACTTGCCCCGAGAACCTACTATTGCACGCATGTTATCAAAGTCATCAAACGCCGAAAGGACTTCAGTATCCCTTGAAGGGAGAAAAGCCAGCAAGGCTTTAGCCCCGGGAAAAGAGTTCAGAGATTATCAGCTGCAGTGGTGCTTCCAGACCCCGCTTTATCATATCAGCCAATACAGCATGTGTTTCAACAAAAAATCGTCTGTTCAGAAAAACATGTTTTCGGTCGACACGGTTTCTGCCGGTCGACGATATAAAATAGAAGCAAGCAAATAAAAAGTTTACAGTTTTTATCTTCTCCGCTGTTTTTTTCATGTTCTCTCTACTACACATCTATCTGTGCTCGCCTAAGTTTTTGAAATAAGGTGCGCCAATCGCCCACCGCTATGTCCCCAAAAAATGTATAGTACTTTCCTCTTCTCTGCTTTTCCTCTAGCATTTGGCTCTCTCATTGGATGCCAGATACTGCCCTCCACCTGGCCTCGTTGTCGTCACCCTCCCCGTCCTTTGATAGGTCACACTTCAGTGCCTCCTCATTCCTTCCTCCATAGTACACACTTAGACGCTGCTGCCCCTCCTATCCTTTTATCACACACACACCACTGGTACCTCGCCCTGACCATCACGACCACGGCTTAGCTTTCGGGGAGTCGGCGAAAGAGAAGGGGTACGCAGCATTTTTTCGGTCGTATGATTGCGTATCGCTCTCTGGTAGTTCCCCCTCCCGACTTCTACTGCTGCTCTTACTGTTAACGCTATCATAGCAGTTGTTACTGTTGCTGTTGCTGCCGCTGTTGATACTGCTCTCTACTTGCGTGTTTGGTCTTAACTGTTCGTCTTCAGGGAGGCACACGTCGGGTGCTGACTCGCCATCAACGCAATTACAGGTCTCTCTTTCCTCTTCTTTCCCTTTTTGTTCTTTTTCCACCTCTTGCCACCGTTGCTGCTGCTGCTGCTGCTGCTGCTGCTGCTGCTGCTGCCTCTCCACTTTATAGTCACTGCTCTCCTTCTTCTCCTCCTTGAGTTGCCGATGCAGTCGCTGCTGATCTTCGTCGAGCGCGTGTGGTTGCTTACGTCGGCGCAGGCGGGGTGACTGCTGCAGCTCGACAGCGGCCTTTGAGGAGAGGAGGGGATGGTGGTGGGTGTAAAGTGTCCCGAACATAGAGTCCAGAAATTCCAGCTCCGAAAAGTTGTAGTCGATGCGCAGGTGGTGATCCCAGTGGTACCTAGGGGAGGGTGAAAAGAGAGGGGGGGAGAGGTAAATGACAAAGGGCGCGGTCGAACACTTATTATCCACTCTAAAGTTCTCTTGCCGCTACTTGTTCTTCCTCCCAGACCCTTTGGTATTATCCCTTTTTATTCAGCCGTACCTGCCATCGATCAAGGTGCCGGGGATGTAAAAAGCCGAGTGATCTATCGCGGCACCAAGGCCGTTGATGAGGGCGAAGAGGACGTGGAAGTGCCAGGGCAAGGGGTTGAAGAGCTGGGCAAAGAGGAAAACGCCGAAGACCTCCATCAGCACGAATTCGAGTGTAGAGTCCTGCCAGGCAGACAAGGCGCAGAAGTCGCGGATCTGGCAGTGGTGCCGCTTGTGCACGGCCCGATACAGGATCTTGCTCTCGTGCATGAGCCAATGCACGCCCATGGCCCAGAGGCGGTTGATCACATTGTTTATGGTTGCCCCGCCCAAAAGTGCAGCCACGCGCACACCGTCCTGTTGCCAGTCCCCGTGCGGCAGCAGCGGCTCGTACAGCACGGCATCGTAGGCGTACCCGAAAACCAGCAGGGCCGGGGCCAGGAGCACGCCCACGTCAAAAAAGAAGGACGGCGCGTGCTGCGCATACGTCCTCCAGCTGCTGCGCTGGTACTTGAGGCTGTATTTGTCCCAACGGCCCGAGATGTCGTGAAAGGCGATGAAAAGCACCATCAACAGGTGGCTCACCACCAGGGACACGCACACTACACCCGAAAACCACACGGCGCGCTCCATCTCCGGCGAGGCCAGGAGCGTCGACACCCATTCCCAAACTTTTTCCGCTCTTCTTCTTCCTTCCTCTCCTCCTTCATTCCCTCTTTCTCCTGTCGCTTGACAGCCTCCGTCATAGGTCCCCAAGAGGAGCTCGGAAAGGGGCAATGCATGTGGCCATTGCCGCAGCCATGCTGCACCCATATCCATGGGTGCGGGAAACCCCCCGACTGGGCAATCGGGGTCTCTTTCACCGCCAGGAGTCCACCTGTTGTATGTAGTAAGGGAGGGCAAATAGTGGGAAGGGTATGAGTGTGTGGTTAGCTGTAGCATATGGGCGGTGCGAGATGTCCCATACGCCATAGCCAGATCCCAGGGAAGTAGTACTTCGCGGTTTTTAATATGTATCGCAGTTGCCCTTGAATGGAAGACCTGTGGATAGCATTGATGGTCATGAGGAATCGTGCTGTAGTTCTTTAGGCCAGCGGCAGTCTGAACGGCGAGGCTAATTAGGTGGTGTACCGTGATCGGGCGTGGCGTACGTGCTGAAGTATGTCGCTTCTTCGCCTGTCTTCGCTGGCTTTCTTCCTCCTCGAGAGAAAGCTCGACGACGAGTCGCCGTTGGCACCCCCTGGGCCGCCGCTGCTCTCAACAGATAGCCTTCCATCACTTAGTAGGTGCTGACACAGACTTTCCCCCTCGTACTTTGAGGACGCAAGAGCGTAAGTAAATCACATATACCTGGTTGTGAAAAAGGTGCATTGACACACAGCCAAAGAACATCACGTATGACAAAGCGATCCAAAATGACTTATCAACCCGCCGGCCAGTGGCGGCTTTCTTCTTCATTCTTTCCCTCAATTAAGGATGGACATGTGACGATTTCTTCATAGCTGTTGACAGCAAGTCCTGTGTGAGCTACAACAAGTGATATTGTCTTTGTCTTGGCCAGCCACTTTGGCTGGAGGAAGATCATTTCCACGCTACTAGCGGGTACGCCCGCCCTGTGGGCAGCCAGGGGTGTGTTTTTGTTGTAAGAGTCTTAGGAAAAAAGAGGGGTAAGTGAAGGAGGAACCAAAGGGGGAGCATGTATGCCAGGTGTACACCTGGGGGAGTGACTTGTGTGATGATGATGATGTGTGTGTGTGTGTGTGTAAGAAGGAGGCGAAGACCAAGAGAGAAAGAGTCCGTCTTGAATGTTGTTATCTTTTATTTTTTGGGGGGTTAAAAAATCCCAGGGTCAGAGCTTCCAAAAAGTCGCAATCTACTTGACGTCCCCGGTATTTGCCCACGGTCAATTCTACGTCGCGCTCTCGAGAGCGAGAGGGATCTCCTATCGAGAGCGCGACGTAGATAGAGTTGACAGTGGGCAAACACCGGGGACGGGATGTAGATCGCGACTTTTTGAATGCTCAGACCCTGGGATTTGTTGACCTCCGAAACGTTGTTAGGTGTGGCCGTGCGCTGTTGTGGTAGTCTGTACTTCCATCATGTCTTGGGGTTGCGGTGGTTGTGACTGGTGGTTTCATGTACACGAACACTTGCTTATGGACCACATTGGGTGTGGTAAGTGCGGGAGGGTGCTGGCCGTGCAGAGGAGGGGGGGTGACCATCATGGTGATGTTGGTGGGGTCTCCTACTTTCGAAAGCGCGACATAGAATTGACCGTGGGCAAATACCGGAGACGGCAAGTAGCTTGCGATTTTTGGAAGGTCTGTCCCTGAGATTTGTTTATGGTCATGGCGAATGCAGGCTGGACCGGGTACTGACGTCGGCGGAGAATGAACGGTACGCCCTTGATGTTGTCGTTGGTGTCCATGTTGATCCTGGGAAGGCAGTCAACATGACCCACGTGGCTCCCCGTCAGAATTTTGGCCTGGATGACGCGAGGAGAAAGATGCATGATGAGCAAACGTGTCCCATTGGCGAGGCCTTGTGCCGGGTTTACGTTCCGCAACAGGATAATAAGTATGCCTACTTTCAACCATAGTTGGCGCGGGGGGAAGCCGGGCGGGTTCGTGGAGTAAAAGAGCCCCGTGGGGTAAGCACCTTCGTTCTCGTCCTGCGCCAGCCTGTCTGCTGAAAGGTATGCCTTTTCTCACCGCTTACATGACCGTTATCGTCGTCTTCACCACAATTCATGTCTCCGACGGTACACAATAGACATGGCGGTACTGTGCTGTGAGTGAAGGTGGGAGAGTAGGAATACGGCGTTAAGCTGTGTTGCAAGGGGGAGCAGTATGGGGGATGGCCCATCGCCAATGCCCATACTTGGAATGCGTCATCACCAAAACCACCCTCCACCCTCGATAAACATGGAGAAGGGCAAAGGAGGGAGCTACGCTACTCAGTGCATGGTCAGTATACGGGAGTGCGCTCTTAAGACGCTTGTCTCATTTGTGCCCTGGTCGAGGGAAGAGGAAATTGACTCGAGGGGAGTTGAAGGGGGAAAGATGATTTATGGACCCGCGGGCCGCAGAACACTCCAAATTGAGGCACGGGAAGTTCAAAACCACACAAACCACGGGAAGACGTCACAAAGATTGCATGGAATCGTGTGCATTGTATTTTTCTCCAGGTGCATTGCTAAGCATGCATGTGCTTTGGTGGTTAAGGAAAGAGAAGAACGCGGAAACCATCGTTTTTAAGTGCGCGACAGACAGACAAAAATCGATTAATACTTTCGACAAAAATCGATAATCGATGCTTGAAATACTTTAGATTAGATTGGCCATTTATTCATACTCCTATGTCTGGCATGTACTGTGTTGTGGTCCCTCATTTTATCCTTTTGGATTCTTGTGTATGCGAGTCACATATTGAATTGGTTGTAAATGTGGCCCTCCTGCTTACGTGGTTCATGGTGATCTATGTCCTGATTTCTTTTGTCTATGGAAAGGGTGCAGATGTCATTTATGGGGTGCAGATGCCATTTATATTTTTCTCTCTGCATGTCAGTCTCAATTCGCCCTCTCCCGTTGTCTATTCGTGGTAGGTAAATCGTCACAAAACCTGAACATGTCCTACAAATCTTCTGAACACATGTAGTGCTTTTTAAGTGTTCTCCCCGGAATCACATAAGCCCAAAGGCGTTGGTCCAGTTTTCACTTTCCTAATTGACTAGACTGTGAGGGTGGCTACATCGGCGGCCGCGGCGGCCAGGTCGTCTTCGTCGTCCTTCTTGAGGAAGGCTTCGTTATTGTCATTGATGTTGCCAGCACTGCTGGAGCTAGTCGTCGTGTCATTCGTCTCGCTACGGGTACTGCTAGTGTTGCAAGTCTCCACGGTACTGCCGCTATTGCCAGCAGCCGTTGCCCCCTGCTGCTGCCGTTGCTGCTCTTGCTGCTGCTGCTGCTCCTGCTGATGGTGGTCCTGCTGCCCGATCATGGACCTGGCTAGCTCCTCGGGCGTTGTTCGAAATAGCTCTACGTACCGGCTCCCGAGCGTGGACCGGTCCTTGGCCTTTTGGGCACTGCGGGCCTCCATGGCGCTCGCAAAGGAGACGAAGGCCTCCCCCGTCATTCGGCCGTCGGCGCGCAGGACCACATGGATGTTGTCCAGCTGCACATTGAAGTCTGCGGAGGATGGAAGGGAAGATGGAGAGTGAGTGATACCCCAGCATTGAGCTCACCACTTTTCTACGTATTTACCTTCAAAAAAGACCTGGACATCAAGCTTGGTGGAGGTGAAGGGCAGACCGCGCATCTTGAGGATCTCAGAGTTCTGCGCCTGCTCCGTCGCGGCGATGGCGACTTCTCTCGAAACACCCGGCGTGGCAGCGGCTTGGCCTTGTAAGGAGTTTTTGTGGTGGTTGTTATCGTTGTTGTTTTTGTTCTTACTGTTGGTGCTACTGCTGGGGGCATGGTGTGCGTTGTGGGCGGCGTGACTCTGGCTGCGGCTGTGGCTGGAGGAGACAATGCCCTGTTGCTGTTGGTGCGGTTGCGGCATCTGGACATCCTGCTGCAGGAGCTGATGGGGAATGCAGTGGACATGTGCGTGCTGTTGCTGCTGATGAGGGTGCTGGTGGTTGTGGTGGTGGTAATGCTGGTGGTACAGCTGGGCAGCGTGGTACTCTTGATGCACACCCTCTCGTTCCCCGCCGGGCGCTCGTTCCGAGAAGGCATCAGGGTGGTAGTGATGATGCGGCCTGTATAAGGAGAAGAGATTGCGCGAGTCAAAAGCAATAGATTTTCACATCCATCCCTTTGACTGGGCTCTTACCGACGATGTCGACCGACCTCCCAATTTTGGGCGATGGCGTTGTAGTAGTCGAAGCGCTTGGCGATGAAGATCTCGATGTACCGCCGTCCCATGTTTTGCCTACAGTGCCAATGAGGAATATTGAAGAGAGAGAAAGTAGACCGAAATTAACGAAATTCATGTGTGGACGAGCAAATTTCTCCCCTTTCCTTTGTAGAGCAGCTGCCTTACCTGTCCCTGCCCAATGCGAGCTGCATGTCCATGACTGACCTAAAGAGGACCATGCACTCACCCTTGTTCATCATCACCACGTCCAGCACCCCGATCCCCTGTTGTCGTGTGTTGAGTGAATGTGCAGACATGAGGACTAGTAAATTCCCAACCAGTATTTACATGGGCCACACCACTGCTGACCTGGAAGAAGAGGATGACGTCCCGGACTTGCGCCTCGAACGGTAGACCACGCAGGCGAACGACTGGGAAGGGCCCCAAAAAATCCTCCAACATCTCCTGGCCATTGCCGCTGCTTGATTCAACGTGTCCACTGGCCGCCGATGTGCTCGGGGAATTCCCTACGCAGGCAACAAGAGGATGGTTGGTGAGACCGCACATTTGTATGGGGGGAGGCAAACACCCAGCAGCCTGGTCCAAAATGCGTGCAAATCCTTCCTGATCATACGTCATACCTCTCCCAAAACATAGCCTGCGGTGTCACTTACCAGCTGCAAGGTGGAGAGCGTGAGTCTCGGAGGGCCAGACATGGGGGGGCATGCCTTGGACGGACACGAGGGCAGACCCCACTATATGCTGGCCGGGTCCCGTGCGGTACTATGTTTTGGGGAAGGACGTATAAAGGACAGGTTAGGGGGTGAGTGTGTGGCTAAAAAAGCAATTCATCTGAGGGTCTCTGCGTAGTACATGACATAAATGGCCGAAGGATTCGCTCGCATTCTGACTCACCACCATTTGCTCCTGGAGGGAAGTATAGTCGACAGCGCCGTAGTCGGAGGGGTTCACAACACTATGAGCGTAATGGCGTTCCATGATGAGCAGTCGAAGGGCTGAGGCTGCCTTGTGCCCTGCTGGGGAATGTGCCGCTGCGGAAGCAACCCCTTCTCTGAAGACGGTGGTTTCGGAAAGCGTATTTGGTCAAAGGCGGGACGGTCAAACACAGGCCTCATATTCAACATATTGTTCCAAGTTGTCACGAGAAGACAGGGTTGAAGCAGGTCGCCCTGGGGCCAAGTGGCCAAATTATTTAGCAATGCGTTCGCCCGATCGCACCGGCGATCCTCACAACGTGCGTGCTCGGAATCCGGGGGAAATTCATAAGGAGAGAAACAACATAAGTTCGCCAACAAGAACGGGTCAAGAACGGCTCTTTCATCTCCTCTCCTCGTGCACAGCTCAAAAATCGAACAAATGGAACCTTGTCGAGTCAATCCCCGTTGATGCAAGTCCATTCTCCATGCATTGATGACCTTGTGGAGGAATTAGTCTACCGGCGCTGGCATAGTTTTCATATCATGGTGGACAGCTTGTGTCACACGGCGAAAGAAATGGCGACCAGACCTGCCTCTCAGCCTCCAACGTTGTGAAAACGATACCCTGCGAGGCTGGCATTGTCGACCTCCATGAGTCTCTCCTCAACGATAAGCCGACAGCACTGCCTCTGAAACAGCTGATGTAGAGCCCAGAAACAGTATTCCCATAATGAGGAGCAAATGTGTGAATGTGTGAATGTGTGAAATGTGTGATGTGTGATATGATGTGATGTGATGTATGTGTATATGTGATATGTGATAAATATATATGTATTGGTTCTTTAGTTCTTTTTGCCGTTCCTACATCCCTCTAGAACTATCGCATGCAACCTGCGTCCTCTAGGACTTGCATACGAGGGGGAGCCTTCCAACAAGAAATTGTTGCCTATTCACCCCTTATCCCTTGTCCGAGCTTTTCTAGCGACTTTGACTGGTTTTTGGGTGCGGCGGCAGTAAACAAAACAGCTACGTGCCACGCACGCTTGCCTCGGCGCCCCCCTGTCCCTTTGGTGTGGCCACGATACTGTCGTTCACCTCCAGGTTGACGCGCGGGTGGATCAGCTGTGGGCGTGTGGGTGTGGGCGCAGTGAATGGGTGGGTAGGAAGGAGGGAAAGGAAGGGGGGGGGATAGGTGGATGCGGCGGCAGTAAACAAAACAGCCGCGTGCCACGCACGCTTGCGTCGGTTCTTGGGAGGAGGGGAAAGCATTCTACTGCACCTGGTAATCTACCATCATGGTAGTGTAGCAGCTGTTGTCCGACATGTAACAACTGGCCTGGACTAGCCTGAAGCCAATGCCCAAATACGCATCCTTCATCCCAGAATGTCACAAAAAGCTTGTCAACCTATTTTTTTGTAGAAGAAGAAAGGAAGAGTCAACGAATGCACTTTCCTTGGGAGGAGCTCGGCGACTCGTTCGGATTTGGGGCGGGATGTGCTTACTTTATCTGACGCACAGGCCAGATTTCATACCATGCTTTGTTTCTGCTTGGCTTCCATCCAAGACCGTATACGTGAGTTGTTGACTTAAAAGACGACGGGTAAAGGGACTTTCCTTTCTAGGACTTTCGGGTAGCGCCTGCCTTGCCGAGGGCGCACATACCACCCAACGGAAAAGCAGATGCACGCACGCGCTGGAATCACCGAAAGATCCGACAACTTCGAGCCT
>Ga0160419_100785_pt1 | contig 17149 bp, 24 predicted proteins | sample CelAP2metagpilot_2_FD_108196 | JGI IMG/M metagenome (GOLD analysis project Ga0160419, IMG submission 108196) | Phycosphere-associated microbial communities from Cellana algal ponds in Kailua-Kona, Hawaii, USA - Cellana AP2-4-25 metagenome pilot ... | reverse complement strand
GGGATGGTGGGGGGGGGGGGGGTGGGTGGGAGGTGGGGGGAGAGGAGGGAGGGGGGGGGGGGTAGAAAAAAAGGAGGGAGGGAGGGATGGAGGGGGGGAGAAAAAGGAAGGATGAGCATACTGCATGAAGTGGGGGAAGGGAGGGAGAGAGGAAAGGAGAGAGAGAGGGAGGGAAGGAGGGAGGGAGACAGGGTGTTACCTTGCCCGATACCGCGTGGATAATTGCGGTGCCCGCCTTTGCATCGACTTCAAGTCTACGAGAGGAGGGAGGGAGGGAAGAAGGGCGGGAGGTGAGCAAGCCATGATAGTGGGGGGAAAACAGGGAGGGAGGGAGGGAGGGAGGGACGAAAACTTGCCTGATGTCGATGACGGGAATGATGGAGGCGGAAAAGAATTGTATTGGCGCCATTTCGCACCGAAAGGTGTCGGCACTTATCTGCGGGGGGAGGGGGGGGGGTGAGTGGTCAAGTTAGAAAGCACAACAGCCATCTAGGGTGGGAGAGGGGGAGGGAGGGAGGGAGGGAGGGCACGACGGTATGTACCTGCTCGAAATTGTCGGCATTGAGGATATGGGGTCGGGCGTCGAGAGAGAGGAAGTAGTCATGGAGGGCCCTCTTGCTTCCATGGACTGAGGGAAGGGGGGAGGGGGGGAGGGAGGGAGGGAGGGAAGGGCGGTTCGTGAAACACAAGCAGGGAATCCAGACTGGAAGAACGCATGAAAATGCAGAATTCCATCAATCCCACATCTCGTCAACCTCTCCCTCCCTCCCTCCCTCCCTCCCTCCCTCCCTCCCCCTTTACCCTGGACTTGGATTGACTGCGTCTGCTTCGCCTTAAAAACGGTGCGCACAGACGGGGACAAGAGCTTGCTTTCCGCTGGGTCGGAAAGAAAGGGGGAGGGCAGGGACGAGAAAGGAAGAGTGAGACCGTGTCCATCGCCGGGGTCGAAGTTTTGACCCCTCCCTCCCTCCCTCCTTTCCCCCCCCTCCGTTCACTAGCTACTTTCCCTTCACGTCATCTTTATCCACGTTGACGGTGACATGCTGAGTCTTCTTTCATACGCCCTTCCTGCCCTCCTTCCGTCTGTTCCTCTCGCCCCCTCCCTTCCCTCCTCATCCCCTTCCTCGTCCCTTACCATCGACAGCCTCCTGCTCCTTCCCTTCGCTGTTGCTGCCCGCCAGCAGCACCGCTTCGCACATCTCGACGCTCGCGCAACCTTGGGTTACGGTCGCCGCCTGTAGCATGCATCGTTTTGGATGAGAAGTGGCATGGCATGTCGTTGGATGACAGGTGGGCCACATACATTTATAAATATTCATATTACTTTACGGTCCTTCCTCCCTCCCTTCTAGCTTTCCGGCCAAGCTCGCTCCCCGAAGCTGCCGACACACACCCTCTCATCCTTCCTTCCCACCATACCTGCTGCTTATCCTTCCTTCCGAAGATAGACCCCAGCCACCCTGCTTCCACTGTCCCCGCGATGAGGACGAGGAGAAAGACAAAAACGAGATGACGCACGTAGAGTGGTGGCCTGGGCAACGAAGAAAGACCGGGAAGGAGTGCGCGTGGTGGCGGATCTCCTTGTGGCGTGGATTTCATTACGACGCTGCGACGCTTTCGGGCCCTATTTTTGTGTGAGTTGCAAAATTGTGAAAGAGGGTTGTGGGTGAGGAGGCAGAAGATATGCGATAAGAAGACCGGCTGTTCAGAGAAAACCACGTAGAAAAGCAGCTTGGAAAGCCGCCAAGCCCCTGGACTGCGGATGGAAATGAAAAGATGGGCTGGCTCGATTTGTGTCGTATGAAAGTGCCAGAAGATAGTCAGAGATACATATGAGACAGAAGAACTAAAGTAGTGCGTGGCGTCGAGGGCATCGATCACCGATATCTCTCGGCTCACCTGCAGCTCCGAGTCATCGCATTTACGCTCCTAGAGAGCTGGCTTCGTATTCGACGCAAATGCCCAAACTCCTGCGCAGCCTACGCCCGATCTGTCGGACGCTTTGCACAATGGGATGATAAGCTGTTCAAAAATACTTATAGACAACCCTTGGCCATCTATGATCCCATTAATATGGATGGCACCTAGTTACAGTTGGTTTGTGTTGGAGTGTAAGTTGCAAAAATCCGCCACAATTATTATATGCAGAGGCTTCATCTTTTTGTACACCATTCACTTCCAGCCTGCACACAGACAACAAAGAAGCTGATCGAAGCCACCATCACTTAAAGATGAGAGAGACATGGCGCAGTATAGCGTTGGCCTCCTTCAGCGCCACAAAAAGCCCTCCCCGAGGGCGCGCTCTAAGGAACAAGCGTAGACGTGACGAAAAATAGCAGGTAAACGTGTGTACAAGAGTTGAAAGACCCAGTAGTTGGAATTTAATGACTTGAGTTGATTCTTTTTTCCCCTATTTCGAGTCGAATTGAGTTAAGTTTGATTGAGTTGATTCTGTTTTTAGGGGATCGACATGGGCTAAGGATTAGTTAGCCTCTAGTATTGTTCAATTTATGTTCAATGCATCGCTACGTTCGTGACAGCAGCTACGTACTGCCCACCATTTCTCGTCTCCTTCCTTCTTGTTCTTCTCCCCGATCTTTTCGACCTCGTCCACCACCTGACCCTATCTGGGTCTCGCCCTCAACGCCGCCTTCACGTCCGTTTGCTCTAAAAAGTAAACCTCCCCTCCCTTTACCACCGCCATCTCCAGCTCACCCTCACGTGCCTCTACAGACCCTTCCTTGATCCCTTCATCGCACTCTCCCACCATTCCACCCTTCCCGTCGACACCAAGCGGCGATCCCTCCCTCCCTCCTTCCACCAGGGCCGTAGCACAGGCAAGAGCGCAGGCGTTTTCAAGGGAGGGAGGGGAAGGGGATGAGCCAGAGGAATTGAGGAGGGGGGACGAGGCAAGCCGTTGGGTGAGCACGTCGTGTTTCTCTCCCACTGCAACGGCTCGCCAGGCCTCGTAACTTGCTGTAACGGTCGTGAAATGGGGAGGGAGGGAGGGAGGGAGGGATGGTGAGATAAAGAACCCCTTTAAATTCGCCGAGACATCACCCATCGAAAATTGAATCTCCAAGAACCGTTTCTCCCTCCCTTCTCAACGGCCCGCCTAGTATCCATGCTCTTGTTCCTGCCCACCCACCCTCCCTCCCTACCGCCCTCCCTCCCTACCTACCGGACGGGTCAGTCTTGTAAAGCTGGTAGCCGTGCGTCGAGTCCCAGCCGGCCACGAGGAGGGAGACGCCGAACGGACGATGGGGAATCTAGGAAATGAAGAAGGAAGGGAGGGAGGGGTGGACGGATGGTGATGGATGGGGAAAGGGGGGGAGGGCGGGAGAGAGGGAAAGGGGGGAAGAGGGAGGGCAGGGAGACGTGCCTGTCTTCACACATTCATCCTCAACATAAGACGAACATTCGGCGTGGTGGTAAACGGGAGGGAGGGAGAAGACAGGAAAGAAGGGAGGGAGGGAGGGAGGGAGGGAGACGTACCATCGTGCAGGTATGCTTTACATCACAAATGTGTTCGGCAAGATGACGCACAGGGACGGGCTCGCTGTAAGTCCGACGGTATTCCTGGGCATACGCCCGGGCCAGGCGTACCTGAGGGAGGGAGGGACGGAGGGGGGAAGGAAGGGGTGAGAAGGAAACAGACGAACAGATTGACTGCGGCGCATCATCGTCATCTTGAGAGATATATGTATATATGTATATATGCATACATACACACAATATATATGTGTGATGATATGTATTAATGTGTGTGAGTGTTTGTCAGTAGGATCAATTGGATTTTGTGTCGTCTCACGGAGGGCAGAGGCTCGAGGCCCCGCCCGCTAGACCACTCAGCTATCTGCGTCCTCATCATTTACACACTCATGCCTACTTTCCTCCCTCCCTCCCTCTCTCCCTCCCTCCTCACCAATGCCAAGGCGTCAGCTGTCATGCCCGTTACGCCCACCAACACGTGCCGGTCCACGCGGTAGAGTTTCTGACGCAGGCGGCCATCCTACCAGGGGGTGGAAGCGAGGGAAGCAAGGAGATGATGTGACCCTCATCCCAAGGGAGGACAAGACAGAAAGGAAGGGAGTGAAGGAAAAAGGAAGGGAGAGAGGAAGGGAAGGAGGGAAGGAGGAGATGAGGGAGGGAGGGGGGACGTACTTGTAGTTTCTTGGACTCGAGCATTTTTCGACCCACGAGGACAACGCCGTCCTTGGCCTTGATGCCCACGAGGGGCTGGCCGTGGTTAACAGCCTGCGGGAAAGGAAGAAAGATGAGAGGGAGGGAGGGAGGGAGGGAAAGAGGAAAGGAGGGAGGGAATGAGTAAATGTTTCGCTGTCTTTACCGCTTGACGTGCACTTCCCCCATTTCCAGTAGCCTTGCTTCGCTTGATGAGTCTTCCCCTCCCTCCTCATTTTCCTTTCCATAATCCCTCCCCTTCCTCCCCCCCTCTCCTCCCTCCCCTCTTCCTGTCCCTTCCTTCCTCCTCACCTCGCGTGCATACTCCACCTGCGGGATGCGGCCCGATGGGGCGAACATGGAGGGGTGAGCGTCATACCCTTTCATGTCCTCCGTCGCGCCTTCGCCTTCCCCTCCTCCTCCCCCTCCTCTTCCATTCGGTGACGACGAGGACGAGGAAGAGAAGGATGCCGCGGTGGTAAAGAACGAGGGCGGGGGGGAAGAGGGGGGGGAGGAGGAGGAGTGGGGAAGGAGTTCGTTCTCTCCTATTCCGTCCGTGCTACTGCCGCTGCAGCTGCCACCATGCACGAGGAGTAGGGGGACACATGACAGAGGCGACGGGCGAGAAGAAGCGAGGGCGCTGGTGGTGGTGACGGGCTATGCAAGGAGATAGGGTAGGGATAAAGGGGATGAGCACCTGACACCCTCATCTCCCTTCGAAACTCCCTCCGTCTGCCAAACCCGACGTACCAGCAGCACTAGAGTCAAGAGGCACGCCAATTCCCGTCTTCTCAACATTCTACTCTCCTGTAACTGCTGCTGCTGCTGCTGCTGCTGCTGCTACAGTGGACAAGGATGCTTTCATCTAGTGTCGCCACCACCAATAATACCACCTTCACCTCTTGTGTGGCTTGGCCCCGCTGCCCTCTCACTGAATGCGTGGTAATGAATGCATGGTGTGGAAAAAGAAGGGAGGACCCCGTCGGACAGTCAGTCATATGGACGGATCATCTCTTGGATCATCTACAATGTGCGGGCATGCTACATCGTGGTGGCTGTTAAAAAGGGAATGAGGAAGGAAGGAGATACAACCGACGAGCAAGCAAGGCGTTGACTTCTTCAATGCTGACCTCCTCTCACACACGATGCTGCTCACACATCCCACTATCAAAATACAGGCCAACTCCAAGAAAGGAGCACACTGTCATGGACGGCCTTTGAATTGCACAAATCGTGCGAACCTTCACACTTGCCTCCTTTCCTCCTTCCGTTAGACAGCCTGGGAAATATGGCTAGACCGCCTGAATGGTATGATCCACGTGGGCCCGGATGAGGATTGGCCGCGTCGTCTAAGCCGGAATCCCCATGATTCCCATGGTCTCGCTTCATGTCCACCAAAGAGGTTTGCCGCATCCGGGGATGCCTGGAGGGGGCAACCCTCAAAGAGGGCCTCCCTTAACGATCATCGTCCTATCGCCTGGATCGTGGATCGTGCAGATATGCAGAGGGGCTGCCGGATTGGTTCCTTCCCCTCCCTCGTCATCTGTCTTCACGTGGTTTGTCTTCCACCACGAACTTCCCACCCCACCTAAGTGCGCCACTGCCGTCCGTAACCAAGTGCCTGGTGAACTCACCTGTGTTCTGGTGAACTCTTACTCACCTGTGGCCGCAGATGGGTCGATGATGACCCTAAAGTGATCCGCGTGGCTAGGGGCAATGGTCGTCTCTGCCGCTAGCTTGACCAGGTATTTCTTCTCGCTCGGGCCGATGGCGCCAATCATCAATTCCGCTTCCTCCTCACACCGTCTGCCTGCAATCAATTGACCCAAACACGAACGTGTGATCGGCCACCTTGATGGTGGCCCACACCATAGCCATTCAGCTCCCCCCAAAAAAAAAGAATGCAATGCACACTTACAAAGGCAAAAACGGCGAGAAATTGCAAAGCGTTTGGACTCGAGGAGGAGATAGAGGGGAGGGGGCGAGAAGTGCCGAAAATGATCTCTGTTTGAGGGGTTGGCTTCGTTGGGGTTCCGATCCACGACTTAGACTTGAATGCACACAGACAGAATCAACAGTTTTTCTTTTTTCCTTTCTTTCTGACTCCCTTTTAATTTACTCCCCTTTCTTGCCCCTCTGTGACTCTACATGTCTGTTCATGCACGCGTACGAATAGCCTTCTATTCGATCCATGTTTCCCACTGGCCTCTCACCCTTCCCATTTTCCTGCACACTTTGGTGTTTGTTCTTTTCGCCTTTATACCCATCCTTCAACCTGATGCCTACATCTCCTGCCTCCCACATATCTTACTACCTTCTCATGCCACTTAGCTCTTTCTGCTTCCTATCGCCAGGTCTTCTACTCCTAGTTCTCGATTTTTGCTTCCTACTGCCACATATCTTGTCGTGTCAGATATCTCTCGTTCCCTCCTACAGCTGCATAAGTGCGCTATTGTTTTCTGCTGCCACATGACTCTTATTGCTCCTCACATAATTCCTTTCTTCCTACAGCCACATATCTCTTGATGTTCCTCACCTATAACCTACCATTTCCTACTGCTCCGTATCTCTTGTTGCTTCCTATTGCCACATAAGTATATACGAAAAGTTTTTATGCTTTTTTTGTTTTTCTGGGGGGGGATAGATCGCCATCATTGCTTCCAACGGCTACATATCTCTTGTAATTTCCTACTGCCCCAAATCTCTTCTTGTTTTCTCCGCCTATAAATGTGTCTTGATATTTCCTACGCCTACAAATACCTCTAGTTGCCTCCTACTGCTACATAAGTGCTATTGTTTTCTGCCACATGACTCTTATTACAAGACGCATTGCTTCCAACTGCTACATATCTCTTGATGCTCCCCACTGCTACATATATATTGATGCTTCCTACTCCCATATATCTTGTTGTTTCCTACTGCTACACATCTCTTGTTGCACCCCACTACGACATATCTCTTTATGCTCCACACTGCTACATATATATGGATGCTTCTTACTGCCCTATATCTCTTGATGCTCCCCACATATAATCTATCGTATCCTACAGCTACATATCTCGCCTCCTCCTCCTGTTCTCTTGTTGTTTCCTACAGCTACAAATCTCTTGTTGTTTCCTACTGCCACGTATCTCTTGGTGCTTCCTACTGTTCTCTATCTCTTCTTGTTACCTACTGCTACAAATCTCTTGTTTCCTACTGCGGTTTATACTGCACCTGCCGCTACCATCACTGCTGCTGCTACTGCCTACATCCCAGATATATATGACCTTCCTCCTCTCGCGCTAAATCCTCGCTTTGTCGCCGCTGTCACCAGGCCGACGGGTCCGCAGCCCCCTCCCCCCCACCCTCCCTCCATCCTTCCGTCTCGGGCCCGCGCTCACTTTTTCCCGGCGATGGCAGCGCCGGAAACGGAGGGAGGAAGGAGGTAGAAGGGAGGGGGGAAGCACGCATGGGATATGACACTCCGGTCATCGTCCAGTAGGGGTTATATGGGTACGGGTAGCCGTCCTGAGGGAGGGAAGGAGGGAGGGGGGGAGGAATTAGTGATTCGAAACAAGAAGGAGTATTGAATTCACGGTGCCATTCCTCTACACCACACAACCCCATCCTCCTTCCTGCCTCCCCCCCCTTCTCCCTCCCCCTCTTCCTCCTACATACGTGCAAGACCACCGGCTGGTGCGGGTAGAGATAAGGAGGCATGGAGGCGAGGGGCCCAGGAGGCGGAGGGAGCGCCTGGCCGTGGGCGGGGGCATGGGAGACGAAATGAGCCGGGGGGGGATACTGAGCGTGTGGGTGCATGAATGGATGGGAGTGAAGGTCGGTGCTGAGAAACATCACTCTCTTGCATATTCTTCTCTAGATCGCCGACACTCCCTGACCCTTACTATCCCCCTACCTCGATATAATACCCCTCCGGCTGCATCGTGCACATGTAGGCTTCCTCCTCCGAGGCGAAGGGCGGGTAGAAGGAGGGATGGAGGGAGGGATCGAAGAAGTAAGGGCCAGATGGGTGCTGCCCCTCCTCGCCGCAGAGGAAACTGTAGGAATGCGCGTCTAGGAGGGAGGGAAGGAGGGAGGGAGGGAAGGAGGGAGGGAAAGGGGGCAGGCGGGCCGGACGGTTAGGATGTCGAGCAGTTACGTGAGAGGAGACCGAGGAAAGGCAGCTCCACCGGCGGAGTCTCACACGTGCACCCACTCCTCCCTCCCTCCCTCCCTCCTTCCCTCCCTACCGTGGTGCATCTCGCCACCATGCGGACGATAGGGTTCAGGAAAGGAGATGGGGGGGGCGGTGCTGCTGTTGCTGTAGCTCTGGTGCTGCTGCCGGGTAGTGCGATAGGCGTAGGTCAACTGGGAAATGTCCATCTGAGGGGGGAGGAAGGGAGGGAAGGAGGGGGGGAGGGGGGGAATGAGTGGAATGCAGACTTATTAATCTACGCATAGTCCTGGTGGAGGACGGAAAGAGGGAGAGATGGAAAGAGGGAGGGAAGGAGGGAGGAAACGCACCTCGTTGTGCGAGTACGTGCAGGCGCTTCCGGACGTGCAGCCGCCGAAGTGCATGTAGTAGCAGTAGCGACGCCCTGGGGGACGGGAAGGGGAAAGGGAAGGAAGGATGGTGCGTTTAATGGGCACCTATGGAAGATAGGAGATATGGATGGAAGGAGGGAGGGTAGGAGGGAGGGAGAGAGGGAGGGCATGTACCGTTGCTGGGATCCCAGGGCATGCGAATGTAGCCTCCTGCAGGTGAGAAGGGTAAAGAAGAGGGGGGCGGCAGGCGACGGGGAGGGAAAGGTCGTTCGAAAGATGTCCATAAACACAACATGTCAGCACATTCCTCCCTCGATCCCTCCCTCCCTCCCTCCCTTCCCCCTTCTAACCTTTTCCGCGGCCAGACTCCCCTGTGGCGTCGCGGGAGTCCGCGGAGAAGCAAGGTAGGGTGGCGGTTGCGACTGAGGGAGGGAGGGGGGGAGGAAAGGAGGGAGGGAGGGACGAAGGGAGGAGAGTGTGGATGAGGGGCTTGTACAGGCAAGCCGGACGTGGACCGAGTCAAGGAGAAAGAGGGGGGGTGGAGGTAGACAGGCACTACTCACCCTCTCCCGACAAGGCTACCATTCCCTTCCTTCCCTCCTCCTTCATCTGCAGCTGCTGCTGCTGCCGCCTGTCAGGAATGCGGGAAGAAGAATCCTCGCGGCCCATGCTGCGGTAGTAGTTTGGAACGTCATCGGATCGGTTGTGAGTCCTCATCCATCCGCCTTCCTGCCTTCCCTCCCCCCCGCCCTCTCTCCCTCCCTCCCTCTCTACCTGCACGATGGCGCGTGGTCTTGTACTCTCCCTGCCCCCTGCCGGCATTCGTATCGACGGCTGGGACCCTTGTGGGGGGGCTGGGAGAAGGGAGGGAGGAGGTGAAGGGGGGAGGAGAAAGAAAGGAAGGGAAGGGGAAGAGAAGGAGACAATGCCAGTGATCGATCTCCTCATCCATCCGACGCCTCCATCCCTCTCTCCCTCCCTCCGGGTACCACTCCCCTTCCCCTCTTCCCTCGAAGTTAAAGTACCTGGGACGGCTTGTCTTTACGAGTCGTCGCGGGGGCGAGCGCGAGGACTGGATGACGCGGGTGGGGGATAGGGGCGGGGGAGGAAGTGGAGGCCGAGGAAAAGGATGAGAAAGAAGAGGAGGAGGTGAAAGGGGACGGGCTGGAGGGGTTGGAGGGTGTTGAGGGGCATGTGGAGGCCACGGTGGTAGTGGGGGAGGCCATGGAGGGGGATAGGAGGGAAGGGCGAGGAGGAGGGCCGGCAGCCGGAGCTTTGATGCCCAGAGGGCGAGATGCGTTATGCTGCTGCTGCTGCTTCTGCTGCTTGCTGTGGGTGGGAAGAAAGAAAAGAGCGGGCGGAGGTTAGAGCTGCGCTGGCCTGACATTCCTTGTATGAATTTACTGGCGAGTAGGCACATGTGGATACTTTGCGTGCCCCGCCACTCGAGGGAAGGAGGGAGGAAGAGGAGGAAGTTGAGATAGAGGAAAACATGAGCGCTAGTATGCGCGCCCTACTACTCAAGGGAGGGGAAGAGGGAGGCAGGGAAGGAGGGAGGGAAGAAGGGAGGGAGGATGCGGCAGCGCGACAATTCCTCATCCTACTTTCTCATCTCACAAGTGGTAATACACACATGAATCGAAAAATATACACAATCCCAACCTCAAATCATTACCTCTCAATAGTGATATCCCTATCTTCCCTTGGCACTGTCTCCCTCCTCTCCTCCTCGATCTTCTTTGCCTCCTCCTCCTCTTCCTCCTCCTCTTCTTCCTCCTCCTCCTCCTCCCCCTCCTCCTCCCCCTCATCCTCCTCCTCTCCTTCCTCCCCCTCATTTTCCGACCTGGCATCTTCCTCCTCTTCTTCCTCTTCTTCGTCTTCTTGGTCTTCTTCGTTGGTTTCGTGTCTTTCTTCCTCAGCTCCATCTGCGGCCTTCTGTATGAGTAGCAGTTTGTGAGAGTACACAATATTACAAGTATTGCTGTAAAAGGTACAACCCGCGCTCTCCCTCTTCTCATCCTTCGCCAATTCACCGACACTATTCTATCTGTGGCGCTGATCACTTTGCACCCGCACACGGAAGATTTCTCTTCCTTTGTCTTGTTTTTCTTCTTCGCTCCTCCTCAGAAATCAATAGGGTGCGCCATGTACGTGCCAGTCCTCCCTCCTTCTCTCCTTCCCATCCTCCCTGACTCCCAGCCCCTCCTACCTTCGATTTGGGCGCACCTTCCCGTGCGCCAATGCTGGTAGGTTGGGCATCGCCGCCTAGCAAGGCAGTGGCACTGCTGATGCGGCTGCTCCTGGCAGATAATTCTGCTTTCTCTCCAACGGGCAGGACAATGTAAGAGGTCACGCAGGCCTGCGCGTTGCCAGTGCTTTGTGTAGGTGCGGATTGGAAGGAGAAAAAGCGGGACATAGGTGAGAGAAAGTCGGTATAGTGAGCCATGGAAGTCTTGTCGACGTACCTGCTTCTGCTTTTCATCTCTCCTCGAGGGGCGGGAGTATACCTCTGCTTGGAGACCTTGGAAGTGCTGATTTTGGTGGTGGCTTTTCTTGTGGGAATCAAGACACAATGCGCAGGAGGGGTGGGTGAAACATGTTGACACGTGGTGATGGCTGGGAGAAGGACACGACTGACTCTGTCAGCCGAGGAAGGAGCCGAGGGTTTTATGGGACTGTCGCTCGGCATTTGAAGGTCTGTCAGGGTGGGCGGGGTCGAGTAAGACACTCGTACACTTTAACAAAGCTACATGGATCCGTATCGATCATGTGAAATGAGTGCATATTGAGAAAATATTGCAGTGTTCTGATTGCTTGTCAGTATTGTGGAGAAAGAGCAATCGAAGTATCTGTTCGCTCGTCAGCATGAAGAAAGAAATGAATCGAAGAAAAGTTATGACGCGTGTCATGACGTCACGATTGAGTTTGGTGAACTCAATAAGCTTGGGGTGGGGGCGTGGTCGTTCTATTTGTCGCTACTTACGACTAAAGTAACGAACTAGGCGCTTGGCGTGTCCCTCGTGTGCCCACGTCAATCGACTGGCCGATGTCAATCAACTATACCTGTGACGTGGCTTAATTTCAATATTAACAGTTCTTTGTGTTCCGATCTGCATTACCACCCCGCTTTTACCTCACGCACGCACTTTGTCCCGTTCTCCATCGTCCAATATTTACACGGAAGAGACAAATAACATGTAGGGATATTTCAGAAAGACGGAGACGGACGGCTTGAGAATTATGCCAGCCGCTTTTGCCCAGCGCAACATCGTCCAGAGCGACGCGCGCATGTATTTTACTTCCTCCCTGCACTACATGAGTAACAGAGGCAGGGTCAGCCAACAACCCGCGATTCGGCGGGCTCTGTCCGCGCTTGAGATTCTTTCACTATACAGATGACCAGATGTCGCCGGGACTGCTTTCGTTTCTGAAACATTTGCAAGCCTGCTTTGGAGGTATACGACAACCTGTCACGAGTAACACAACTCGCGACCAGATAACGTAGATTCTCATGCCACCACTTTTATTCTACCATCCCAGCACGTCCTCTTATCCCCCTCGCATCCGACACGACACAGGCTCATCACACACTCAGCTGGCGTGAACGCCTACAGCCGCACACACGCAATCAGGCCGTAAGAAGATGGAACGCAAGGACTGTCTTTTCCCTAATCTTTCCACCTGCATCGCCTCCTCCTCCTCATCCCTAAGCTATTCCTCCTCTTTTAATACTTTCTCTTGTATGTCTCCCATCATAAACGCGCCGGTATCCTCTCCGTCCTCGTGTCCTCCTTCCTCTTCGTACCCTGTCCTGCCTCCAGTATCCCCTCCCCGACGTGGACGTGTGGCAAGTGCGTGGTAAGAAGCTGCGGCGAGAGGTTTGGAAAAACCGGCGGTTGCAAGTACAACTGTTACGAGGGCTGTAGATTTGTTGTTGATAATACTATTGATAAAACATACACAGTGTGTCATGCCCACTTTACAGAGAAAGAGAACTTCGATATTTGAGCGACGCCGTTAATCACGATGGCAGAATTGAAATAGTAGACGAGGAAAAACGCTTAAAAGACAAAAGAGAATGAAACGAAGAAGAGCACTTTGGTCATTTAAATCGCTTTCCATCCTCGTATATTCTCTGGGGAAAAAAACTATATCAGAGTCAAGCTCACCAGCCTAACAGCCCATTATGAACCTCATCGTCGTCACACCACTCCTCCTCCTCCTCCTCCTCCGCTGCTTCCTTCCCCTCCTTCTTCGCCACCACATCCTCCAACACCTTCTTATCCTCCTTCTGTTCTCCCTCTACCTCTCCCGTGTCGTCCTTTCCCCTTTCCTTCTTCCCTCCTCCCACGACGGACTCATACGCGTCCTCCTCATTGACGATCATGATGTCCTCGTGAGGCACCAGCACGGGGTCTGGAGGGAGGGAGGGAGGGAGGGAGGACAGAAGGAAGGAGGGAGTGGTGGATAAGTAGCATATATCGCGTGAGTGTTGACATACTGGTCAGACCGAAAGCTGGAGGGTAAAGTACAAGAGTGCACAAACCATCCCTCCCTCCGTCCCTCCCTCCCTCTCTCTCCTCTTCCCTCCTTCCCTCCTCACCGTCCTCGTCGTCCTCGAAGTACTCGTCATCGAACGCATTGGCTTCTTCCCATTCCCACAAGCCCGAGTATTCGCTCATGCCGGGAGGCGAAGGGGGGGGGGGCTCGTCTGAAAGGGGGAAGGAAGTAAGGAAGGAAGGAAGGGAGGGAAGGCGGATGGGTCGTTTGACGGGGACGAAAGTAATGTCTTCAACTCCCCAGAAATCGGTGCCCTGTGCTCTATTACATGATTAGAAAGGCTTTCGCATAAGAATAGAAGAGGAAATAAATGAACAACGAGTGAGAGAAAGGAGATGCTCACTTGGACAGGGAGGAGAGGAGGGAGGGAAAAGGGAGGAGAGGAGGGAGGGAGGGAGGAAGGAAGGAGTGGAGGGGATGAGAAAGGAGACACACCTTGAGGGTCTTGGACTCCACTTATCCTACTGACGGCCCATTTATTGTCGTCGGAAGAAGATGGGATGGACGGAGCCCTCTGTCCTTGTTGCTGCTCCTCGACATCCTCCGAGTTAGCCTCGAGGAGGAGGCGGCGGACCTCCTTTTGGATCTGTAGGGAAAAGGACAGAGGAGGGGATGAGGAGAGATGGGAAGATTAGATGCTCTTCTGGTACTTCTTTAATGTGCCGTCGCTCTTTATATCACCGCCCCTTATTTTCCCTCCCTCCCTCCCTCCCTCCCTCACTCCCTCCCTTCCCACCAGCCGTGCCGCCGGGCCAGCCCTGGCAGCCACCACCAAACCGAACTCCTCCCTGGCCCCGCCACGGCCTGTCGACCTTGGAATATGCAAAGTGAAAGAGTATGTATATGTGAGAGAGGATGAGAATGCACTCACAAGCACATGCATGTCCTGCGTGTTAGCGCTCCCTTTTTCCTTGCCAAGCACTACCCCTCTTCTCCCCTCCTCCCTTCCTCTCTGCCTCCCCGGACACCTACATCTTGCCATCGTCTGTCGCCATCCATGTTTCTACTGTCGAAGGCCACAATGAGACGGTGCGTGCCAATCCCAGTTCTACCAGGGAGGCCCCCACGGTACGGGCAAGGGGGAGGGAGGGAAGGGTGAGGAAGAGGAGGCGGTCCTCGTCGCCCTCGTCGTCATCATGCTGCTGCTGCTTGAGGGCAGAGGATGACAAGCGCATGCCCAGGAGGAGAGAAGGGGTCCTGCTATCTTTCCTTCTGACATTGCTGCTGCTTGCCAGGTTGGTTGAAATAGCTTGACGCTGGAAGGTAATAGCAACGGAAGGATGGCAGGTGGGCGTGAGCCAGGCCTGGAAAGAGGAGCGAAAACTTCACAGTGAGCATTCACATAGAAAGGTCGAGAGAATTCGTAGCATCAGCAGCGTTGGGGTACGTACCGTGGTCGTAGTGGTCGTCGCAACCGCCATAAGCAAAAAGCCCAATCCACCGGATACAGCGCGAGGGCGACGTCTTCTGCTGTAGCTGCTCCTGCTTCTGATCCTGTCTCCTTGTCTCCATATCACTGGCATGGTTGCACGCTAGATGGTGTACCTTTAATGTACAATGTGTATTGGGACGTGTCATTGTGGTTGGAGTAGTATGGGAAACAAAAGGGATGAGAGGGTGAAGAAAGGGCAAGGCTCGGGCAAGGCTCAGGCCCATCATCGGAGAAACTTGCCCGTATTTGCTTTGTCTGGCCATACTTTGGATCTTGCGTGTAGGCTATTCCATTGTGGTTTGAAGCTTTACAGTGTGAAGGTAGTGGTTTCTACCGTTTTCTTCTCAACCTCGTCCTTTCTGGCCCATTCCCTCCCTCCCTCCCTCCGCATGCGCCGGGAGGTTATTTGTCCCTTCCTCCACACAAGCATCGAAACGGTTAAAGTGCATGAGAGCTCAGCGGCTTATAGATTTGGGTATAATGCTCTATACACCATTTTGGTGGCTTGCTGCGGCACTCGCGATGAAAACTCCTCACTGAGAAAAAAATAACATGAAGACATCGGAACATATAATCAGAAGTCGATGGTGGTACATGCGCTCATCAGATTATGGTAAAACGGTACAATAATTCTATATAATTACGTCTTAAAATGGTTCGTGCTGATTTCATGGAAAAGAACCAAGTCGCTCGATTAAACTCGATGCAACGCGGCCTTTGTTGCGATCTAGCCCGCGAAAGCGCGCATTGCCTTTTGTTTGTTAATTATTTTTGTTCAGCCTTCATGGTGTGGTGTAATTGCAAGTGATTCGTTCCGCTTGGAAACAAATGAGCAGCAGGTACACAGTCCAGCACTAGGTCTGTGGAAGATTTTCCGTTTCAGTCTTCCTCGTCGACTCCCACACTTCTATTTCGGATCCTCATCGCTCTGTCGAAAGTTTAGGAATTGCTCTTTCTTCTGATTGAATTCTGAGCTTTACTGTCATTATTGTCCAGAGATAACTTCCTCCTCTCTCTGCTATTTCGGTGAAAGGTTTAGGGTTAGGGTTAAATTGGTTAAACATGCTCAGAAAAGAAGGGCATAAGACCAAGAAGTGTCAATGGTAATAGTGGATCGTCACACACAGAAAAGAAAAAAGAAATTGCTCAAAACACCGGCGGCTGGTGCAATGCCTCGATCGCGCGTTGGAGTGAGTTTGGTGTGTGCACAAAAAAGGAAACGTTATGGTTGTGTGTACGGGGCGAGCGGTGAATTGAACACCGGACCTCTCCTACCCTAAAGGAGAATCATACCACTAGACCACACGCCCGATAGTGAGCGCCTTAAGGGATCCTTACTTTTATCAACTCATGAAGAATGGGCCCAAAATCTTCAGCTTTCTTTCTTACAAGTATTCACAAAGGACGCCACCTAGACTATAAACAGACGTGCTTCCGCACACCAGATGAAAGCAATATTTTTTTATGGGTTTGGGGGTCATTGGTCAGACTTCTTCTTTCTCAGCATCCCGCAAGACATAATACTGTACGGAAAGTCTACCTTACATTTTTCTGGCAAATTTTCATCCTTTACACGGCCATTACTGCACACAAATCGCACAAAGCCATCGTGTTGTGCTCCTTGACTCCTGACTTATAGAGGAGTAAAAAGACTGAGAGCAATACTGCCATGTCACAAAATAAGAAAATAAAATCAAGGATGCATAATGTGATTCCGGCACGATTAGCATTGATATAAGAGTTTGCTTTATCACCTTGCTTCACATTACTTTATGAATGAGCCATGTGAAATGGTATCACGTAGTAGCCTTTTTTAGGAGGAGAAGGGGGTGAAGGAGGTAGAGCACGAGGATGACTTCGCACAGCAAAAAGCCAGCCGCAGATTGACGGGACGGGATTTAAATTAGGTCGTGAATGGAGGGAATGGGTAAAGTGAATGTGACAAACCCAAGGAGATGCAACAGAGGAATCACAATTACCGTACATTTAGAAATTAAAGCCAAATCGAAGAATAAATGCGCCAGAAGCGGAATGAGATATCCCCACAATTTATAGAATGGTAGCAGCAGCTTCTAAATAAAAAAAGAAAAGAGACGACACGAACATCATGGACAGTGAGCACATGTGTGGATTCGGTTCACACTACTTGTAGTTTGGTCGTCTTTACTCAACAGCGTGCGTAGAATGAGCGAAGGGTGGGGAGGTCGTGATCGTCTGCCGCACGATTTGGTTAATTCTCCAACAAACAGCCACAACCGCCACCACCCAGACCAACCACTACCACGATCATTGCAGCACCATTACCTCCTTTGCCAATTCCCTCTGAGGTTAGCTTACCTGCAAAAGAAATGTAACCCGTGTAATGGTCCAAGGCTCCTCAAAATCTCGAGCACGTTTTGCGTGGAACCCATTTCTCCCTCCACCCCTCCACCACCCCTCCTCTTCTGT
>Ga0160419_100784_pt1 | contig 17176 bp, 12 predicted proteins | sample CelAP2metagpilot_2_FD_108196 | JGI IMG/M metagenome (GOLD analysis project Ga0160419, IMG submission 108196) | Phycosphere-associated microbial communities from Cellana algal ponds in Kailua-Kona, Hawaii, USA - Cellana AP2-4-25 metagenome pilot ... | reverse complement strand
GGACGAGAAATAAGGGATGACAACAATTTTTTGTTGGAAGGCTCCCCCTCGTATGCAAGTCCTCGAAGACGTCAGGTTGCATGCGATAGTTCTAGAGAGATGTAGGAACTCAAAAGAACTATTCATTCAAGAGATAATAATAAATAATAATATATAATAAATAATAACGCAATAAAATAATCTCATTATTTATCTCATTCTGGTTACTTAGAGCAAACTGTAACCAGGCACCAGCCTGCCCTGGAAGATAGCGCTAACGATCTACTGTTCCGTATCCCCCCGCAAGACCTGACGAACATCACGCTTGCCGTTGCTATTCCTCCAGAGACACTCAACTATATTAAATCACGGAGGCTTGATAGGACGGAGACCGTCTTCCCCCGCTTTCCATCCCACCACCCTCTCTGCGGCGGTGTGGCTGATTCTCCAGGTCGTCGCTCGGGGTGGACGAAGAATTGGTGCCGGCAAGCCCTGATTTTGATGCAACAGAGGACGCCGTTCCCGACTTTTGGCTCCAGCGTTGTATTATACTCGCATCAGCATTACACCCCGTCTGTGACACCCTATCCTTGCCATCCTCGCTCTCATCCACGTCTTCCTCGTCCAACCCTTCCAAACCCACTCCCCTCCCGGAGGTCCTTCTACCTCTATCCCATCCCTCCCCATCCTCCTGCTCTACCCACCGCTTATCCGAAAACGACAAAAAGGCGTCGATGAATAGAGCAGCCGTCAGCTGATAAACTACAACATTGGCCACCAAGTGAAAGGCCAAAAAGTACATCGACACCCAAGGAGACTCAGCTAAATCCATCCACAAATACATGATTCTATACCAATCATACGTCGTCGCTACTTGAAACAGTGTCACAGATGCACTCCAAAAGGAGTTGAAATTATCGATGGACGCCCATCCAGCTAGATCTTGATGTGTGGTAGCTGTGGTGGCTTGGATCTGCTCTCCGTAGCGCGCGAAAAGGGCCATACCGAGCACAGCCCAAGAATAGGAGATGAGAACACAGAGAAAAAAGGAGGAGAGGAAGAAGGGCAGGACTCGGAAGGCGCTGGAAAATTTTCTGAAGATCGCACATTTGGGAAAGAGTCGAACGACTCGAAGAGTGAGGAAGAGGAGGCAGAGGTTGGCCATTTGCTCGGACTCGTGAAGGGGGGAGTGTGGAGGGGCGAAGGCGTAGACTAGGAGGGAGATGAAGGAGGCGCTGATGATGAGAAGATCCACGACATTGGAAGGGGAGGAGAGGAAGAGCTTGGGACCGAATGCCCAGAGCCTCAAAGCCATTTCGACGGCGAAGAAGACGACGACTGAGTGGGAGAACCCTCGGAGTGACGTCTTGCTGACAGCGGGGCTTCCGTAAAAGGTGAGGAAAAAACAAGTCAGCAATAACAAGGTCATTGACCCTACTTCCGCCCATCGTGAACTGAGAATAGCGCGGAACCGTGCTCGTTCCCGCTGGTGCCACTCAGAAGCCGCCATGCCCGGCTGATCCAAAGGTGGGAGACATGGATAATAATCCGTTAGGATCACCTCGCATACAGAGAGGAACTCGTGGGGATAGACACGGCCCGGGTGTGTGTGGGCTAGCTCGCCGAACATGTGCTCAGTGGCCCCGCAATACGAGTCTTTCTCGTACCCTGTGTGGAGGTCAAAAAAGTCGGGGCGGGCGTATCGCAGCATTGATCGGAAAGAGCTTAAGTCAACCCAACCACGCTTATCGGGATCGAGGCAACGGAAAGTCATCACCAGGGCCAAACGCTCCAGCAGCCGGCTATCGTATGCTTGTTGGCGTTGGAATTTTCGGTACACCCAAAAGACACGTGGGAGGGCCAAGTGCGCGAGGAAGAGGACGACGATCAATACGAAGGCCATAAAGAAGAAGAAGTAGAGAGGAGAGGAACCTTGAGGGTTGGCTGAATAGGCAGGATTGAGGAGAGCGCCGAAATTTTGGGTGGTCGTGAGGACGTAGAGAGCCAGAAAGGAGTTGAGGAAATTGTTGAAGTTCAGATAGGGGATGGAGGAAGAGTAATAATCGGTTTCGGAGAAGAGGATAAGCCCGAGAAGGGAGAAAAGACCTAGGAAGATGCCGGTGCCGAGGGCGACGTCACGGAGCTGGCCCAGGAGCCGGACGAGAAGGATGCTCCATCGCTTCAGGGTCTCGGATAGGCAAATAAAATAAAGTGGACGCAAAGGGCGGGAGAAACGGGGGCTATCGTTGGGCTTGTCTAAGGCGGCGCATATGTCAGCGAAGAAGACGATGACGAGGATGAGGCGTGCTTGGCCCCAAAGCTTGGCTTGCACGGCATTGCCCCTCCCCTTGTTCTCCAAGACACGAGGCGGGGCGTTGGTACCAAAAAAAGCATTGAAACCCAAGGCGTACACCTCCAGGATAATGTCCAGCATGAAGAGGAGCACGAGAAACAGCTCCAGTCCCAAGAGGTGTTGTGCAGTAGAAGCAGCACCGGTCAGAACATGCCGGGAGATGGAATCATGATATTCTGCAGAGTCTGGCAAGGCTCGCGGAGGCTCCCAGAGAGCGAGCAGGAGATGAAAGATGGCTAGGGCTTGCATCATCCATAGCCAGCCCCTGCGCTTTAGGAGGCGGTAAGCAAAGAGATTACCCTTTCCCCCACCCCGCATCCGCACCGGCCGCGTGTCGATAGCATCACTCATATAGAGAGACGCACGGGCGATTCTTTCCTCATCCGACATGCGAGGCAATCGTTGATCCAACCAGTATAAGAGGGTACGCTTCCCGGGGCCACTGCTGCTGTTGAACGTGGGGGGCACGCTCTCCTCACCATTCACTCCCTCTCCCATCCCTCCTCCTCTTCTTCCTCCTCCTCCGCCGCCTCCTCCTCCGCCTCCGTTTCCATGCAACCACACACTGCCAAAACTCCAGAGACTATTTCGACGACTGCTACTTCTTATACACTGATCCTCATCCACGTCCCCTCCCCCTTCATCGTGCGGCTGCTCCGACCGGTGGGACTGTGGACGAAACTTGCTGCTGCTGCTGTTGCTATCTCGGACACAAGGCAGTTGAGGAATCCCCTTTTCAAGCCCACGACGGGCCGAGTAACGCGAGGGTAGTCTGAGTGGTGGCCCTTGCCCGCTGCTGTCCTCGCTGTCGCTTGGTGCGGAGGCCGGGACCGAGAGAGGGCCCATTTTGGGGTCGTGAAAAACGGGGTTGGGAGGAGGGGCGCCGCGGCTGATGCTCTCCCGGTGGGTGCGCAGGGGAGAGCATTGCTGCTGCTGGATGACGCTGAGACGATGGGGATTTCTACTTTGCTGTTGATATTGCTGTTGTAGCTGTTGCTGTTGTTGCTGAACGCGCTGGAGCTCCCCGGGATTTAGGACTTCCTCCCGTCGGTCTTCCGCTTCATCCTCCTGCCGTCCACGATGAGAATGGTCGTGATGTTGGAGACGCTGTTGCTGTCGCTGCTGCTCTCTAGGCTCACTTTCATCACACGGCTGTTCTTGCCGCCTGCTCAACCCGGTGCTCACGCCACGCTTGCTGCTTGGTCGGCCTCTCGCGTCCTCCTCTTCTTGCCCCCTTCGTCGGTGTTGCCGCCCGGGGGAGGTCATCACACTGTCTTCCTCCACTTCGACATCATTGCCTCTCCTTCCTCCTCTCTCTTCCTCATCCTCGATAAACATCTCGTCCCCCCCGATCGCTCGACGCAACAACTCATCATCCAGCTCCCGCAATTCATCCAAGTTTAACATGCTCACATACGAGTCATACCGACGCCGCCGACCCAAGGATGTCCGTCCACTCCCAGCCCGAGGACGGATGTTCCAGACATCGGAAGACTCCTCGGGCGGGAAGGGCTGACTGAAAGGTTGGTGTACAACGACGCGGGGCGGAGGCGAGGGTGGCATTACGCGGCGGCGAGCAGCAACACGCCCATCAACGTACGGCAACGACCACGGCCGCCCAAGAGCCGCACCTGGCAGGGATGCGCTTCCGTTACTCCTATCGCTGTGAGACGTGTCGCTGTGCTCGTCGCTCGAGACGGGCAGCGATGAGATATAGTCTTCCGCCTCGCTGTCTCCCCCCAAGCCCGGGGGTGCTGGTGCTGCTGTTGTCATGGTGTGCAGTGAGGAGGCTCCGCGCAAGGGCGGCTGCGGGTACCCTGGTCCGTGGGCCGGCCGCAGTGCAGAGTGGAACTCGGTGCCTGTCCCTGTATGTTGGTTTCTGTTTGGCGTTTTGGCTTGGATGCATAAGATTAGCAGGATAATGAGTATGATGAAATGATGGTGGCCCATTACGAACATAGATTGGACAGAGTGTAGGTGATCAATTTTACACATAATCGCAATATAACTCATCGTCATGTCGGCACTTAGTAGTGTCTTGATCACGTAGTTACCCGGTCCGACCACACTTTCGTGACGAATGTCCCCTGATCCCCTGAGATTTGATTTGGTGGGTTTGGGCGGGAGACGAGGAGTGTCCTATGGGTGAAGCAGGCCCATAATTGTCTCAAACCTCCCACCTGTGCACGCCCACCAGTACTCTTATTTCGAAGATGCTAATTACACAAAGCAATACACGTGATACATGTTATTTGCTCCTCTACCTTATACTATCTGGAAGGTCATTTTTTCTTCGTCCTAGCCCCTATACCAAATACCATGCAAAATACAAACAAGACACACAAAACATGCATCATACACCTAGACTCCGAAATATGCAAAACCTATTTACAATGACTCAACCTAAACCCAAAAGGCTGCAGTCCCCATGGTATGTGAAGGCCTTGAATTCTGCTGCTGCACAGGCCCCAGCCCCTGTAGGCTCGGCAACCGACTCCTTGGGAGGGAGCTTGTGGTAGTTGCTCGGCACGAACTTTATGTCCATCTCGTTCTTGACCCGCGGGTTGAACGGCGGGGCGAGCTTCTTGCAGTATAGCTTATCAAAATCCAAGTCTGCAAAGAAAGTATGCGCCTTGATCTCAGCCGCAGCGGGTCGCCGAGCAGGGTCAGGCTCCAACAAGCGGTTCATCAGTGCCTGCGCTGCCTTGGAAAAATGCAGCGGAAACGTTGGTCGGACATGAACTATACAATGATACATGTACTTCCGATTCTTGTTATAAAAAGGCGTCCGGCCATCCATCATCTCATACAGGAGAATTCCAAAACTCCACCAATCCACCGGTGCCCCGTAGGCCTTCCCCTGCAGCAGCTCCGGTGCGAGGTACTCAGCAGTCCCACAAAAGGTTGTCGCACACGATTTCGTCCGTACATTCTGCTTCGACAGCCCAAAGTCAGTCAAAGCAATGTGCCCCTCAGAATCCATCAAGATATTTTCCAATTTCAAATCCCGATAGATGATAAATTGTTCGTGCAGATGTTCCAAAGCCAACAGCAACTCTGCCGCGTAGAACTTCGCTCGGGACTCAGGGAAAGATCTATTTTTTCTCAAATGGTAAAAGAGGGAACCACCTGTATAGTAATCTGTTACCAAGTACAAACTCGTCTCATTCTGGAACGCGAAGCGCAAACGAACTATGAAAGGGTTCCGGATCTGGCAGAGAATAGCACGCTCGGACATGGTGTGTTCAATCTGCCCTTTCTTGACCACCGAGTCCTTGTTCAATACCTTCATCGCATACACTTTCCCCGCGCCATGCCCCGTCCTTTTCTTTTTCTTCACTAGCATTACCTTCCCAAAGGCACCCTTTCCCACAACCTTCAATAAATCAAAGTCAGAAATGTCCAGGCGTTCAGTCAAAGCCAAGCTTCGACAGCTCCCTCTATCTGAGCTAAAAGCGCGGCCCAAATCCTCACTCCCCGCCGGTGAAGTAGGACATTCCCTGTGCGACGATGGACTCAAACTCAATCCGTTTGCAAATACCCGCCCTAGTCTCCGAAGGAAGCCACCGCTGCTGCTGCTGCTGCTGTCGTCCTGTTGACCTGACGTGCAGACTGGCAACAGCTGGCTTTTAGGAAACGGAGGAGCAGGCACGCCACATCGTGAGGCTTCTACCACTGAAAAGAGATAACCACAATTTCTGGCGGGGTCAGAGGCACTGGGACTGCTACCCCCTATGCGGGTGTTGCTACAGTTCATGCTGTAGCCGTTTCGAAGCAAGGACGACAAGCCCGGTCGATTGGGAGCGCACGGGGTTTGGCCGTTGCTGCTGCTAAAGGAGAGGGTCTTCATTATGTTATCTCTTGAAGAGGCCTTGGGGGTGGAGGGGGAGGATGGAATGGAAGGTACAGTGGCAGGAAGAGGGTGCTGCAAGGAGTCCTGGATGCAAAAATCAAAGAAACGAAAAACCGAGTCGCTGGCCGCTACCACACTCCAGGCCGTGCTTGGCGCCATGTCGCTCTCGTCTTCCTCTGTCACGGTACCCAACGATAAAACCTGCGCTATGCCCATTTGTGCGCGGGCTGTGGGGATGGCGTGCCCCGGTGGAAACCGAAGGGAAGCCTCCCAATCCACTGTGTAGGCCCCTAAAAACGCCTTGACATCCGCCGAATCATCGTCCTCCACCACCCTACTCGCTTCCACTATTGCGATTGCTGCGATGCGATTGATCTCGTCTGTCTGCTGCTGACAGCGGACGAGCTGCCGTTGCAGCATCTCCTTGCAGAGCATGGCTCCATTGCCGTACCCAAACAAAAACACATTCTGCGCCTGAGAATTGGCAACGAATGTCTCGTACACATACAGAGCATGCTCCTCGGGAAATGCTGAGGCAGGCACTGCCAGCTTCTGTCCGTCTACTACCACTGAATTGAGGTTAGGATTGCAGACTATGACGGCATAACCGCTTTCATGCGCCTGTTCTAGGAAGGAAAGCATGGACCCGGCCCGCAGGCCCTTGGTCACGCAGGTCGACCGACTCCACATGCCCAACTGCGAGCCCACATGGTTCTGCAGAATGACTAGAAGCTTTGGCGCTATTTCCCAATCGCGAGAGAGTAAAACGTCGCACTTAGCCGGCGTGTCCTCCTCGCCGGCAGGGATCCAGTGCTGGACGAGGTCGAAGCGTGCCTGCAAGTACTCTTTGATGTACATAGACAGCGACTCAATCACGCTCTGGTAGTCGTCATCGACACAGATAGAGGTGGAGGATGAAGAAGGTCCGTCGCCCTTCTGTGTGCGGCGCACTATTCTGTCATTGTCCACGAGGGTGTAGCGGGGATGGGCAAAAGATGGAAGTTTGGACGGCGATGTTTTGGACGCCATGGCTTTAAATCGATTGAAGGAAGGATTGAAGTCAAGGCCGGCGCATTACTTCTGCCTGTATTGTGTGGTCATAGATGGAGATGTGTTCGTGCGTGTGGGATGAGTTCAAGTGTAGTTTGTGGAGAGAGACAAACGGAGGAGAAGCGTAGCGACTTGAATAGCTAATGGGCCAAGTGCTACCAGGCGTCCGAGGCCGAGACAGGGGCCAGCAAGGGTTTCTATAGCCTTGATAGCACACCAGGATATGATAGGCTCTTTTGGAGTGAGAAGTCTGGCTAAGTTGGGGTGTGTAGACGGTATATCGTCTAATAGGCAAGGAAAGTTGACTGCAACGACGCATGCCGTTACCTTTTTATATTCTCCGGGTATTTGAAGACCGCGAGTGTACAGAAAAGCAAGAAAAAAGGTGAAGATTGTTGAGAGTCGTAAGGCAAAGACCATCGCTTCCCCGTTTCTGTGAAGAAGCCTGCTGATTAAAAACAAAAACACTCATGAAGTTATACCTCATCTCATACCAAACCTAAAAAGCCAAGAAAACGAGCACGTCCCTTCGACCTCCCCACCCACGTTCAACCATTTCATTTAGTTTATAATCACTCTTTACTTTGATTTCAATTCGTTTCCCACTCTTCCTCAACCGTCTCAACATAAGTAACATTTCCCCCCACACTGCGGACATGGTATCTTCTTTTGGCCCATACAGGTCATGCATACGTCTGCCAGAGTATGGCCACTCACGCTCCGAACCAAATGCCCTTTTCCCCCACACTCCACGCAAACTACAAACCCACCACCACCACACGTAGGGCACCCGTCCAGCCGTTCTTCAATGTTTTGGCTACGATCCAAGCCCTGGAAGGTTTGGGGCGGTGGTGGTGGTACAACCAAGGTAGGGAAGTTTGTCACGTCTGCCCGCCCGAATCGCAGCCGCCGGTTGGGGTAGACGTAGGGCAAGGACTCAAACAAAGGTGCGAGGGCAATACATTGCTTGCAAGCTTGTCCGTAAAATTCGACAAGCAGCACCTCATCAGTGCCTTGCGTGGATTTCTCTTGGTGCTGTTGCTGCTCTGCCAGCAGATCTTCCAAAGCCGAAAGTGAGTCTATCTCGAGGATAGCCGCCACGGTGCGTCTTCTTGAGCTTGTCGAGACACTGCTGCTTACCCCTCCCTTTCCACTTCCCTTGGCGTTGCGATCAATACTGCTTGTAGCAATAGGTTTTGTCAAACTCGTGATGGCTTCATGCAGGCGAGCGCGGCACTCGGCGGCATCTCCACGCCCCGGCACCTGTGTCTGACACACGCCTCCCTGGTACAAGCGAAAGGTCGGGACACGGTCAATCAAAGGTGTCGTAGAAGTGATTGGAGGGCTAAAATTGCTGCTGCTGCTGCTGCCCAGGGTGCTGAAAGCGACCGCAGGAGTCGGCCCAACGAGGAGTAGGAGGAAGAGGAGAGGAGAGAAGGAGTCGTCCGCAATTCTTCTTCGTCTTCTCGTACAGGTGGCAGTGCTCACTCGAGGAAGCGGCATGATTGCACTCTATCTGTGTACTCCATGGGGAGATGTAGAGAAGAAATGATTGCGTATTGGTAAATGGGTGTGGGTGTGGGTTTGCTTGGGTGTGGTTGTGTTTCCTCACTTGAAGGAGTCACTCAGAGGGCGACTTCGCGATCGGACTCCGGTCGGATCATCGTGATGATTCTCAAGTTCCTTCCTCGCTCCCTCCCCATATACCCTCGAACAACAATCCAGCACTTACACACGACACCCATCCCACAACCCACCACCACCAACAGAACGGGGCCGAATAATGCCACCGACTACGTACTACGTGGAGAACCAGACGTGGCACATTTGGAGAGAATGCGGTAAGCAAAGTCACTGACAGGAGATTGTGTCAACCATGACCCAAAAGGCCGCCTCCTTATGCTAATCATGCTTACATACCACACGACGCGCAGCGCTCCTGATTCCCATGCTCAGCACGGCCCTTCTCGTTGTGGCTGTCTTCTCGCGCGACTGGAGCCGCTTGACTACTCACACGACGCTCTGGTACGTAGACCTAAGTCGTCATGTGTGATGTCGTGCCGCCTCCCCCACCAAAGGCTGGACTTGCCCTCCTCCTTTCCCCCTTGAAATTTACTTCTAGACTATTGTTTCCTTCTCCGTCACAACAAGCAAGCTCAACTCCCTCTCAACGACACAGGAGCGAAGTCCTGATCGACGACTTTTGGGGCCTCTGGCAATGGAGCTCCGTCATGACCTCGGCCTCCTCAACCGTCCGTCTCTCCTTCGATTACGACTGGTGCCAGCGTAGTGATACCGTTGAGCAATGCCATCTACTTCTCGCCGCCCGTGGCCTGGCAATCGCCACTATCGTCTTAGAAGCCGCTGCTGTCATAAGCGCGTTAGTCGTCGAATGCCGAACGGCCCGCCGGGGGGGCTTCTCAGCTGAATATGCTTGTGTGACATTATCGACCTTTCACCTGGTATGTGCAATTTTGATGTTAGTGGTTTGGTCGAGCGTGCAAGATGAGTTGAGGGCACAAGACCTAACTTCAGGAAGGAGTAAGATCCACTTTGGCTTTTCGTGGTGGTTCTTCTTAGTGTCAGCGGCCTCGACTGTCTTGACTGATTTCTGCGTGATCAAGGAGTTGGCACACAAATCGGCCTATCGCACGATTAGTCCTCCAGGGAAGACGGATTTGAGGAGTCGGAATGCACGGTGATCGAGAAGAGGGAGGGAGGGAGGGAGGGTGGTCCGACACAAGAGCTGGCAAGTTTATAGGTATAATGATAACAACTGTGTATAGAGAAGGAAGACAAAAAAGAAGAAGAGAGAAATCAAGAAAAAGGCAGAAACAGGAGGGAGAATAAGTAAAAGAGGAAAATGGAGGAGGAGGGGGGAGGGAGGAATTAAGATGTATGAGAACCGAAGATTATGAATGAATAAGAGAAGGATGATGACCAAGAGTAAAGACACACAGGATCTGAACAAGATAGATGATATTTTATGTATAAAAGGAAGACATTTAGTTGCACTGATGACGGAGGCCCCGCGCTCAAAGCCGGGAAGGGAAAGCAGAGGGGGTGAATGAAGCACAAATGCAGACATACATTTCACGAAGAAGGAATGGACAACGCTCGCGGGTGCTGGCAAGGTGCAATTACTTGATTTTTCTTGTTTGGATCCCTTACACCAGAACATAAGATTACATACAAAACCTCGCCCTTCCTCTTTCCAGCCCTTTCTCTTTCCTTTCCCATTCGTGCTGCACAATTGATTCAAAAGAAGCGCTGACGGCCCACCATCCCTTCCATTCTTCCTACTTTCTTTCTCGCCCTTACTCTGCCGTCGACAGCTGCTCATTCAACGATGCCGTCCATAACCTTTCTATCTCCATCTCCTGCTCCTTTATCATAATCCCCTTCCTCCCGGCCTTCCCTCCTTCATTCCCTCCTTCCTCCTTTTCCTCCCCTCCTACCACCATGGCCGCAAAACACCGCAACAAGTACGGGAAGACGACCTTCTCTGCCTCTTTTCTCATCTGCTTGTACAGCACCAACAAGCCCCCCTGCTTCAGCTGCTGTTGTTGTTGTTGCTGCTGCTGCTGCTGCTGCTGCTGCTGCTGCTGCTGCTGCTGCAATTGCTCCTGGTGAGCGATTAGTACCGTTGCCGCCCCACGTAGGTGAAGGAGGAAAAGGGATTGGAGTTCATCCGCCATGGTCCAGGGCAAGCACTGCCTCAACTGGTTGAAGGAAGAGAGGACAAGATTCGTGAATTGCGCGAGGGGGGGGAAGGAGAGGATGGAAGAAGGGGGAGCGAATGGCTCTGGAGGAGCAGTGGTGGTCGTAGTCAGAGTACTGCCGCCCTCGGGTGTGGTAGTGGCCTGATCTTGACAGCTGCTGCTGCTCTTGCTGCTGTTGACGGTGCCAGGCACGACATAACACATCTGGTAAGACGAGTGCATCCCACTCCCCAACCGCTGGTGCTGGTGCTGGTGCTGGTGCTGGTGCTGGTGCTGCTTCATCGCTATCCCCCCCTCCTTCATACACCGTTCCAACAATGCCTCCAACTCCAGCGTCGCCATGGTCCAGCGCCCCTCGGCCATCACTCGAATCGCACGCTCGAACACGGGCACCAGCAAGCCCCTAAAGTCACCCCCAATCCTCCCCATGCTCACCGCAAAAAACAAACATTGCTCCATGACATCCACCATGGCAGCCCCATCATTCAATCGTACCAATCCCTCCTCCAACCGACCCAAAAAGGCTGTAATCCGGCCAAGCAGCCAAGCAGACAAAGCCTTACTTCCCCCTCCCCCACCACCGCTTCCTCCCCCGTTACGCAGGAAAGAGGAATTGGTAGGAAGAGATGATGATGATGATGATGATGATGAGGAAGATGCCAATTCATCGTCCAAAAAAATAGCACGAAATTGAGTCGCAATTTCAAACCAATGCGTCCGGTTCGTCTCAATGACAGCCATCAGCTGTCCCGCCCCTCCATCACCCCCACCCACCCCACCACTACCACTGCTGCAACTGCTATTGCTGCTGATCTGTTCCAGCAGCGACTGCAGCCATGCATCCCTTGCCTCCAGAAATTCAGCCTGCAGTCGTCGTTCGAGCTCTTCGTACTCTACCTCGCCGTTTCCTCCCCCTCCCGTACCCCTCTTACTCCTCTCTACTGCTGGTGCTGTAGAGGTAGACATGGAACGCATCTTCTTTTTATTTTTTAGCAGACGGGCTTCGAGGGCGAGCCCGTCTAATTTTCGTAAGCAGGAGATGACTTGAAGGCAGCGAGGAAGCTGGATAGGAAGTCGAAGTTGGTGCAGAAGCCTCTCCCTTAATTGCTTTTGGAGCACACGGAGGTCTTGGACGAGACCGGCAATCACCAGTGTGTGCTTTGCCTGATACTGTTGCTGCTCTTTTCCAAAGGAAAAAGAGGAACGCGAGACCTGATTGTCTCTATCCTGTCCTGCTGCTGCTGATGCTGCTGTTGCTGCTGCCGATGCTGTTGCTGAGGAGGACGTAATCAACAAATGCCGTCGCTCCAAAGTATTGGCAAAGGCGACGATTTCCACAGCCTCGTCAAACAGACCATTCCGTAGACAAGCGTCCATCAATTGAGGCACTTCCAACAACTCCACCAGCTGTAAGTGATGCTGCAACGTCTGCCGATTTCTTTTCAGCCCACCAATCATCTCTTGTGCTCCGGCTGCGAATACCTGGCAGTTTCCTTTCAACTCTTCCACCTCGGCTTGCAAGGCGGCCAGGTCGGTGTGGAAATCTTGGCCACGTTCTTGGATGAAAGACATGCATTCATGATTCTCAATGATGGTCGCGTAGTTGCTGCGGTAAAGGGCTTCGAGCGTTTGCTGCAGCCGTGCCGCTTCTTGTCGAAGCTTTTCAGGTTCTTTTTGCAGAATCAAGGTGGAAGTGCTTGACGACGACATGGCGAGCTGGGTGAGAGTCGTGGTGTGGATGTGCTGACTGGGGCTGGAGAGGGGTGTAGCGGGGATAGAGACTAGTGATGATAATAATGGGCTCGATGACGCTGAGCGGAAGAAGTGCCTGAGGGGGAAACAGGGAATCCTTCTGCTTCTCCAAGGAGGTTTCCGCTGTCTTCCCTGTAAGTGTATGTGGTGTTGGGCGGTGTGTGAGGAGCAAGCCGTGGGAGCAGCGGCGACAGGGCATTATCATAATATATACTATGTTGCGGTCTCAGTCATCATTCGAGCAAATTTGAATCGTGACATAGCGCTCGCTGGTCACGACAGCAGAGACCGACAGCGGGCGTGGCTACAGTGAGGGGAGATCGGTGCCAATAATCGTGCTGGCCACGCCACCTTCCTCGTGTGCTGGCTTGGGGAAAGCGGGAGAAGTACTGTCGACATGATGCCCTGGCTCTTTTCTACATTGCTGAATACAAAACATTCTTACCCCGTGCCGCTGGCTATCTTACAGCCGCCATCAACGTGCAACAGATCTCCTTGGCCCTCCCACCCCCTCAAATCCACTCCCCTTTGCATCACGGAGAGAACTGTGGCGGCAGAGGATGGTATCAGTGACCATAGGTCGCGCCAATTGTTCTCACTGCGTGTTAACGAGGGCAAAGGCACGAGATTGAGGGTGATGGAGGCAAGGAGAGAGCTTGTGCATTAGGACAATGTCCCACTGTACCAGTCCTTTTACCATTTCTTTTTCCCCGCCTACACAGGAAGCAAGGGGAAGGGGGAAGAACAAGCAGTGGCTAAAGCAAAGCCAAGCAGGCACATTTGTAATAGCGACACATCCAATTGCATTTGTCAGGGACATTTTTCATCTCCTCCAGCACTGCAGACCGAAGCACGCTTACGCCCAGTCCCCTATTCCCAGCTTAGGGCATGGGATGGTCCTTGGGAACCGAGCCCTCCTCCTCTCCCCCTGCCCCTTGTCCTATCCCCTGGAGCACCGGCGCTGTCCCGATCGCCTCACCTCAAGTGGGCTGTGCGACAGGCCAATCCCCTGTAACCGTGACCACTTCGCACAATGAGATGGTCAGCGCACGTGGCAGCGACAACACTCCCGCGGACACGACCAGATCTTCAAGTGTGACACCTTCCCCCTCGCCTCGCCCTTCCTCTCCGCACGTCGGCATTGACATGGTGAAGCTCCACCAGACCCCTTCTCGATCTTCCAACTTAAATGAGCCGCACTTGCTTCAGCAGCAGCAGCAGGAGGAGCAGCAACAGCAGCAGCAGCAAGGGGCCAAGCCCCAAACCACCAACATCTTCGCCTCCTCCTCCTCCGCCTCTTCCCTCTCCCTCGAAGACGACGACGACCTTCACCCCGAAATACGAAGAGGTGAAGGAGATGAAAACGCCTACGCCCCGCGCTCTCCCACCCTCCCCGTCCGGGTCGACCTCGTCAATCTAAGCTACAAGCCCCCAACCGCCAAAAGCACGCAACCGCAGATCCTGCAAGACGTCAACGCCTGCTTCGAACCCGGCCAACTCGTCGCCGTCATGGGCCCCTCCGGTAGTGGGAAATCCACCCTCCTCCGCTTGATCCAAGGAGACACTCGTTATCTCCGCGGGCTTAAAGGAGAGGCCCTTGCAAATGGCACGTCGATCAAAGCCATTCACGGAGCTTGGCGGCATTTGTGTTCCCTCGTCCCACAAGAAGACGTTTTATTCGGCAGCTTTACTGTGCGTGAGACCTTGCGTTTCTCGACTCAGTTACGCTTGCCGCAGGAGATTCCATCGGCGGAGAAGGAGGCTTTGGTGACGGAGGTGCTTGAAGATTTGGGGATTGTGGAGTGTGAGGATGTGCTCGTGAAGGATATAAGTGGTGGGCAACGACGACGGGTTTCAGTGGGATTGGAGTTGTTGGTAAATCCCAGGTAGGACGCAGAGAGAAAGTGGGAGGAAGGGAAGGAAGGTGGAGGATATACAATACTCCCAGTGCTTGCTATTCCCCCCTTTCTCCTCATTTTCTACTTCCTCCAAAAAGTACCCCGTCATGACTCCCTCACCTTCTTCGTCCCCTTTCCCTTTCCCTTCTTTCCTCCCATCCAGTGTCCTGCTGCTCGACGAGCCCACGTCCGGTCTCGACTCAAAGACTGCCGAAGACATTTGCGGCCTCCTTAAACTCCTAACCAAACCCGGGCGCCTCGTCATGTGCTCCATCCACCAACCTTCCTACAAAATTTTCTCTTCCTTTTCCAAGATCTGCTTTCTGGTCAAAGGCCGATTGGTCTACTCCGGTGGATTCCATGAAGTTATGCCTTATTTTGCCGCCCAAGGCTTTGAGGTGCCTACGTTTGATTCCCCCGCTGATTATTATATGAGGGTCATGCAGACAGAGGGAGCGGCGTTGATAGAAGCGTGGGAGAAGGCAGCCCCTGTTATAGAATTTCCTACCTCTGACGCTGCTGCTGCTGCATCGATAGAGGGAGGGCCACTTGCGCTCGTGAGTCATAATAGCAGTGGGAGCACTAACTGTAGTGTGGCGAGCAGCATGAATAGCAACAGCAACAAGCCCCCTCCCGTGGCCTGGGATCCGGCTGGGAAGTGGTTGAGGTCGGCGGATGCGAGGGATGGAAGGAGGGCGTCGCAGGTGTCGAACTGGCAGCAGTACCGCGTGTTGCTTCGGAGGTTTTTGGAGGATAGTTACAAGGATAAGGGGAAGATGCTTAGTGGGGTATTGATGGAGGGAACAATCGGGCTTTTGGTGGGCTTGGTGTGGTTCCAACAAGACATTCACGAGAGCGGAAGTGTGTTTCCGGTGTTGGGGGTATTTATCATGTTGACGACGATTGCGATTTTCGATAATTGTGTGTCGGTTGGCCTCAAGTTCCCCCTGACGCGCGCCTTGCACTTTCGAGAGTTTTCGAATGGGTACTACAGGCTGTTGCCGTACTACTTCGCGACAGTCACCTGCTCCCTCGTCCTCGCCTCCACCTACCAATTCCTGCAGGCCTTGCTCGTCTTCTTCCTCGTCGGACTTGATTTCACCGTGCAGAAATTTGTGGTGTACCTCTTCGTGCTGGCCCTGGCTGCGAGTATGGGTGCTTTCCTTGGGTTTATCGTTGGGACGTACACGAGCGACTTGAAGAAAACACAGGAGGTTCTCACACCTCTCTTGATGCCCATGCTGATATTTTCGGGGTACATGTTGCCATTACCCCAGATTCCGACTTACCTCCGTTTTTTGTACTACTCGAGTTTCTACCAGTACGTGTTTTCGTCCTTGGCAATCAATCACTTTGCGGGGCTGGAATTCCGGGATTGCTCGGTTGTGAACGTAGTTTGCTTGAGGAATGGGGATCAGTACTTGGCCCTGGTGGGCCTGGCGCCGGAGATGCTGGGAAGGAACCTGTTGGTGTGTGTGGGATTTTTGGTAGGCTTAATACTTTTAGGTTTCTATAGCTTGAGGCGGGTGTCGTTGTGACAAAGGAGGAAGAGGAGGGATGGAAAGAGGAAAGGAGGAGTAGTTTTCGGAAAGGGAGGGAGAGAGAGGTGTAAAATAGCAAGTTTCATATTCCTTGGAAGGAGGCAGAGGGAATAATGCGTAGTTTGTGTCAATGTGTGCGTGTTTCCTTAAACATGTTTTTGTGAAAGTATGTCCGTTGGTATACCTTGAGAAGCATTCAACTCTTTTTAAAAAGTCCATCATAAAAAGTACGAGAAACAGAAAAATAATAAGATTAAGAAGTAGAAAGATGGGAGAAGGGAAGTAGGAGAAGAAGATGATGAAGAAGAGGAAGAGGAGGAGGGAAGGAGTGGGCGCTCCACAGAAGTTTTCAACTGTATGACAGGATTAAGAATGACGGACTGTATTTCTTGATAAGGTTTTGCTTTCAGGCATTTTTTGTCGTTCTTTTGGAGTGAGATTGAGTGGAAGAAAGAGGGAGACCAGGAAGGGGAGAAACCGACTATCGTGGGTTTCGGAGGGTGCGTTACTTCCGAAGGCAAGATAAATGTCAAAGGGAAGTGCTACTCATAGAAGGTAATTGACGGCAGTTGAACAATTTGCCCCCCTCAGGTAGTAAGAAACAAGTTTAATTAAAGGCAGCTACTAGGCAGGCTGGGAGAAGAGCGAGACCACCCCAAAACACACTGCAGACACCAACGCAATTAAGGATTAGAATCAGACTCGACACACACATCAAGTAACATTTCTAATGACATGAGTTGTCTGCCAGCAATAATGAAGACTAAAAGTGTGAACTTTATTTTGCCCAGAAGCCAAAGAAAGTATCCACTTTCTTTTATCTCGTGACAGCTCGCCTGCATGCTCAAGGAAGTGCAATGATGCAAAGACATCGCACCAAGCAAGGACAAGTACGGACACGAGTCATATGCCCCTTCCCCCCCCCCCCCCCCCCCCCCCCACTCCTCCCCCCCCCCCCCCCCCCACCTTCTTCCTTCTCTCCCTTTTTTCCCTTTCTTCTTCCTCCTTTCCCCTTTCTCCTTTTTCTT
>Ga0160419_100783_pt1 | contig 17209 bp, 21 predicted proteins | sample CelAP2metagpilot_2_FD_108196 | JGI IMG/M metagenome (GOLD analysis project Ga0160419, IMG submission 108196) | Phycosphere-associated microbial communities from Cellana algal ponds in Kailua-Kona, Hawaii, USA - Cellana AP2-4-25 metagenome pilot ... | reverse complement strand
TTAAATCCTTTTTTAAAAAGGTGTTGTGGCTCTTGGTTTTGTTTCCTTTTTTCCCTTGTTGCTACCGTGGCCCTTGGGGGGTTTGTGGGTTTTTGGGGGGGGGGGGGGGGGGGGGGGGGGAGGGGGGGGGGGGGGGAGGAGGGAGGGGAGGGGAGAAGGTAGAGAAAGGTGGTGTGCCAGAGCCTCAGGGCATCCTCAAGGAGGGCTCCAGCTTCCGGGCGGGAGGTATCGGTGGCGTCAGTGAGGAGGGGGAGGAGGAGGGAAGAGACCAGATGATGCTGCTGCTGCTGCTGCTGCTGCTGAGTTTGGCCGTTATTGCTTTCTACCGCTGCCGCGGCGGCGGCCAGGCGAGGGAGCAACCCAATGAGCACCTGCATGATGCCTATTCGCAAATCCGCCACCACCCCTCCTTCCCTCCCTCCCTCCCCATCCCCTCCCCCGCCTGAAAACGTCCACAATCCCGGCAAGGGCCCTAGTATCACAGGCGCAAACGAGGCAACCACACCATGGTCAACCACACTTTTCAAAAGCAGGTTTATGAGTCCCAAGGCTTTCCGTTTATTTTCCATCTCGGTTGCAGTTTCAATCACTCGGTACACATGGGTGAGGTACAGCCCGAGGAAAGGAGGAAGGGTGGGGTCCCTCTTTTCGGATTCCGCGAACGTCCAATCGTGGAGCAAGGCCGAGACAGCCTCGATGGCTTGGAGGGCGGCCACCAGGTCTGAGCGTGGATTATTGGGGTCGAGCGCGCAGGAGAATAGGTGAAAGACACCCCCCTCCCCTCCTCGAAAGCGAGCAGGGACATCGGGAGCGGCGCACGCCACAAGGTAGAGGAGGCGGCGGAGGAGGATGGGGGGAAGGGATGGTGCTACAGAGGGTGGGAGGGAGGGGGAGAGGAGGAGGATTTGCATCATAGGGATGAAACAGTGGGTGTACCAGGATGGGAGGTCGAGGAAATCTCGGAGGGAATAGGAAGCAACACCTAGCAAGAGGTAAACTGCATCCCAAAAACACACTTCTGGAGGAGGAAGGGGGGAGGAAGTCGAAGCTGAGGATGAGGACGAGGACGACGTGACGGACAGAGAGGCAGCGTGGAGCTGACGTGGGTAGTCTGAGAGGATGGCCGCCAAATGTGGACCGAGGACATCTCTTCTCGCGTCAAACATGGCCAAGAAAAGGTGCTCGGCCGCTGCTTGCAAGTCATCGTCCGGACGTCGCTGTTCCTCCTCCAACATGAACTCCTCCGGGGCCTCCCTCCACTCCTCCATCTCCACGTGTCTCAACCTTAACAATGACGCAAGTAACAAATTGTACAAAGCCAGTAACCGCTCTTCGGTATAAAACTCGGTTATCTCTCTCGACATCTCCCTTTGACATGGGGGCCTCTCTCCGTCCGCGGCGAACGAAATCGAACGCGGCGACCCCCTTTTACTACTCGTGCCACAGTTCTGGCCATTGGAGGGACTGGTGGAGGAAGAGGGAGGGAAGGAAGGATTGTGAAAGGCATGCTCCGAATGTTGGTAGTCAGGACAAGTGAGGCAGTTCCCTAGAAAGGCACACGCGTTAAGGTAGAATTTTCTGCAGGGATCAGCGGGATCGGGGTCCCAAAGCATGGCTTCCATGACCGCTGCAGGGGCAGGTGAAGACAAGGTGGAGAAAGCGAAGGATGATGAGCAGAAGGAGGAGGAAGAGGAGGAGGAAGAGACGCCAGTGATACTGCAGATCTCGTCATAAAAGAAGTGGAGGAAGAGGGGAAGCGCCCCACCGCGCAGTACAAGGGGAGAGCGACTTTGCGTCTCGACAATTAATGCACTCAGATTCTTGGTGACTTTGGCCAGTTGATGGAGGACAGGGGGTAAAACAGAGAAGGAGGAGAGGGAAGCAGCAATGAGCTCCTTCTCGAAGGTCAGGAGGAGGCGCAGTGCTCCGTGGGCGTCGTGAAAGAAGGCGAGCAGGGCATCGGGGTCCAGGGCATCGGCGTGCTGTACTGAGAGGAAGTACAAGATCTTGGTGCACGTTTTGACAATCTGCGCCAAGCCTATCAGGTTCTCCGTACCTCCTTCCCTCTCGAGGGCACGTAGGAGGCTATCGAGTCGTGAACGCCAGAGGTGCTGGTATACAATTGGGAACAGGAGGCGAGCCATTCCTTGAAACGCCATCTTGTCTGCTAAAAGACCCTTACCTGCAAGTTCCTTGGTAACGCGATGTAATGCATGAATGACACGGATAGTTTGAAGGTCATCCTCTTGATGGTAGTCCTGCCCAGCGCTGTTGCTCGGGGGAGAGCTGGGTGGAAGGAAAGCAAGGAGCTGCGGGAAGAAGTCAGGCCATTTCCGTGGCCAGTCGGCACGAACCACTTTCGCAAGGACGTGCGCCGTATTTTTCGCGAGCAAGTCATGTGGTTCTGTCATGCGGGACAGCAAAAAAGCACGGAAGCGCGCCTTTTCTTCCTCGCTCACAGGTCGTGTTTGTCGCTGCTGCTGCTGTAGGTACATTGCATGCGGGCTATCACAGCTCGCTCCTGTCGCCATACCCCCACCCTCGCGCCGTCGCATGAGTTCTCCATTCCTTTCGCCCCCGAACTTTCCTAATCTTAGTCCATCCTCCCCGTCAGCGCTGCTGCCGGCGTTCCGCCAATGTCGTCGAACAACATTTTGCATGAGCAGTACTGCGAGCAAGCGCGCGTTGTTATCCACGTCGGCTTCAGAACCTTGAATGATAACCGCCAGGACATCCAAAAAATTGGGTACAGTCTCAAAGGCGCGCAGAACGTCTTCCGCTTGATGACGACCGGCAGGGTCGGTGGTGTCGAGGGCGGCAAGGAGAGTTGAATACAACGGCGAGACATGCTCAGGTCCAAGGGTGGCGGGAAGGGAGGGTTGGGAGACCATGACCACCGGACAGGCAGGGCGCTGAATTTTTGCTGGATACAGATGCCGTGGCTCTGGCCTCCCTGTTTGTTGGGATGGTGGGGCAGGCGAACGTGAGAAAGAGAGGGGCGAGATGTGGGAAAGTCAAGATGACGAGATGGTTCAACGGGAATGGCGTATTGCTTCAAGCAGTGCCTTTCTCTGCAAAGGAAGACGCCTACCACCCTGTCACAGCAGGATAACAAATCCTTCGATCAAAAGACGACAGCCGACCGAAATCTTGCACTGTCTCCATGGTAAATGACACTCAAGCCCGTTTCTTGACCACTCTTTCGCAACATCCGACCAAGCAACCTCCTCACCCCCCCAAGCCGCTACGCTCCCTCGTTCTATTCTGAGTACACTCTTATTTTGTTTGCACGCTCAGGAACCCTGGTGTCGTCCATACAAGAAAGATGCGACTGGAATCAAATCTTATGAAAAAAGGTCGTCCCCTAATGATAATCTAGGTGTATGTGTCCACCAAAGCACGAAAGACAATATCTACTACCACCACCTGCCATATAGGCGGTGAACATGGGAGCGAAGTGAAGCGGACAACAATGTTCTGCGAGCATAGGGACAGTAGTGAAGCGCAGGAAGAGGGATGACGTACATGTGGAGAGTAAATGAGGAGGAAATGAGGGGCATGGGGAGGAACAAAGGAATTAGACAGATGTAAGACACGACCCATAAAAGTTGACGTCAAAATTAGTGGCAAAAGGGAAGTCAACCAAGCAAGGCACAACTAAAACTCTCAGGCTTTCCCTTAAAGCAAGCTCAACGAGTCCCTCACACCTCTTTAATTCTCCCGTTGATTCTTGTACATTCCTGTGTCCCAACAAATTTAAACGTCCTTTATCATCACTGAATCATTGGCCCGCTCTGCTAACCAACCCTTAACATATGCCCTGATCTCCACCAAGCCAGCCTTGGCCCCCATAATAACCTTGTCTTCTTCCAATGGAGGCCGCGTTGCTGCGTAGTCGTCTAAAATCTCCGCCCCTCGTACTTCATCTCTCCGCTTGCTAGCTTCCACCGCCCTCACCACCCGCTCTTCAATTACGACCAAGTCCTGAAGCAGATTTGAGATCGAAGGCATGTTAAGTGGATCTTCCTCTGCCCCCTCGTCTTCACGCGAGGGAGCAACATCCGCATTTCGTGCTCCTTCCCCACCATATTCGGCCCGGAGAACTGACCGCTGGTGCCACCACATGTCGTAGTCTTCAACATCATTTCTTCCCCCTCTCTCCTCTCCCTCCTTTCCCCCCCGTCTTTCCTTCACTAGATGATCAAACAGGCCCCGCAAGGCATACCTTTTGATCCACTCCGTGTACGTTGCCAACCCTTCCTCTGCCCCCTTCCAAGTCACCATGTTGGCACCCGCACCTTCCAATTCATTCGCGGTGAAAAATGCTCCCCCATTTCCTTCCTCCCTCCCCCTCTCCCTCCCCACTGCACGCCGCAACCGCGCGCGGGCCTCGATCATCGCATCAACGATATCCGGTCGAAACACCGGCTCTCGCACGAGGCGCTTATGCCTCTGCGACTTGCTCCTCTGCATAAACTTGGCTTCATTCCTAAGCACTGTATAAGGGCTTGCACGCAAAACCCAAGCCGGTCGCAGGATATTGGAGAGGAGAAAGCTGCTGCTACTGCTGCTTCCATGCATTATGTTCCCCAGTACTGTCGCCAGATATCGCGCATCCCGGCACGCACTTACAAGCGAGAAGGGGAAATGCAAGCGCTGCTGCTCCAACGTCGTGTCGGCGGCCACCAGGGTGTAGGGGGAAGCGGAAAGGTTGACGGGTAGTTTCACCGACGACCCCAATCCGAAAAAGACGCCTTCGCCCAACAGACACTCCTGATCGGCCGCGCGGCCTGTGTGGTTGCTCCCGATCTTAGCGCCGTACGCGACGTTTCCCCGACCTTTGGGCCAGAGCGCCGCGATAAGGAGGGACTGGTGGTGGAACCCCACAAAGGGTCCTAGCAGGCTGTGGTGGCACTCCCCGGTGGCGACCCCACTGTCCGGACAAGCAATGACATGGCAGCACTTCCCCTCAGTCTCGACACTGCTGTGTTCCATCAGGAGAGAGTCGCGGACTATGGCGTGCCCGCTTACCTTGACTCCTGGCTGCAGAATGCTCCTTTGGACGATGGAACCGCCCGTGACATAAGTTCGCCCAATACGACCTGTCAATATAGCGGTGGAGTCCACCTCGCTGTTCTCCAGAACGGCGCGTGGGCCAACAAATGATGCAGTAATGCGGGGACAGCTGCGGACACTCGCGTTCCGGGCAATTATAGCGCAGAGGGATGTGTTGGTTCTACGGAGCGCATTGAGATTCAACAGATGCCGGATGCCGGGCAGGTAGTCCTCTTGTACCCATGCCATGTGCGCTTGATGATCGATGGTAGAAGTAGTGCCCGAGGAGAACGATGAAGACGAAGGAGATGGAGATGGAGTACACGTCGGGAAGGCCTGGGCCAGGACCTCTTGCATTGACGAGTTATGGTGGATGACGACAGGGCGCCCTCGGATCTCGGAACCTACGCGGACCGTGTGGCCGCACGAATACGGCGACGAAATGTGATCATATGAGCCGTTGCTTCCTTCTATCGTGCCATTTCCCACGACCTCTGCTCCCTCTTGAATCACGACATTGGAAAGGCACTTATTCCCTATGATTTTTATACCCGGGCCAGTAACTATGCAATCTATGAGAGTAGAGTCAAACAAGCCACATGGCTCCTTCTCCATTTCATCATAACTGTGGATGTTGCCGTGTAAAAAGATGTCGCCATAAAACGAGCAGCGGACAATGCGCGGATGACTGTTTTCCTTGTCTTGGGGAAGGAGTGTGTTCTCAGTTCTCACAAACACCCTGCACCACTCTTTCGATACGCAGCCATGAGCCTCTAGGTACTCTATCTCATCCCGCGAAATCGCACGGTACGATTGGTCGCTAATCTCTAAAATAAGAAATAAGAAAATTAAAAAAGGGGGAGGGAGTTAGAATGATGAGTGTTATGGCTATGATGAGTTTGATGGCTTGTTGCTATAGAAATAAGCGTTCAGAGACAGGGAGCGGGTAGGGGGGAGGAGGAGCCGGGGGACAAGCAAGCGCAAACGAAACGTGACTTCTACTATTGCGTACCTGCACAGCTTTTAAGGGTTTGCAAAAAATCATCATCCTCCGGCGCGAGCCCTCCGGTAGAGTTCGCCATTTTGGCTCTGAAGCTGGAGTACGCGGTGTGTGGGTGCCGGTGCTGCGGGGGAGGAGCGCGAGGCGGGAAGCAAGACGAAGAGGCACGTGTGGCTTGACGACTTGAAGATAATGCGGCGAGTTCCCGGGTGTAGACACACTGGAAGCCTGTGAGTTACGTAGGTTGCAGGAATGCTATTGTGAGTGTTTGTGGTAGTGTAAGTGGATCAGCTGGCAAGCAAGACGGGCTCGCGGCCTTCATCTGGCTCATTTTTATTCCTCCTCCGAGTCATCATCACGTCATCCCCTCCGAGCCCATGCTAAGCAATGCCGCAAAACTCGTGTTAATTCAATCACATTGACCGCCCTTCACCCTCCAAGCCCACGCTCGTCACTCATGCGATGACGTCTCCACTATTTCCACACACGCTATAGGCATCTTGTTTGCGCAGCCGTCCAGCTTACCTCACCCAGAAAGTCATCTCGCTAAGAGCACCCAGAGCGGCAGCGGCTCCTTTTCCCCTTCCCACGGCGTGCTTCTATCACCACTACGAGCAGCAGCACCACCACAACGATAAGATTCACAGCCGGGAGCGCGATAAATGCGCCCTTATGGATTATGAAAGCAGTCGAACCAGTCAACAACCGAGTCAGCACCAGCGGCATCATCTGCACCCACAAGAGGACTCCTTGGAACTAGGAGGCCGTTTACCCACCATCAATCCAGGCGTGACCAAGCCGTTTACGACCCGTTCTTCCTCTGCCACAGCACCACATTCATCTTCTACAACAGTTTCGCCGGCGACAGCGCCAGCACCTGCAGCAACGAGAGACACGTGCACTCGGCGCTTCGTCAACATGCTTCTCGAAGGCACTACAATGCAATTTAGTCTCCTTTGTCTCGATGCCCTCGTCATTGCTGCCCTCTTGCCCGAGCTCCCTGCGCTTGCTGCCTCGATGACTGATGCCCCTAAAAACGTCCCGTTGGTCGTGGCATTAATAGTCGGCGGCCTCTTTCTAGGGCGGGCTGGAGGGGGGCTTTGGTGCCATTACCGTTCCCAACCCTCCAGCAACAACACTCATCACGACGGTCATTACCATCAGAAGCCTTTTTCTCTTAAGACTGTCCTTGTTGCTGCTTTGGTCTATAGCGTGGTCTGGTTCGTCCAAGGCTTTGTGAATCGCCTCTCCGTCTTTATCATCGGACAATTCGTCATCGGCTTCCTGATAGGCAAACACTCCATCTTTAAAAATACGGCGCACCCCGGTACCCCCCTCTCCTCCCCCTCCTCATCCTTCCCTGTCCTCCTCGGGGCCATGATCGGTGTCCTGATCGGCGGGTTTTTCGACGCCCAGCACACCCTCAACCCGTGTCCGGCAGACGAGGGGATAGCTTGCACCCGATGGGCCGATGGGGCGCCCACGGCCCCGGTAGGTGTAGCAGTTTTCGCTCTTGCAGTAGGGATAGGAATTTTGTCGTCAGTGGCAGCCCAGTGGCAGCGCGCGGCCGCCGCGGCGGCGGTGGCGCAGAGGGAGAGGAGGGAGGAAGGGAGGGAGGGAGGGGGGGAGTATCGACTTTTGAGTGGAGGAGGGAGTGGGGCCATCGCGGCGACGGCGAGTCGGCGCATGAGCGAGGAGGAGGTGATGGCAGTTTTGCAGGAGGCGGAGGAGGGAGGTAGGGGGGGCGGGTATGTGCAAACGCCCCATCATCATGTGCATTTGTTGCGGATTCCCGAGCGGTATGTGAAGGGCTGCAATGGAGACATGGAGGAAGCGGCGAGGCGGTGGAAGGACACATTGGCCTGGAGGGAGGAGCAGGGAATCGATCGTATACTGCTGGAGCCACAGAGAAATTTTGCATTGATTAAGGAGTGTTATCCGCATTTCCTGCACCGGAGGGATAGGGGGGGACGGCCGGTGTATTATGAGCTGCTAGGGTAGGGAGGGAGGGAGGGAGGGAGGGAGGGAGGGAGACGGGTTGTCATTCCGAAAGGTACCGCCTGACCTTCGTATTTTGTTTCATTTCTATTGAACACGAACAGGCAGATTAACTTGAAGAAGCTGAAGGCGCAGGGCGTGACTTTGGACGAGGTGGTTCGATACTACATCTTCCTCACTGAGTAAGCAGGGGGGGCAGGCGGGACGAAGGGACGGAGGGACAGACGGGCGGAGGGTTAGGTTGATGTTTATACGAAGCTCATTTATCCTACCGCTTCATTGCACTCGACTATTTTATGGATCTGTTATTCACTGAATCTTCATGCCCGTCTCCTACCCCCATTCAGGTATATTTGGAACAAACTCCAGCCCGAGGATGATGAGCGTGGGGCGATGATCTCTGTCCTAGACGTGGAGAATGTGGGCATAATGGATTTACGGGGGGATGCGCTGGAGTTCCTTAAGGCGGCGAGTAAAGTGGTGCAGCTTCATTACGTGGAAAGGTCGCATAAGATGTTTATATTGAATGCGCCTTCGTGGTTTAATGTGCTGTGGAAGGTAGGGAAGGAGGAAGGGAGGGAGGGAAGGAGGGAAGGGGGTAGAGGAGGAAATATACGTAAATCAGATTTGTCGACGATGTCCAGTATGCGTATTTACCCTCCCTCCCTCCCTCCCTGTGCAGGTCATCGCCCCTCTCCTCCATGAGAACACCCGCCAAAAAATCAATATCTTGGGGAAGGACCACAAGGCCGTCCTGGATGTCATTGACGCCAGCTGCTTGCCAGTGAGGTACGGAGGGACGGATGACATGGCCCTGGGGGAGGCGCCGGAGGAGGTAGACTTCAGGGCGTATCTGGATGACGTGCTGAGGGGGAAGGTGGGGTGGGAAGGAGGGGATGAAGAGGAGGGAGGGAAGACGACGACGGCGGTAGTTGCTGCGGGTTGTGGTAGTGGTGGTAATAATGGTGGAGGAGGTGGAGGGGGAGGAGAAGGAGGAGGAGGATTGCCAACAGCAGCAGCGGCACCAACACCAGCAGCAGCACCACCCGCAGCAGCACCAGCACCACAACCGGCATCTTCCATGTGGGGCGCTCGCTTAGTAGGGGTGGGTCAGCGCGTGGCGGGAGGGATGGTGGGAGGCTTCAAGGCGCTCAGGCCCGCTTTTTTGACACCCTTGTCAGACGCCCAGAAAGCAAATCTGGGAAGGGAGAATAGGTTTGTGTATGACGAGGGGAGGAGACAATGGATTCTGATTGAGGAGGAACCGGAGGAGGAGGAGGTGGACGAGGAGGAAGAGGTGGAGGCTGAGGAGGAGGAACGGTTGGTTCGTGCCATCCAGGCGGCGCACGAGGTGGGGGGGAGGAGCAGTAGTATTAGAGGACGTTTAGCGGCCGTTTTGAGGGGAGGGGGAGGGAAAGAGGGAGCAAGGAACAATGCGGACGCAGTGGCGGCCGCAACAGCAGCGCAGGCGCGGAATGTGGAGGAGTTGGAGGCAGGGAGGAAGGAGGAGGAGGAGGAGGAGGAGGAGGAGGAGGGGGGGGGGGAGGAGGAGGAGGAGGGGGAGAATAAAGCGTCTGCTGCAGCAGCAATAGTGGAGGGGGAGGAAGTGGAATCAATAGTGGAAGATCGAGAAGAGCTGGCCAGGACAAGGAGCGGTTCGATTCTGCTGCTGCTCCTGGTGGCTTGGCGGGCGCTCGCTCTCTCCCTCCTCCTTGTCCTCCCCCTGTGGTTGGCAGATCAGCATGGTAGTGCCCCTTATGAGATCGCCTTATTGCTTTTCTGCGGAGGAATTGTAGCTACTGCCCTGTGGGCCCTGATCGAGAGGACGCATCTCCTCCCTCCCTTCCCCACCTGCCTTGCCACACTCGCCTCCCTTGCCGTGGCATGTCTGTTGCTCGGGCCTCTCAGCAGCAGCAGCAGCAGGCATCCAGAGGCATATAGGGAGGCGGCGGGACGGGGATTGAGTGTCGTAATAGCAGCATTTGCCGTCCTGATGATGGGGGGCTCCGTCTCGTGGGCAGTACTTTTGTCTATGGCTTTGTTTGGTAAGGAGGAGAAGGGGGCCAGGGATGATCTTCTTCCCTCTCTCCTCCTTGCCGATGTGCTGGGCGCGGTGCTTGGGCCGGTGATCTACTCGGCGTCGATATCGTACGGAGTGGAGGAAGGAGGGGAGGCTACGTGGGTGAGTGTGGTTGGATGGGTGGGGGTGGGGAGTGTGCTGCTTGTTGGAGGATTGGGAAAGTCTCTGCCTCGGCCGATGATGACGACGGAGGGGGGTAGATAGGGAGGAAAGGAGGGCGAACAGGATGTAAGAAGGAGGACGAGGGTGGGGAAGACGGTAGAGGTATTGTGGAAGACGTGGATACAAGCTTGAAGGTGTTGAGGGAAGAGGGGGGGCAGGGAGTTAGAATATGTGTACATTGTGTAGGGGCACAAAAATGATCGAAGACACATTAAGGCTGTTCAATAAACATTACGTAAGGGCCAGGCCAAAAGTGGAGGAACCCCCGGAAGAAAAGATGCGCGAAAAATATAAAAACAGTCGGGAAGGCAACAGTAAAAAGAGGAGCAGGAGCAGGAGCAGGAGGGAGGAAGGGGGAAGGGCGAGGCAGCAGGAGGAGGAGCATTAGGAGCATGGGAGGGAGGGAAGGAGGGCGAGGGGGCAACGCACACGACACATGGTCTAACTGCATCACGTACACAGAGATGAGAAAAGCTGCACTACAAGTGACTGACAAAGTATTATTACCATTACCTTAAGATCATTCATTCTTTGTCGAGTTCCCCTTTTCCCTGTTTCGGACGATACAAGTCCCACCGCCCTCTCCCCACCTTCCAACCGAGACCCAGGAGCATGTCGCCCTCGATTCTGCCCAACGAGGTTATAAGAAAACAGACATACAACCAGGAGGAGTGAAATCACGTCACCGTGCTTCAGCCGCGAAGCCCCTTCTCCTCCTTTCTCCTCCTCCTCTATCTCTTCCTCCTCCTTCTCCTCCTCCTCTACATCTTCCTCGGCCTCCTTCCCCTCCTTGCCACCATCGCCTCGTATCGTCGTCATCGGCGTCGGTGTTTTCATTGTAGACACAGCATCATTACCATCAATAGTAGACTATCACACGTGAAGGTATCTTCCATACCCTTACATTATACTCATACACTCACATACACATATGCACCTTAAATTCCTTTCTCAGAAATCCCAACCCTTTTTTAAATGAATAAATAAATAAAATTAATCCAAATCATCCGTTTCAGATCGAAGCTCCTAATTTGCTTCCTCTCTTCCTGACCCTCCTCACTTCGGTTCCTCCAAAAGAGACATAGGAAGAGTGAAACCTCCGCATCTTTCCTTCCGACTTTCCTTCCCACTCCAGGCTTATGTCATCGCCTGAGTAGGAGGGATAATCGCAGCTGTGGCCGTGGCTGTTGGTGCTACTGCCGGAACAGTTTCTGCCACCGCCGCGGCAAGCGTTGAAGCAACTGCCTCCTCAACCGCGGGTGTTGCAGGAGCAGCAGCAGCAGCAGCAGCGGAAGCAGCAGGAGCAGGATCAGCAGCAGTAGCGGGTGTATCGATGGATGCCTCGACAACGGGAGGGCTGGGAGAGGCAGATGGGGTGGCAGTGGCGCTGGAGTCGGTCCCTAGAACGGCAAGGATCTTCATGATCTGATTTGTTCCGGGAGGAGAGAGGAGGGAAGGGAGGTAGGCGTGGGTGATAATGATGGGCTTGGGAGTAATGATGCACGGAGATAGAAAAGGAGGTGAGAAAGAACGGGAGGATCGATGTGGGTTACCTCGATTGAAACAAATTCATAGAGGAGGAATGGGAATCACCAAAAGGAGAGAGGATTGGAACAAAGAGAAAAAAGAAGGGGGAAAACAACTAGCCAGGGACCTTTTCCGCGCCCTTCACATCTTTCAGCTGTCCCATGGCCTGATCACGGAGCGCCAGCACCATTTTTTTCAAAGGGCCATCATCTAGTGTGTCGATCATCGTGGAAAATTGGCCTAGTTGAGTGGTAAGGCCTGCGAGTTCGTCACTGCTGCCTTCGCCGGCGGCGAACTGGAGGGGAGGGAGGGAACGAGGAAGGGAAGTCGGGTTTTGAATGGCCCGAGAGAAAGGAAGAGACAGAAGAAGGTAAGGAGGTGGGGATACATGGTAAAACGAACCTTCTTGCCGGTGCTGACGAGGTCCTTGAGGGTTGTCACGAGGGGCCCCAAATTCTCAGGCACGTGGAGGGACTCCTTGACGGCAGTCGTTACCTTGTCACCCATGTCGTTGACCATCTCCTTGACCGCGTTGATAATGGTGTTAATCGTGTCGGACATTTGTTTGGCTTGGGTGGTGGTAAGGTGGAGAGTGTTGGCTGTTCATGTGGAATGGGGGGATGGAGGGAAAAATGGGGCGTGATGGGAGGGTTAATGCAAGGAAGAAAACGCAACAGTACAGGACACACTATGAGTAGGTCTTCCGCCAAGTACCTATAGTGAGTAACACAATAACATTGTGACTACTGTCGAAAATTGGCGCTTAAAAGTAAGCTGTCACGTCAGGGAAATGAGCATGGCGCGTAAGAGGCCCCAGGTGCTAATACCTCCCCGGGCACAACAGCAGCGCAAACAGCAGCACAGGGCGACACCACATGTAGGCACGTGGCACGTTCGCAGCATGTGGACGAAGCGAAGACCGGAGGTGTATGTTGCCGTGATCGTAGCCGTGTAATGGTGGTAGTGTCCGGTGCATGTGGGGAGGAGTGTATCCCTTCAGACAAGATGGGGCAGCGTGCAACCCCATAAAAGAGGGACAAGTCTCGTTGGCACAAGGCACCCCTGAGGATAGTTAAGCCAGTTGCTCTGCATACAGTCATATTGTCAGCAGTGATCATGCCCCCGCACTGTCTATGTCCGACAGTCGCAGTGGTGGGCAAATCATCAACAACCCTTCGGAAGCGCAGCATTAAAATTGTCCGTCACCACCGCTCTCTTCCGTAAATGCTTGATAATGGCCAAACTGACCTTCCAATGCTTCCACGCTATAGCCAATATCCTATGTAAGATGATCACGCAGAGACAATGCTTGAAATGCAGGCCTGTAGGAGTATATATTGCGGACAGGAAGGGCAAGTACTATACAAACGAACAGACAACAGCCCCTGATGATCCGCTCGCCGACCTTTCGCCAGCTCGCTCAACCCACCCCGCGCCAGCACTTTCCAACACGTCACACCACCACCAAGCACATTTTACTCACAGAGCCAGCATCTACCCTACGTTCATCACGACAGCTTGCAATTAAATCGTCCACGACCGTGTATTCTGCCGCCAGAATGGCCAACGAAATCAGAGTTCCTGCGGAAGGCAGCCACAAGGCTTCTTCGCCACAACCAAAGCGTGGCACACCACAGAAGCGAGATCCTAGTAAATATGATAGCGCCACCAGCAACAACAACATAAGCCCGGCCACAATAGCGTCGTCTTCCCCTCCTTCTTCTTCTGCTAAGCGCCGCAAGACGGTTGATAGCTCCAGCAGCAGCAGAAGCAATGGCGGCAAAGGTACCGACCATCCTTCTCCCTTCGTCCTCACGCACACCAAGAGCGAGCGCGAAATGGCCATAGCCAACGATGACAGCGCTTACGTGGAAGACCCTATGATTACCGCATCAATGAAGGCTGCACAAGAGGAAGCCGAACAAGCCGTGGCCGCGGCCCGAGCACAGGAAGATGAGGCGTCCCTGCAAGGCGGTCTCGTGGTGCCTGTCCTGCTCCGATCCGCAGGGGTAACGGCCCAAGAGGCTCCGGCTACCGATGCCGAGGAGGGAGACAATGGGGATTCAGCCACTCCGGCAGATACCACTGGTACGGTTGACGCTTCTTCGTCCAATATCTCCTCTGCACCCTCAACCTTAGAAATGACGAACGACGCCACGACCCGAAGCGGGCTCCGTCGCACGGCCCAGCTGGAAACCTTGCTGCAAAAGGCCTCGCATTTCAACAACTTCATTTTGGGCAAACTGGAGCATGGGGGCAAGGCGGCAGCCAGCGCCACTTCTGCCGCGGACGAAAAGCAGAAGAAAAAGACAGCAGCAGCAGCAGCGAGCGCAAAGAAAGGCAAAAGGGGGAAAGGTTCGACGAAAGAAGAAGCTGATGCGACAGCACAAGTAGCGCAGAACCGAGAGGAGGCCCTGGAGGATGCAGCTCGGAAGATGGCGGAGGGCAAGGGGGAGGAGGGGGTGATGGAGCAGCCGGCGTCGTTGCAGAATGGGGTGCTGAAAGGGTATCAGTTGGAGGGCCTCTACTGGCTCAGCTCGTTGTGGATGAATGGGTTGAACGGCATCCTGGCGGACGAGATGGTGAGTGATGTGTGGCGCGTTTAGAATGAGGGGCGGGGCGGATATAGGGGAGGAAGGGTGGGAGGGTGGGAGGAAAGGCAGGAGGAAAGGAGGGGATGGTGCATGTGTGTACAGACAGCTTTCTGGTCCTTGTAGGGTGCTTGTCGATTTCCTCTCTATGATCCACAGCTCCTGCGTTCCCTCCCTCCCTTCCTCACTCCTTTCTCCCTTCCCTATCCCCCTAAGGGCCTGGGCAAGACCATCCAAGTAATCGCGCTCTTCGCCCTCCTCCGCGAGAAGGGCGTCAATGGTCCCTTCCTCGTCGTGGCGCCTCTTGCCACCCTGCCCAACTGGGTCCTGGAGGTCCGAAAATGGCTGCCCTCGGCGAGTGTGTGCCTGTACCACGGCACGGCCGCGGAGAGGGAGGTGTTGAGGGAGGAGCAGATGCCGGTGGGAAGGGAGAGAGAGACGAGCAAGCTGTTTCCGATCGTGGTGACTTCGTACGAGATGGCCTCGATCGATAGGAAGCATCTCATGAGGTCGGTGGGTGGGGTCTGGGAAATGTTTCGCGCCTTTTTCATATCCCCTTGCCCTCGGCCTCACTCTTTGTCTCGCACTCCGTCTTTCTCTTCCCCTTTCTCTTTCTCTCTCTCTTTTCCTCTCGCATCCATGGCCCTCGGATTGCTGTGTGTGATGGACGCAGGAGCTCACCGCCCTCCCCCTCCCTCCCTCTCCCCCTCCCTCACTCCCTCCCTCCTTACGCAGGTACCAGTGGCGGTGGCTGGTGGTCGACGAAGGGCAACGGATCAAGAACCGTAACGGTCGCCTGTTCCACGAACTGAAGGAGATTCCCTCCGAATCTCGCCTCCTCCTCTCGGGGACCCCCATCCAGAACTCCCTCGGTACGTCCCTCCCTCCTCGTCCCTTCCTTCCGCCCCCATCACCTGGCCTCCCTTTTACTACCGGCACTCACGTCTTGCTCCACATTCCTGATGTAACTCCCTCCCTTCCTCCCCTCTCCCTCTAGAGGAGCTATGGACGCTCCTCAATTTCTGCCAGCCGGACATCTTCGACAATCTGGGCGTCTTTCGCTCCTGGTTCGGCTTCCAGAACATTGGCAAGGACACGACCGTGGACGACATCATCGACGAGGAGCACCGAGAAAGGGTGGTGAGCAAGCTCCACGAGGTCCTCCGTCCCTTCCTCCTCCGCCGGATGAAGCGGGATGTCAAGATCGACCTTCCGGAGAAGAAGGAGCTGGTGGTGTATGCACACATGTCGGAGATCCAGCACGACTATTACCGGCTGGGCCAGGCGGGGCAACTGCGCGAAGCCTTAATGCAGCAGGGGGTCCCGGACGCAGACAAGGTAGGTAGACACCTGTCGTTCTTCCCTCCCTCCCTGCCCCCCTCCCTTCCTCCCTTGGGCCTCTGACCGCATGTGGGGGGGGATCTTGAGAGTCAGCACATCAGACAGCCTACCTTTCACCCCCCTCTCTTTCTCCCTCCCTCCCTCAGATCCGGCAAACAAATCCACAGATGTTGCAGCGTAAGATATGTAATCACCCTTTCCTCGTCGCCGAGCCAATCACCAGAGACGGTACGCCGATAGGGGAGGCAAATCCCAAGATCCTGATCGAGGCATGCGGGAAGCTTAAGCTGCTGGATAGGATGATGAGGAAGCTGTATGCCCAGGTGAGGAGGAAGGAGGGAGTGAGGGAGGAAGGAGGGAGGGTGGGAGGGAGGCGAACTCCACGAATTTAGTTCAGGCGTGAGGAGTGCTGATATTGATGGCAGCATTCCTGGAGTCTAATTTTCACGTTCGTTCCCTCCCTCCCTCCCTCCCTATCCCCCTACCTTCCCAGGGCCACCGCGTCCTCCTGTTCTCCCAGATGACGGAGATGCTGACCCTTTTGGAAGACTACCTGCACTACCGTCGATGGAAGTACTGCCGCATTGACGGCTCGGTCAAAATCGACGAACGGCAAGAGCAGATAGAGGCTTTCAACAAGGACCGGTCCATCTTCTGCTTCCTTCTCTCCACGCGTGCCGGTGGACTAGGGATCAACTTGGCTGGGGCGGACACGGTGAGTGTCTTCCCTCCCTCATTCCCCCCTTCCCTCCTCCCCTCTCCTTTTTTTTCAAACAAGAACGAGAAATGTAGATGATTCGTTTATCTTTCCTTGCTCCCTTCCTCTCTCCCTTTCTCCCTCCCCCCCTCCCCCCCTTCTTACCTACAGGTCATCATCTACGACTCGGACTGGAACCCGCATCGGTACGTAAAACACCTCAGGAGGGAAGAAGGAAGAAGAAGAAAAGGGACCAAAAAGACCGGGAGGGCATAACATGGGTGGGCACTCTCGCGCCCTTTTCTCCTCCCCTCCTCCTTTTTCTTCCCCTTCCCAATCCATCACTACTTACCCATCTACCTCGCCTCCCCTCCCCTTCCAACACCATCGCGACCTATCCACCTACCAACCGAACAGCGATGCCCAAGCCCAAGACCGCGCCCACCGAATCGGCCAAACGCGTGACGTGGCGGTGTACCGTTTATTGACCGTGGGGAGTGTGGAGATTGAGATGATGGAGGCGCAGATCAGTAAGAAGAAGCTCGAGCGACTGTCCATCACGGGCGGAGATTTTAGGAAGGCGGGGAGGAGGAGCAGGGGTGAGATGACGACGGAGAACCTCCGAAGATTGCTCGCAGATGATGTGAAGGATATTCAGAGGAGGCATGGAGGGGAGGAGGGGGCGGGGGAGGGGAGGGGGGGGGGGGATTGGAAGGAGGAGGATAGGGGCCAAATCCAGGATGGGAAGGGGATGTACG